>Ga0206905_10017_pt1 | contig 46959 bp, 41 predicted proteins | sample Alteio_BWOrgHeat_43_FD_152940 | JGI IMG/M metagenome (GOLD analysis project Ga0206905, IMG submission 152940) | Enriched cells from forest soil in Barre Woods Harvard Forest LTER site, Petersham, Massachusetts, United States -... | ecosystem: Environmental > Terrestrial > Soil > Temperate forest >...
TTTTGAGTTCCCTGAATTATCCCTTTGGAAAAAAGCGAAACAGTTAGTGGATGAGGGTTATCTGGGCAAAGCTTCTCAAATCTTGGTGAGCTGGAATGTTGAGACTGTGGCCCATAAAACGACTCAAAACTCCTGGAAAATTAAAACCTCGGAGGGTGGGGGAACACTGAATAATTTTGTCTCCCATACTTTTTACTATCTGGAATGGCTGATGGGACCGATCACGGGTCTGAATTGCAATCTGCATGGTGAAGACCAACTTGTGTTTCTGGAGCTCAAATTTAAAAATGGAGTTTCAAGTGTTGTTTCAATCAGTACCAATTCGCCCTTTGGCAATGGTCATCGGATCGAACTATTTGGTTCAGAGGGCCGCCTGGTCCTGGAGAATGCTGGTACCGATTATATGAAAGAGTTCGTTTTGACTGGAAAAAACGCCCATAGTGATATTCATCTGGATTCACCTGAGAGAAACTCTCCCCTTGACGGGAGAATCGAGACTGTATCAAAATTAACTAGAAGGTTTGTCGATTGGATAGAAACCGGGAAGGCCCAATATCCAAACATGAAGCACGCCGCGCGAGTTGAGTACCTTATAGAAAAGTCTCGCGAGTCAGACCAAAAAAAGATATGGCAACACATTGATGAGTTTGCCCTATGACCATGGAGAGGGAACACGTTGAGAGACTTAGAAAGTCGATTGATCAATACTTGTGTCAAGTTCGGTGCTTTCTCAAAGGGAAATAAAATTGTCGATATCGGTTGTGGCAGCGGTGCTTCGACCAATGAGCTCAGGAAGCGCCAGCTTGACTGCTTCGGGGTTGATCAACGGAATGATTTGATTGAACAGGCTCGGGGCTATTATCCTCAAATTCAGTTCCAAGTGGGAGAATCGGATCGTCTGGAAATAGAATCTGATAGCCTTGACGGAGTTCTTTTGAGCGGAGCTTTTCATCACCTAAGAAATCCCGTTCAGTGTGCCCAAGAAGTTTTTAGGGTTCTCAAGCCGGGCGGAGTTTTTGTGGCTTTTGACCCGAATCGAAGAAATCCTTTTATGCGCTTATATGGAAATGGAAAAACCGCAGTGTCTCCCGTCGTGGCTGAGGAAGTCAGTCACGTGTTTGAGGAGGTGGGCTTTGAAACTTCCACCAAGTACGTTTCTGGAATTCACGGTGATTTTGCGGACTCAGCAGTGGCTCGCGCCGTGATGCCTTTTTGTTACTACTGTGATGAATTACTCTCTCGATATTTATTTTCAGAAAAAATGGCAGCTTTTGTAATCACAAAAGGAACCAAGAGAACCACTTACTAAAGGCGGCCCAAGTGGTGGTGAGAATCAGTCAATGGGCTAAGTTTTGCTTGTGTCTTCTGCCTTTACTTCTTTTACGCCTCCCACTTCACCCTGACTTTCCGACTGTCGATCTGGATCCTTCTTGGAAGATGGCCCTCAACTATGCCTTTGAAAAAGGTCTGCAGTGGGGAAGCGATTTTGGATTCACTTACGGTCCATTTGGATTTATTGCGACCAACTTTTATTATCCCGCCACTCATTCTTTGCAGGTATTTTTGGTTTTCATAATTTTGCTGGTTTTCACTCTCTACACCTATCAAAGGTTGAGCCTTTCATTTTCTAACAACAGGGCGAGCTGGTTGATTCCATTTTATTTTATTTTTGTCACTTTGCTCAGTTGCTATATTATCGACATTCTTTGTTTCTTGTTTGTCCTGCAAGTCACTTTGTTTGAGTTTTTTTTGAATGATAAAGATGGCAAAAAGAATAGCGGGGATAAAATTATCGGCCATCTTGTCTTCGCGACACTTGGTCTCATTGGCCAAATCAAATTTAGTTACTTTCCATTGGCGCTCGTTGCACTCTTTGGTCTAAGCGTAAATTTTTGGTTAAAGAAAAAAGAAATTTACAAACCCATTCTGACCTTTCTTGCCAGCTACTTTTTATTTTGGATCCTTGGTGGCCAGTCTCTGTCAAATCTTGGTTCCTTTTTTCGGGTGAGCTTTGAGATTTCAAAGGGATACGGTGAGGCCATGGGAGTTGATGGCAAGCCTGAAGTGCTTTATGCCTATCTGATTTGTCTCAGTGTATTTTTATTTTTTAGTTTCTTCAGATTAAAGAGTCGCACCAGGTGGATCGCTCTGGTGACTTTTGCCATTCAATTCTTGTTTGTGACAAAAGCTGGTTTTGTGAGAGCCGATGTTCATGTTTTTGTAGCATCTGTCACTCTGGGACTCATGCTATGTTGTCTGAGCTTGTTGTACTTTGATCGAAAAAAGATTGCTTTGCTGCTTGCGATTTTGGGTCTTCTTCTTTGCCAGATCACCATCCGGAAAGAGTCAGCGATCAATATTTCCGATGTTTTTGTCACGGAGTTGCTGAAAATTCCCAGCTCACTGGCAGATCTTTTTAAAGCTCACAATTTTGAACAGGATTTCAAGAGTTCTCTTCAAGAAATAAAAGATAAGTTCCCTTTGCCGGAACTTAAGGGAGGGGTCGATATTTATCCAGTTCAAGTATCAATTCCTCTTGCCCACAATTTCGAACTTCGATCTCGCCCCATTTTTCAAAGTTACACGGTTTACACCAAAAATCTCATTGTGATGAATGATGAATTTCTTCGATCGGAGAGAGCTCCGGAAAATATAATTTTTGATGTATCACCTACAGACGGAAGATATCCATCTCTCGATGACAGTCTATCTTGGCGAGAAATTTTGCATCTTTACAGTTTAAGTGGTGACTCAGCAGCTGGTCTCATTCTATCCAGGACCAAAACGAACCTACAACGAGCCCCTCCTACCATTCAGGCGCCGTGGCCGGAAACAGCTTTTGAGTTGAATATGCCAGTTCTTTTGCCAGATCACGAAGGAGAGGTCTGGGCACATATAGAGTTTCAGCCGTCGATAGCGGGAAAGGTCTTAGGGCTTCTCTACAAATGGCCGACAATCAGGATCGAAGTTGAATTGATGAGTGGAGAGAAAAAAACATTTCGGATTGTACCTGGTCCCGCTCGAGCTGGGTTCTTACTTTCGCCACTGGTCGAAAATAAAGAAGACTTCGCCGCCCTTTACTCTCATGAAAATCACAAAAAGGTAAAAAGCTTCACAATTTTGGTGGACTCAAAAGACGCCTCTTTCTTCTCTAGTGGAAAGCTAAGTCTAAGTCCGGCGAATAAAAATTAGGTAACAGTTCCCTTTTTCGGATGCGATGTGCCGTTCGTTGATCTGTTTCTACTTCTTTCGCACGCCGTTCTCGAGAAATTCACTCTCACAGGCGGACTCTTTCGGCTCGAACGGGACTCAAAAAGCTTCGCTTTTTGAGAATCACCTGACGGCGCCTTGCATCCGAAAAAGGGAACTGTTACCTAATTTTTAGTTTCTTGCCACTCGGTTCTTCATGATTTGAACCTGCGCTTCTGAATTTTCAACCTGTCGTCGAAGCTTTTTGTTTTCAGACAGACGTTTCACACGGCTGTGATCAACCTTTTTAAGGCTCGCTTTGAGACCAACAATGTCGCGTTCAGCTTGTTTTTTTCTTTTATTGAGGTCAGCAGTTTCTTTGGTAGCTTCGGCAAGTTGACCTTTTGATTGTTTCAAAGCTTCTTTGATTTTTTCACGCGATGTTTTTAAACTTTCAGCGCGAATGCGGAGTTGTTCCAACTGTTTTTGTTGAGAGGTAACCTTTTTATCAATAGCAGAATGTTCTGACTTCAATTTCGCCAACGCTTTTTCAGCAATACGGACATTCACCATTGTGGATTTGATTTCCGCTGCGAGCACTTTGTTCTTATCTTTAAGATGGCGGGTGTTTTTTTCGGTCGTTTGAGCGTCTTTCTTCGCCATTTTTAAATCGGCTTTAGATGCCTGTTGTTCAGAAAGGAGCTCGTCCGTTTTGGTCGATTCGAATTCGTCCTCAAGTTTGACGTTGTTGAGCTCGTCAGCAACCGGGTCTTCTTCCGCGTGAGCTGGGAAGTAAACAAAGGCTAATGCGAGAGCTAAAATCAGTTGTTTCATACAAAATCTCCAATACTTAAGGGCGTCCGTTGAGGGTCCCAGAGATACTTATACGCAAGTTTGGTGCCCGTCTCGAAAGCCCTTGGATTTCATCTGGGGGGGTTCTCCTTGAAAAATTGCCTCGTCGTGACCGTTTTTTGTCACCGGAGAAACCCCTTTTTTCTGGACAGTCGACGCTCGGTAAAGTTTGATAAAGAAAGAGGAAATCATGAAAATACGAACCGCTTTAGCCTTGTTTTTTCCACTGTCGATTTTGATATCTGTCCTTGGCTGCAGCTCCTCTGATTCCAAGCAGGACTCCAAGTCTCCCTCTGCCACAAGTCGCAAAATGACTTACAGTATTGATGCCCAAACAAAGGGGACTATGAAGCCCGGGGCGACTGTTTTCGTTGAGACAAGTAAGGATGACCTCAAAAAAGCCCAACAAATTGATTTGGTTGAAAAGGCATTCCTACTTGAAGGTTATAAAAAGGCGGCAGATGCTGAGCACGCTGATTTCAAAGTCAGTGCCGAGTTTCGGTTTGAAAAACCTTTCACTGGAATTTCAATCGGGATTATCAGCGACTTCAAACACATCATGACCCTTAAAGCACGAAAAGGTGACTCCCTGGTTTGGCAAATGGAAGTGAAGGGCGAAAGTGAGTACGAGGAATTGGACCACGTCCTTCCTCAACTGCTCGGAGCCAGCCAGGCTTATATTGGAAAGAAAACCGCGGGTGTTATCGAACTTCGGATGCACGATAGGGACCCTCGAGTTCTCCCTTATTTAGAGAATTAACAAGGTTGGAAAATGGCAAATGAGGACGCCAGTTTGTCTCTCATTTCGAATCGAACGCCTTTGTCTCCCGCGGCTTTACATTTTTTAATGGATGACTTACCCTTTTATTAACACAGGAGATAATTATGTCTGAAGATATGAAAGCTGAACTTGAAAGACTTCGCGCTGAAAATGAAAATCTAAAAAAGACGAAGCGTGGGGGTGCTCTTAGCATGAAAGTGAGTGAGAAGGGCGCACTGTCGGTGTACGGAATGGGTCGATTTCCTGTGACTCTTTACAAAGAGCAGTGGCTTAAGCTTCTGAATATTGCCGATGAAATTCAAAAATTCATCAGCGACAACGATCATCTGTTGAAAACTAAAGATTAAAGTTTTTTATGGAAGGCTTGGCAGCAGCCCGAGAGCGACTCAAAAAGATTTATGACAAGTCTCAGATTGCGGATGTTGGTCACGCGCTTGTCGATCAATTGAGTTCTTACTATGCCCGGATGCAAGAAGAGCCCTCCGGTTTGCCTTGGACAGAACCTCAAAATTTAGTTTTGAAGGCTGAGCAAATTCTGAATTCCAAGAACAACAATATCAGGAACCTTGCCGACACCTTTCTTCATACAAACAATCGTCTTCATTCACCTCACTATATGGGTCACCAGGTGGCGGCAAGTATTCCTCTTGCCGGGCTTTTTGAAATGCTCGGTGCAACCACCAATCAAGCTTCGGGCCTTTATGAGATGGGACCTCTTCCAAGTGCCGTCGATCGCGCGCTTTCAAACAAGATGGGCCAAATGATTGGCTGGAAAGACGGCACCTTCGATTCGATTTCAACTCATGGTGGGTCTCTTGCTAATCTCACTGCGCTGTTGGCTGCGAGGAACCATCACTACCCACAGTTCTGGAAGAAAGGTTTTGCTTCCGTCAATGGCATTCCAACAATTGCAGTGAGTCGCGATGCTCACTACTCGATCAAACGTGCTGCGGGAATCTTGGGTCTCGGTGAGGATGCCGTTCTTGCCTTACCCCTCGACGAGAAAAGAAGAGTCGATATTCAGAAATCAAAAGCCGTCATGAGCGATGCAAAAGCCAAAGGAAGAGATATTTTTTGTGTGATTGCATCTTCTGGTAGCACTCCCTTTGGTGCCTTCGATTCTGTTGGTGAGATGGCGGAACTGGCTCGATCTTTTAAGGCCTGGCTTCATGTTGATGGAGCTCATGGAATGGGTCTTTTGTTTTCTGAAACGCATAGAGAAAAACTTCGAGGAATCGAAAAAGCAGACTCCATCACCTGGGATGCTCACAAGATGATGTTTGTTCCGGCACTTTGCACTTTTGTTTTTTATCGAGATAAGGCAATGGGGCTTAAAGCTTTTCAGCAAGATGCTCCTTATCTTTTTGATGCCAACAATCCGACAGCGGAGTTTGATAGTGCAACGAGAGCTTTTGAGTGCACCAAGCGGTCTTTGACAATGGGTCTGTGGGCGACTTGGTCGATGTACGGGGCACAAGTGTTTGGAGATCTGGTGGATGTGACTTGCGGTACAGCTCAAAGATTCTTTGAAATTTTGAGTGCGTCCGATGATTTTAAGCCTCTTCACCGACCGGAGAGCAATATTCTTTGTTTCAGGTATCTGCCTCTGCCCAACTCCTCGCAGAAAAAACTCCGACGTCGAGTTATTGAAGGTGGCAAGTTCTATTTAACGAGCACAGTTCTCGACGGTGAAGAATGTCTTCGCGTGGTCGTCATGAATCCATTGATTGAAGAAAAACATCTTTTGGGTTTGCTGGATGAAATCCGCGCTCAGTCAAGAAGTGAAAGTCCTCGTTGAATAAGGGTTTTTACATCTGTTTCAGAACTGTCAGATATATTTTGTAGACGAGATGACAGCTTTTTGGCAAGCGGCGATTCACTTTGGTCTTTTCCTAGAAGTTCGAGGATTTCAAGCCGAAGAAGCCAATCTTCTTTAAAATGAGTTTCGAGAGTTGAATGGATCTCGCTCAGTCGAATCAAGTTTAAGTTTTCTTGCTCCCGCATTTTTCGAATCTCTGTGTAGAGTTGCAGTAATTTTTTTGCGTGATGGGGCGCATTCGTCTTTTGCGTTTGGACCTTTGGTTGTGGATTTTTAAGTTCTTTGTGAAAAGCCACCCGATCGGCGGCATCGCCAAAAACGTGTGGAACAGAAGACGCACAAAGAATGAAAAATTTTTGGTTATCTTTAATCTCGACAGGCCAATTCAACGTTTTCACGTCTTGAAATCCGAACATAAGAATTTTTCCGCCCACTTTGAGTTGGCTGCTCATTCGACCTTCAATGACAATTCCCGAATCATATTCGAGTCGGCATCTTTTTTTTCCGTCAAGACCTATGGATTTCAAATTTTCTTCAGAAAGATCCTTTAAATTCCAGAGCCCATGGGGCAGATTTTTAATTCTACCGATTGGAGTGCAGAAGCCGTTCTTCCAGTTGCTAGGCCCTTCTCCAGAAATTTCTCTGTTTTCAAGAGAGAATTGGCAAGGTCCTTCCCACGTCAAAAAAGAAAGATGACCTTTTTTATCAACGGCCGTCTCGATAAGCTTTCCGCTCAATTGAAGGCCTGAATCAAATTCGACGGTTGTTACAGTTTTTGCAGCAACAGCTTTTGCGAGAGATTCAAGACCACCTCTTTTAAAAGACATGGTTTCGGCAAGTTCATCGAGAACCTCATTCAAGGTATGAAAATCTGGAGTTACAAAAAGTAGGGGCTGTGGCTTCGTGATATCGAAAGGTTGTCTCACGCAATCAATGGTCAGTGGCACTCTCGGCACGGGTTTGTCGGTGCTATAGCAATCATAACTTTCACCCACTGAAGATAAAAGCCCCGCTCCATAAATAAGAGGGTTCGAGATAGGGCCGACCAAACCATATTCTGTGGTCCACCAGGCCATGCGTGAAAGAAGCGTTGCTTCGCTCTCGGTTGTGACAGCTTTGGATGCAGCATCTAATCTTGCCAAAGCCTTTTCGACATCGGCCGAGGACGCTAGAGGGTCTTCCTTTATTTCTGATAAATCCCTGATGGCTTCGTAAACATTCATATCTTCAGAAGTAAAAATAACTTTGGTGGCAATTTCCCCGTATCGTCTTAGGTAGAGAGAGTACTCGGGGTCAGCTATGATCGGCGCGTGTCCGGCGGCTTCATGAACAATGTCTGGGGCTGGAGTGTAACTTAAGTGATTGAGGCTTCGCATGTCACACGCGATCGGCAGGATTCCTAGAGACAAAAACTCTAAAAATATAGCGGGGGGAATAAACCCGCTGACAACAACAGCTCTCCAACCCAGTTTTTGAAGGCACTTGTCCATTTCAGAAATATGTGGAATTCGATCTGTTGAAATTCCGGTGGCTTGGAGGCCGCTCAAATATTTAGGATGAGCGTGATCCTTGAAAAAACTTTGAGATACACGCATGATGTATCTCCAGCCGGCATGATCCATGTCGGTGTATAAAGAATAATTTTGCTCGAGGGTGTAGGGCTTAAGATGAGCAGGAATTATTTCTGTGAGATGAAAGTCTTCTGACATTTCACATTCCGTTGGCAAAATCTTTAAAATTAATGACAGGACTGTTTCGTACGGCTCTCAAGGCCATGGCATATTCTTTTAAAACTGCCAGCGAATAACTGATTCGCACCCGGATTCGATCATCATCCGCTGTCGGGTTGTCGAGATCATTCAAAATATTATTGGCGTTTCGTACAATCACATGATCGGGAATGTAGCAAAAGTGATTGTTCTTGTAGCTGCCCATGCGAAGTTCAGCGACGGGATAAGCACCGCCGGTTGCCGCAGACACAGTGATAATAAGACCAGGTTTATGTCCCAACTCTAGATTTCCACAGAGGAGAAAAAAGTTTTTGAGACCGGGGGGAACCATTCCACCCCATTCAGGGCTCACCACGACGATGGCGTCTGAAGCTTTAAGAGCTTCAGAGTAGGGAGTCCAAAGGGCGGTCCATTTCGCGTCTTTATGAAAGACGCCCTCATCCCAAAGAGGGAGAGGATTGTTTGCGAGCTCTATCACTCCGACATCGTCTGAAGGATTCTCCTTCAAAATTAATTTTTCGACAACTTTTGCGATCTTCGCACTCTGTGAAACTTTTCTGTGGCTTCCGCTGATAACTGTGTATTTAAGCATATGTCCTCACTGTCTTTCCTCTCTCAATGAAAGGAACTTGGTTCCACTAAGAAAAAGCTGGGGATTTCGACATTGTATTTCTCGCCAGTCTTTCGCATCATTTCGTAGGAGCCTGTCATGATTCCCGTCGGTGTTTCCAATGGGCAGAAACTTGAATACTCATAAGTTTCTCCAGGTTCAATGGTTGGCTGCGCTCCCACCACACCTTCGCCTTTAACTTCGTTAACCCGTCCGTGACCGTCCGTAATAACCCAGTGTCTGTTGAGGAGTTGCGAAGCCTCTTTTCCCATATTTGTTATTTTGATTCGATAGGCGAAAAAATAATAATTGGCTTTCGGATCAGACTGCTCTGGTACATAACGACTTTCAGCTTCAATTTTAATCTGGGCTTTGTCTTTTAGAGTCTGATCTTTCATAGGTCAAATATAGTAGTGAGGAATGGCAGGTGGCAACACTCTTTCTGTCGTATTACTCTTTCAATCAAACTTTAAGCACCAACCCTTAAGGTAGCGCCCCTTGTCTTCCAAGGTTGGAAAAGTGGAGGGGAGCTCAATTGGGTGGAGGATTTGAAAGGATCTTTTTGCCGCGCGGGCCGCCATTTCTACAATTCCCCGAAACTCAGCTCGTAAAATATTGGCAGAATTGATGGAAGTTACGAGCGTTCCCCCTTTCTCGAGAAGGGAGAGGGCCAGTTCGTGAAGATGGCCGAGATCTTTTTCGGTCGAAAAAATGCCCTTTTTACCTCTCGAAAAAGAAGGAGGATCTAAGATGATCATTTGAAAACTTCGGTTTCGTTTCTTCATCTTAGGAAGAAGTTCAAATACATCTTCTGAAAAGCACTCAAGCTTTGAGGCATCGAGATCGTTGGCCTTCCAATTGTCAATGCTCCAAAGATTGGTGGTTTTTGAAAGGTCCACGCTTGTTACAGAAGCGGCGCCGCCAAGTCCGCACGCGACGGAGAGGCTTCCGGTGTAGGCAAAGGTGTTGAAGACCCTAAGATCTTTAGAATTGGCAAAGAGCCATCGCCGAAGTGGTTCGTGATCCAAAAAGAGACCTGGATGTTTAACGTTTTTAAATTTGATTATGATTTTTGCTTCGTTTTCGGTCACTGTGATCAAGTCGGGAGGTTCTCCCAGAATAATTTCTGCATTTGTAAGGGCCCCCTTTTTCGGGCGATTCATGAGGACAGCCGAACGAATTTCTTTTTCGGTCAGAAATTCTTTGATGGTTTGAAGTAACGAAGGACTTATTTTTTCGTCGGAAGACCATGTGAGCCAACAGTGATCATTGAAACGGTCGATCGTGAGCTGCTTGAGCTCTCGTTCGCCCTCACCGGGTCCATGAAACACGCGCTGAGCGCCGCTGAGAGCTGGAGGACGTTGGTTCCATGCTTGACTGATTTCTGGCAGCTTCTTCGAAGCTTGACTGATTTTTGACAGCTTCTTCGAAGCTTGACTGATTTTTGACAGCTTCTTCGAAGCTTGACTGCGAGAACTTTGAGCCATAGACAAGCTTATGTTTTTTTTGCTCTATTTGAATCTATTTATTTCGCAAAATGTATTTTCTTTCGATCAGGTTCATTTCCAACAAAACGAGATCGATGAAGTCGCTGGATCTCCGGCTTGGCTCAAACTATTGCACTATAAACCTCGCTTTATAACGGGAGCAAAAAGAAGTTTGATCGATGGTCAGGGTTTTTTCTTTTCACCTGATGGTAAAACGGATGCAAAGGCGGAACTTATCGCTTCTCTCGGTGCCTTCAATCAAGACATGAAAGTTGGGCGCTATCAGCTTCATCCTCAATGTGCGTTTCCGGAAAGATATCGATTTTTAAAAGAAAAGTTTGATCTCAAATATAAAAATATCGATTGTCCCAAATTCAAAGAGTTTTTGTCGCAATTCAAAGCAAACTCTTTGTCTTTGGTTTTTTCGAGTGCCTCGCCTAACAATCCTGGCTCCATGTTTGGACACACCTTTTTGAAAGTTAACTCTTCGACTTCTACCAACGAACTTCTTGATTATGGAGTGAATTTTGCGGCCGGGGTCTCCAAGGATGAAAACGGTTTTGCTTTTGTGGTTTTCGGTATGACCGGTGGCTATCGCGGTATTTACTCCATTCAGCCCTATTACACCAAAGTAAATGAATACACCAACTCTGAAAGTCGAGACCTTTGGGAGTATCAACTGAGTTTGACGCCTGAGGAATCAAACCGGGTGCTTGCTCATATATGGGAAATTGATACCAATACTTATTTTGATTACTTTTTTTTCGATGAAAATTGTTCTTATCAGCTTTTGGCTTCGATCGAGGCGATTAAACCTGAATGGGAGCTCACAAATTTTCCAATCTATGTTATTCCCGGCGAGTCCGTAAAAAAAATCACAGATATTCCGGGAGCCGTGACCAAAGTGAGCTTTAGACCTTCTCTTCAGAAACAAATGGCTCTGAAATATGCATCACTTAGTTCCACCGACCGCCATCTTTTTGAACAGGTCATCGATCGAAAAATAGACCCCGCGAGAGTCCAATCTCCTTCGGTGTTAAATGCCTCGGCGCTTTACGTTCAGTACAAGCGACAAAAAAATGGGGAACTCGATGAGGATGATAAAGATTTTCGAAGAAGACTGCTTGCGAGGCGCAGCGAAATTGGAGTTGTGAGTGATGAACCGGCCGTGGTGGTCGGAGAAACGCGGCCGGATCTTGGCCACGATTCATATAGGCTTGCGGTTCTTCCGGGAGTTTCAAGCTTTGGCGGGTTGGGGAATTCTTCTTTTATTCAAACCGTGAGTCTGAAGTCAGCCTATCACGATTTGATGAATTATGATCTCGGGTACTCCCGCTATTCTCACATCGATTTTCCGGCCCTTGATCTTAGGTACTATGCCGCGAGCAACACTCTCAATATAGAAAAAATCACGGGTGTCGAAGTCACCTCGCTCTTTCCTCTCAGCTTTATTGAAAAAAGAATTTCTTGGAAATTTAGCATCTACTCCTATTCGCCTAAGGACTTTGGCTGTACTTTCTGTCACGTGATCCACGGAGATGGGGGAGCGGGAGCCACCGTTGAAATCACTCATAAACTTATTTTTTATGGTCTCGCGCTGATGAAAACTGAAATCGGGAATAGCCTAGGCCTCGGCTATCGGTGGGGTCCATCCCTTCAGACTGCTTTTTTAGGCAATCCTTTTCCGAAATACAAAATTCGACTTCTGGGTGAACTTAACTGGGACGTCGCGCAGACAGATAGATCTGACAAATTTTATCGAGCTAGTCTGGATCAATCCCTTTCACTTGCTCGAAACTGGGAATCAAGAGTTTCGGTAGAAGAAGTCATTCCAACTGGCGCATCGCAAAAGAACTACAACGAAATGAACCTCAATTTAAGTTACTATTTCAATTGAATTGTTGGAGTCCCGCCATTAGCATCAAAAGGCACTAAAACTTATTTATTTGCTATAAGGAGCATAAATGAAATCGCTACTCATCGCTTTATTGGTACTCGCATCTTTCCCTATGGTTACTCATGCTGAAGATTCATCCAATGGTTGTGGTCTCGGCTGGCAAGTAACTGACAAGAAATCTTTTCTTGCAACGACAACTCGTGACACCACAAACGTAGTTGTTCCTCCAACCTTCGGTATGACAACAGGGACAATCGGTTGTGAAAAACACAGTTTCGCAGCGGCTGATCAAAAAGGAATGGAATTTGTTGCTGTTAACTTCGAACCTCTCACCATGCAACTTGCTGAAGGCCGTGGCGAATATGTTCAAGCTTTCGCGGCTACAATGAATTGCCAAGAAGGTGCTTATTCTGATTTTGGTGCTGCAATGCAAAAGAACTACAAATCGATCGTAGGTTCTGGCCAAAATTCAGTGGAACTTTACCAAAACGTAAAATCTGAAATCAGCAAGAACCCAGCTCTTGCATCACGCTGCAATTTAATCTAGTTTTTCTGGCTAACTCGACCCATATTTGGGTCGAGTTACGTCTTGCGTTAGCTCCGGGTATTGCGCTATACCCCTCCCATGCTTAAAAAAATTCTTCCTTTGTTTCTTGGACTTTTCTGTGGTTGCACGAGCCTTTTTTATCATCCATCCAAAACAATGTTTTTTGATCCCAAGAAAATTAATTTGAATTATGAAGAAGTCAGTTTTGTCAGTGAAGATGGGACCAAATTGTCGGGATGGTTTTTTCCTTCGCCAAATCCTTCAAAAAACAAAACTCTGATTTTGTTTCACGGAAATGCCGACAATATCTCAGCTTATTTTTACACCCTTGCTTGGGTCACAAAGCATGGTTACGACTTTTTTCTCTTTGACTATCGCGGTTTTGGAAAGAGTGAAGGGGTGCCAAGTGAAGAGGGCACTGTCAATGATTCGGTGGCGGCAGTGAAACGGGTTCTTCAGGGCTTTGACGGTCGCGAGCCGAAAAAAGTTATTCTTTACGGTGAGAGTCTCGGAGGAGCGGTGGTCCTTGGAGCTTTTCGAAAATTTCCAAACAAAGAAAAAATTGAAGCTGTGGTGGTTGAAGGGGGATTCTCGAGTTATCCCGATATTGCGAGACAAAAACTTTCTTCGTTTTGGTTAACTTGGCCTCTTCAGCCTCTGAGTTATGTCCTTGTGGACGATCTCTACAGTGGAAGCCGCCATATTAAAGATATTGCTCCAGTACCTCTTCTCGTGATTCACGGAGATCATGATCCCGTTGTGCCCTTTCAGAACGGTGAAACAATCTATGGACTCGCCCATGAGCCCAAGTTTTTTTGGAAAATCGCAGGCGGAAAACATATCGACTCGATGTTTATAGATCACGAAAAAAATCGAGACAGGCTGATCCATTATTTTGAGCTTTTAGAAAATAATAAAAATGAGAGTTTGAAAGCTGAGTTGCAGTGAAGCCTTTAGTTTGGACTCTTCGAAAAGGGGCCGATCGAAGGGTCAGCGCTCATCATCCCTGGGTTTACTCCAACGAATTGTCTGAAAGTCCTAAGGGTATCGACCCTGGTGCCTTGATCGAACTTCGGGACTTCGCTGGACAATTTGTGGCAAGAGGTTACGGGAATCCTACTTCTCTTATCGCGTTTCGTGTTCTCACAAGAATGGTGGATGAGAAAAATCCTTACTCGGTGGACTGGATGCACTCGCGGCTGGAAAGGGCTTCACTTGTCCGAGAAAAACTTTTTCCTTGGAGTCACAGGCTTTGTCACGGAGAAGCTGACGGGATACCTGGCCTTATCATCGATCGATACAAAACAAAATCCCATCAAATTTTTGTGGCTCAAGCTCATACGGCAGGGGCCCAAAAACTTTTGGAATTTCTAAGCCCGAGTATTGAGAGATTAGTTGGGTCGGATTTCTCGAACACTTCGATTGTGATTCGAAATGACGTCTCGATGCGAAAGTTTGAGAGTCTTCCCATCGAAGAGCCCCGAGTTTTGAAAGCAGTGAAGGGATTTGATCCTTCTCAGGCTCAGATTTTGATTTCAAGTGCAGTGAATCCCGGCGACGCTATTTCATTTTCTGTTGATTTGATCAATGGGCAAAAGACTGGTTTTTTTCTGGATCAAGCATCGAACATCGCTGAACTCGTGGATCTTTCACGACGATCGATGATCGGTGCATCGAAGGGACCTGTAAAAATTTTGGATTTATTTTGTTACGTCGGTCAATGGAGCACTCAACTCTCTCGCGCCATTGGCGAGTCTCACACCACTTTAGTCGATGCTTCAGCCCAGGCACTTGAACTTGCAAAGAAAAACCTAGGGATGAACTGTGAAATAGTGAAGGCCGACGCCGTTGCCAGCCTTGATCAGTTTAAAACCTCGAGTTTTGACATCGTGATCTGTGATCCTCCGGCCCTGATCAAGGGCAAAAAAGATCTACCAACCGGTCAGCACGGATATCTCAAGCTCAACACCAATGCCATGAGACTTGTGAAACCTGGAGGTTGGATTGTGAGTTGCTCTTGCTCGGGCCTTCTTGAAGAAAAAGATTTTGTTTCTATTTTAGCAAAGGCTGCAAGGCGCGTGGGACGAGAGATTCAGTGGATGGCGCGCGGTGGCCAATCACCCGACCATCCGGTGAGAGCGGAGTTCCCGGAAGGGAACTATTTGAAGTGTTGGATAGGTCGCGTCCAATCTATCCCTTGAGTTTACAAAATCTCAAAGGTAGTGTTGTCGGGATGCGAAAGTTAATTTTTTCGATATTTTTATTCAACTACATCAATATCGTCGCATTTGGATTTCTTTCTCATCAAATTTATCACCACTTTAAGGACAATAGTCATCACCACAGCATGGCCTGTGTGAACGAAATCATTAATGATTCCCTTCACGATGATGACAGCGTCGCTGGCCCTGCGATTTCCGATATTCAATGTCAGTTTGAAAGCCTCACCAAAGAATTTCACCGCTTAAACACTTTCGATACTCTTGAAAATTATGTCTTAGACGATAAGATTTTAGTCCAAGAATTTCTGCGTTCTGTCACGGAACCTGGTTATCAATCCTCGCTCTCAGGTCTTCAAAAAAACAAGGACCCTCCTCTCAATATCCTCTGTTAGTTTATTTTGAGATCCCATTAATTTTCTAAAATAAAATAGAGGACTTTTATGAAACACTTTTTTTTGTTTATAGTTTTATTCAGTCACGAGGCCTTTGCATCCTCGACTGCGGGCCAAAGTGCATTTAATCCCGATATTTCGGTCAATGGCCTATTTCTTGATCGAAACGGCAATCGCGGCAACGATGCGAACTCAGCTAATCCCAATGGCTTTGCATTCCAAGAGGCCGAGATGCAGTTCACCTCGGATATTGATAGTTATATGAGAGGCAACGCCCTTTTATCGGTGGGACAAACCACCTCCCAACAGTTTGATATCACCCCCGAAGAAATTTATCTTGAGTCGCTGACGATTCCTCAAGTGACGATCAAGGCGGGGAGATTCAAGACTGCGATTAACAAGCACAACATGCTTCATACTCATGCCTATCCATTTATCGACGCGCCACTGGCAAACACTGAACTCCTTGGTGATGATTTAACGGAGCCCGGAGTCTCCGCAGCTTTTTTGATTCCAGTGTCTTGGTATATGGATCTAACCGTTCAGTCGGTGCGTGGTAACAACCCAACAATGTTCAATAACTCGAGCCCCAATGCCAATGTGAATTTGGCGAGACTTAACAATCTCTGGGACATGAGCGATGAACTGACCGCGGAATTCGCAGTTTCTTACGGCCAGGGCAAAAACAGCAACGATATGGATTCAAAAATTTGGGGATCTGATCTGATCTTCAAGTGGAGACCGAGTATCATGGGGACCTATCACGCGATTAAATGGACGACCCAGTATCTCGCAGGGGTGAAGGGCAATAATCCCGACAGTGAATTCTCAAAGGGCATCACGACGTTTTTGCAATATCAGTTTGATCAGCGCTGGTGGGTTCAAGGACGCACTGAATACTTCGATAGGCTCAATGGCAACGCTTTGGCGGGTCCTTTTATAGTTAAAAGAAAAAGCAGCGCTCTTGTTTCTTTTGATCCCAGCGAATTTTCCGAATTTAGAATTCAATATGATCACCTAAGAGATGACCAACAGATTGCTGAGCAGAGAGTTACTTTACAGATGAATTTTGTCATGGGTGCACATCCAGCCCATTCATATTAGGAGAAATTTATGAAATTTTTAATTGCGATCATTTTATTTAGCAGTGCCAATGCTTTTGCAAAGCTTTCAGTGGTTACAACCACCGCGGATCTGGCATATATCGCGGGAGCTGTGGCCGGAGATAAGGCTTCTGTGCAGTCCATCGCGAAGGGAACTCAGGATCCTCACTTTATTGAGGCGAAACCTTCTTTTATGGTGACTCTCAATCGGGCGGATCTCGTGGTGGCCATTGGACTTGGTTTTGAAAATGCCTGGCTTGATGGAATTGTGAAGGGGTCGAGAAATCCAAAAATTGGCAAAGGGAGTGACGGATATCTCGAGGTGGGAACAAGTGTGGATCCGATCGAGGTGCCTGCGGCGGGTTTTACCAGAGCCGATGGTGATGTTCATCCAGAAGGAAATCCACATATTACCTTAGATCCCATTCGCGACGGAAAGATTGCCATTCTCATCGGTGATCGAATGGCGAAACTCGATAGTGGCAACGGAAAGTACTTTCAAGATAACGCCAAGAAATTCCAGAAAGATCTCGAAGATAAGACAAAACTTTGGGAAGCTCGCATGAAGAAAACTGGGATTACCAAAGCCATCACTTATCATAAAACCTTGAACTATTTTTTGACGAGATTCAATGTTGAGAACTCAGGAACTCTCGAGCCAAAGCCTGGAGTCCCACCGACGGCCAACCACATTATTGAAGTTATCAATAAAGTGAAGAGCGAAAATATCAAACTTATTTTGATCGAAAACTTTTTTGACCCAAAGGTCGGCGAAAGAATCAAAGAAGAAGTGAAAACTGTTTTGCTAAAGTCGGTTCCAGTTTCGGTCGGAGGGGACGATAAGATTAAGAGTCTTGATGATCTTTTTGAAAATTTAGTGAAGACATTTGAGGAGGCAAAATGATCGAAGCGTGGCAGTTTCTCTTAGCACCTTTTGTGATGTGTGTTCTTCTTGTCGGAATTCATTGTTATCTTGGACTTCACGTGCTCGCACGCGGAGTTATTTTTGTGGACCTCAGCCTTGCCCAGGTCGCAAGTTTTGGGGCCACGGTCGCTCTTCTCTTTGAGCTTGAGCACTACAATGGGGTGACTTATTTTGTGAGTCTTGGATTCACTTTCTTGGCGGCCAGTTTTTTTGCACTGGCGAGAAAATATGAACATGTTTTTTCTCAAGAAGCCATTATTGGAATTGTCTACGCCATGTCTTCTGCGGCCATAGTTTTGGTGGTCGATCGTATGGCTCATGGTGCAGAACATATCAAAGAGGCACTGATCGGGCAGATTCTTTGGGTGAATTGGAAGGATGTTACAACCACGGCTTCGATTTATACCGGAGTGGGAATTGTTCACTATATTTTTAGAAAGCAAATGGTCGAACTTTCTTTTGGTCACGGCAAAGTGAAATCCCATTTTATCTGGGATCTTTTATTCTACGCCCTCTTTGGAGTGGTCATCACTTCTTCGGTGCATGTCGCGGGAGTTCTCTTGGTGTTTGCCTACTTAATTGTTCCTTCCATTGTGAGCACTTTGTTTTTTAAAACTATTCGGGCCCGTCTCATTTTCGGATGGACGCTCGGAACAGTTTTAAGCTTTTTGGGACTCGCGATCAGCTACAAACTCGATATTCCAGCCGGTGCTTTCATCGTTGTGGAATTCACTTTGGTGCCGATATTTTTCTTGATCGCGGCACCAGTGTTTAAGCTCGAAAGGTTGAGAGGTTAAGCGGAGAATGATGATGGTTTTTGAAGCAACATCAGCATGGCCAGTTTAAATGGTAGCCAATTTTTGGATGAGATCCGGTAGCCACTGAAGGATCGGGCTTGGATTGAATCCTAAGCTTTTCACTCGATCAATATTGAGAGTTCCACTGGCACTCACTCCGTAAGGAGAATGATCGCCTCCGGTCGGTTCGCTTGCGACTCGCATTTTTTTTCGGGTGATATTTTCTATAAGCTCCATCATTTGCCTGAGTGAAATCGGATCTTCGGCACAACAATTGATTGGACCAATCAGTTCTCGCTCAGAAAGACTCTCTAAAAAAGTGGCGGCGTCGGCCGCAAAAATCATAGAAACTTTCGCATCGATATCGGGAAAATAAATCGGTTTGTTCTGAAGCACATGGTCCACGTGAAATTTAAGACGACCCGTGTAATCATCCTCACCAAGAACAAAGGGAAATCGCACGACAGAGAGCGGAAAGCTCGCTTCCTTGGAAAAAGTTGCTTCTGCTTGTCGTTTGGCCTCTCCGTAATCCTTCTCCTGATTGATCGGAATATCGAAGGCATATTTTTTTGAGTCAAAGGCCGATTCGTTTCTGTTTTCTCCATCTTTGTAAACCGAAGAGGTGGATGTGAAAACAAATTTTTGAGTTTTACCTGAGAAAGCCTCACAAGCTCCGTGTGCTTCGCTGGCGTCATAGCAAACTTGATCATAGATAATATCCCACTGTTCATTGGCAGGGGCCGGATAATCTTTTTGAAGAGTTCGCCTGTCGAGATGAATGCGACTGACCTGATTGCCAAACCCATCATCGAGAAGTCCCCGATTCATGAGCGTGACCTTCGCTCCTTTTTTGAGAAGAAGAGAAACAAGACGTTTACCAAAAAATCTGTTGCCACCGATCACTAAAGCTTTCATAGATGCATTGTTTCCCGTGAGCATCGGAATTGCAAAGACTTACTGTCATAGATTGCAGATCCCAGCCTTGGGCGATTAGATTTAGCGATGGGAAGTTTTAAAACTCTAATCCGAGACCGATGGTGCTCATAAATGCTCCCACCCCGATGGTGTAGCTGCCCGCCGTGTCTGAGTATGCAAATTGTTTCAGTCCCACGGCACCTTCAAAAAAGAAATTTGGTTTAGGGAATATCTTTGCTCGGAGGAACACATTGTAATTGGTCCCAAGCGTGATGCTACTGAGAGGCATAAAGTAATATTGAAACTCGCTCTCGATCCATTTGGGATATCGCAACCAGCTGAAAAAATTGATCAAATTATCTAAAAATAGGGGCATCGGCATCCCCACAAATGCTCCGACTCCTGCCATTGTGCCAAGATAAGAGCTGTAAGTGACGCTTTGGTAACCTAACGAAGCTCCAAAGACAGGATCGTGAAGCCACACTCCTTGGGTCAATCGATATTTCAAGTCCACATTCAAACACGTGAGAGTAATTGGATTACCGTAAATATCCGTCCCAGAGTTTAAAGACTTAAGATATTTGGCAGAGACACCCCAACGCTGAACGCTTAGCCCGCGACTTTCCCAGTTGAACAGTTGCTCGATCCAGGCTGTTCCATCGAATTCGCCGACGAAGATGTTGCTAGAGGTTGCGGAAAGGGCAGAAATCTTGCCACTCAGTTCGAAAGGATATCCACCATAAACATTGGTGTAGGCCGAATACTCATCTGGATATCTGTCGTCATTGAGTGTCACAAGAATGTGACTTCTATTGTATCGGCCCTTTTCTTTTGCCATTGAATCCCAATCAAAATAATTATGGTTATGTCTAAGAACCTTCCACTCGCTCGAAAATATTTTAGAAGGTTTGAGCTCATTATCCAGAGAGAAGTGAGCCTTGGCGTGTTTTGTTGTCGTCGATCGATGAAGAGGGGGCTCAACTTTTGGTCTCAGTTTTTCCGTGGGTAATTTTTTGGAAAAACCAATAGACTGTTTCAACGGAAAGCCACCAATTCCCGGATAATAAAGGGAACCTTGATTCAGCGGAACCGGCGCTCGCCAAAATGAACGAGCGATTGCAACCTTGGAGCCCAGTGGGTGTTGTCCCGTTCCAGAAATAATGGCCGTTTTTTCTGAGTCTCCAGATACGACGTCATAGTAACCTGGATCTGAGGGCGCTGTTTCGATGTGAATCATATTTCCGGTTGGGAGTTGAGTATTGATCGAAATTTTTAAATTATCTTTTTGCGGTGTGATCGAGCCTTTGGAATTCGCAGCTTTGCCCGCGACCAAAACCCGAGGCTCGGTGATAGATGCCTTTTGCACCTCCAACCCGTAACCGGATTTGGCGTCACCGGTAATATTGTATTTTGCAGAACAAAAACCGGCCGACATGTCTTTTTCATAGGACTTAAAAAGGCACATGCGAACTGGATTCATTTTTTGATAGTTCGCGAGATCTTTCTCCGATAATTCGAATTTGTAAAACACATGAAGGCGACGACCTTTATCTTTTTGGATATCGCCATCATCAATTTTTTTTGACTCTAATACCTTATCCTTGGCTTTCAATACGATTTTTCCATTGGGCACAAATTTTCTCTGCCAACTCGTCTGCAGTTCGTATTTTTTGTTTTTAACAAGAGTTAAATCGACAAGGTCGGCATCAAACACGGCATTTCCAATTCTAAAAGATCCGTCGTTGGCAAATTCGTACTCAAGTGTCGGGTCTTGAAGCTGCACTCCATTCTCTTCCAGGCCAAAAAAGAAAGTTTTTCTGTCCGAAATCATGTCTTCGGAATCTATCGAAGGTTTGGCGACATCGGCCATAACTTTATCAGGATCGTCAGCTGTCGTAGGGGCAAGAGGCTCCGTCTCTGTCAGTGGTTTTACAGGATCTGGCGGTATTATTTCCACCACGACATTGAAGTTTAAAACTTCTCCATCGGGAAAAATAAATTGCACCCGAGTTTCCATCTTTGGTTCTGTCAAATTGAACCGAAGTTTAAAGTCTCCGGATCGATTCGCCGCGATCGGCTTTCGGTCTTTGGCGATCACCAACACCGTGGGATCGGTGGTACCGGTCAACAAAACATTGTAGGGAGGACTCAATTCAGCAGGGTCCTCTGGTTGATTCCATTTCACGTGATGGCCATTTTTCGAAGTCTCGAGAGCAGTGCTCGAGAATTGGAGCTTTTGTGGATCGGCAAAAAGTTTTGATCCCACGAGAGTAAGACAACAGGCCAAGATAGCCAAAGAGATTTGATGTCCACGACTCATGTGTATTTCCAAGCTGCATTATCCATCGATCTACCCTTCCAATTTTAACTAAAAAGTTAAGGAATAAGAAGGTTAAACCATCGCTGTCCAGTCTTGCGACTTTGGCCCAGGGAGATGGTTTTTCTTATTTTTTTTTGGTGACGGTAGTATCCTAAGAGGGGGCATCCAGAGGACAACAGCAAAGTATGAATCAACCACGATTTTCGATCATGAAAAAGATCTCTTTTTTGATTCTCGCTATCTTGGTGGTGTCCATTGCCTCTTACGCGTATTTTGCCATTTGGCAGTTTAAGAACGATAAGCTTAAGTATATTTATTTGGTCAGTAGCAGTTTTAACCTAACGATGGCTCACAAAATTGAATCACAGCTTGAAAGAGTCTTGGGAGATATTCAAAATCTAGTGGGTCTCTTGAGGGAACAGGAGATCGATCACAACAAAAGTTCTCTTATCAAAGTTATTTTTCAAAATGATAGTTCGCTGGCAAGTTTTGGGATCTATAAAAGGCTGGCCGTTGCGGGGAGCTACAACCAGATCTATGGTATTTACAATAAAGATTTTATGGATCTCAATCACCTTAAAGAGGACGTTCTTGGGGTCCTCGATACAAACGCGATCGATGTCTACTTAAAAAACCCCAAACCTGGGCTCAATCCCTATTATCAAAATCAGACAGCTCAAAATATTCTAACTTTTATTATTCCTTTGGATAATGACAAAGCTCAACTCGCCGTTTTCAACGTCAATAAAGATTTTCTTTTAGACACAATCAACAGCTCAGATATGCAGAACTCATTTATAACCGGCGAAGATGGAGTGGTGCTAGCCCACAAAGATAAGTCTGCCATTGGCACTTCGGTTCTCGAATCGCCGCTATTTTTGTTAGCTAAAGAGGCAACGGTTAAGGACGGAAGCACAGAATTCCAACTCGATGACGGAGATAAGACTGCCAATTATATCGGAGACTTTTCAAAACTCGGTCATGGGATGTTCTTGCTATCACAAACGAATAGGGAGGATGCTTTTGCGGGCCTACGCAAAATTAATTTAAATACGGTTTACTTTGCGATTTTTATAACTGGTCTTGGTATTCTCATAGGGGTGATCTTTTCAAAATCACTCACGGCTCCTCTTGAGAGACTTATGTCTGCGACTGAAAGCATTGGAGCAGGTAACTACGCGCCAGATGCCTTGAACATTCGCACCAATGATGAAGTCGGCCAACTCGCGGAGTACTTTTTAAATTTAGGAAAAAAATTGAATGAGCGAGAGGTTGAACTCGAGAAAGTTACGGAGCTTGCAACCAAAGATGGTTTGACGGGTTGTTATAACAACCGACACTTTAGAAATCGGTTGGGGGAGTTTCTTTCGCTTGCGAGAAGACACAAACACCAGCTTTCACTTCTCTTGCTAGACGTCGATCATTTTAAGAAATTCAATGATACCTATGGACACCAACAGGGCGATGCTGTTCTAAAAGATCTGGGTCAAATTTTGAGAGAGTCCACTCGTGATACCGATCTTGTGGCTCGTTACGGTGGCGAAGAGTTCGTGGTTATTCTCCCCGAGACCAACTCACTGGGAGCCAAAGTCCTGGGTGACAAAATCCGTGTGAACTATATGAATCACAAGATTAAAAATATAAATGCAGAAGGCACCCTTCAGAGCACATGTAGCATAGGAGCTGCAACTTTTACGGAAGATAACTACAACAGTATTGACGAGATGATAAAATCTGCGGATGAAAGGCTCTACGAAGCAAAAAAGGCCGGCCGTAACCGCGTGATCGTGTGATTCAATTCCCTGTTTCGAAATAACTATCTTACCGAAAACTGACCCTTTGATTTTGAAACGTCAGCGTAGTTGACCGAGCGATTGACGGGGTCTTCGGTTTTGATTTTGTAATAGATAGATTTAGAAGTTTTCATCGAATCTTTTAACTTGCAGTCCGGAGAGTCTTCGATTTTTTGTTTTTCACTAAAAACCAGAGTCATTATTTTTTTTCCGCCACTGCGCGCGGGCGCCTGTTTAACTTCGCCATCTTTTTTGGCGCTATATCTAACTATTTTCTTAGTGCAAAAGATATTTTTGAACTGCGAGTCTTTCGCCAGAACAATTTCAAAGGTCCCAGGTAAGACTTTTTTCAAGCTCCACTCAACCGTCAATGTATCATTCTTAGGTGAGTATTTAGTTTTGGCAGGTGTGCTAATTTGGGCCGACTTTGACAATTTAAAAGCAATAGTCTGAATGGGCGTTTCCAGATTTTTTAAAAGCGGTTCATCCCTTTCTCCCCGCGGAATGGCTCTCCAAGAAACTGTACCTTTGCGATAAAGAGAGTCGAGAAATCCCGGAAGATAAATCATGTAAATAGGATTGAGTTGAAGGGCAAATTTCAGACGCTTCTGAGTTTGCGAAAAATGCCCTTCAGACACATCGACATCAAAACTGATCATGGGATCTGCAAAAGAGGCTGTGCTGCTGATTTCGACCGTGAAAGATTTAAGGCGATCTATTTTGGAACTCCACTTCAACTCCAGTGTATCCAATTGAAGGGTGTAGTCCTGAAATTTTTGGGTCTCCAAAATAATTGGAACGAAAGCTACTGGACGAATCGGTGGTGGCGGAGGAACGAGTGGTGCTGGATTTGGCGGAGGTGGCTGCGTCACCACCTTTTCAGGCTGGAAAAGTTCATAAGATTTGTCTTTGGTAAGCGGAGAGCTCTCGGTCGATGATTCGACTTTCACTTCGGCAAGATCTCCGCGAACCACGGGAGTCTCTGCGGCTGAGTGAGCATTGGCAAAACCACTGGGATCGGCTGTGGGTGTCACAGTTTTAACCTGTTCAAAATCTTCTGGCTTATCAATATCAATATCTTGTGCCTCGACGGGTTGGCTCTTTGCCGCGAGAAACTGTTTGCCTTTGTTTTTCGACTTATCGGAACCAAGATTGACTTCGCCGTTTTCGACCAACAAAGCTACTTTGTTGTTGGTTTTCGAAATAGCGAACGAAGATTTGTTTGAGGCATTGATATTAACACCATTACCCATTTTGATTTGAAGATTGGCCGTGTCAGCTGTCGGATTTTTTGCCTCTTTAACTGCGACACTACCTCGAAAGAGAGAGAGCTCGACAACATTGGTTGCGGACTTGTCTCCCGAGAGTTTGTAGTCGAGAATCAAAAGTGTGTTGGGACCAAGTTTAATTTGGCTTGAATTGTTTAAAAGAAGAGTCACTTCTGAATCCGGCCCAACAAAAAGGGTATCTTTATAAAAGACGCCCTGCTTTGAATCAACGGAGTCCCACTCGAAACTTCCGGACTCTTTTCGTTTCACGCTATTTAACGGATCAGCGATGGAACCGATAACTTCTTGGTGGCGATCGCTGGTACTTCTTCCGTCTTGCGTGAAGGACTTATAGAGTCCATAACAGGAAATCAAAATCATTAACACCGCGACGGATAGAAAGATCTTCTCAAAACCGAGTCTCATCTCTCTTTTTCGGTACAAAACAGGGAGATATCAATGCTTATCCACTATGACTTAAGTCTGGGTTTTTGGGCCGTTCATGGGAAATCAATCGTCACGAAGGAATTTCTTACTGACGGCAAGGTCGATGACCTTTTTGGTGTGACTCCAAAGTTCTGGAGATGCCTCAATGAGCTTTTTATTCCTAGCGATCACCTGAGATTTTTTAACCCCGTGTTTCTGCCAAGCATGACCTCCGGATTGGTAGTTTTGCAGAATGGGTTGAAGTCGATCCATGGACTTCGCAAACTTGGCCTCCCGAGATTTTGTCGCTTCAAATTCGAGCCAGAGTGAGTGAAATTCTTGAGCTTGTTTTTTGGGAAGAATCCCAAAGATTCTCTTAGCAGCTTTTCGCTCCCGAGCATCTTGAGTTTTCATATTGGTGGTGTCGTAAGCAAAAGTATCGCCAGCATCGATCTCGACGAGATCATGGAGTAATAACATTTTTATAGCTTTGAGAAGATTCATTTTTTTTTGGAGCAAGGTCCGAAAAAACCATCATCATAATGGCCAGGTGCCATGAATGTTCCGCCGAATTTTCATGTCGCACGCCTTTGCAAATAACGGTTTGGCGTTCAACGAGTTTAAGTTTATCGATTTCTTCGATAAATTTAAACTTACGAGTGAGTTTGGAGCTGGTGCTTTTCTTTTTCAAAACCGGCTCGAATCTCGGACACTCTCTAATCGTCTGATTCTTTCATCAAGAGGGGGATGGGTGGACATCAGTTGCAAAAATTTACTAGGACCGCCAGAAATTTTAAAAGAATTGAGGGCTTGCTGAGAATTGTCGACCATCGTCATTGTGCCTTGGAGGGCCCTGAGCGCTCCCGTCATTTTTTCACGGCCAGCAAATCTTGCTCCGCCGGCATCGGCTCGAAACTCTCTCCATCTCGAAAAATAGGCGACAACAATGTAGCCTAAAAATGTCAGTAAAATCTGAAGCACAAATGTCGAGATCATGTACACCATTCCACGAGCTTCTTCTCTAACATTTTGTGAAATTCCCCAAGCAATTATTCGAGCAAAGAACATGACAAAAGCATTCACGATCCCCTGAAGAAGGGTCATGGTCACCATATCACCATTGGCGATATGAGTAACTTCGTGGGCAAGCACGCCTTCGATTTGGTCTTTGTTCATTCGAGCGAAGAGTCCACTCGACACGGCGACGAGAGCTCGATTTTTAGTTGGTCCAGTCGCAAAGGCATTCACTTCGGGACTATCGTAGATTCCAACCTCTGGCATGGTCGAAAGTCCCGCTCGGTTGATTAAATTTTTAACGGTTTCAAGAAGCCATTGCTCTTGAGGGTCTCGAGTTTGAGGATCGATAGGTTTAACACCCATCATCCACTTGGCCATGATTCGAGAGAGGGCAAGTGAAATGAAAGCGCCGCCCATGCCCCAAACAAGGCAGAAGGAGAAAAGCATTCCATAATCGATTCCAGTCGAGGTGACTCCGCCTGTGATACCGAGAACAGATAAAATGATGCTTATTGTGGTGATAACAAGCAGGTTGACCGCGATGAAAAGAAATATCCTTTTTGCAATGGCCATGGGAACTCCTTATTGATATTAAAGATGTTGGGCTTTTTTTTGAAACTGTCAAGATATGGAGAGAAAAATGAAGCAACTGGTAAAAGAAACGGCAAAAAAGAAGATCGTGAAAGCAAAAAAAACCACAGCAAAAGCTACGGCCAAAGTTCTCGTTGAACCCCCTCCGGCTGAAATTCAAATGGGTGACAAAGTGAGCGATCTTAAGATTCTCTCCACAAGCGGAGACACCCTTCGATTGGGCGACTTAAAAGGGAAGGTCATCGTGCTTTACTTTTATCCCAAAGACGATACTCCCGGCTGCACTCTTGAAGGGCAGGACTTTTCTAAGCTGCACTCGAAGTTTAAGAAAAAAAATACCGAGGTTTTTGGAATTTCCAGAGACTCCATTGCTTCACACGAAAAATTTAAAAAGAAAATGGGATTTCGCTTTGATCTTTTGAGCGATCCTGAAGAAGTGCTCTGTCGAAAACTTGGAGTGATGAAAATAAAAAGTCTCTATGGCCGAAAATATCTCGGCGTTGATCGAAGCACTTTTGTGATCGATAAAAACGGAGTGTTGGTTCGCGAATGGCGGACCGTGAAAGTCGCGGGCCACGCCGACGAGGTTTTAGAATTTGTGAATAGCTTAGACTAAAGGGAACGGTGGACCTTTAGACGTGAGCCAATTCCTTTTTCTTGGTCTCGAAGGTCAATACTTTCTTTTTGGTGTTGAAGTTCACGATAACGGTGCCACCGTTTTGAGAAAGGTCGCCAAAGAGAAGTTCGTCGGCCAACTTTTTTCGAATCTCGTTATCGATCAGTCGAGCCAGCGGGCGGGCACCGTTCATTGGATCGAAACCTTTTTTGGCAAGATAGGCACGGGCACTTTCCGAAACCTCAAGCTCCACATTTTTCGAATCCAATTTTTCTTGAATCTCAATAATAAATTTATCAACCACTTTTTTCACCGAGACGTCTGAAAGTGGATCGAAGGGCACAATCGCATCCAAGCGATTTAAAAATTCCGGAGTGAAAGCGGCCTTCACGGCTTCCATCGTTTTTCCGGTCTGGGTGGCGGCCGCCATTCCAATGCCAGGTTTCGAGGCCTCCCTCGCTCCCGCGTTACTTGTCATGACAATGACAGCGTTTCGGAAGTCGACTTTTCGACCGTTGGAATCTGTGAGTTTTCCGTAGTCCATAATTTGAAGCAAGATATTGACGAGATCAGGATGGGCTTTTTCAATTTCATCCAACAAGAGCACGGAGTGTGGGTTTTTATGAACAGCCTCAGTGAGAAGCCCACCCTCTTCAAAGCCCACATAGCCTGGAGGAGCTCCAATCAAACGCGACACCGTATGTTTTTCCATATATTCACTCATATCAAAGCGAAGAAACGGAATTCCAAGCTGTTGAGCAAGTTGTTTGGTAACTTCGGTTTTTCCGACTCCGGTCGGACCGACAAAGAGAAAACTTCCGACGGGACGATCGTTGTTTCGAAGTCCTGATCTTGAAAGCTTGATCACATCGCAGAGATTGTGAATAGCTTTGTCCTGACCGAAGATCAAAAGCTTGAGACTTTGTTCTAAGTTTTTAATCTTTTCTCTATCGTCCATCGACACTCTTTGAATCGGAATCTTTGCGATTGAAGCAATGGTGTCCTCAATTTCTGGAACGTCAACGGTGTGGCCCGCAGTTTCTTTTTTCATTCGAAGCCTCGAGCCGGCCTCATCCATAACATCGATGGCTTTGTCGGGGAGGTGTCGATCATTGATATGTTGGTGAGATAGGTTGACCGAAGCTTTGATGGCATCGTCGGTGTATTTCACTTGGTGAAACTCTTCATATTTGGATTTGAGTCCTCGAAGAATATGAATGGAGTCATCAAGTGTCGGCTCCGAGACATCCACTCGTTGGAATCTTCTGGCTAGAGCATGGTCTTTTTCAAAATGCTTTCTAAATTCTTTATCGGTTGTGGATCCGATGCAGCTCAATTTTCCCGACGCCAGAGCGGGCTTTAAGAGATTCGAAGCATCCATGGAGCCCCCGGAGGTACTTCCGGCTCCGACGATGGTGTGAATTTCGTCTATGAACAAAATGGCATGTTCTTCGGCTTCAAGAGCTTTGATCACGGCCTTGAGGCGCTCTTCAAAATCTCCTCGAAACTTTGTTCCTGCGAGCAATGAACCCATATCCAAAGAATAAATAACGGCGTCTTTGATTGAAGCAGGAACCTGCCCACTCACGATTCGCTGGGCGAGTCCTTCGACAATTGCGGTTTTTCCAACTCCTGGTTCGCCCGTCAGAAGAGGATTGTTTTTTGTACGGCGTCCAAGGGTCTGAGTCATTCGTGTTAAAACATCTTCTCTTCCTATCAGGGGATCGATTTTTCCATCAATGGCTTGTTGATTCAGGTTGATGGTGAAACTTTTAAGAGGCGAAGTTCCAGGGGGAGTCGAGTCCTGGCCACCGCTCGTGGTCGTTGAAAAATCTTGTCCTTTGTTGAAGCCGTGAGAAATGACATTGAGAACATCCAAACGACTGATGCCCTGATTTTGTAAATAGAAAATAGCGTGAGACTTACTTTCACTAAAGAGCGCCACGAGAAGATTGCCCACAGTCACTTGATTTTTTGCCGCGTTTTGAACGTGAATCACGGCACGTTGAATGATTCTTTGAAAAGCCTGTGTGAACTGGGGCAAATATTCGGCATCTTCTTGTTCATTTTCAAAACTCAACTTTTGCATTTTTTCTTTAAAAAAAGTTTCAAGATCTTTAAAGAGAGCCGGGAGTTTGGCACCCACTGTGACAAGAAGATCGGCACCTTCAGTATCTTTGGAAATCGCCCAAAGAACGTGTTCAGGAGTTACAAATTCATGATGTCGTAATTTGGCTTCTTCAAGAGCGGACTTTAGAATTCCCTCAACTCTTTTGCTCAACATCTGGACCTCCTTTTAAAGTTACTCTTTTTCTAAATTGCATTTCAGTGGATGATTATTGGTCTGCGCATAGTGGTTCACCAGTTGAGATTTCGTTTCCGCAACTTCGAAGGGATAAACTCCGGCAATTCCATAGCCTTCGTGATGAACGTTGAGCATAATCTCTGTTGCTTCCGTTATGGACTTTTGAAAAAACTTTTGCAATACGTGGACAACAAATTCCATAGGTGTGTAGTCATCGTTGAGTAAAATCACCTTGTACATCGAAGGAGTGCGAACTCTTTCGCGGGTCGCGGTTGAAGTGCTCGCCCCACCTTCAGACTGGTGAGCGTCTGAATCACCATTGGAACCGCCAGGTGAAAACTTTTTTTCCATCATTTTCCGGTTCATTCTTCTATTTTAGATAAGTTTTCTGCCGCTGTCATTTCTTCTGTAGCTAAAATGCGCCGATCGAGAAATAAAAACTTGCCACCGATTCTGGTATGGCAACGGCTGGGATATCTTTGCGGTCTAGTTTCCAGGCGATTTCAGCACTTACTGGCCCAACGGGGGTGTTGTAACGAAATCCAAAGCCGGCTGCATCACGATATTCGTCATTGAGCGTGATGCCTGAGATCTTAACGGCACCACCATCATAAAAGAGAACTCCTCCGAACTCTCCTGAGATTGGAAAGCGAAGTTCAGATTTGATTAAATAGTAATGACTGTCCGTTGTCGTGTAGACGAAGGAGTTCGATGGAATGCCCAATTTTTGGGTGAGCTCATCTCGAGAAGGAATCGAGGCCTGATCAAAGCCACGAATGGTCGAACGACCTCCGAGAAAGAACATGACTTCTTCAGGGACCCGTCCGTCAGGTTGGTTACTTAAATTTTGCAGGTAACCGCCACTGAGCGAGTTGGCAAAAACCCACCTTGGTGAACCGAGTCGGGTGTAGGTTTTAAAGTTCGAGTCAGCCTTGTAGTAGTGGACTTGGTGATCGTTCGGAATATTGATAAATTCGGGCCGCGAGTAGTCGACGCTCACGTGGTAGAAAACACCTTGAGTTGGAACAAGACTGTTATCTCGGAGATCAATGTCCAAGGTCGGTCCGATTGTGGCGATGGTGAGTTTCTCTTCAGGAAAGGCTCCGCCGGAATATCCTGAATAGGCAAACTGCCTCGTCTGAGCAAGATTCCAAACCTTCCAGCTGAATCTCGTCTTTTTTGATAGATCTTTCTCTAAGGTCGCACCGATTTGACTTGTTTCCAAGTCGATGGTTCCGGCCGGCTCTTCTTTAAAGATTTTCAAACTCTGGCTGACATTGATTCTTCCGCGAAGGCGTTCGTTGAACACGAAGGGCTCGAGGTATCCCAGGGTGACGTCGTGTTCGGGATTTCCCAACAGATGGTAGTTAATCTCGGCGTTGGCGGAAACCGCTCGAGCCGTACCCGCTAAATTTCGATAGCCTATCCCGGTGTAAGTCAAAATACTGAGGCCCAAATTACCAAATTCATTATTGAGAGCTCCCCCAAATTTGAACGAACCCGGGTTTCCTTCAGTGACTGTCACGACCACCGTTCGATTGGCAAGACTTGTGTTGTGCTCAATGGTCTTGATTTCAACCGAAGAAAAAAGCCCTAGCTTCTGAAGGCGGGAATCTGACTCTTTGATTCGATCGCTGGTTAAAATATCTCCGACCTTAAAGTCGACTTCTCGAGTGATGACATCTTCATGTGTGACGTCGTTTCCTTGCACAATAATATTTGAGACTTTGACTTGCGGTCCTTCGTGAATATCGAAGTCAATCGTTGCTTCGGTGTTGCCTTCGTTGTATCGCACAAGTTCATTCGTGTTGCCTTGAATTTGCATATCGAGGTAACCATTAAGGAAGAAAAAGTCTTGGAGCTTCTGTAAACTTTCTTCGACGAGAGTAAGCTTAAGAGGATCGCCCGGCTTAAATTTCACCACGTCATATAAAATTTCTTTTGAAAAGCCGCTCACACCAGAAAAATTAACGCCGGTGATATGGGTACGGGGTCCCTCATCAATAAAAACTTTAATCCTGGCAAAAACTCGGTCTCTCGAGAACTCTGTGCGAGAAGATTGCAGCTTTGCTTGCAAATAACCTTCGTTTTGCAAATGAACAATGAGATTTTTGTACCCTGTTTCGAGATCTTCGCTGTTGTAGTAACCCCGATCGATGAGATCACTGCTGTGTGTTTTGATAAAATCAATATATTCTTTCGGAGCTTGAGAAACTCGGCCCCCGATTTGAATGGACCGAATGCGAATTTGAGGACCCTCATTGATCTGAAACCTAACTTTGTGAAAATAATTTTGAGCATAAACGAGATCTTCAAAGGTCACTTTGACATCGGCAAAGCCCTGTTTTTGATAGACGAGCTTGATGCGATCTGAAAGCTCAGCCGCAGGGTTGAGGCCAAACCGTTCAGGCGTGTTCAGCTTCAGGCTTTTCGAGAGTTGAGAAGTGTCAAAAAATTCATTGCCGTAATAGTAAATATAATAGCGATAGGGGTTTTCAACCGAGAAGCGAAGATTCACTGTTTGTCGATCGAGACTTAGTTGCACATCAGGCTCGCCGAGTTGGGCACTTAAAAATCTTTCTTCAACAAAATAATCGACAATCTTGGTCTGGATTTCTTCGGTTGTGGTGGCTGCGAACGGTTTTCCAATTTGACTTTTTAGGAGACGGTTGAGGTTCTTCAAGAGCTCCGTGTTGATGGTGTCAATCTTAACGGATTGAATGATGCAAGGTTCGCCCTCGCTGACTGAAACCACGACTTTGACTTTTCCTGGTGATTTTTCTGAGAGTAAAAGATTTGTCGAAGTTTTGTAAAAACCCGCTTTTTGGTAGGCATCATTCACCTTTTTCTCTAAATCCTTAAGTTGCAAGACAGGGAGTTTTTGCGATTCAGCAAAACCGAGGGCTTCGATAATTTCGGATTTACTCAGGGCTGAATTCCCTCGAACTTCAATCTCATCAATTTTTCGAACGGGTTGGGCGTGAATCGATATTTCGCGGTTGGAATCAGAAACGGCTTCAACGTCCTCATAGTGCCCCGTGAGATATAAAAATCTAAGGACTTCATCCACTTCACCCAAATTCAAGGTGGAAGTTCCCGGAAGTTTTAATTTTTTACTCGCGAGTTTAATATCTTCAGAGAGAACACCAGTGAACTTGATTTCATGATTGTCAGCTTTCACTTGAAGCAAAAATGAGAAGGTTCCGATAAAAAGGCAGATAAGGATTTTTTTAATCACTTAAATTCCACCCCATATTCCAGTCCCAAGCCAACGGTGTCGTTGATTGTTTTGGCCGGAGCTTGAGTCGTCGGGTCCTCGATCGTCTGCGCTCCCTCCCAATTGAGAATGGCCGAGAGATTTCGATTGAGTTGATATTTAACCTTGGCGTCGGTGACGTTGGTCCGCATCGTTCGTCCAACGGCGGTGCTGACTTTCGGGGTCCACTGCCTGCTCAAAATCACTTTGGAGTCTGTCGTGTTGGTATCTTCAGTTCCCCCCGCCGAAGAAAACTTCACATCGAAAAGTGGATTCTGCAGTTTAACGTTTTGAGAAAGAATGGCCGATCCTAAATCTGTCACTTGATCGGAGGATTGTCTTCGTTCGAGTTGCTGAGAAGTGACTCCCAATGCCAAAAGCGAGATAATGTCGGGCTCCTCGAGTGGGGGTTGGCTATTGAGGGTGATTTTATAATTTTTCATCCTACCTTGAACGGCGAGATTAATTTCGTATTCTTTGATCCTGCCTTTATCGGTCGTCGAAAGTGCCTGTTGCTGAGAAGTGGTTTGTGTCACCAGAGTTGTGTCGTACTCACGTGATTTCACGCTCGTCGTGGCCGTCGCGGAAATGAGAGGATTGATTTCTTGAGGAGTGTCGAATTTCACAGAGCCGCCAGTGATGCTAAACGCGGCATCTCTAAAAAAGATCTGTCCACCCTTAAGAGGTTTCACTTCTCCAATAAGGACCGGATTGGAGGGAGTCCCTTTGATGAGCAATGCACCTGAAATTCCGGTATCAAGAATCGAGTTTCTAACTCGGTAATTGCCGACGAGAGTTGTTTGAACGTTGAATTCGATAGGATCAAAACTCTCTTGAAGGAGCAAGCGAGGAAGAAAGGAGCTTCTCTTCACGCCCGCAGCGTCGTCGCTCTGATAAGACCTCGTGATCACACCCTCTTTGATTGCGTAATTTCCTTGTAGAAGAAAAGGGAACCAATTTCCTTTCAACGTGGCAGTTCCCGAGCCTCGACTTGTGAATCCTTCGGGCACCTTGAGAGTTGTGTCTTCGACAGTAAGAGAAATATCGGTCGGGAAGTTTTTGTACCCGTCGAGAAGGATGCTTCCCTCAGCATTCAGGCGTCCACCCGCTAAATTTCCGTTAAAACTATTGATGATGATTTTATTTTCATTGAAGAGCACATCGGTTTTCAATTGTTCCAAAGGATGCGGGAACTCTTTTAGCTTCACGTATCCTTTGTCAATGTAAGCTGAGCCGAGAAGTTGAATTCTATTTTCGCCAAATTTAATTTGTGTTGAGAGAGATAGAATTCCTCGAATTTCCTGTAAAAACGGGGTGAGAAAGCTAAGTAAACTCATGTCCACGGTTCCGCTGAGTTGAATAGTGGAGTTTTTTGGAGCCGCGGGCTTTGAGACGGCCGTGAGCTGTGTATTGTCACCCTGTACAGAAAAGTTCTCGACCCTAATGACTCCGGACTTCACGTCGATATCGATGGGTTTGGGCGCAGACATTTCAAGCGAATTTCTTCGAACAAAAAAAGTGTCAACATGAATGGATCCACTTGAATTTTTATAACCTCCGGTTGGAGAGTCTAAATTGATTCGAGAGGTGAGGGCCGTATCGTAGTTCTGCTGCTTCGATGAAATCATTGAAAACAGAGGTGCGAAATTCCACTTCTCAGTGGTGAGATGGAAATGAAAAGGTAAATTTTCTTGGAGAGGAAAGTTGAAACTCGTTTTTATGGTATTGGCCATAATATCCGCAGTTCCTTTGATCGCATCCGCATTGATTCCAAGCGAGAAGTGCGAATCTGGTACGACCTGTTGCATGATTGCCACTTTAGTCGCCGAACCCCCGATAGAAACCTGCGGGCGAAGAACGTGTCCCTTCATGGTCATGTCAAAATTCATTTGGCCCGTGAGACCCATGCCTTTGTCCGAGATCGAAAGAAAATCTTCGAGCATCAGGTTGCGACCGTGTATGAAAGTGTCAATGTTTCCATCGGGGAACCCTTTTCCATCCATCCGGATGGTCCCGATACCTTTTTGAACTTCAATTCGGTCTGAAACAACTTTACCTGCTATGGCATGGACATCAAAATAAGCACGATCAAAATTTTCTGTGCCTACGAAGCCTTGAGAGAACTGAGATTTGACATCATAGGTGAGCGCCGTAAATTCGAGTGGCCCTTCAACTTTGATGTGGCCCGAGCCAAGTCCAAATGCATCGAAAGGAAGTTTCGCTTTTCTTTCTAGAGCTTTTTGCATGTCATTGATTTCTATCAGAGGCATTTGAAAATCAGCCTTGATCGAGTCCGTCGGGAGATTGACCGAGACGGTACCCAAATATTTGGTGTTATTGAAACTACCTATGACGTCCTCAAATTTAATAAGACCTGACCGATAGGACATTTTGGCTGTTGCATCTCCCACTCCATAATCCGTGAGCCAAAGATCTTTTGTTCCAATCGCCATATCGATGATCGCGTAATCGCTGTTACCTTTTGTCGTCCCCTTCAGGGAAGAGCTTCCCTGAAGTCTTAAATTCGCTAAGTCTTTGACGTCAGAAAAATAGACGGCGTCGGTGGAGTATTGAAAGTCAAACCCGTCCTCAAATGAAACTGAGCCTTCTGCGACGCCCTTGGTGGTTTTTCCGATTTCTATACTTCCTTTCGGGTAGACACCTTTATTGTCAACTTTTACAGATCCCTCAATTTTGAAATCGGTGAGATTGACCACCGTCTTCTGAGGATTGTCCTTTGCGACCACAATCAAGTCCGTGCCACGAATGGATCCCGTGCATTCGGCTGTTGGTGTGGGACTCAGCTGACCATGGCAGGGTAAATCTCCAGCTAGATGAAGGGTTACGGGGGGACGTTTAAGTCCCAATTGCACGAGTGCCTGACTCAGTTCTGCTTTCTCTAAGTGAACAAGGGTCGAAAAATTTTCTTTGTCGGTAAAAGAAATTTCTGTTTTATCAAACTTAATATCCATCCCGGGATTCACCACCGAAAGCTCATTTAGTTTTAGATTGAGATCCTTGTAGTTGAATTGAGTTTGAACCTGCCCGATTTTAAATTGGTTGATTTCAAGGCCTTCTGTTCTCAGCTGAGCTGTCGCAATCCAAGGAGAATCAGCATTCTTCTCCGCTTGAAAATTGGAGTCGAGCGTTCCACCGAGAAAAGGTAGTTTTTGCTGAGGAAAAAAATCATTGGCCCAGATCTTCACATCACTCAGATTCAAAAATACACGGCCCTTCAGGTTATGATTGATGATTTTAAGATTTCTTATATCCCCTTCAAATATTCCAGCGCCTACGATGATCGTGCTTCCCCGCTGAATTTTGAGGGATGATTAAATGAAACGCACCTTGTTCCAAGTCATTCTCGTTTCCATCTTTTTCTTGGCCATCGGTTTTTTTTCCTCTTACTATCTTCCGCAACTAAAAAAAATAGCAAGCGCCACGATAACGAACTACAGTCAAAAAAATCTTCCAGTTCGAATCACCGTGGACGACTTCAAATTGAGTCTCTTTCCAGTCGGTCTTTCTTTCGAGAACGTCAGGGCCATCCCAAAAAAAGAACTGAGTCGTATCCTCGCGCCGGTGATCGCACATCGTGTGATTTTGGGAGTGCATCCTCTCAGTCTCTTTAGCGGAAAAAAAAATATTCTTGAAGTGTCGGTCGACCGCCCGACCGTCACTGTCGTTCTAAGAAGATCCGAAGAGCCGGATCCGATGGCCCCCAAGAAAACCATCTACGTTCCGGTCGAAGAAATTTTAGGCTTGCCCTTTCACTCCATTGCTCTCATGGACACCCAATTGAAATTTCGAAGTGATGATGCCCGTGTTCTTGCCGACGTTAAAGATTTCAACTTGTCTGCGGAATACTCCAATAAAGCTATTTCAATTCAACTCTCAACTCCTCAATTACGAATAAAAAAGCAGGATCCAAATTCGCAGTTGGCAGAAGTTTCGGTGGAAACGAGAATGACTTGGAACAAGGTGCGTTTCATTTAATCATCCCTCCATTCCAACTGAAGGGTATTTGCCAATGCAAACTCAGGGTTGAATTTCCTTAACTTTTGTAAAGTCTCAAGTGCGACCTTGTTTTGACCGAGGCCTCGGTACGCGCGTGCCCTCGTGTAAAGAACGGTCGAAATCGCATCCACAGATTCTGCATTTGCATTCTCAAGCCAATCACACTTTGATAGCACTTCAAGATATTTTTCTGTATCCATGAGGAGTTCGAGTTCGAGCCAATGTTTGCTCTCGGTCATGGGCGCGCGCTTGAGGACGTCGAGAGCCTCTTGCGAAAAACCCATCATGTGCATGGAAACAGAAATATCATAAGCATTTTCCGGATTTTCGTCGGCGAGACTCAAAAAATGAGACTTCAGTCTTTCTTGCTCTCGCGGGTTTTCTTGCAATGAATTTCTTTTTTCAAAATCGAAGAGTTTGTTTTTAAGTTCTAACACGGAGGATGAAGATTTCCCCGAACGAGCTACAGGCGGGAAAATATCCTTTCGGATTTTTGCAAATCGAGGGTCCACCGAATCCAAAGCTTTAGACATGACGAGTTCACCGAGAGCATTTTCCTCGGCTGCGCCTAACAAAATTTGATCGATGTCATCTCGACGCAATGTCGTGCCGGAAAGTGACAGTGCTTCATTGAAACAAGCCCAAGGAATTTTTTGTCGCTCAACGAGCAATTTTGAAAACTGTTCGAGTAATTGCGTGATCAAATTTGAATTTATAAGAAATAAACTGACCTCGATTTGTTGTTCGGACGAGAGCTTGCCCGTGTTCCATCGCGATAAAAGATCCTCGGCAACTTCCGGGGGATTTTTTGACCTCGAAAACAAATATTTTATTTCTAATTCAAGGACCTGGCCCATCTCGGTTATTATCCCTTAAATCAGGGATTTAGGGCACCTTTTGTGCGAACCGTTAGCACCTAGTGCTGGGTCGATTTTTAAGCTCGTTCGATGTATTTTCCGGTGCGAGTATCGACGCGAATAGCATCACCTTGGTTGAGGTGAAGTGGCACTTGTACCACAGCTCCTGTTTCTAATTTCGCGGGTTTTGATCCGCCAGAAACTGTATTGCCTTTGAGGCCAGGATCGGTCTCAACAATTTTCAAGGTTACAGACTTTGGTACCTCGGCCCCGATCGCACGACCATTGAAAAACAGGACTGTCGCCTCGAGATTTTCAGTCAAATACAAGGGTGCATCTCCCAGGTCGTCGGCATTAATGGCAACCTGTTCGTAGGAAGTTTTGTCCATGAAATGGTAAGCCGGTCCTTCTTTGTACAAAAAAGTCATTTCTTTGTTGGCGACGTCTGGTACGCCAAACTTTTCACCGGACTTAAAAGTTCTCTCTAGGTTGCTACCGGTGAGCATGTTTTTAAGTTTTGTTCTTGTGAATTGATTTCCTTTGCCGGGTTTAACGTGCTGAAAATCGACGATCACATAGGGTTGATCGTCGATCAGAACTTTAAGACCTTTTCTGAAATCACTCAGATCCAACATAAATTACTCCTGATTTTGAAATCAGCAGATCCTTATATAAATTCGAATTAAATGCAATCCGATTTTAAGAAGACTGATGGATGGGAAAGCGATCAGGAAATTCGGCGCTCATTAATTCGCTGCAGCAGTGTGTTGAGGCGGCTTATTTTCTTCTGAATTTTTGACTCAATTTTTGAAGGAGCGGGTGAAATCGGAGCCTCCTGATGTCGGGCCTCGAGCATCGTTTTTCGTTTTTTAAGTTCAGTGTGGTCTCCAAGTTCATCGGTGGCTCTTTCAATTGTTGAGAGAGCATTTTCCGAATCATTTCTTGCGATATAGGCATCGGCCAGTGATAGAAATCGTTCCAGCGATTTTTTTCGAAGAACTTCGTCGAGAGAGCGGTCGGTCCGGTCCGCGTCTTCCTTCACTCCATCAAAGCTTGAAGAAAGTTTCTTCATAGAAAAAACATCATCTTCATACTCGTCGGCGGTCAGACTTTCGAGTTTTTTCACCGAACTCGCGGCTCTTTCGTCCCGAGGATTTAAAAACAAAACCATTTTAAAGGCCTTAAGAGCTTCTTTCATCTGCCGTTTTTTGAGATGACTTTCAGCGAGTAAGCTATGGGCCAAAATATTTTCGGGAGAAAGTTCGGCCGCAACCCTAAGTTGATCGATCGCTTCATCAAAATTCTTGGTCTCAATCAAAATCTTTGCAAGGGCCACACGTCCACTTGGAAAATTGGGGTGCTTTGCGACTCCTGCCTCACAGATTCTCTTGGCCTCATCGAGAAGTCCCATTTTGCGGTAAGCTTCGGCGAGTGGCGCAAACACCTTTGAGGTCGGGTCCTGTTGATAAATCAATTGATAACGTTCAATAAATTCGGGATTAATAGAACTCATGATTCATTTTTTCTCGGGATGGGATATAAATTCAATATGATTATAGTAGGCATTGACCCTGGCAGTCAAACGACAGGTTTCGGAGTTTTGAGCCTAGATCGAGATAAAATCAAGCACCTCGAACATGGAACCTTCGAGTTGTCCGAAACACTCTTGCCTCGACGTCTCCTCCAGCTCAGTGAACAACTGGATCAACTCCTCAAGCGTTTCAGCGCCGATATTGTGGCCTTAGAAAGAATTTTTGTGGGCAAAAACGTCGACAGCGCGTTCAAACTCGGTCATGCCCGGGGCGTCTGCATGCTTTCTGCCGCTCGCGCCGGTTGCACTTTGGTGGAATATGCGGCGAGGGAAGTTAAAAAAGGAATCACGGGGAGTGGTGCGGCAGAAAAAGAACAGGTGGCCATTTTAGTCAAGGCCCAACTTGAAATCCCCCGTGAGATTGTTCTAAAGCTCGATGCAACGGATGCTTTGGGGATTGCTCTGCACCACGCATTGCGACTTCAAAGTGAGAAAAAATTAAGTCGTCTTGACGAAAACCTCACGGTGCGGAAGTCTCTATAGAGGCTTGAGGTTTTATCTTGATTGCATCTCTCCGAGGAAAAATTCTAGAAATGGGCGTCGACTCTGCGGTGATTGACGTTGCGGGTGTCGGCTACGAAGTTTTTTGCTCTCAAAACACTCTCAATGAATGGACCCCAGGCGCTGAAATTCGAGTTCTTTGTTGGACCTACGTTCGGGAAGATGCGCTGACTCTCTTTGGTTTTTCTTCTTCGGAAGAAAAAGAATTCTTTCTCTCCCTCAATAAGGTGAATGGAATCGGCCCCAAAATGGCTCTTAAAATCCTTTCAGGGGCACCTTTTGAAAAAGTCATTGAGATGATTGAGCAAGAAGATGTCGCAGGGCTGAGCCGGCTTCCTAAGGTGGGAAAGAAAACGGCTGAACAAATGGTTCTTTCTCTAAAAGGCAAACTTGTTTTTGAAATGAAGGCGGGAGTTCCGTCGGGACCGCGGCAAGAAATCATGTCGGCACTGGTGAATTTGGGGTTCAAAATGGCTGACGTTCAGAGAGTCGTTGGCCAACTCTCGAGTGAAGTTTCTCTCGAAGAAGGTGTGAAGACCGGCCTGGCTGCTTTGACTCATCTTTAAGGGGTGTACTGTTTGGAAAAATCAGAACAAGAAAGACCAGCGGAGAGAATTTTGGATTTGAATGCCACTGAATCCGAACTCAATTGGGAGAAAAGTCTTCGACCCCAAAGATTTGAGGATTTTCCCGGTCAGGATAAAGTTAAAGAGAAATTAAAGATATTTGTCGAAGCGGCGAAGTCGCGAAATGAACCCCTTGATCATGTCTTGCTCTCGGGTCCTCCAGGTCTCGGTAAGACAACCTTGGCAAATATTCTTGCGCAACATTTAGATGTCGAAATGAGGACAACCTCCGGTCCAGCGCTAGATAAAAAAGGTGATTTAGCGGCGATTTTGACCTCCTTAAAACCAAAATCAATTTTATTTATTGACGAGATCCATAGACTTAACACTGTGGTCGAAGAATATCTTTACAGTGCCATGGAAGATTTCAGACTCGATATAATAACCGGTGAAGGTCTTGGCGCGCGGGCGATGAAATTCCAGTTAGCTCCCTTCACTTTGATTGGCGCCACGACTCGAGCGGGGCTACTCAACGCTCCTTTTCGAGATCGTTTTGGAATCGTGGAGCGCCTTTCTTTTTATGATAAAGACGCTCTTGTGAAAATCATCACGAGATCGGCCTCTCTTTTAGGAATTGAAATGCATCCGACCGCAGCCATTGAGATCGCGAGACGCAGTCGAGGCACTCCGAGGATTTCCAACCGCTTGCTCAAGCGCATTCGAGATTACGCCCAGGTCAAAGGGGACGGAAAAATTGATTTTAAACTTGCCACTTTTGCCCTCAACGAATTGGAAGTGGATCAGCTCGGCCTTGACGACATGGACAGAAGGATTCTTATTTTAATCTGCGAAAAATTTGGTGGGGGACCGGTGGGTCTTGACACGCTTTCGGCGGCTTTGAATGAAGAAAGAGACACGATTGAAGAAGTTTACGAACCTTTTTTGATTCAAGAGGGATTTATTCAAAAAACTCCACGTGGGCGGATGGCCACTCGCCATGCTTTTTTGCATCTCAAGATTCCAATTCAATCATCCCAAAGTGATCTCAGCATATAACGCAACGAGCAAAACAGAAAAAACAGCACTCCTTTTTCTGAACTTCCTGCTTGTTGAAATTACAAGTATCGTTGACTCTTGATGGCGGCCCATTTAAAACTTTTGTTTAAGTCTTTGATTTAAATACGAATTCGTAAGGAATAATCATGAAACTGAATCGATCTTTGTTTTTAGCGGCGGCCTTTGCAATTTTAATTTCTGGATGCACAAAAAAAGGTGATCAAGAGGCACAACAAGCGGGACCTACCGGTGACGAAATTCTCGTGGGAGAAGTTTTATCTCTCACTGGATCTGAAGCGACATTTGGAACTTCAACCTCTCAGGGCTCAAAGCTAGCGACTGAAGAAATCAATGCCGCTGGCGGAGTCAAAGGTAAAAAAATCCGAGTGATCACTCTCGACAATCAAGGAAAACCTGAAGAAGCGGCAACGGCTGTGACAAAGCTCATTACCCAAAACAAGGTTCAAGCCATTTTTGGTGAAGTGGCGAGCTCACGAAGTCTCGCAATGGCCCCGATCGCACAAAATTATAAAGTTCCGATGGTGAGTCCTTCTTCGACAAATCCAAAAGTGACCGAGCAGGGCGATTATATTTTTCGCGTTTGCTTTATTGACCCTTTCCAAGGTCAGGTCATGGCCAAATTTGCACTGGACAATTTAAAAATTAAAAAAGTAGCTGTGCTTCGTGACGTTAAAAACGACTATAGCGTAGGTCTTGCCGATTTCTTTATTGAGACTTTCAAAAAAGGTGGCGGTACCATCGTTCTTGACCAAAGTTATAGCGCGGGTGATATCGATTTCAAAGCTCAGCTCACAGCTATCAAAGGCAAAAAGCCAGAAGCTATCTTTCTTCCCGGTTATTACACCGACGTTGGTTTGATCGCTCGTCAGGCTAAAGAAATCGGAATTACGGTTCCGTTTATGGGCGGTGACGGATGGGATTCTCCAAAACTCACTGAAGTTGGTGGTTCGGCATTGGATGGATCTTACTTCTCCAATCACTATTCGACGGAAGATAAATCTCCACGAGTTCAAGACTTCATTAGAAAATTCAAAGCGAAATACAACATTGTTCCTGACGGACTTGCAGCCATGGGCTATGACGGCGCCAACGTTTATTACGATGCTCTTAAGAGAGCCGCAACTCTTTCAACAAAAGATGTTCGGGACGCTTTGGCCGTCACCAAAGATTTTCCTGGTGTGACCGGAATGATCACCATGGATAAAAATCGCAATCCAGTGAAACCCGCAGTGGTGCTTAAGATTGTGGACAAGGAATTTAAATATCAAACAACTGTGAATCCTTAAGCACCTTCGAAAGAAAAATCGATGACGGAATTTATTCAGCATATTATTAACGGGCTGTCGTTAGGGAGCATCTATGCTCTTATCGCGCTTGGATACACCATGGTGTTTGGTATCCTCCAATTGATCAACTTTGCTCATGGCGATGTATTTATGTTGGGTGCCTTTGTCGGTATGTATGCTTCTAGGTGGTTGCATCTTGCCGACAATCCGTCTCTCACTTCTCTTGGGATTTGTCTTTCGATCTCGATGGTGACTTGCGCTTTGGTCGGATTTGCGATCGAACGATTCGCTTATAGGCCACTACGAAAATCTCCTCGTATCAATGTGCTTATCACAGCGGTTGGTGTTTCTTTATTTCTAGAATTTGCGGGTCAAATTGTTTTCGGTTCGGACCCAAAAGTTTACCCTGAGATTTATCACCCATCGGGTGATTGGTCTTTCTATGGAGTTAGACTGAATCCTCTTCACGGAGTGGTTTTCCTAATTTCCATTCTCCTGATGACCATTCTTCAATATATTATTTTTCGAACCCGTCTTGGCCGCGGCATGCGTGCCGTGAGTTTCAACCATGATCTCGCAAGCCTTATGGGAATTCCCACCGATCGCGTGATCTCCTACACTTTCATGCTTGGTTCGGCTCTTGCCGGAGCGGCCGGTGTTCTTGTGGGATTGATTTATCCAAAAATTGAACCTTTGATGGGCGTGATGCCAGGTCTGAAAGCCTTCGTGTCCGCAGTGTTCGGGGGAATCGGAAATATCACGGGCGCTGTTGTCGGTGCTCTGACTTTGGGACTTTCTGAAGAATTCTTAGTGGCTTACTGGGCTCCCTCTTTTCGGGATGCTCTCGCTTTTTCACTTTTGATTTTGGTTTTATTGTTTAAGCCAACGGGTCTCTTCGGCACACGTCGAAGTGAGAAGGTTTAAAAAATGAAATTTGGAATGAGAGGACTCACAATCTGGATTGTTGCGATAGCAATCGTTGTGATTCTTGATCAATTTTTTATTCCAAATCTCAATCCTTATTTTCTAAGCGTTATCATGTACGCCGGAATCAATATTATTTTGGCGGTAAGTCTCAATCTTGTGAATGGTTTCACGGGTCAATTTTCCATGGGTCACGCGGGGTTTATGGCGGTCGGTGCTTACAGTGCGGCGGCGTGGACGACCTATTTGCAAGGGTCTCACCCGAATCTTCTCGAGGGTTTTGTTTCCAATTTTGTTTTTGTCGCAATTCTTATTTTTGCAGGTTTAGTGGCAGCCGCTATTGGTTATGTCGTCGGCCTTCCTTCGCTCCGGCTCAAAGGAGACTACCTTGCGATCGTGACCCTGGGTTTTGGTGAAATCATCCGTGTGACCCTGCTCAATATCGATTCTCTCGGTGCAGCCAGAGGAATGCCTAATATTCCAGGCCTCACGTGTTTTGGATATGTTTACTCAGTGGTGATACTCACGGTATTTGCGGTCTGGAGACTCCTTAAGTCGGCACACGGTCGCGCTTTTTTGTCCGTTCGTGAAGACGAAATTGCGGCTGAAGCGATGGGAGTCAATACGACTTCAACTAAAATTAAAGCCTTTGTTCTCGCATCATTTATGGCGGGAGTGGCTGGCGGACTTTTTGCTCACTACTTAAGATTTATCAATCCTGCAACTTTCGATCTCAATCGAAGTTTTGAAATTATCATTATGGTTGTGATGGGTGGAATGGGCAGTGTGACCGGATCTGTGGTTGCAGCTGGATTCTTGACCGTCATGAGAGAAGCGCTTCGTGAACTTCAGCAGGTGACTCTGATTGATCTTCGAATGGTGATCTATTCTCTTGTGCTGATCGTACTTATGCTCACAAGACCGGATGGGATTTTCGGCAACAAAGAGCTCGTGGATATTTTAAAAAAATTCTCTAAGAAGAAAAAAGAGAAAGTATCATGAGCGCAAGTTTTGACTCGAAAAATCGGGTAGCCCTCAAAGTTGATGCGCTGACCATTCAGTTCGGGGGATTAAAGGCGGTGTCAGAACTCACTCTTCAAATTCGTGAAGGAATGATATTTGGACTCATCGGTCCCAATGGTGCCGGAAAAACCACCGTTTTCAATATGCTCACCGGAGTTTATCGACCCACCGCTGGAACCATCGAAGCTTTTGGGCAAAAGCTTGTAGGACTCAGACCCTATCAGATCACACATAAAGGGCTTGCGAGAACCTTTCAAAATATCCGACTTTTTAAAGATCTTACCGTTTTAGATAATCTTATGATCTCCATGGATCACAGTCCGTACAGATTTCAATTCAATCTTCTAAGATCCATTTTCCGAACTCCCGCAGTTATGAAAAACGAGACTGAAAAAGAAAAAGCCTGTGTGGATCTTCTGAAGATTTTTAATCTCGATAGCCGAAAAGATGAGCTCGCAAAAAACTTACCCTACGGCGCTCAAAGAAGACTCGAAATTGCTAGAGCCATGGCGACAGGTGCAAGGCTTCTTCTCCTTGATGAACCTGCGGCTGGAATGAATCCCCAAGAAAAAGTTGAGCTCATGAACACCATTCGCCATATCCGTGATCAATATAAGATGACCATCTTTTTGATCGAGCACGATATGAAGTTAGTTATGGGCGTTTGCGAAAGCATCGCGGTTCTTGATTACGGAGTTAAAATTGCAGAGGGAACTCCATCTGAAGTGCAAAACAATCCAAAAGTGATCGAAGCTTATCTCGGAAAGGCCGCAGCTCATGGAAACGGCTGATCAGTTTTTTCAATGTGAAAATGTGAGTGTCGCCTACGGCGCCATTCAGGCCATTCACGACGTTTCTTTCAAAGTTGCAAAAGGGCAGATCGTTACTTTGATTGGATCCAACGGCGCCGGAAAATCGACCACTCTTCGCGCGATTTCAGGTCTTGTGAAACCGTCCAAGGGCCGAATTCTCTACAAAGGAGAGGTTATCTCGACTCTTGCACCTCATGAAATTGTTCGTCGTCGAATTTGCCAGGCTCCGGAGGGACGAGGCATTTTTCTCAATCTCTCGGTTGAAGAAAATTTGGACCTTGGCGCATGGTGTGCTCCGGACAAATCAACTTTGAAAGATGACCTTGAGAAAATTTTTGGACTTTTTCCAAGACTCAAAGAGCGACTCAAGCAAAATGCTGGAACTCTTTCGGGTGGTGAGCAACAGATGCTTGCGATCGGTCGCGCCCTCATGGGCCACCCCGATTTTATTTTGCTCGATGAACCAAGTCTTGGTCTTGCTCCTCAAGTGATCGAGAAAATTTTCGAAATTATTTTACAGATCAATCGTGAGGGCAAAACCGTGTTGCTCGTGGAACAAAATGCTCTTCAAGCACTTCAGATCGCCCATTACGGAATCGTGCTCGAATCTGGCTCAGTCAAACTTCAAGGGCCTGCCAAAGACCTCCTCAAATCCGACGAAGTTCGCAAGGCTTACCTCGGCGTTTAAAAATCAGGCGCTCTTTTTCATTTGAAACAACACTGAATACATTGCCTTTAGAAGATCGGGATCAAAACGGCCGCCCAGTTTTTCTTTCATCATGGTGAGGGCATCTGTAGGGCTCATTGGGTTGTTGTAAGATCGTTTTGTGGTCATAGCGTCGTAGCAATCAGTCAAAGCCACGATCTTTGCCATGGGGTGAATTTCAATCCCCTGCAGTTGTTGCGGATAACCATTTCCCAAATAATTTTCGTGATGTTCAAAGACACAAGCTTTGAGCGAGTCCGTAGAATTTTTGTAGTCATTTAAAATTTGGAGTCCGTAAAGCGGATGATTTTTCATCTGGGCCCACTCAACATCGTTGAGGGGGCCTTTTTTGCAGATGATATCGACGTTCACGTGGCGTTTTCCGATATCGTGAAAAAGAGAGCCCTGGCCGAGATCCATCAATTCTTTTTTATCTTTGTATCCAGCTGCTTGTCCGAGTCCCAAAGCATAAATGCTCACATCCAGAGAATGATTATAGGTGTAAAAATCGTGGCTCGAAAGTCCGATCAGGCTAGCAAGTGCTTCGGGTTCGGCGTCCATAAAATCCACAAAATTTGAAACCACTTCTTTGGATTGATCGAGAGCCGCATAGACATCAGGATTTTCGAAAAGTTCTTCAACCAAGGAGTAAGTGCTTTGTCTTAAGATCAGAGCTTTTTCTTTTACATTCAGCGATTCGTCGTTCAATTGATTGTGAATATATTTTTTAAATTCAGCTCG
>Ga0206905_10013_pt2 | contig 46480 bp, 28 predicted proteins | sample Alteio_BWOrgHeat_43_FD_152940 | JGI IMG/M metagenome (GOLD analysis project Ga0206905, IMG submission 152940) | Enriched cells from forest soil in Barre Woods Harvard Forest LTER site, Petersham, Massachusetts, United States -... | ecosystem: Environmental > Terrestrial > Soil > Temperate forest >...
ACTGTTTTTCCTGCGCAATGCTGATCGTGTTCTAACACATTCGGCCATCATCACCTCTATTTGGGGGCCCCATAACACTCATCAGCCGGAATACCTACGAGTGCTGGTCGCCGCTTTACGAAAGAAGATTGAGCCTGACCCCCTTCATCCTCAATACCTCATAACAGATCCATGGGTTGGATATCGACTAACTCCTTCGGAAGAGGAGATTTAAAAAGCCTCATTATCCATGCTCAACAAGGGCAAATCGAATCTCACGTTTCACCCTGAATGCGATAATTCTATAGGCTAATTGATGGCCGTTATCTGCTTGAACGACGATACTGGAGATCTATCTCCTTTTTAGACCACAATTGCCGCAACATGATCTATAAGGCAAAGCAAATCCACGTCCATCCTTCCTCAAAAATGGTTTCGAGCAGCGTGGACACTTCCAGCGAAGCGCTCGGTCTTGTATAAAAAGGAAGATTCCCCCATATATGGACGCAAACGGCAGTAGGCAATGGTCGCCACCGTGCCTCATCGCGAGATGTCCGAAAGGAATGAAGCCCAAAAACATGGACAGCGCTATATTTTCCAGGAAATAGAGCGCTGTCCATGTGGAGCCTTGAACAACTCGGTTCATCGCGCGCATGTCTCAATGAGAGAGGGGTGCCGAGGCGTCCAGGTCAAGATTGAGTTGAAGGACATTGACGCGAGGCTCACCAAGGAACCCGAACTGTCGCCCCAGCGTATGTTTCGCAATCAAATGGCGAACGGTATCTTCAGGGACATGTCGTTCGGTAGAGACACGGGAGACCTGAAATTCGGCAGCGGCAGGTGTGATATCCGGGTCTAAACCGGATGCGGAGGCAGTAACAAGGTCGATCGGAATACTGGCGTTAGGATGGTCCATCTGCGCTGTCGCCGCATCCCCTTCTATGCGATCGATCAGCTTTTTATTAGTCGGGCCAAAGTTCGATCCACCGGAGTTTGCCGCATCGTAACCGCTGCCTGCGGCGGAAGGCCGTGAATGAAAATATTTAGGGCCGGAAAATGGCTGGCCGATGATACGTGAACCAACGACTTGTCCGTTCTGCACAATCAACTGACCGTTCGCTTTGTCCTTGAAGATAACCTGCGCCAGGCCGGTGACAAGGTATGGGTAAGCGATGCCGAAGAAAACAGTAGTAACGATGGTATAAAGCGCAGCAGTGATAAGAATTCGACGCATAGAGGATCCTTTATGCCAAATGAAGGGCAGTGATGAGCATGTCAATGAGTTTGATACCAAGGAAAGGAGCGATCAGCCCGCCCACACCATAGAGCAAGAGGTTTCGACGGAGCAATGATTCTGCTGACATGGCCTTGTAGCTTACACCTTGAAGAGCCAGGGGGATGAGGCCAATAATGATCAGCGCGTTGAAGATCACAGCAGACAACACTGCCGATTCCGCGTTCTTCAAGTGCATGATGTTCAGCACACCCAGTACTGGAAACACGCCCGCGAACATAGCAGGGATGATGGCGAAGTATTTAGCTACATCATTAGCGATGGAGAAGGTCGTAAGTGCACCGCGGGTCATGAGTAGTTGTTTCCCGATCTCAACGATCTCGATGAGTTTGGTCGGGTTGCTGTCGAGATCGACCATGTTGCCGGCTTCTTTTGCCGCCTGGGTACCGGTGTTCATCGCGACACCTACGTCCGCCTGGGCAAGCGCGGGCGCGTCGTTGGTGCCGTCGCCGGTCATGGCAACAAGTTTTCCTTGGACCTGTTCACGCTTGATAAGATCCATCTTGTCTTTAGGCTTGGCTTCGGCGAGAAAGTCGTCGACTCCAGCCTCACGTGCAATTGCTGCAGCGGTTAAAGGATTGTCACCGGTAATCATGATGGTCCTGATACCCATTGTCCGCAATTGGGCGAAGCGTTCCTTCATGCCGCCTTTGACGATGTCTTTTAGTTGAATGACTCCGAGGGCCTGGCGGTTTTCCGCGACGACGAGTGGCGTGCCTCCACTACGTGCGACTGTTTCGACAGCAGTGCGAACCTCATCGGGCAGGCTGCCGCCATTTTCTTTCAGGAAAGCCGCGATCGCGTCGGTAGAACCTTTACGAATGATGCGGCCGTCAATGTTAACACCCGACATACGAGTGATCGCAGAAAAGGGGACAAACTCCGCCTGCATATCACTGAGTTCGCGGCCACGAAGACCATACATCTCCTTCGCGAGTACGACAATGCTTCTGCCTTCCGGTGTCTCGTCTGGCAAAGAAGATAACTGCGCAGCGTCTGCAAGGCGATTCTTGCTGACACCAGGAGCCGGAATGAACTCCGATGCTTGGCGATTGCCCAGTGTGATGGTGCCAGTCTTGTCGAGCAATAAAGTGTTTATATCGCCCGCAGCTTCGACAGCACGGCCTGACATCGCAAGAACGTTGTGCTGAACCAAGCGGTCCATTCCAGCGATGCCGATGGCCGAAAGCAAACCGCCGATGGTTGTTGGAATCAGACAGACAAGCAGCGAAATCAACACAAAAATAGTCTGTGGGGCGGTCGAATAAATCGCGATCGGCTGCAGGGTAACGACTGCGAGCAGAAAGATGATCGTGAGACCCGCCAATAGAATGTTCAAGGCGATCTCATTAGGTGTCTTCTGACGTTCTGCACCTTCAACCAGTGCGATCATCCGGTCAAGGAAGGTCTCACCCGGATTAGATGTAATCTCTACCCTGATCTGGTCCGAAAGGACTCGGGTTCCGCCGGTTACCGCAGAACGGTCTCCTCCTGCTTCGCGGATGACGGGTGCCGATTCACCCGTAATTGCGGATTCGTCGACTGAGGCGACACCCTCTATCACCTCACCATCCCCAGGGATCATGCTGCCCGCGACCACGAGGACGATATCCCCTGAGCGTAGTTGGGAACTGGACACTTCTTCCGTTTGACCACTTTGTTTGAATCGAACAGCCATGGTCTCTGACTTGGCGCGACGCAGAGCATCCGCCTGGGCCTTTCCTCGGCCTTCCGCCATCGCTTCGGCAAAATTTGCAAAGATAACTGTGAACCACAGCCAGAGGGTAATCTGCAGATCGAAGCGGAACGAACCATGGTGCGTAGCTAGGTCCTTGAAAAGATAGATTGTGGTGATCAGGCTGCCTATCTCGACGACGAACATGACTGGATTCTTCATCATGCTGCGCGGATTGAGTTTGGCAAATGCGCCGATCAGGGCGCGACGAATTATATTAGTGTCCCAAAGGGAGCGCTTACGAGTATTGGCCATGTGCGTATTTGTCTTCTTTCTGTTTTCCTAGAAGGTTTTTCCAGCATGCATAAGCAGGTGCTCAAGGATGGGGCCAAGCGAGAGCGCGGGAAAGAAGGTCAGCGCTCCTACGATCAGGATGACGCCAACCAGCAGTGCGGTGAACAGTAGAGTATGTACTGGGAATGTACCCTGCGACGGAGGTACGAGTTTTTTCTGCGCTAAGCTCCCAGCCACGGCGAGCATAGGAACAATCATCAGGAAACGGCCGACGAGCATGGCTGTCCCAAGCGACAGGTTGTACCAGTGAGTATTGGCATTGAGTCCCGCGAAGGCAGAGCCATTGTTGCCTGTGGTCGACGTGTACGCGTAAAGAATTTCAGTGAGTCCATGTGGACCCGCGTTCGAAAGTGACGAAAGCCCTAAATGGGGCATCATCAGCGATACCGCCGTAAAGCCAAGTATGGACAATGGGAAGATTAATACGTAGAGCATGGCCATCTTTACATCGAAAGATTCGATTTTTTTGCCCAGATATTCCGGTGTACGACCCACCATTAAGCCAGCAATAAAGACAGCCAGAACTACGAAAATAAGCATGCCGTAGAGACCTGCACCTACACCTCCAAAAATCACCTCTCCGAGCATCATGTTGACGAGAGGAGCCATTCCACCGAGAGGCATAAAGGAGTCGTGCATCGAATTGACAGCACCACAGCTTGCATCCGTGGTGACGGTAGCAAAGAGCGCAGTACTTGCAATGCCGAAGCGAACTTCTTTTCCCTCCATGTTTCCGCCCGGCTGCATTGCGTTTACGCGTTGGTCAACATTCGTCGTGGCTGAATGGAGCAGCGGGTTTGGTTGCGACTCGGCATAGTAGGTTACGAAGACACCCGCGAAGAACAGTACAGACATCGCGGCAAATACTGCCCAGCCATGAGCAGGGGAACGAACCATCCTGCCGAGAGTAACGGTAATAGCAGCGGGAATAACAAAGATTAGGAACATCTCCAAGAGGTTCGAGAATGGAGTGGGGTTCTCGAATGGGTGCGAACTATTGGCATTGAAGAAACCACCTCCGTTGGTGCCAAGCATCTTGATGACCTCTTGCGACGCTGCAGGGCCTTGTGCGATATTTTGCGTGATAACAGTCTGCGTTGACGTTTTTCCATCCGTTCCAGTTGTCGATACCACTTGAGGCTGCACAAGCTTTGCCTGGTCGTAAGGGCGAAAATTCTGCACCACCCCTTGTGATACCAGCAACAATGCGCCAATGACGCTGATGGGCAAAAGAACCCAGAGCGATGCGCGGGTTGTATCCACCCAGAAATTTCCCAGCGTTCTCGACTCTCGCCTAGAGATGCCGCGTACAAAGGCGATCGCAACAGCTATGCCAACAGCACCAGAGAAGAAGTTGTGATAGGCAAGCCCCATCATTTGGGTGAGATAACTTACTGTTGCTTCCGGCACATAAGACTGCCAGTTTGTGTTCGCCGTAAAAGAGATCGTCGTGTTGAGTGCGAGGTCCGGTGCCACCGCGACCAGATGTTGTGGATTGAGAGGAAGCGGGTGTTGCAGCCGTTGAAGCGCATATGTGACCAACATCGTTACAAGGCTAAAAACCAGCATCGCTACCGAATATTCGGTCCAGCGCATCTCATGGCTTTCATCGATGCCGGTAATTTTGTAGATCATGCGCTCGATAGGTCTGAAGATGCTATCGGCGAAGGTGTGCTCTCGCTCGAAGACGCGTGCCATATAAACGCCTAGTGGCTTTGCACACGCAAGCACGAGGACGAAGAAACAAAATATTTGAAACCAGCCGTTGGCAGTCATGAATTGAATTCCCTCTAGAACTTTTCAGGTTGCAGAAGTGCATAAACGAGATAAAAAGCAAGAGCCGCTATCACAGACAGTAATAAGAAGCCATCGATCATAACTTTCCTTTCGCACTGAGTCGGTCGCAACCGTAAACATATGCGACTACAAAAGTAAAAAAGGCCACACTTCCTGCAACACATCCGAAATCCCACATAGTTATTGTCCTTTTCAGTAGCATGAATCAGTTCTCAAGCAAAGCTTGGCGTTAGCCAAGAACGACGACAAAGCAGTTTGCGCCGCACTCTCGCTTTTAGGTCGTTAAGAGAAAATGGCTTCAATATGTAGTCATCCGCACCAGCATCAAGGATGTCCACGAGTTTTTGATCGTCGTCAGTTTGGGACAAGGCAATAATGGGTACTTGCGATATCAATCGAAGTTGATGACATAACTCGATTCCACAAATGTCTGGAAAAGCTATTTCCATGACGATCAAGTCGGGCACCCAATGAGCGGCAACTGTAAGGCCCTCTCGTCCACGGGTTGCGATATGAACAAGATAGCCCTGTGCCAATAGGGCTATGTGAAGGCGACGAAGACTAGTAGCGTTTCCATCCACGAGAAGAATTCTTTGGGGCGACTCCTTGATCACTTCCATAAGGATTAATCCACACGGTCCCTTACAACAGTGCAATTACATATCGGTGAGGCCTTACGAGGCTGGAAAAAGTTCATATAAAAGCCATATGAAACGGGGCGAATCTCGTCATTTATTACATGGAGGATAACTAGGAGGCTAGAAACCAACCGCCCACCAGACGCCCGAAAAACGTCACAATCTGCTAATGCTCGTTGAATCCACTGTCGCGCGACAGCGGCCTGACAGGCACATAGTTCCGCTCTGTTAAAAAGAGCTGCCTACGTCCGGGGACTGTGTAGAAACGAAGAGATCGGCTGTGAAATACCGGGCCTATCACATTGATCTTTCAACATGATTCGCGAGCAGAGCAGTCGGTAATGGGGTTGCCGCGCGATAGCAGTGAACGGTGATTTCTATGGCTAACTGGAGTTCTATCTACACTTATTCCCCTCACGGCCCTATTTCCTAGATGGAATATTGCCATCGGCGTTATCCCAAAAACCATAATCAGTTTGGGTTGCCCGAGAGCTATATAACCAGATCTAAACAGGTTTCCAGATGCTGAGTATGGCCCATAAACTGCCCTCATCATCCTGTCTCAGGGTCTTTTCCCGTCGGACCCATCGAAATAAAAATGTTGCGTAACGATGAGGAGCCCCCATGCGCTTTAAAAAACCTGTGGTAATGTCCCTGATATTTCTGGTTATGACAGGCGCGGCAGTCGCGCAGACCGGTACCATTACCGGCCAAATCTTCGACCCCGCAGGAGCGGCGGTTCCCGACGCGACTGTCACAGCGACATCCGGTTCGACAGGCGCAACTCGTACCGTCACGTCCAGTTCGGCAGGTATTTATAGCCTCACGGCTTTGCCACCGGCGGTTTATACCGTTGTTGTTTCGGCGGCTGGATTCCAGCCGCTCACTCGAACGAACGTCATTCTCAATGTTGCGGCTACCTTGCCAATAAACTTCAATCTTGTAGTTGCCGGCGCGGCGACTACCGTCGAGGTCCAGGACATTACGCAGGCGCCAATTGAGACAGATAGCTTCGCGCTTTCCACTGTAATCGATTCGAAACAGATCAACGAATTGCCGTTGATTCTGCGCGATCCATATCAGCTCGTCCTTCTTTCTCCTGGTGTCGTTACCGCGACGAACAATATGGGCGGATTCTCTGTTAATGGTCAACGCGACCGCAACAACAACTTCATGCTTGACGGCGCGGACAACAACGACACGTCTGTCCCTGGAGGCCAGGGCGGCATCTCCCAGGCAAATCCGGATTCCACGCAGGAATTTCGCATCATTACAAATAATTTCGACGCTGAATTTGGGCGGAACACCGGTGCCATCATTGACGTGGTAACGCGCGGCGGTACGAAAGACTATCACGGTACTGCCTACTGGTTTGGTCGCTACAACGCACTTGGCGCGCGCGACTTCTTCAACCAGAAAGCAAACGGGCCGCAGGACCCATACGTCCGAAACGATTTTGGAGCGTCCCTGGGCGGTCCAATTTGGAAGGATCACACCTTCTTCTTCCTCAACGGTGAAGTGCAGCGCTTCCGCACCACTCGCACCGCCAACACGGTAACCCCGACCGCTGCATTCCGCACTGGCGTATTCACCTATACGGATGTCGATGGAAACCAGACCCCCGTCAATCTCACGAATCCTGCTGGTAACCCGAACAATCTCTCAGGGCTGGGACTGGATCCTACGATCAGCAAGATCTTCAGCGTTACCCCGGTGGGTCAACAGGACCTTGGCGACGGCGCCAGCACGGTTTACTTCTTCCCGTCGCCAGATGCGCTCAACTCCTACACCATTACCAGTCGCTTCGACCAGAAGGTAACGAACAAACACCAGCTCACAGTTCGCTATATCTACGGCCACTCCGCGGAATCCGATCCATTCCATGATGAGTCCCTTCCGGGATACGGCGCTACCTCGGTTATCGGCACGAACCACAATGGTGTGATCTCGATTGCATCTGCCCTTAACGCCAGCAGCACGAATCTTCTCCGTGCCAGTTATAACCAGAACAACGCTGGCTTCTTCTGCGCTCACGACCCTTTCGATGCTCTCCTCGGCGTCGATAGCTTCGGCAATGGCCGCGATATTTTCATCCCTGGCTTCTTCAATGGCAATAACTTTGGTTGCTACGATCTGGGAGAGAGCAATGGACAGGCGCGTCTGACTTCCACCCTACTCCTTGGCGATACATACTCCATCGTGAAGGGGCGGCACTCGATGAAGTTCGGCGGCGAGTACCGCAACGTGAGGAGTTCGAGCTTCGACAACTTCTCCTCTCGAAATCTTCTTTCGCTCGACAACTTCACCCAGCACCAGGCATCGGCCTATCAGTTTGCAGGTAATTCTAATTCGCCTAGCGTGGAAACCTTCCAGGATCTGATCTGGGGCGCGCAGGGTTCCGTCGCGCAAAGTTCCGAGAACCAGTTCTTCACTGGCGCCGGCGTCCGTCGGCCGGACGATTCCACGCGTTTCCATCAGAATGAGTGGGATCTCTTTGCTCAGGACACGTGGAAGGCTACCTCACGTCTTACCGCGATCGCAGGTTTCCGTTACGCCTTCAATGGTGTGCCTTTTGAGACCGATGCAAACTTCTCCAACTTCTTCGGCGATGCCTCAGCTCCTCTTCCTGCAGTCGGCTACTTCCAGTTCACCCAGGTAGGACCCGGAACCGGAAAACAGATGTATGCGAACAGCTGGAAGCTGTTCGAGCCTCGCGTAGGTTTCGCCTATGACCTCAGGGGAGATGGTCGAACCGCAATCCGCGGCGGCTATGGAATCTTCCATGACCGCGTCTTCGACAATATCTTTGGCAATGCACGCTCCAACCCGCCTTTCCAGGCTCAGTACAACGCCTTTCCTTTCGACCCCAACAATCCTCCGGGCAGCCCAACGGTCTCCACTATCGCCAGTCCCGGAAACCTGACGCCGTCGTCGACGATAACCGATGGCGACCTTCAGGAGCCGGTCATTATCGATCCCAATCTCAAGATACCGACGAGCCAGAGCTGGAACCTCGGTGTTCAGCATCAGTTCAGCGGCCGGCTTACGATGGAAATGAACTACGTTGGCGGTCGTGGCACTCACGGTCTTCGTGAAATCAACGGCAATCCGCCACAACCAAACCTGGTAGCCGCGGCGCTTGCCAGCGGTGTCGACCCTGCCGAGTTGCAAGGCATCAATCTGTATTTAGGAGGCGCTACCTGGAATCCTGTGGTTAACAACACCGCATTCATCCAGCCGTTCTTCCAGATCGCAAGCGCTAGCAGCAATTACAACGCTTTCCAGGCGAAGGTTGCCGGCCAGGTTGGCGGTCTTACCCTCACCGCCAGCTACACCTACTCTCACTCGCTCGATAACGGCAGCGACCCGCTCGCTCCCGGAGCCGGTGCCAGCGGCTTTCCACGCAACAACTTCGATCTCCTGCCGGAGTATGGAAGTTCCCCCTTCGATGTCCGTAATCGGGGTACTATTGCAGCCACTTATAGCCTGCCGATCGGTATCGGAACCGCAAATCTCAACCACGGCTTTGTCGGCCATCTTCTCGATGGCATCCAGATCTCAGGCATCCAAACGGTGCAGAGTGGGCTCCCCTTTGATCTCCGCGGGACTGTGGATAATCTCCACACGAGTGTCACCAATCGTCCGCAACTGATCGGAGCACCTTATCCGTCGGGGCGTGGAACGATCGTCGCTGCGGGCAAAATTGTTGGTCCTTCCGCCGCGGCCTTTGCCAATGCTCCCTTTGGTCAGGATGTCTCAATCCGCCGCAATGCATTTGCCGGTCCCGGTTTTGTGAACACTGACGTCGTATTCCAGAAGACGCAGACTCTTCACGAACAGTTAAAGCTGATCTTCCGTGCGGAGAGCTACAACGTCTTCAATCACCCAAACCTTGTCACTCCCGGAAGCCCCGGCATATCGACTGGGACCACTAACATCAGTTCATCTCTGTTTGGCATCTCCACCGCCCAGATAGGCCAGAACGATGGAACTACCGGCGCACGTCAGATCCAGGCTTCTCTGAAGTTGGCTTTCTAGCCATCTGAGATTGGTATAAAGAACGACGAAACAGAAAACTCGCCTTAAGGATTCTGACAACCTCCTCTGTGGAGTCGGAGCGGTCGTAACTTGCCCGCGTTGAACCGCCTCTGGCACGGATAATGCGAATTTCCCAGATTGATGTGCTCGTATACCAGAGATAGCGGACGACATCTTCTGGCGGAGATTAATGTCTCTTCGAAGTTCCAAGCGCCAAGGTTCAAGCGGCACCACAGTGAAGTTTGTCTACCATTCAAAAACATTTAGAAGAGAAGCGACGGGCCTAAGCCCCACTAAGTTCGTTGCTCCTCACACTTAGTCATTACGATGCCGAGTTCCGTTTTCCTTTCAATGCTGGGTCGAGAGTTCTTCGCTCATCCCTTTGTGATATTCCTAGGCGTTGTCAAAGAAATTGATGCCATGATCGAGTGCTTTCGCCACCATGTTATTGGCTTCGGGCTGGACCTGCTACGATCCCCAGGTGAAATCCGCCAGGCCAGAAAATCGAAACCTGAAGGCCGCTTTCCATAGCTCTTTGGAAATCTGAAACTCAGGGACTGGCGAGCCATGCTCCTCTATTAAATTAGGAACCTTAGGATTGTCTGCGGGGTGGCGGGTTGCAGCTGAGCCTATTGATAGACACCTAGGTATCGATCAACATCATTGTCTAATAGATTCGCCCACACCCTTATGGCTTAATGACAGCGTGGTCATGTGGATAGCCTCCGCCAAGGCAGTGTCACGCGGCCAGACCAGCGAGGAGTAGTCAAATGTCTTCAACGCCAGCCCTGAGCGCGCTAAACCCTGAGACCGAAACATGTGTCCTCTGCTTACCGTCGCCCGAATTGATCGCCTACAACCATTCGTCCGGCCGAGAAGCGTTTAGAGGAGATAAGTCCTGTATCATCCGGGAAATGTAGCAATGCCGTTATATATCTTGCTATCGACGTGCGTGGAGAATTGAGGGATAGGAGATGAAGACCGGGAGCCCATATCCATTAGGTGCAAGTCTCACGGCGACGGGCGTGAACTTCAGCGTGTTTTCCTACCATGCAACTCGGGCCGATTTGCTACTCTTCGACACAGAGGATGCTACCGAGCCAAGCCGTATTATCGATCTCGTTCCCGAGACGAGTCGTACTTCGCACTACTGGCATGTTCACTTGCCCGGGATAAAAGCGGGCCAGTTGTATGGCTACAGGATGAGTGGGCCGTACGCTCCCGAGTTGGGCCACCGGTTCGATCCTGAGAAGATACTTCTCGATCCATATGCCAGGGCGATCTCTTCGAAGAACTATCAACGTAGTGCTGCCGCGAAATCCGGGAACAATGCGGCAGCCGCCGCGAAAAGCGTCGTCGCAGATCTCAGCAGCTATGACTGGGAGGGGGATCGGCCTCTTGATCATCCGTTCTCCGGCACTGTCCTCTATGAAGTGCATGTTGGCGGATTCACACGGCACCCAAACTCCGGTATTGCAGAGGAGAAGAGAGGAACGTATGCCGGGCTGATCGAGAAGATTCCGTACCTGAAGGAGCTGGGGATCACCGCAGTCGAGTTGATGCCTGTCTTCCAGTTTGACGCCCAAGATGCGCCAGCAGGTCTGGAAAACTACTGGGGCTATAGCCCGATGTCCTTCTTTGCGCCTCACGGCGGTTACTCCTCGCGAGGTGATCCGTTGGGATGCCTGGACGAGTTCCGTGACTTGGTGAAGGCCCTTCACAAGGCAGACATCGAGGTAATTCTCGATGTGGTGTACAACCACACTGCTGAAGGTGGCGATGGAGGACCTACGTTTTCCTTTAAGGGACTAGATAATCGGTTCTACTACCTTCTATCGGATGATTTCTCTCAGTACGCGGACTACACCGGCACAGGCAATACGCTCAATGCCAACTTTTCGGTCGTCCGCCGGATGATCGGCGACAGTCTTCGATACTGGGTTTCCGAGATGCATGTGGACGGCTTTCGATTCGATCTTGCTGCGGTGCTGACCCGAGACGAACATGGCAGGTCGGGCGACGACGCTCCTATCCTCTGGGAAATTGATTCCGAGCCTGTGCTGGCGGGCAGGAAGCTAATAGCAGAGGCGTGGGATCCGGGCGGACTCTACTTGGTAGGGTCCTTCGGTGGAGACCGATGGAAGGAGTGGAACGGACGTTTTCGTGATGATGTTCGACGTTTCCTCAAGTCCGATCAAGACACCGTGATTAACCTGAGACAGAGACTTCTCGGAAGCCCCGATATTTATACGAAACGACACCATCCGCCGGGCCAAAGCATCAATTTCGTGACCTGTCACGATGGTTTCACTCTAAATGACCTGTTCTCGTTCAATGGAAAGCACAATGAATCGAACGGGGAGAATGACCGCGATGGAAGCTCAGAAAACTACTCGTGGAACTGCGGAGTGGAAGGTCCCACCGATGATCCCGAAATCGAGCGCCTGCGTGCACGGCAGATTCGCAATGCCCTGACGCTCAATCTGCTCTCGGTTGGCACTCCGATGCTGATGATGGGAGACGAAGTGAGGAGGACGCAGCTTGGCAATAACAACGCGTATTGCCAAAATAATGAGGTGAGCTGGTTCGACTGGAGCCTCTGCCAGAGGCATGCCGATCTTCACAGGTTCGTTCAGCTCCTGATCCGATTGCGGTTGCGCTTTGCCGCGAATCGAAGCGGTAACTTTCTGTCACTCGCCGAATTCATCGAACGAGCAAAGATTCAGTGGCACGGGGTGCATTTGTGGGCGCCCGATCTTTCGGTTGACTCTCATAGCCTTGCCGCGAGTGCCTATCTTGAGCACGGAGTTGGGTTCCACTTGATGATCAATGCATATTGGGAGCCTCTGTGCTTCTCTTTGCCTGCTGTTCCAGACAATTGTGGACCATGGCACCGATTCATCGATACTTTTCAGGACTCACCGTCCGATTTTTCGGAGCAAGAAGCTGAGACGAAGCATTACACCGCATACACCGTTCAATCTCGGTCGATCGTTCTGATGACGTATAGTCCGATGCGTAATTGAAATTTCATAAGTTATCGCGCAGATGAGCTCATCCCACGGCCATCCTCGACCCTTACGCTAAACTTTGGAAAAAGAAACCCTCCGGTTGAAGCTAGTGGTTCCTGAGCGGTAGTTTCCAGATGTCCTCACAGTATTGGCGGATCGTGCGATCGGAAGAGAACTTGCCTGAACGTGCTGTATTCAGCAGCGACATGGCCCCCAACGTGAAATGTCGGCATAGGCTCTGCCGGCTTCCTGCTGCGCTGTGGCGTAGGCATCGAAGTCAGCGAGTACGAAATAGCGGTCGGAATTCATCAGGTCATTTACCAAAGGCGCAAACAAATTGCGATCGCCGTTCGAGAACCTTCCGTCCCGCAAGCCGTCCAACACTTCACGTAGCAGGGGGCTCTTATCGTAGTAGCGGCGCGGGTTGTAGCCGGCCCGCTGCAGGTCACTGATTTCCGGCGCAGTCAGGCCGAAAAGGAAGAAGTTCTCTTCACCCGCTTCTTTGCGGATTTCAATGTTCGCACCGTCCAATGTGCCGATGGCGACAGACCCGTTCATCATGAACTTCATGCAACCGGTGCCGCTTGCTTCGAAGCCGGCAGTGGAGATTTGCTCGGAGAGGTCGGCAGCAGGATAGACGCGCTGCCCCAGCGAAACTGAGTAGTTAGGAAGGAAGATGACCTTCAAAATACCTTTTAGCTGGGGATCGTTGTTGACCAACTCACCCACCTGACAGATCAGTTTGATGATGAGCTTCGCCATCGTGTAGCTAGGCGCAGCTTTTCCTCCGAAGAGAAACGTACGGGGAGAGAGGTCTTTCATCGTACCGTTCTTTATCTGGCAATACAGCGAAAGAATGTGCAGTGCGTTCAGGTGTTGACGCTTGTACTCGTGCAGCCGTTTTACCTGTACATCAAACATTGACGTCGGATCCACATCGATGGACATCGTCTGCTTAATGTAGGCGGCAAGCCGGCTCTTTGAAGCCTCCTGCGTCTTTCGCCAGTGATCGAGGAAACTTTTGTCCATGGCAAAAGGTTCCAGCAACTTCAAGCCGTACAGATCCTTGTGCCAGCCCGTGCCGATGGTCTCGTTGATCAATCCGGTAAGCTCTGGATTGGAGAGCATCAACCAGCGGCGCGGTGTAACGCCGTTGGTCTTGTTGCTGAAACGTTCAGGAAAAGCCTCGTAGTAGTCATGCAGAGTGGTTTTTTTCAGCAACTCCGTATGCAGTTCCGCAACGCCATTGACCGCCTTGCTTCCAACAACGGCAAGGTGAGCCATCTGCACGTTGCGCTCTCCGTCTTCTCCGATGATGCTCATCCGTCGCATCCGCGCGTCATCATTGGGAAAGCGAGCGCGCATATCATCCAGAAACCGATGATTAATCTCGAAGATGATCTCGAGATGTCGCGGCAACAGATTCGCGAATATCTCCAATGACCAACGCTCCAGCGCCTCGGGCAGAAGCGTGTGGTTTGTGTAACCAAAAGTGGACTGGGTCACACGCCACGCATCATCCCATCCCATCTCGTGCTCGTCCATCAGCAGACGCATCAGCTCTGCAATGCCAATCGAAGGATGCGTATCGTTCAACTGCACAGTCCATTTCTTGTCGAACTCTGTGAGCGGTTTTCCCAGCTCCAGGTGCAGCCGAACCATGTCCTGCAAGGAGCACGACGTGAAGAAAAATTGTTGTGTCAGCCTCAGACGCTTGCCTTCGACCTTCTCGTCCGGTGGATACAGTACTTTGCTGATGGTTTCGGATTCCATCTTGGCGCGCACGGCGCCCACATAATCGCCGCTGTCGAACACGCCCAAATCGAACGAATCGATAGCCTCGGACTTCCAGAGCCTCAGACGGCTGACCGTGCGTGTCTTATAACCCGGAATCGGCGTATCGAACGGAATGCCCTTCATCTTGTAGCCGGGCACCCATCTGTGACGGATTGAACCCTTGTCATCTGTGTACGTCTCGGTGTTCCCAAAGAGCCCTACTTCCACCGAAGTGGAGGCGGGGATCTCCCATGGATTGCCAAACTGCAGCCATTTATCGGACTTCTCCACCTGCCAGCCATCCACGATTTCCTGGCGGAAGATACCGAATTCATAACGCAGGCCATAGCCAATCACCGGTACATCAAGTGTAGAAAGCGAATCTAGAAAACATGCGGCCAATCGACCCAGCCCACCGTTACCTAGACCAGGCTCAGGTTCCTCGGCGGCGATGGTCTTCGGGTCGAGCCCCAAGCTCTTCAGGGCCTGTTCGGTTTGTTGCGTCAAATCCAGATTCAACAAATCGTTCTCTAGATGAGGCCCCAACAGGTACTCGGCGCTCAGGTACGCAAGAACCCGAACATCTTTCTGCCTGTAGGTCTCAATCGTCTCCAGCCATTGATCCATCAAACGATCGCGGACTGTGGCCGAAAGCGCATGATATTTATCTATCAAGCTGGACGACTCCAACGGCCTGCCTACGCTATGCGTCATGTGATTGCGGAACGAAACAGCGATCTCTTCAGCCGTTGTACCGGCGCGGTTTTCACCTACTAGCGTGTCGGTCTGTTGCTGCTCGCGGTCCCGGGTCAACGGAAACCCCAGCTTTTGTTCTTGCATGTGTTTCATGCTTTATCTCCACAGAGCACTAAATACTTTCCGCATCTACAGTATGGGATGCACCTCGCCTTCTTCCGATGGCTCGTTCCGCAAAACTTGAAAAAGAATCCATGACCTATATCGATGTCTTGCAGGCCTGATTTTTTTGTTTTTTTAATAAAGAACAGACGGATACACTTGCGAACAATATACAGCCGAAACTAGCAAGCAAGCGCCTGTTGCCAATTCGAATCGAGTAAAGACAAGCCTAACTACTTCTTATCTCGTTGAGAGGCCCGCTAACGAATGGGCTGCCCGCTTCAAAGAAACGCAGCGGACGGTCTACCTCACGCGTGATGCCGATGCGCACAGTTGTGTTAATGTGCGCAGTCTCTCGAACCGCAGTCCCAAGCCAAAGGGGACCATTGGCACACAGGTACGGAAGTGTTTCGTCTCCCCGGCGGTCCAATATCGGGCAGCTAGTTTAGGAGCGATTCCCAGTTAGCTGGCACCCTTCCTGCTGGGCCAGGAACGGGCTGATTTTCCGGATGCGAATGCGGCGGAGGCAACTCCACACCCTTGATCATGTCCTGCTTCTCGTAATCGTAGAACCAGTCCTCACCTGGCTCGAAGCTGGCAATTATCGGATGCCCTGTCGCTGCCGCATGCTTGGATGCGTGCTGGCTCGGAGAACTGTCGCAGCAACCGATATGCCCACACTCCGCGCACCTGCGGAGGTGAAGCCACCAACCTTCCGGTGACGCCAGACATTCCACACACCCACCGCCACTCGGCTTCGAAGCGGGGTTAATTCCACGTACACCCTTTTTCATCTCCGATTTTCCCTTCATGTCCTCTGTTCTCAAAAGAATGTCAAGCCAACAACAATATCTTCCCGATACTACCTTTTTCCGCCGCTGCTTGAGCCTCGGCCGCCTCACTGAGTGGCAGTTTCTGGCTAATCGGGATTACCAACTTGCCATCTCGCACCGTTTCGGCCATGAACTCGAGCGTTTTCCTGTCGAATTTCGAGAATACGGTCACCATCTTTACAGATGGATACTTCGCAGCGTTCTGCGGTGCCCCGACAACCGAAGCAAACACTCCTCCCGGCTTGACCTTGGCGATCAGCTTCTCGGCGGTTCTACCGCCGACCGCATCCGCCACCGCATCGAGCAGCGGAAGATTCGCAATCGCTGCGTCGTCGTCGGTTGCGACCACCTGATCCGCGCCGACAGTCTTCGCTCCATCGATCTGCCTCTTCAAAATCCCCGCGATCACAGTCCCTCCACGTTCCTTCGCGGTGAATACCGCCGAACGTCCGACACTTCCTGCAGCACCTACGACCATAACCGTCTCGCCCCCTTTGACTCCCGTAGCTAAAAGGAGCTGGTGGCCGGTCGTCGTCACGAGCGGGAGTGCCGCAGCCTGGATCAAATCGAGCCCCTTGGGAATCTTCGCTAAGATCGTTGCATTCACGACACAAAGTTCCGCGTAAGTATTGTCCGCCATAGCGAACACTTGGTCGCCCAAGGAAAAGCCTTCCGCTCCCGGGGCAATCTTCACCACGGTCCCCGCAAGGTCGACTCCGATCAGTCCCGGAAACTTAAGGGGATAGAAGTCTTTCGTTAACCCGGCACGTCGTTTGTAGTCGATTGGATTCACGCTCGCGGCGGCGACCCGGACCAGCACCTCGCCCGAACCCGGAACCGGGTCAGTGTACTCTTCGAACTTCAGTACTTCTGGACCGCCATATTCGTGGACAACGATTGCTTTCATGAGTCATCTCCAAGTAAGACAAACGAGCATCGATAAACGATTGGATGAAGGAAACCGGATTGGCGGCGCTGTGTTATTTCGACTGCCTGATGGCGCCCACTAAGGCCACGGGAGCAAAATCTCTGCGAACTCATTGAACGGTTCGCCGTCACTGGGCGAAATGTCATCGGATCGATGAGTTCAGGCAGTCCTTATGATAGTTAAATGTGCCATGGCAAGGCCTCTTTCCCTCGAAGTTAGATCCTTGGGTTTACCGCGGAAATTCCGTTCAGTTCAAAGCGCCATCAACGTTGGCTAACTGCCGTCTGTATTGCTACCGACAAATCCTTGGGATGGAAGCCAAACGGTCCAGGCTTACTCTTGTAGAGCACACGACCGTCGAAGCAATGAGATACATTCGATCCGGCCACCCGCTATACGCAGATTCGACACGATTATCAAATCCATCGATGACGGCTGGAAATTTAATCCCCAGTTTGCGTACGCAAGCATTGGCAACTGAAGTTCGTTCTCCCTCATCACGCGGGCTGCGGAAGAGTACTTTGTCACGCACATTCGATTGCATCTGCCATACATCCGTGGGGTGAGCTTCAAGGATAGAGCATAGAAATCAACTTTATTTTTGTATTGCTCGGCAAGCTTGTTCAGGGCGGGAACCTCCTGCCGAAATGGTGGTCAAGTGTAGCTGCCGAAGACCAGCACGACGGGTCCGTTGCCAATGCCTTTCTAAGGTTAATAATCGCTCGATCGAGGTCTCTCTCGAGTATAAGCTCATGCGCCACTACCATATACATCTGCCCAGAACCAGGTGCCGTAGCTGCGACTTTGCGAACCTCTTCTCCGCAAGAGGTAGTCAGATTGCGACCTGACTATGCGGAGGTTACACAAACGTAGGTCTTACCGACATCGAGTGGGAGAAGTACGCTTCCGCGCGAGCAGCGTTGGAAAAGGGCTTTTGAACTCAGCCCAAATAATGCGAGAGCTACTTACTATCTCGCTCTTGTTGAGCGTCGTGCCGGCAACTACGATGCTGAGGTCGTGGATCTCAAAAAGGTTGTCGAACAGTATCCTCAATCGCGCGATGCTCGCCGCGAGCTTGGGATTTCCTACTACCAGCAGCACAAACAACAGGAAGCGATGGAACAGTTTGAGGCGCTGCAACAGATCGATCCTGATGACATCGCCGCGCACTACAATCTGGCAATTCTTTATCGTCGCATTGGAATGAAAGACAAGGCCAAGGAGCAACTGGCAATGTTTGCCGATAAGAAGACCGATCCTGGAGCGTCGACTTACTCGCTGGATTTTCTGCGCAAGCATCCCGAGATCTCAACCGAAAACGTACTCTGGCACGTTCATACAGATTTGCAGCAGAGTGCTGTAAGCGCTGCAGGAGAACAGTAGAGGTTTTGTGCAAAAGCAATTGTGGATTGCAACGTTATTCGTCATCGCTGCTTTATCTGCGCTTGGCCCCGCACTCTGCCGCGCAGAGGCCAAGTGCCCATGGCTAAATGCAGCAACAGCTGAAGGGTTGCTGGGTGGAAAAGTGCAGATGAATATAACTCCGCCAACGGCGCAAGGCGATATGTCTTGTGAATTCAGCTCCCAGCAGGACGCGACCGTTTCCATTCTTCGCATCGAAGTACACTCGATGGAGGTGCCCGCGAAAGAGTTTGCATCCTACCTCTCGCAATGCAGTGGGACAACGCCCCCTCTCAAAGCAATCGGCAATGAGGCAGTCCAGTGCATGCTGAAGGGGCGCTCGACTCCGGGCGAAGAACAGATCATTGGGCGAGTGCGCGAGCGAGTGTTTCTCCTTAGCGTCCACAGAAATGCATCCGGCCCTTCCAAGGATGGGTTGCGCGAGAAACATTGCTGAACAAATAGCAGGAAGTCTTTTTTGAACAATAAGATTGATCTCTCGGATAAAAGTGCAGAGTCCATAATCAGCATTCTTCATTGAATGCATGCTCGCTCTGTTACGCGAAGGAAATCTTCGAAATTCTTAACTTGGATACCGAATTCGAAGCGGCGATTGGGATCCCTCATGAAGAGGGTCAATTAAAAATTATGGGACGAACATAACAACCGCTCGGCGTGGCCTATTGAGTAACCCATCCGTCGCAGCAATCCTGGGTGGATCGAGGAGCGGATATCTTCGCACAAGAATATCGCTACGAGCCCATCATGCTTTGATGGAGCGATCTCTAGCGTAGTCGAAGGCTATCGTCACGGCACCAACGTGATAGGGGCCATCCAGAATGCGCTCTTCTGCCCCATCGGATCGAGCACAGTGATCTGAAAATCGTAGTCACCGGGCGAAAGCGTATCCAGGCCGATTGTGAAACGCAGCGGCATCGTCTTCAGCGAGTTGTTTAACCCTTTCGCCGCCTCCATCGGTTGAGTCTCGAACACTTTTGTTTGTCCTTGATAGAAGCTCGCAAATGCAATCAGAGGCTGATCACTCGTAACACCTTGCTGATAAGCCTGGAGATAAACATAAAGATCGCGGTTCTTACTGAACACACGAGTCACGCTCGGAATCAGCTTCTGCCGGTTCAGCACCAGCGGATTCGCGGCTTCCTCTTTCGCCCGTTCTTTCTGCTTAGCCGCGTTGTAGATCGCATCCTTCAGTTCCGCGCGCTGCCCGCTCAAAACCACGGAGCTGATCGCTACCCGCTTGGTCTCCTTGTTCAGATTTGGAATGACGAACGAAGTCTGGAAGGTTCCGATCCTGCCTGTCTCATCGTCACGGGCCAGAAATTTGATGCTGTACTTCCCCGGCAACAATGTGAAACCCGTGTCATACTCCACCGGCCGCTTTGCCAACCCCGCCGCGGTCGCGTCGCTCAGTTTGATGTTTACGTTATCGCGCATATTCTGTACCGTTACGTTGTTGCCGACCTCGTCTTTGACTTCCAACAGGAAGTCGATCAGCGTGTGTTGCGCTCCGCCTTTCTTCGCCAGCGCCAGTTCCCTCCCCGGAATCTTCACCACCACCGGAACGAAATACTCTGCGCGATTTAGTTGGAAATAGTTGATCTCCATCGCGATCGTCAGCTCTGTCACCGGGTCTCCCAGCATCAGTGCATCTTCCAACTGGCGCTCCTTATCTGCCGTGGTAAACGCACCGAACTGCTTTCCCGCATAGTAGCCTTGTCGGTAATCCAAGTTCGCGGCAAGCTCGGGGCTCACCGAGATCTTGATCCGCCGAAACCTGCCATCGAGCGTCCCGTTACTCGTGTAGTACCCGAGGATGTAGTAGCTTGTCGTACTCTGTTGCGCCTGTACGATTCCTCGCGTCAAGTCGTTATAGTCCAGCAATGCTTTGCCGCCTGTATCTCCCGCAAGGGCAAAAAGCGTGTCCTGCGACTGCTGCATTCGTGTCGTAACTGCTAGCGCCGCCGCTCCTGAGTACATCGCCGCATTACCCGGTGAGCCTTGTGTCGCATCCCCCAGCGGTGCCTGAGCAACCAACCCGCGCGCGTCAATCGGCCAGAACGAAACACCTGATCGTATAGCCTCATCCACCGTTGCATGCAACTGCGCCTGATTGTCCACGCCATGCAGCGTCAGTCCGCTCGCAAAATAGATCAGCACCTTCTTCTCGCTCAACCGTCCCAGCGTCTTCGCTGCAGTCTGCAGCGCGGAAAGCTGCCGGTCCGTGTTGAACAAATTGAATTCCCCGCTATCCTGCCCGAAAGCAGCCCCGGTGTCCGCCGCGGCCTCATCATTTGTTGTGTCTTCGGACTGCTGATTCTCACCTACAACTAGCGTTTCCAGTATGCTCAGCAACTTGTTGTGATTATCCGTAAAGTCCTGCAACACATCAACGGATCCGCCGCCATAGCGCATGATCGAGACCAGATCTGCCGAGGTCATTTGCGTCCGGATAAACTTCTCTGCTGCCTCCAGCGCCCGTACCTTGTCATCGGGTGGCATCGCGGTCAGATCGAAGTAAATCGAGATCAGCCGTTTATTTTTGTATCGGACATCTCCGGGCTTCTCCGCCGCGATCTGCGTCACCGCCAGCCGGTTGTATACCCTCACATTTTCGGGAGCCGGCTTCGCTTCCCCCGCGGGGGGTACGACAGGAAGTTCTTGATATTCACAGAAACTGATGTGCTGCTCGATGCCGTTCTCCGTAACCGTGAAGTTCTTTGCCGTCAGCCCGCTTATCGACTTTCCTTGCTTGTCCTTTACATTCACCGCTTCGATCACCAACTTCGAGCTGACCAACAGCGTATACCCTCCATTTCCTGCTCCAGACTGCGTGTTCTGCCCAACTACCTGCGCGTCCGCGCCGAGCGTTCCGGCCAGCACTATCAAGATCAAAACATGCCATCGCATACTTCAGAACCTCAAGCGCAGCGCAGTCTGCAAGCTGCGCATCGCATTTGCCGCCGCCGGCAATCCGAACTGCGTGCTGTTAATGTTCGTAATCCAACTTGTATATGAAACATGGTTGAAAGCATTTGTAGCAGCAATCTGCAGATCCAGATTTACCTTCGCGTCCAGCCGGAAAGTCCGAACCATTGCGGCATTCAGGCTGAACTGGTTAGGCCCGGTGATCCCATCTCTGCGTGCATTGCCCCATTGTCCCGCAGTCGGCGGTGAAAAAGCCGCCGGGTTCAGAAACAGACCTGGTGGCGCAGCAGACAGTGACGCGCCCGTAACGTTCGGCCGCACGAACGCTGAGTATCCTGCCACCACCACCGAAGAATCAATCGGCGTCTGCGGCAGGCCGCTTCCTGCGCTTATTTGTGTCTGCACCGTCCACTCCTTGTAGAGCCGCCCCCTCCAACCTGACAGCAGCGTTCCTCCCGCTGATCCCATTCCCGTCGTGTACTGCACAAGCGCATTCACCAGGTGTCTCTGATCAAACGTTGAGAGCCCACGCTCATCCCCCAGATTGCGCCAGTCCTGTGCGATCGTAGCCGAGGCTTGTGTCGCCGCGCCCTGCCCGCCCAACGCGGAGTCGTTATCGATCGACTTCGAGTACGTGTACAACACCGCCGCGGTAAATCCACTATGTAATCTCCTTCGTAGTTGTATCTGCCCTGACTGGCGCGTCGAATTTCCATCCGAAGCCAAATACTCAAACCCTACCGGACAGTTCAGACAGGTATTCAGCGCTCCCGCTGGATTCGTATTCGGCAGGAACAACTGCGCCCCGCGCGTTCCCTTGATTCCCGTGTAAGTCGCTAGCATCTGCAGCGATCCCGGTAGATCCCTCTGGACCTTCAGGTTCCACGTCTGCGCATAGCCCACGCGATAGTTGGGATCCACGCCAAACGTCTGCGGCGTCTTTCCCGGACACAAAATGAACCCATTTGCGAGCGTCAGCGGACACGTCGTACTATTCTCCACAGTCAAGCTCTTCGCCAGCGGAGCTTGCTGCGCCATCTGGATAGCGATGCCCTGGTATACGGAGGTGTCGTACGTAATCCCATACCCTGCGCTCACGACCATCGATGACCCCGGAATTGGCCGTATCGACACACCGATCCGGGGTCCTACGTTGCCCCTGTCAGCCCGCATTAGTGATGCCGGATAACGTATGCCCGTTAGTGCTCCCGTCGGATCGCTGGCAAGCACCGGAGCCACTGCCTCGAACCCCGAACCCACATCCAGATTCACCAGCCGGTCCTTCAACTCTGTGACAGGCGCACCATACTCCCACCGTACTCCGGCGTTTATCGTCAACTGCGGATTCGCCCTCCAGTCGTCCATCATGTAGGCGTCGTACACCGATTGCCGAAGGTACTTGTCCGCATTGCCAAACGCGACTGTGCTCGCATCCGGAATCCCCAGCAGAAAATTCGCAATATCCGATCCACTCCCTGCAGCAGCCCCCGCTGTCGCCCCTCCTGTAAAGCTGAATGTTCCTCGCGGGTTCGCCTGCGAGATATAGTTGACTGCTGCCGGCGAAAGTCGAAGCCAGCCGAAACATTGTGCGTCCAGTGCGTCCAACTCCCTATAGCAGAAACCCCATTCGTCTCATTGCGAATGAGCGAGCTTATCGCGTCTGTCATCGGCGTCAACCCACTAGAAAAATTCAACGTCGGCGGACCCCAGTCCATCGGCACCTGACTGTTCCCCGTAATACCCGCCAGTCCCGAAATATTCGCGCGATTCTCCCAGTAAGGCGTCACCCTGTTCGACTGCCTGCTGAACTGATAGCCAAGGTTCATGCGCAGACGTGCGTTGAACGTATGTGCCCAATTTATCTTGCTCGCCAGACCGAGTCCATTCGTCTTGTCCACAAAACCCAGAAGATTCATATTACTGACACGCGTGCTCGTCGCAGCCAGAGTTCCCGTGATCTGGTTCCTGCGCCCAATGCTTTTACTCGCGTTCGAGTCCAGCGCGTCCGAATGAGTGTCGGTTAGAAGCGGAACCTGATAGTTATAACGTGGATTGCTGGAGATATTCGGCAATGGATACAAATTCAGGAGCGCCTGAGCCTGCGCGCTCACTGGCACTTTATTCCCCGGATATGCTTGCCCAGTCACTGGATCGTAGATGACCAACGGCTGCCCTTGCGCATTCACCAGTTCTGAGAGATCTCCGTTCCGCGCCGCCGGGTCCGGCACCAGTCCGGGCGTCGTCACGGCGACACTGTTCTGTATCCTCTGGTAGGCAACAAAGATATTCGGTCCGTTGTGCAATACCCCCGGAATCTTCAGCGGCCCTTGCAGCGCCAACCCTCCGGTAATTCGACTCGTATTGGGCTTTGCTGTATCGATCCCTGTCAGCGAGTACGACTTCGCGTCCAGCACAGAGTTCGACACTCGCAAATTCAACATGAAGTTGTAGAGCGATTTGCCGCTGGCCGTATTTCCGAACCGTTGGGCAAGCGTAAACTGCGAGGTCGCCGCGTTATTCACACTCCCGTTGACAAGCAGTCCATCCACCGCACGTTGCGCCGTCTCCTCAGGGATCGGTACAGGCGCCGGCTGCCCGCCCTGCGACTTAGGAGCCTCGCTCGTTTTCTTCGGCTCGGTCCTCGCCTGCGAAACCGTAACGCCCGCGCTGGGCACCGGCTTCAGCGTGGCATGTATCGCCTCCAGCGACATCAGTTGTAGCTCCCACTTACCGGTCGTCATGTCCGAAGTGATCACCACATCTTGCTTGATCGGCAAAAATCCTGTCATCTCTACAACAACTGTTGCCGCTCCGTCTGCCAGCGAAGGAAAGGTGTAGAGCCCTTGCGTATCTGTCACTGTGACGAACTTCTTTCCGCCCTGTGCAACCGTCACCATCGCCCCAGGTACCGGAAGACCACCAAAGCCAACCAGTCCGTGATACTCCGAAGCCTTTGCAGTACTTGCGGCAACCAGCAAAGCGAAACAATCAGTCCCCGATAGACTCGCCTCACTAGCTTTCGCGGAATCAATTGCCCCCCACTATTAAGTCTCCGAAGACATCCTGACTGATTGAACCATTGGTCATTCAGCTTCAATACATCTACCCTTACAGCACCACAAACATTAATGTGCGGAGGGGTACTCAACATGATCGATGATGATGTTGTCCACCATGCTTTTTTGTGAGAGCAGTTTGAGCCCGTCCTGCTCTGACAACGCCTGCTGGAACGTCGGTCCCGTCGTGTCGAAGCTCGCTGGAGTATCTATACACCCGGTTGCCTTTCGGGACTGAATTCGATGAAGAAGTCGAAGTTCCCGGTGAGTCCTGTCTGATCGATGACAGGCCGCCCCAACCCTCCCATTAAAGTCATCTGAAGTGCAATCAGCTTCAACGGTACATTGCGATAGCCCACCGCGAAGCGACCAGGCACGCTCGGCGGCACAAAGGCCGCACCACCGCAGATCACTGGAAACCCGCCCGCAACTGTACGACGCGGCGCAGCTACAGGCGCCGAGTCAGGGGTAGGTGCAAGTGAAGGTGCATTTGAACACGATGTATCACTCCTCAGATGCGGACGGAGCTTCGGCCCAGTCTTTCCTGGCTTTGCCAGCATCAGCCCATACACTGGAATTTCTTCGATAACAGTGTGAACCGCCAGCTTGAAGCGCTCCGCGAGCAGAGACTGCATCATCAAACGCATGTCATCCTTCGTCGCATCACGATTGTCCGTCTTCGCCTCGATGTCGAATCGTTCTGTGGTGGCCCAATCCGGTAATTGTTTGATCAGAGACTGCACCTCGTGATCGGTCATCTTGTACGCAAACATGATGTAAACCAATAGCGGCTGGTTGGAGGCCGAGAACAAGCCTCCATTAGGGCTATACATCGCCCCAGGCCCCAATGGAAAATTGGACTTGGGCATAACGCCGGACAGTGGTAGTCCGGATTTGTTCTCTCTAACAGAGGCAACGTCGAACTCCATCTCAGCCGTCGTCGACCCAGAAGACGACTGCGCCAGACACGCCGGCGTTATCACAATGATGTAGGAGACGCCCATCGATCCGACCGACGCAAGCAATATCTGTCGGCTACGGTCCAATCTGCGCGAAATACATTCGATCACCAGGGATAATCCTTTACTCAACATTTTGCTCTAACAGGAAGACGCAAATCTGTAGCGTCAAAAATCCTGAACCCGCTTTCGAAGATCAAGGATTCGTAGCCCATCAAAGCCGCCACTAATTTGCTGAAGGCTTCTCCACATGGTCGATGGCGACTACATCCACCGCCGTCTTCTGCGCCTCTAGCTTCAGTCCCAACTGCTGCTGCAGCGCTTGAAATAAATCCGGAAAAGTCTCTGTCGTGTCTGGAGTAGTAGAAGAAGTGGCAGTAGCAGTTGTTGTCGAGCCAGATGAAGCAGCTGCTGGCGGTTTCGGCGGATGTCCGTGGAACTGCGTCTCATCTGGCGTGAACTTCACCACCATATCGAACTTGTCCTTGAGTTCCGTCCGGTCTACTACTGGCCTGTCCAGAACAATGGTCTGCAAAAATCCCGTAAAGTCGCTCATTGTGCCGTTGCGCATGCCCAACATAAGGCCACCTGTTATCGGTCTGTACCCAATGCCCGGCAGCGGGCCCTTCATCTCCGTTGGCGTCAGTTTTTGCCCGCTCTTCCCCACTGTCAGCACATACGCCGAGAGGTCGCGCTTCTCTTTATGAAACGTCAGCTGAAACCGATCTTTCAGCAGTTTGCGGATCATGCTCCTCACCTGCTCCGGATTTGGCGCGCCCTCCACATCCGGCACCGCTGCAATATCGAAGCGCTCCTTATCCAGCCAGTCTGGTCCGCCTACAATTTGCTTCCTCTGTACCTGGTAGGAAAACGAGATCAAATCGAGCAGCGATGACGCCCGCGTCTGAAAGTTCCTTCCGTTCACCGTGAGTTGCTGCATGCTCGTCGCACCCGAATCGTTCGGCTTGACCGTCGCCACCTCGAACTAAGGATCCGCATCTGCAGGCATCAACTTCAACGGCGGTGGAGGCGCGGGGATCTCCCATGCCGTCTCTTTCGTTGCGCGAACAAAGGTCAACGGAAGTGGATTCGGGCCCTGCGTCCACGTACCAGCAATTGAGTTCCCGTCGGTGCTTAATTTCCCTTCATAACTTCCGCCAATCATGTCGACCGCATACTTCAATGTCGATCCGTCCAGCGTGATAGACGTAACGTTGATTGGCATTGCCCCTTGATCGATGCTGTACATCTTCGCGCCCCAGCCTTTATCCGTCTTCGTGACCCTGAGAATAATTCGAAACGATTTCTGTGCCTGCAGCGTCCCTTGCCAGTCCCCGGCGATATCCCTATGCGTATGCGCCTCATTTGCTGTGCGGGAGCAGAGGCCGACTGCGCCTGGCTCCTCGGTGTCACTGCCGTCAACTCCGCGACGGCCATCAATCTGGCTACGACCAGCAGAACTCTTCCGCTGAAATTAACTCTGCGCGCGACTCGTTCCGCCATGTGCACAACTCCTCCGATAGGAACCACTCATCCGTAATACGCAAGCCGACCCAAAACACACAACTCCCACAAACCAAAATCTTTGGATAGTCTCAAGTCCTACCTGTAGCTTTTACAGAATTCATCTCAATATACGTTTTCAATCAAATTTAGTACTCATCATCCAGAAAATATTTTCAACTTTCTTGGTGTGTAGTTCGCTATTAGGCAAACCGACATCACTCGGCATTCTCTACTAATGCGAAATCGTCTAGGGGGTGAGCGCCGCAATAATGTGTTGCTTAGAGGAATGTCCATCAAGAACAGAATTCGGTTTGAGAGCCGTGTGCAAAAACCGAATGGCGTTACGAATCGCAAAATAACTCTAGACCATCATTTTTTTTGAAATTCGACAACGCCGCGCCAAAAATGAATCTGCGTCGCTACTGCATCGTTATGCAAGCAACAGTCATAGGTAAGATACAGTTCAGTTCGTCAACAAATTGTGACGTCGCAGCAGTCTGATTCAAAAATCGGATCAGCTAAACATTTCGGCTTTTAAGGACGAAAGACGTAGACATTAAAGAAAAAATCGTTTGCTTATGTTTTTTGCACGAGTGCATTACTTCTCATCCTTTTAATCGTTAACGTTCAGAACGTTCAGGATGATGACCGTTATGGAAATCGAAGATATATACCGCACCAAGACTAAGAACCTTAGGGCTGATTGAGCCTGAAGAACTCACTGGTGCTTTCCAATATTGATATTGTAGGTCGGTCTTAAGAACGATGTTGTCTGTAATGCGCACATCCATGCCCAATCCAGGTGAATAGATTAGTGACACCGAGCTGAGATACGCATGGTTGCCGACGATGTACCCCCCGTTCCGGTAGTCGATCTTCCCACGACCAACCAAAAAGTTGAAGTAGGGGTGAACACATCCCAGTCTCAGCGGATATTCGAACCTTGGACCGAGCGCATAACTCTTCTCTCTGTCCGTGGACACAGTGTTTGCCGGGAAGGTTCCTCGAATGCTTATCGATGGTCTGAAAAGTCCGACCGGCAGGAAAGATATATCACCGCCCACAGTTACGGATGTGTTGCTACCATTTTGTATGCCGCTGGCGGTGAGAGTTACAGCACCGAAAGTTGATAACTGAAGTCGCTGAGTGGCAGTCGGAATGGCTTGTCCGCAAGCAATATGAGTCAAGGCGGCAATTGCAGCAACTAGACAGAGTCTTGCGACTTTACTTGTTGTTTTCATCTTGATCCTCTACATTTCTAGATTTACGAGCACAGACTATTTACAAATCGACCGATCACATCCGTGAGGCCATCGTCATCTAGAACATTTTTCGAATAAGTACCCCTCTCCAGTTGCAATTCAGAACTCCGGCTTGCGATTAGACCGGCGGTGTCTGAACCTGTAGGCACGCCGCATAACCGAATCCGCACAACAGAAGAAGAGCTGTAGCTTTTCAAATAGAAGAAAGTAATAACTCGTCAGGGTGATACTGAACGGTGACCATAGCTCTAAATGCCAATATCGGATGCGTAAACATATGGGTGAACTTCAAAAGAAGTTCTCGTCTCCCGAATATGCTGCGACGATGTTGTGCAGTCCGGCTGCGAGTTGCTGTGTGGTGACGACTGCGATACCCGATGCATTGATGGATGCAATACCAAGCTGAGTCGCCCCGTCAGTAAACGTGACTGTACCCGTTGCGCCAGGGGTCACGCTTGCGGCAATCGTAACTGGGAGTCCAAAGATGGACGGATTCATTGATGAAGTGATGTTCAGAGCAACAGCCGATTTATTTACCGCCTGAATCATTGGCGTGGACGCGAACGCAGCGAACTTGTTGTTTCCTCCATACCAAGCAGTAATCGAATGCGCTCCGGCTCCAAGCGTTGCTATCGTTATAGTTGCTGTGGACCCATAAATCGGCGCAGTCCCGATTGTTATGGTTCCGTCTTTGAAGGACACGGTGCCAGTCGCTCCAGACGTAACACTCGCTACAAACGTCACAAGACTCCCGAACGATGAAGGATTGGGAGAAGCAGACAACAACATAGAGGATTTCTCAGTGGCCACGTTCTGCTGGAGAGCATCACTGGTAGCGCTGTTATAGTTGAGGTCTCCTCCATAAACTGCCGTAATGCTATGCGGACCGACGGCTAAACTCGCTGTAGTTATGGTGGCCGACGAACCGGAAATCGTCTCCTTTCCGATGGACCTAGCGCCATCAAGGAAGGTGACGATACCGGTAGGGTTAATACCCTCCACTGCTCCAATCATCATCGCGGTCATTGTGACGGGCGTTCCATATGGAGACGGGTTTGGCGCAGAGGTGAGTGCAACAGTGAGATTGCCTAGCGTGGCTGTCAGGTCGACCGGACTGGATTGACTGGATGTGCGGCTACTGTCCCCTCCGAAAGAGGCGAGAACACTGTGTGTGCCGCCGCCGAGTATTGAAATGCCACTGGCCGTGTAGGCTGCAACTTGCTTGCCTAGAAGTGTCGAGACGGTACGGTTTCCAATGCTTGTGACGGCCAGGTCCGGAATTCCATCCCCATTGAAATCGCCTATGGTTAGCGAACTTGGGCCAATATCGGTCGCATAAGTCACTTGACTTTGAAACGTCCCATTTCCATTACCCAGCAACACCGAGACCGTGTTGTTTCCAGTATTGGCGAAGACTAGGTCGGGGATACCATCTCCATTGAAATCGGCAACCGCAACCGAATATGGAGAAGTTCCGGTCTCATAAGTCGCTTGGCTTTGAAACGTCCCATCCCCGTTGCCCAGTAGCACAGATGCCGTGTTGCTTCCATGATTAGCGAGGGCGAGGTCGGGGATGCCATCTCCATTGAAATCATCAACCGCGACTGAGACCGAAGTATTTCCAGTTGCATAGGTCATCTGGGTCCGGAAAGTTCCGTCCCCTTTGCCCAGCAACACTGACACTGTGTCACTTGAATCATTAGCAACAGCTAGATCGGGGACACCATCTCCATTGAAATCGGCAACCGCAACCGAATATGGAGAGAGTCCAGTTGCATAGGTCACTTGAGCCCGAAATGTTCCGTTCCCATTACCTAGCAGTACAGAGACACCATGATCTCCGATGCTCGTGGCGACAATATCAGGAATGCCATCTCCATTGAAATCATCAACCGCAACTGAATACGGAGAACCCCCAGTCGTATAGGTCACCTGAGCCTGGAAAGTTCCGTTCCCATTACCCAGCAGAACAGAGACGTTACTGTCGAGATAATTGGTGACGACAAGATCCGAAATACCGTCTCCATTGAAATCGGCAACTGCGACCGAATATGGTCCACTCCCAGTTGCATAAGTTACCTGAGGCTGGAACGTGCCGTTCCCATTACCAAGCAGCACCGAGATCGTGTTGCTTGAATTATTAGAGGTGACAAGATCCGAGATCCCGTCTCCATTAAAATCACCAACCGCAACTGACCATGGACCATTTCCAGTCGAATAGGCTGTGGCTGCTGCTAACGAGCGACTAGGAGCGCCCAGTGGCGCAGATCCAACTTGTATGTTGCCTATCGTCGTATCGAGCAAGTTTGCGGTTCCTGTCAACGTCTGATTCCCGTAGACACTAACGTTCCCACTTAGAACATACTTCCCGGCGCTACCAACTGCCGCTAGAGTTGTAAAGCTGGCATAGATAGGGCTGCTTGTGACATTGAGAACGTTTGTACTGGACATGCTTCCGGAATCAGTCGTGGTAGAAACAAACATCGCTTTGATGTCGTATGTTCCATATCCAAACTTCATTTTCAGGGTTGCAGTGCCAGCGCTCGTCAACTGGACCTTTCCGAAGAGACCTATGCCCGAGTTACAATCCGGAATAGAGGCGTTGCAAAACTTTACCGTCCCCCTAGTGACCGCAGTGGGGTTTGTTACGGTTGCAGTCAGAGTTACCACAGTTCCTACAGTTACCGAGCTGCCGGGGGAAACCGTAAGGATCGTGGTTGTAGTAACCGCTGCACAGGACGCCTGAGCAATACTCACCAAGAACGACATCCCGATTGCTAATTTTGTTAATTTCAAACGCATTAAATACTCTTCCTCTCTGCAATCCAACGTCGGGATTTGAACTAGGGGGTAACGGTGATCTGGTACGAAACGGCTTGGCTATAGGAGCCCGATATTGCCGAAACTTTCATCGTGGCAATGGATGTGTCGATTGGGTATGACAAACCATGGCAACCGGCAAGTCCAAAGGGTATTCCCGCACCACATAAGAAAATGAAGGCCCTCACGAATACAAGTTTGCGGCGACGCTTGGCTATCAGGAGTCCCAGTAGAGGAGCAAGGATAAAGCCTGTTGCTGGCGTGGTTCCCAATGGTATGAAAGACGCCTTCACTGCTTGATCCCCCCCTTCCCGAGAAAAGTTCACTATGGAAGGCGTGAGAGTGCACTTGGCCGCTTGTACCTGACAGGAGAATTGAACGGTACCACTAAATCCTTTGGCTGGGATGACGCTCAGGTTGTCCACAAAAGGAGCCGTGCCGATAACACTGCCGCTTTCCGAACTCTGCTGCAATGTGTAGGGTGGAATTACATTTAGAGGCAAAGGGACGCTACAACTCGCCAAAAAGTTATCGGCGCCGGTAAAACAAGCGCTAAATTGGTGAGGACCGAGAGTGGTCGAATTCTCAGTAATGGCTGCAGTTCCATTCACGATGGGCACATTCCCCAGAAGAGTGCCACCATCTGAGAGAACAGCTGTTCCCGTTGCTACAACAACTCCCGTCGTAGACACGACGCTGATAGTCAGAGGAACGCCAGTCCCTGCAACTGAAGAACCTTCCGGGGACTGCATGGTTGTGACAGTAGAAGCTTGTTGTACGAATTGCACAAAGTGAGCCTGAGTAGACCCCTGAGCCGTCGCAACGAATGATAGTGAGCCGAATAGAAACAGTAGACGTTTCGTGATCATGATTCCTCTCTAAATCATGGTGCTGCCAAAACTGCTAGACGGCACCATGTCGCGATTAGTTGAATAGTCGAAGTCGTTGTCGCCGCTGCACGTCACAGTCAAGCTGTGTGTAACTGTATTGGGAGTACTAGTCGTAGGCGTCGAAAGTCAACGCAACTAAGCGGGTTGCACTGCCCATCACTGTGAGCGTCTCTCAAAGCCGCGCCCGCACCTGTTTTTTTGGGTGCTCGCAATGACCTTTGCTGGCCCGACCATGGTTACGGTGTCAGTGCGGGCAAAAGATGTGACAGGGTTGAACTCACTATTCTCCGAGTACAAAGCTGTGATCGAGAACACATCGGCCGCAAGAGCAGTGGTTTGGAACGTCGATGCAGCTATTCCCTCACACTTGAACGAGATACTCTCGATCGTAGGCGAAGCATCAGCGGTTGTATCTAAAACAGTCGCGAAAGTCAGGTTCGTGCCCATGAGAAGTCTGCTGGTTTGAGAAACGAAAAGTTCTGTCATAGCTCCACGCTGGTCGACGGTTTTGACTGAAGGTACCGGTAGTGGATCGACTCCAAAACCGGCCGTTCTATAAATTCCATATCGGCGACTCCGGCGAAAAATCCAGTATTCAATTAATTTCAAAGCGACCAAGGGACCGTCCTATAGGACAACCTTTTTCCTCTTGACTTTCATTGGACAATCATCTATCTGTAACAGTACAGTTTTAAACTCTACAAAAAATCTTTATTTCATCGTTTCGAAAAAGGCACCGCTCGCACCTAAGTAACTCTATTAAACGAGGACTAGGCAAGTGGCCATATTGAAGATTGATCGGCACCTTCAGAGACTGACGCTTCCCTGCCTGATACGCAGGCGAACTGGAAACTCGTGCGGGCGCCTGACAAAGATGCAATGCTGTGCCCGGCGTTACACTCTTGTCCCTTGTCCGATGAAGTGACCCTTCCTACCGCTTCCATCAAGTAGTACGACTCTTCTCCTTTCGGAGCGGCCCTTGGCGTCTTTCCCGCTCAAGCGCGGACTTGCGCCTCTTCGCGAAGGAAATATCTGTAGCACCCGGCATTGTCTTCTTTTGCCGACATTTTCTCTTTTCTCAGTGCCAGCCGATCAGGAGTGCTGCCAAATGTCGAGATCACAAAACAGACCACCTTTATACGAGGGGAACCCAATGCAACATTTACGTCGCTGGATAAGATCTGTTGCAGTCCTTGCGCTTTGTTCAACATCTTCTGTCGGAGTTACCGCGTCCGCCGCAGCAGTGCTTCCACCCGCAGATCCTTCCGCGGCAGCCACCCCGCTCGATCGCGTACGCGGGCCGGTGACGAGTGAGCGAATTCGATTGAAGGGGCAGACGCACCCCATGGCTCGCACGGGAGTCGATCTCGGCGAGGTGTCGAGCTCGACATCTACAGGACGCATGGTGTTGTGGCTGCGCCGCAGCGCCGAGCAGCAGGCTCAGCTCAGCCAGTTTCTCAGCGAGTCGCAGAACCCCAAGTCCGCGGGCTATCGTCACTGGATGACGCCGGAACGCTATGGTGCAACCTATGGCATCGCTGACCATGACCTGGCCGCTGTTCAGCAGTGGCTTCAATCGAACGGCCTCAAGGTAGAGCATGTCTCTGCCGCGCGCAACGCGATTCTTTTTTCCGGTGCGATCGGCTCGCTGAAGAGTGCGTTTCATACGAGTATCCACACCTACTTGGTTGGCAATAAGACGCATGTGTCCAACGCCAGCGATCCTGAGATTCCGGCCGCGCTGGCGCCGGTGATCGCCGGCCTCTCTCCGATGAACGACGTCCGTGCCACGCCGATGCACGTGCTCAACAGGCCGTCCCGCTATGATGCTGCTTCAGGGCATCTGAAGCCGGCCCTTACGATCGACGAGCCAAACGGCGATTACGGTCTCTATGTCACCCCGGCCGATGCCGCTGTCATCTACGACACACCCAACCAGACCTTCAATCCCGCAGCGACGCAGACGCTCGATGGCTCGGGGGTAACGATCGGTATTCTCGGCTACTCGGAGCTCGTGATGGCCGATGTGCAAAACTACCGGACGGCCTTTCTGCCTGCGAGCGCGGCGGGCAACCTGCCGAAGACGATCCTCGACGGCGGCACGGACCCCGGTGTGATCGATGGAGGCTACGCGGTTGAGCCTCTGCTCGATGTGGAGATTGCGGGCGGCCTAGCCCCGGGTGCCGGGATTAACTACTACTATGCTGCTTCCAGCGATCTGTCTGACGGGCTGATTCTGGCGGGCCTGCGCGCGCTCGAAGACAACAAGGTCAGCATCATCAGCGCGAGCTACGGCACATGCGAGAACGATCTCGGACCTGGCGGCAACCTCGCCTGGGCAGAGCTATGGCAGCAGGCTGTGGCACAGGGAATCACGGTCACGGTATCCACCGGCGACACCGGTTCCGCCAACTGCGATGGGGACACGTACACGACCCCGATACAAGCTACGCGTGGCCTCTCGGTGAGCGGAATCGCGTCCACGCCCTACAACATCGCAGTGGGCGGTACCGATTTCTACCCGCTCGTAGACAACATCAGCACCTACGTCAACACGAATACGACGGGAAGCTTCCCGTACTACGCGACCGCGCTCAGTTACATTCCTGAAAATCCGTGGAACGACTCCTCGAACGTGGTGCTCGGCTTTCCTCAAAACGTGGCAGCCACCAATCAGATTGGAACCACCGACATTATTGCCGGTGGCGGAGGTTTCAGCAGCATGGCGGTATGTCCGGGAGCGATCGATGACCAGGGCGGGTGCTCAGAGGCTCTGACCGGCTATACAGAACCCGCATATCAAACACTCTTTCAATCTACGCAATTCCGCTCCATCCCGGATGTGTCGCTGCTGGCGGGCAACGGCTTTTTTGGTGCGGGATGGGTCTTCTGCGCGGACTCGGCGTCTGAGGGAGACGGCAGCGGTTCTGTCGACTGCCAGGTGGACTCCAGCGGCCACCTCATCGACGACCAGAATGTAGGTGGCATCGGCGGCACCTCGGCCGCCGCTCCTGCCTTTGCGGCGATGCTTGCCATGGTCTCGCAGTCGCAGGGTGGTGTTCGTCTGGGACAGGCCAATGCGGTGCTCTACAATCTGGCGCAGGACTACAACCCCACCCCCGGCAACCTGGGCAAATACCAGCGAGCCTTTCACGACATTACGGTCGGCAACAACTCGGTCTACTGCGCGACCGGCTCGCAGGACTGCAACCCCGACAACAACTTCCTCGTGGGTTATGACGCGAACCCGAGCTATGACATGGCCACGGGCCTCGGCAGCATCGATGCGTCGCAGCTCGTAAGCCTGTGGAGCGCGGCCAACTTTACCAGCACAAGCGGAACCCTCGCCGCCGGTACTTCAGCCTCAAAGATGTCGTCTGCACCGATCAGCGTGGTCCATGGAACTCCGCTCTACTTCGGGACGACCGTGACACCGAGCGATGCGACGGGGCAGTTCAGCATCCTGTTCACCAACAGCACCACGGCCGCGAGTTCTTCTGACTTCGGAACCCTGGTTGGAAGCGGCTCCGGCAGCCTGATGGCCAACGACCTGCCCGGCGGCACCTACTCGGTCTATGCATACTATGCGGGCGACACGAGCCACACGGGTAGCCAGTCAAGCAACAGTATCAACGTCACCATCACCGCCGAGCCGAGCACGACCCTGCTTACTTTTGGCGCTTACGACCCAACCACCGGCGTCACGAGTGAGGGAGTTAACACGCTCCCCTACGGCTCCGGCACGTTCATCAGCGCGCAGCCCCTGGGCAACAACTCGAAGCCCGACGCGAACGGAAATATCGTTCCCGACGGAGTTCCTAGCGGCAGCGTCACCTTCACCTCCAAGGGGACGACACAGTCGGTCGCGCTCGACAGCCTGGGAGTCGCGCAGATCCCAGCCAGCTTGTTCCCGCCGGGCACCTACACCTACCAGGCGAGCTACCCCGGTGACGGCAGCTTTGCGCCGAGTACCAGCTCGATGCAGACCCTGACGATCACCAAGGCGCCCACCACGTTGACGCTCGTCTCCGACGCGACCGTCGTCGGCCCGAACTGGTTGGTGGATCTGACGGCGATTCTGCAGACCGACAGCATTGGACTCGTCCCCAGCGGCAACGTCTCGGCGGCTGTCAATGGGCATGTCTATCCTCCAACCCAAAGCAAAGAGAGCCAGACGAACGGGGTGAGCGCGATTACGTTCTCCTTCCTGATCCCGGCTTCGGACTTGGCATCGGGCTTCAATACGATCAGCGTCCTCTATGGGGGCGACACAAACTACCAGCCCTCAGGGGCCAACGTCAGCGTGGCTCTCTCCGGCGTGTCGGGCAGCTACAGCCTGAACGGTCCCGGTCAACTGGTCTCCGTCGAGGCGTCGCAAGAGGGTTCAACCGCAATCAGGGTTGTGCCGTCCAACGGATTTACCGGTGTCGTCGGGATGACCTGCACGATAAGCGCTGCTACCACGGGGCATACGCCCATCTGCCAGGCCCCTCCCGTGCAGGTGTATGGGACCAGTGCAGTAAGCTCGGTCGTCTCCATCGCCACGTATGCCGACACCCCCGTCGGCGCCTACACCATCACCATCACCGGAACGAGCAGTCAGCTCACACAGACCGCGCAGATTCCGTTGCAGGTGACGCCGGGCCCCGGCTTCGCTCTCGCGGCGGCCACCAACCCGCTCTCGATCGCCACGCCCGGGCAGGCGGCAACCGACGCCCTGTCGATTGTCCCGACTCAGGCCTTTCCCATGAACGTTACGCTCGGCTGCACGGTGACGCCCGCGCCCCTGACCGGTAAGGCGCCAACATGCTCTCTGCCAGGCAGCGTTGTGCTTGGCTCAAGTACGGCGACCTCGATGCTTCAGGTGACCACCGACAGCACGACACCGCCGGGCACCTACAACATCGCTGTCACGGCCGTCTCCGGTGTCATCCAGCAGGGGCTCACCATTCCACTCACTATCCCGGGGACTCCCGTAGCCTCGACCTTCGGGCTGGCAGCCTCCCAGACTGCGCTCTCGATTGCCACGGCTGGACAGTCGGCGACCGATCCTCTGACGATTACTCCGGCGGGCGGATTTACCGGCACGGTCCAGCTGAGCTGCACCGTCTCGGGTACCTCCTCCTACATACCTACATGCACCGTACCGGCGACGGCATCGGTCACCGGCTCCTCCGCGGTGAACGCTATGCTCACGGTCAATACCACCGGCTCCTCGACGGCGCTTGAACGCGGCGAAGAGAGGCTGCTCGGACAGCGACTCGGCGGCATCGCGCTGGGCTGCCTGCTGATGTTTGCCATTCCGCGGCGACGGCTCCGGGCTGAACTGGTACTGCTCCTCCTGACGGCAGGCATCGTGGGTATCTCGGGCTGCTCGAGCGGCGGACAATCCGGCACCACCCCGCCGGCAAGTAGCGGGAGTGGGAGCATCAGCGGTCCCACCAGCACTCCGTCCGGCAGCTACACGGTCACGGTGAAGGCTGTGAGCGGCTCGATCAACACAACGACACAGGTTACGGTCACGGTGCAATAGGAAAAAGAGTGGGAGGCCTTGGCGGGCGTGCTGTTCAAGGGCGCCCTGCAGGGCGGAGCTCACGATACTGCGCTCTCAACGAGCGATAGGACATACGGCATCACTCCGGGCTTCATCTGGATTTGGCACGGAAGGTTACACCCACAGAAATCTAATTCAAAGTGTGAAGGGTTGAAACAACATGATAAGCAGGAAAAGCTTCTGTATCTTCACCCTATTTGCCATAGCGTTGACGACTGTCTCCGGTTGTAGCGGAGGAAGCAAATCGACTCCGGTGCCACCAGCGGTGCAGCCCCCTATCTTCACCATCGGCGGCGCGGTTGCGGGTCTCACCGGCGCGGGACTGGTTCTGCAGAATAACGGCGGCAACAACCTGGCAGTGAGCGCAAACGCCACCAGCTTTACCTTCGCCACTCCGGCAACCAGCGGCAGCGCATACGGTGTCACGGTGCTCACGCAACCCCTCGGCCAGAGTTGCACGGTAACCAACGCGAGCGGCACGGCCACAGCCAGTGTCACGAGCGTCATCGTCGCCTGCACGCAGCTCTACACCATCGGCGGCACCGTGACGGGACTCACCGGCACGGGGCTGGTCCTCGAGGATAACGCGGGCAACGACCTTCTGATCGGCGCAAACGCCACCACGTTTACCTTCGCCACTCCGGTTACGAGCGGCGCCGCATACAGCATCACGGTGCTGACGCAGCCTGCGGGCCAGAACTGCACGGTAACCAACGGCAGCGGCACGACGGCGGCGGTCAATGTTACCAACGTGAGTGTCGCCTGCACGCAGACCTACACCATCAGCGGCACCGTGACGGGGCTCGCCGGTACAGGGCTGGTCCTGCAGGATAACGGCGGCAACAACCTTACGGTCAGCGCGAACGCCACTACGTTTGCCTTCTCCACTCCGGTCCTGGGCGGTGCTGCATACGCCATTACGGCGCTCACCCAGCCTGCGGCCGAGAGCTGCACGGTGACCAACGGCCGGGGCACGGTGACGGCGAACGTAGGCAATGTGAGCATCGTTTGCGTCGGCGAGTGGACGTGGATCGGTGGCAGCAACGTCGTCGGCTTCAACGGCGGCCCGGCGGGAGTCTACGGCACGCTGGGGACAGCCGCGCCCACGAACACTCCCGGAGGACGCAATCAGGCGACGACCTGGACCGATGCGTCGGGCAATCTCTGGCTCTTCGGCGGTGTCGGCCGCGACTCCGCCGGAACGCACGGAGAGCTCAACGACCTGTGGAAGTTCGATGCGAAGCTTGGCGCGAGCGGCCAGTGGACCTGGATGGGCGGCAGCACCATCACCCCTCCGAGTCCAAGCTATCAAAGTCCAAACGGGCAACCGGGAAACTATGGCACGCTGGGGACGCCTTCGCCCGCGAACTTTCCCGGAGGCCGGGACGAGAGCATGAGCTGGAAGGATACATCAGGAAACTTCTGGCTCTTCGGCGGCGGCGGCGTCAACGCGGCCAGCGTGTATGGTCCTCTCAGTGACCTGTGGGAGTTCAACCCGACGTTGGGTACCTCCGGTGAGTGGACGTGGATGGGCGGCAACAGCAAAGTCCCCAGCGGGGGCAATCACGGAGTCTACGGCGCACTGGGCACACCAGACGCCGCGAACCTTCCTGGAGCACGATACGGCGGTGCGACCTGGACCGATGCGTCCGGAAACTTCTGGCTCTTCGGAGGCAATGGCTTCGACGAGAACGGACTCAATGAATCGCTGAACGACCTCTGGAAGTACACTCCGGGCACGAACGGGAACCTTGGAGAGTGGACGTGGATGGGCGGCAGCCCGACCGTTCCGCCCGGCGAGAGCCGAGGTGCGCAAACCGGCCAACCCGGTATCTACGGCACGCTCGGAACGGCAGGCACCACAAACACACCCGGAGGACGGACCTCCGCTGTGAGCTGGATCGATGCATCGGGCAATCTGTGGCTCTTCGGCGGACTGGGAGCGGACTCTGCCGGAACGGTCGGCTATCTCAACGACCTGTGGAAGTTCGACCCGACACTGGGCGCAACCGGCGAGTGGACATGGATGGGCGGCAGCAGCACGCTGTCCAGCCAGAACGCCGGTCCATCGGGAGTCTACGGTGCGTTGGGAACGGCGGCCTCCACGAACATTCCCGGAGGACGGTTCGGCGCCACAGGCTGGGTCGATGCATCGGGCAACCTGTGGCTCTCCGGCGGACAGGGTTACGACTGGACGGATACGATGGGCTATCTGAACGACCTGTGGAAGTACACCCCCAGCGCGACCGGGGACACGGGCCAGTGGACGTGGATGGGCGGCGACAGCGCCGTTCCCAACACTGCTACCAGCACATTCCCGGGCCAACCCGGAGTCTACGGGATACTCGGCACGCCGGGGGCAACCGACCTCACCGGAGGACGGTACGGGGCCGCGGCGTGGACCGACGCGTCAGGTAATCTCTGGCTCTTCGGCGGCCAGGGTTACGACTCGATTGGAGCTGTGGGTGATCTCAACGACCTCTGGCAGTACCAGCCGTAAGGAAGGAGAGGCCGTGGGAGACGAACGATTTGTCGATGCGGAGGTGCCTGGCGTCCTATTTTGTACTGTGAACCAGACCACATAGAAAAGGGGCGCACTTGAGAAGCTCGCCAGGTATCAAACCTGTCGATTTGCGTTACACATGGCACCCCTCGTCGTCATCGCACCTAATCAGACTTGGCAATGCCGCAATGAAAGTGTCCCATGATTGGTTATGTCAAACAAACCGCTCATGATCGCTCCACTGTTGAATGAGATCAGTCTAGCCTAGCCGGTGCAGCAGGAATCATGGTCGGTCAAGGAAGCAAATGAGCCACACCGAAAATGTGGTTTTCGGCAACCGCGATTCCTGATCTACACCTCAAGGCAGGCCATCAACGCATCCGGCTAGTCATTCTTCGGCTTCTCTCTGCGATGTTTTCCGCGCGACACGGATGCCAAATAGCGCTCACGTTATACACAGGGCAGAGTCAGAATCAAAACAAGAAGGCCCTTCCTTCCGACCCCTGCCAACATGTATATTCCAGCGGAATAGTCGTCCGGTTCAGGACGAAGCCGCGTTCAACCCGATTTGCACATCGTGCTTCGATGCATTGCGAATCTGGGCCGGACCTGCGAAAAGATTGCCCGAGATCACAGCCCTGTCCACGGCCTCTCCCAGCGAGATGTGCTCCTTCCGCTCAAGAAACTCGCATCCCTGGACCAGCAGGCTGCCGGAGAATGCCTGGATCGCAGCATGTTCTCCCTCTTTGCTCCACTGCACGAAGGTGCAACCGTTGAAGCCCACGGTACCGCTTCCCCCGACCTTCGCAATCTGTTGGCATGGCCCCCAGAAAGCGCTGTTGCTGATGCGAAGCACGCCGCGGTTGCTTGGAAGAACCTCGACCATCGTAGGGTCTTCCCCATGAAACGAGGTGAACTCCCCATTCACGATCAGAAGACCATACGGCGCACACTGCTCGACAAGGATGGCACGATTGCAATCGTCCGCACCGATACCGATATAGTTACCGTTGCATCCTCCCGTCGAGGTCTCCACAAATTTGTACCCAATATGGTAACCAAAACAGAATGTGTTGAGCACATACTCCCAGTCCGCACGGCCAAAGACAAATGCCTCCCCATTTTTCATCTGCCAATCGTAGGCTTTCCCGCGCGAGTTCCACCATGGATTGAAGTGCACATTCTCGATCCGGCCAATATCGTAGATCGCATCGACCCAGATGCCGCGCCGCAGCGGCTGGCCTGTTACGTTGCGAATGTTGTGGCGCTCATTCTGGCTTGCATCGATACCAAGATATGGATTGATCAACTCAACATCCTGCACGGCCGGATTTTTTCCACGCATCGCAATCGTCCACGGATACGCCGCGGGTATGCTCCCTGCGTCCTGCTCCGGGTAGAAGATACACAGACCATTCACCGAACTGTTGCTGTTCAGCGTGAGAAACGGTTTCCCATCCTCTTTATCCCGCCCACTCGTTACGAAGAGGGCTGTGCCATCCTCGCCAGGCTTGGCTTGCCCTTTGTCCCGTATACCCGTGTGCGACGGCACGCAAAGATAGGAACCGCGGAGCGAGACACCCTCCGGCACATCGAGCGTGCCGCGAAAGAGGTACCGTCCCGGCGGGGCATACACCGTGCCACCACCTGCCTTATGCACAGAATCGAGCGCTCGCTGGAACGCGGCCGTATCATCTGTGCTCCCGTCACCTCGAGCACCAAAGCTCACGACACTCTTCACCTCTGGAATCAAGACAGGGCTGCTCTTACTCTCTGATGTCTGCGCAATAGCCGACATACCCAGGAGGTTCATCATTCCCGCAGTGCAGCCAAGCGAAAGCAGTTTACGGCGTGACCTCATCTGCATCCTCGGATCGATCACCCTTACCTCCTTCCCGACACTGATACGTCTAGATCGCTTCCTGTTCGCGACATGGAGGGTGGGGCCTCTGCTGGAGCGCTGCCCCATGTCTTGTTTGGTTTGTCTCCCATCTCGAGTACAAGGCTGCCTCCGTCCGCAATCGCCGCATGTGCGAACCATGGCGCCTCAAGAACCTTTCCATTCAACTGCGCGGACTGGATGTACTTATTCCGCGCTGAGACATGGTTCGCGACTATCGTGAATTCTTTGCCGTTCGCCATTCGAATCGAACTCTTCTCAAAAATCGGACTGCCGATCTCATACACCGGACTCCCCGGACAGACCGGATAAAATCCCATCGCGCTGAGCACTAACCACGACGAGGTCTCACCTCCATCATCGTCTCCCGGAATACCGATTGGCCCGTCTCCATACCAGATGTCTATCAGCATGCGCACGCGTTGCTGCGTCTTCCACGGCTGCCCGGAGAAGTCGTATAGATATGGAATATGAAAGCTAGGCTCATTGCCCTGCGCGTAAAGCCCAACGAGACCGGTCGAGTCGGGAAACTGATCGAGATAGCTGTATTTCGATGTCCCATACTGCTCCACAAAAAGCTGGTCCAGCCTGGCATTAAAGTCGTCGCGCCCCCCCATCAGCTGAACCAGACCGGCAACGTCGTGCTGTACATGGAACGTATACAGCCAAGAGTTTACCTCCGTGAAATAGTCCCTCCCACCCTGTCCTCCACCGAGCTTTGGATCGAAGTGCGCGACCCATTGCCCATCCTCGCTTTTCGGAGCCATAAAGCCGATTTTCGGATCGAATACGTTTCGATAGTTGCGCGCCAGCTTCATGAAATAGACATAGTCATCCTGCTTACCGAGAGCTTTTGCCAGTTGGGCCACACACCAGTCGTCATAGCTCGTCTCGAGCGTTACCGAAACCGCTTGGCGCCGCTCTCCCGTGACCTGCGGAACTGTCTCAACTTGCCCTGCGGCCAAAGCTGGGAAGAAGCCCTTATCAAAGTACACATGGTCCAGGCTCGTTAGCGGGCCACGCTTCCAGGGCAGCATCGTACTCTGCGTCTCATTCTTCCGGATCGCCTGGTAAGCTTCTTCAACATTGAAGTTGCGATAGCCCTTCATGTACGCGTCGAGGATGTAGGCAGCCGCATGATGCCCGATCATCACTGACTGCTCGCCGGCCACCGAGGGAAACGATGGCAGCCAGCCGCTCTCCTCATACATTCGCAGGTAGGAGCGAATCATATCCTCCTGTTGCGGAGCTTCGAGAAGTAGCTGGAGTGGATGAAGTGAGCGGTAGGTATCCCACAGGCCATCGTCCACATAAAAGTCATGCCCATTGCTCTCGTGTACCTTATGATCGTATCCGCTGAAATACCTGCCATCCTCCGTAATGTCCGTCATGCGGCTCAGGGATCGATACAACGCGGTATAAAAAATTGTGCGCTGCCGCTCGCTTCCGCCATCGACCTTTACCGCTTCAAACCTGTTATTCCATAGTTCCCGCGTCGCCTCCTTTACCTGATCGAAGCTTCGCCCCGACATCTCCCTTTTTAGATTCTTCTGCGCCTGCTCTGTACTGATGTATGAGAGTCCGACACGGACCTCGATTTGATCTCCTCCTGCACCAGACTCGTCTGCAACAAAGCCGATGTGATTCCCTGCCTGGTTTGGATTCTGCGATAGCGCATCCTTCTGCCATGTCTGGTAGTGTCGGAACGGTTTTGAAAATTCGGCATAGAAATATTCCCTTGTCTCACCATCGTTCTCAGACAACTGGGCAACAGAGCCGCCCACCTTCTCACTTCCTTCAACCGCTGAGTCACCGACTACTCTCAGTTTCGACCCATCCTCCATGCTCAAGACCAGGTGGGCGGTACAATCCGTTGGCAGTGTAAACCGATAGTATGCTGCCGTCTGACTGGCCGTGAGCTCCGCCTTGATGCCCCAGCTCTGCAGATCCGACGCATAATAGTACGGCGTCGTTGTTTCGAAGTCATGATCGAAGGTAGAGGCGTAATCCTTCGGTTGTGTGCTTACCTTGTCGCAGGAAATCATCAGCATGGCCGGCCCTGCCGGAAACCCATAGATCTTGTCCGCCAGATACCGGTCCTTGATCTCCGGCGTCGTGATCGGCGTAAGGCGAGCCATTCCATGAGGCGTCTGCACATAAGGAACAGTCGAAGTCAGCAATTGACCGATGCCGCCGATGTTGGGCGAAACATAGTCCACTGGCTCCATACGTTTCGCTGCAGCGCCAGCTTCAAAGCTCCCTGAAAAGACCAGCAGTAATGCCACACACACCCACGATACTGTTCTGCACGTCCAGATCTGCATTCGCATAGCTCTCCATTTCTTCTGTCTTCAGATTGCGCACCCAAATGGCGCATTATGGCTTTAATAGAAAACGCGCCGTCAGCGCTGCCTCCGACGATCCCCCGACCCAGAGCGTGTAATAACCAGGCTCCACCGCCCATGTCTTCTCCGCATTCCAAACCTCAAGTTGCTTTTGCGGCAGATGCATCGTCACCATCTTGCTTTCATGCGGCCTCAAGTGGACTCGAGTGAAGCCCTCCAGAGAACGAATCGGGGTCTCCACGCTGCCAACCTCCTGGCGCAGATAGAGCTGAGGCACCTCCGTGCCTTCTCTCTCTCCAGTGTTAGTCACCTGAAACGACACGACAACATCAGCCTTGCTTCCCGCCACAGGAGTCTGAACTGAGATGTCTCTATAGCCAAAGCTCGTATAGCTCAGCCCGAAGCCGAAGGGAAACAATGGCTTGCCGTCGTCGTCGACATACTTACGAATGCTTGATGTATCCGCGTTATAAAAATCGGGCAACTGTCCCACGCTACGAGGGAAGGTGATCGTCAACCTGCCCGATGGATTGTTATCGCCGAAAAGTGTCTCAGCAATGGCTTTGCCTCCAAACTCTCCCGGGTACCATGCTTCGATGATTGCTCCGACGTGCTCCTTCGCCCAGCCGATCGTCAGCGGCCGTCCATTCTCAAGCACCAACACAACCGGCTTGCCCGTTTGCACCACAGCTTCAAGCAGTTGCTCCTGTTGCCCCGGAAGTCCAAGCTCCGAGCGATCGAACCCCTCACCCGAGATGCCTTGCATTTCTCCCAGTCCAAGGATCACTACATCCGCGGCTCTAGCCTTCGCCTGTGCCGCGGCTAAATTCTCTCCCTCATCGAAGAAGACGGTCGCCTTGGGCACGGCACTCCGCACTCCCTGCAGGAGGCTGATGCGATTTCCGTTTGCTTCTTTCTCGTAGTCACCATACCGCGCCACGTCGGCGTTCGGCCCAATGACCGCAATCTGACGAATCGATTTCGACAGCGGCAGCAGATGATTCTCGTTCTTTAATAGCGTCATCGATTCACGTGCGGACTCCAGAGAGACATCGAGATGCGCCTGCGAACGATTCGTCCTCCGGTCCAAATCCGGATCGACAAAGGGCTGATCAAAAAGACCAAGCAAGAACTTCAACCGAAGCACCGCTGCCACAGCCCGATTCAGATCCGCCTCCCGCAGCGTCCCGTCTTGCAGGCAGTCGAGCAGCGATTTCTGGAACACATCATGGTCGAAGTCATAGAACTGCATATCGACGCCCGACCGGATCGCAAGGCAAACCGCATCCTTGGGCGTAGCTGCGACATGATGCACCTTGTATAACCGTTGAATCGCACCCAGGTCCGACAGCACCATCCCCTGGAATCCCCACTCCTCGCGCAGCACCGTCTTCAGCAGAAACGGATCGGCTGTAATGGGAATACCATCGATCTCGTGATAAGCCGCCATGGTCGCCATGGCATGCCCTTCGCGGAAAGCCGGCTCGAACGACTTCAACATCACGCTACGCAGTTCGCGCTCGCCAATATGCACCGGCGAAGTATTCGTTCCGCCCTCTGGTGATCCGTGACCAGCAAAGTGCTTCGGCTCCGCCACCACCGTATGATCCGTGCCCAAGCTCTCGCCCTGTGCGCCGCCCACATAAGCCAGCCCCATCTGCCCCGTAAGGTAAGCGTCCTCACCAAAGTCCTCTTCGACTCGGCCCCAGCGCGGCTCCCGCGCAAGATCAAGCACTGGCGCCAAAATCATACCCACGCCCGTTGCTCGCGCCTCCGCTGCAATTGCCGCGCCGGTCTGCTGCGCCAGGCCAGGATCAAATGTTGCAGCGACGTTGATCGGCGCAGGAAATACCGTACCCGTATCAAAACCATGCAACCCCTCCTCGATGAATAGCGCAGGGATTCCAAGCCGGTTATGGGCGATCACCCACCGCTGGATCATATTCGACTGTTCCGGAGTGGGGTTCAAATCGTGTATGCCGCCCACCCCAAGATCGCCCCACAGTGCCTCCGCCTTCTCCGGCAGAAACACCGCATCCTTCGCGGCATGTGTATCGTCTGTATGTCCGCTCATCAGAACCGGCGCACCTGCGTAGAGATCGAGCTGCCGGACCTTCTCCTCCGGCTTCATGCGGCCGATCAGGTCCTGAACGCGCG
>Ga0206905_10018_pt1 | contig 46379 bp, 48 predicted proteins | sample Alteio_BWOrgHeat_43_FD_152940 | JGI IMG/M metagenome (GOLD analysis project Ga0206905, IMG submission 152940) | Enriched cells from forest soil in Barre Woods Harvard Forest LTER site, Petersham, Massachusetts, United States -... | ecosystem: Environmental > Terrestrial > Soil > Temperate forest >...
TCTTTTTCCAACCATTCGACGGGCTCCAGATGGATTAAAACCGGCTCGGGACATGAGCTCAAGGCCTCAATGGCTTACTTCTGGAGTCTCAAACCAGCAAAAAATCGACTCAAAATGTCGCCGCACTCTGGCCCAAGAACGCCAGAAACCACTTCGGGCTGATGATTGAGCCTTGGATCCTCTAATATATGATAAAGAGAATGCGCTCCCCCGGCTTTGGGGTCGCTCGCACCAAAAATCACTCTCCGCACACGGCTGTTGACGATGGCTCCGGCGCACATCACGCAAGGCTCGAGGGTGATATAGAGGTCACAGTCAATAAGTCTCCAATTCTTAAGTTTTTGGGAGGCTTTTTGGATGGCGATGAGTTCGGCGTGTCTAGTTGGATCGAGAAGGGTCTCCCGAAGGTTATGAGCTTCTGCGACGATCTTAGAGTCCTTGACGATGACCGCTCCGACGGGAACTTCACCCATGTCGGCGGCTGTCTGAGCAAGCTTCAGACAGTGCTTCATCCAATAAGTGTCGTCCTTCGCAAGCAGATTCGCCCTCCGGTCCAAATTAAAAAATTTACCGACCTTCACAGATGAGGTGACACAAATTGGCGCCATTGTCTAATAATACCACGTTGTAATGGGTTTAACGAAACGCTGAAGGAAGAGTCTCCGTGGTATGACGCTTGCACTTCACTCAAATATAACTTTAACAAATGTTTTGATAAAGGAGAGGGATACATGAAAATCATTGGAAACACTCTAGCAGTAGTAGCGCTAAGCTTGATGGCAGGATCTGTTTTTGCTCAAGAGAGAGAGACAGTCAGACCAGAAAAACCAAAAACTCAAGAGGAACAGAAAACCGATGCTAAGCGAGGTACGGTTGATTCAATGGCAAACTCTCGACCAGTTCGAGCGATCGACAATGGTTACAAATCAAGAGTGTTGAGCGACGTCAGCGATATCGTTTCGGACGCGAAAATTGCGGGAGAAATTGAAACCGTCATTCGCAGCATGCCAGCAAAACCTCATCCAGAATTTGAAGCAGCTATTAAAGAACTGCGCGCTGGCAGAGATGAATTTAGACCAGAATCATCTGCTGAAAAAGCGAGTGTCGAAGCTCAGTATGCTGTGTTTACAAAAGAGTTAATAAAATTGTCTTCGCAGGCTTCGCCAAACTCGAAACTTCCAATCATGGCTCAGGCCAAGAGAGCCCGTGAAGCAGTCACTGGCGACAATAAAGCTGCAGGAAATACTTTTGTCCGTGTTGATGCACTAAAAGGATACACAGAACCCATAGCCGAAGCCAATGGCTTGGTCTTGGGAATTCATTCTGCCGATCCAGCGCACGACGCTTTCAAACAAGGAGAGATGTCTTCTTACTTACGTAATCATCCAGAAGTTACAAGAGAGCAACTCCAGGACAAAAATTCTAAGGAATATAAAGACTGGCTCGACTGGCGTAAATGCGAAGAGCTCGTTGCTGCCTAATTTTGCGCTAGCAATGTAAAGAACCCTTAAGGGGCGGTATGAAAAAGATTGTTACACATCTTCTTATAATATCGCTCCTGAGCTTTGTCTCAAGAGCGCCGGTTGAAGCAGCCGGAGCTCAAACGCTGAAAATGCCTTCAATCCCTGCTGGGGAGCCTGTCCAATCGGTACAAGACATTGAAAACCAATGGAAGGGTTACGAGCAAGAATATGCGGATGACGTTATCAGACTCCGCAAATCTCTTGGTAAAAAACCGGCTTGGCTAGACCCTAAAGTCGATCACCCACTACCCACTGAAAATACCAAAGGCACCCTTCGAGAAAACCTAACTGCCATGAGGCCAGGAATGGAAAGCTTCGTTATCGGCAACGCTGGCTTTATGATTGGTGCGGCTATGCAGATGTGGGTCATGGCCCTGATACAAAAAGACAAGGCCGGAGCCGCAGCCGCCATCGATAGTATCAACATATTCAGTAAAGACTTCGATAGCGCTGGCGCTCTCAACTTGGCAATATTCTCGCTCACATCGAGTGCCTTTACTTCTCTATTAACACCGAGAGCCGAAGCTTCACGAATCAAAATGATCGGTGACAATTCGATCACCAACTGGTCGATGGTTGCAGGTAGTGTGGTCAGCAGTCTATTTAGTCAGGTATGGAATTCTCCGGCTCGAGGACTTGCTTGGGAAAACTTTCGCGAGTGGACGAGAACCTCTTGGGGACTCGGCGAAAAAGAATATTGGCAGTGGGGTCAGGGAGCTTTGAAACTCCAGGAACTCAACCGAGAGATTTCTGGACTCAATACTGAACTCAATCTAATTTACAATGCGCCTCGAGCGAAGGATGAAGAGAAACAAAAAAAAGAACAGGCTGAAAGACAAGAAGAACTTAAAAACAAACTTATCGCCGCCCAACAAGAACTCAGTCATATTGAACCTAATGTGATTCGGTTGAGAAGACAGGCCTGGGAGAATTTCAAGGCCACATTCAAACCTTCAAGCACTCCTTCGAAACTGATCGAGGATATGGTTCTAAGCTCTTTAAGACTTGTGATTGTGGTTCAAACGCTTCATTTAGTAACTAAGGCCGGCGGAAATATTGATCGTCCTCTCGTTTGGCTTTTACAGAAGTATGCTGAAAAAGTTCCGTTAAGATTTATTCCAGTGAGATTTCAACCCGACAATGTTGCTCGAGCTATTGTGAACGGACATGAAGTTCTCGGACGCTATTTTAATATTTTTGGTGAAGTCATAAGCGCATCTAAGACACGTTATATGGTTTTTCAAACGGCCATGTCCGCAATGAATGCGGTTGTGTTTTTAACTATGGACCTATTGATCCGAAAACCATTCAACGACATCACCGCAACTGTGAAACTCAATTGGAATATGACTGAAGAGGGTTTCACTAGAAGCTCCTTTGAACTTATGAACGCAAAAACGGTGAGCGAACAAGAGACAAAATACAATGAACTTGTGACGAATCTGGATGAATACTTTCAAAACTTTGGAGAGTTTGAGCAAAAAGTTATTCTTGGCGAATTCAATCAGCGACGTGGCAATTGGACGAAAATTATAGAAAAATTGGATACGGATTGGAGCCAAACACAATTCTATTTCGAATGGCTTGCGCGAAGTTACCTAAAAAATCCTAGGAAGGGCACTGACTATCTTGATTATCAAGATTCCACATTTTTATCAAATGGCGGAGATCATCCTTGGCACAAGGATCCGATATTAAAAACTAATTTTGCAAAAGAACTTGATCACTTTGTTCTTGGGGATGAAGATTTTAATGGATTTAACAAAGTTATCGATGCCTATCAAATGCAAAAAATGGCAGCTGATGGGGCCCGACAAAGAGGGCAAGAAGTCACTGATATCAGTATTGTGGAATTCACAAAAAGTTGGCTGTTGCAGCAACAAGGTGTTTATCGGATGAACCTGAGACGAGAAACTGATGGGATGATTTCCGCTTTAAAAGACATTGCATATTCATCTTTTTTCACCGCGCAAGCTCCTTTTTATAAAATCGAAATTCCCAAAGACTTAAAATTTGCAAAACTGATCGGTCAAAATGCTCGCTACAATATGAGAGACTCTCTCGTCCGCCAATATGAACTTCTAAGAGAAAAATATTTAGCTCTTAATTTACCGCCTTCAATCATTTCAACTCATCTTGAAGAAGGACTTTTACATAACAGTAGCGCCTCAGCTCCACTTTCGATCTCGGCTCCTGGAACGCCTCTACCCGAAGGGATTATGGCGACTTTGAAAGAAATTGGATCACTGCAGCCGCGAACTTCTTTTGATGAAAAAGCTCGACCTTATTCAGTTAAAGAAAGATCCGATCTGGTCGCCCTTGAGTTTGCAAAAAGATTTGCTCAAATCACGGTGAGTTATCGACTTTTGCCTCTTCAATATCAACGGCTCATAGAACCCACAGAGACGGTTAAAACTAATAATAAGATTTTTAATCCTTTTCCTACTGAGCAAGAACAAAGTGGACTTCAGAAAGCTTTGGCTTCTGAGGGTAGCAATTATGAAGAAGCCCATGACATTCGCAACCTGACTGATTTAATAAAAAAGCGTCAAGAACTACAGTCTAAGGATATTAACGAGATTATGCCTGACTCTGACCTTGAAGAATCGCCGAAAAAATCTGCGGTCGAAGTTAAAAAGAGTAAAAAGCCGAAGTCATGAAATTTCTAAACCCAATTATTATCATAGCACTAAGCTCATCCTTTTCTCCGAGCCTTTCCTTGGCTCAGACTCCCGCTGTGGCGATTGAAACTAAGGTGGTAAAAGCAGCTGCCAACGAAACTGAAAAATTAGTCGTCGATACAACTGTAGGTTCTTGGATTTGGCGCGGTGGGACTCGGGTGATGATGTTTATAGCTGGGTTGTCGGCAACTGAACTGGCGGGAGCCGTGGCAACCTTGAGCCTACCTTTTACTGTTTCGGGCGATGTCGATTATGTGAAGGGAAGAGAATACGATCGAGATCAAGACGCCTACAACAGTCGGATATGGCAATATTATAATCTTGATCCTGCTCTGATGTCTTCAGCCAAAGAACGCATCTACTCCGGAATTCAACTTCTCAACCAAGCCTGCCAAAAAACAATTGGTCAAGACTGCGGCGTCGATCCACGCTATGTCTACCTCTCGCAAAAACCTAGAACTGACGCCACTCGCGACAACGGAAAAGTAATTTGGCAAATTCCCGCCGATTTTTTAATTTTAGATAAAGAAGAATCTGCCAAAGCATTCGTAGCCTCGATCAGTCCTATTTTATTTAGATATATTCCCTTCGACAAACAAGTTTGCTCTGGCTTTAGGCAGTACTTTCTGTGTGTTCGAGATTTTGAAAAAAAAATCAATGAGGCTTCGGGCGTTCATGACTTCAATTACACAAAAGCTTTTCAAACTTATCAGTTAAAAAATTTAAACCCAATGGCGCTCGATTTTAGTCATCGAATTTTAACTACAAATTATATCGCTCGATCCCCGGTTTCGACACCTGTGTTCTGTGGAGTAAAAGAGGTTGAACGGCTATACTTAAATTTACCCCCTTGCCAACAGCTTTTTGAATTGAATAGCCCAGAAGCAAACAAGCGTGACAAAAGTGTCTTTTGGAACAGAACGACCTTGGACCTTTTGACCGCAGTTGTCCTTTATAAAATTCCGCTCATCAGAGGAGGTAACGCAGTGCTTAGGATGGGCGCCAACATTGGAATTATGAGTATCGGAGTTTGGATCACGGACACGACGACAAAATATTATTTCTCGGACATTGGCTTAGCACTTATCACTAAAAGAAAGGGTTCTGCCACAAATGATCTTGTGACTTTACTCTACATGGACCAGGACGCGGTGGCTGATGGCAAATTAACCCCCGCTCAATTTCGGACCCAGCTTCAAGATTTGGTGAATCGCTACCCCTCTGAGCTCAAGTTGTTGGATTTGAAAAAATCAAACCAGAACTGACCGAACGCGAAGCGCAAATAGACATTGCCGAGCCATAGCATTGGTTGACCCCAAAGGCGCTTTTCCTTAAAAGTTCTCAGGATCTACTGAGGAAGGGGATTTATGTTGAAGCGAACGTCTCTGTTATTTTTGGGTTTTGTTTTACTTGCGAGTCCTCTCGCTCGAAGTGCGGCCAAAATTAAGATTGGGTTTGTGCTTTCGACGCTTCAAGAAGAGCGTTACCAAAAAGATCAAAAGTATTTTAAGGACGAGGCTCAGAAACTTGGCTTCGAACCGATCATGGTTTCGGCTGAAAATAATGAACAGACCCAAAAAGCAAAAGTTGAAAATCTTTTGTCCATGGGAGTTCAAGCGCTGGTGATTCAACCAGTGAATTCTAACGCTGCATCGAGCATGGTGACTCTTGCTCACGACGATAAAGTTCCAGTGATCGCCTACGATCGTTTGATCGCCAATGCTCCCGTTGATTTTTATGTCACGATGGACTCCTTTAAAGTTGGGGTTTTGCAGGCTGAAGAGGCGGTGAAGAAAACTGGCGGCAAAGGTAATTATATCATCTTGATGGGACAGGCCGGTCATTCAGTTGCTAACGAAATCACAAAGGGAGTGATGTCCGTTTTAGATAAACATCCGGCCATCAAAGTTGTAGTGAAACAAAATCACGAGGGCTGGAGTTCTTCTCTGGCAATGGCGACCGTTGAAAATGCTCTCACTCAGTACAAAAATAAAATCGATGCCATTCTCGCCAACAATTCAGGTATGGCCAATGGAGCCGTTCAAGCTCTGGCTGGCCAGGGCCTCGCTGGAAAAGTCTTTGTGGCGGGCGCTGATGCCGACCTTGCGGCCATCAAAGATATCGTTGCAGGTCGCCAGCAATTTGAAGTTTTGAAAGATATTGAGCCTCTCGCTCGAACCTCTGCAAAACTCGCCTATCAACTTGCCACTAAACAGGACCCCAAACCTGACACCATCGTTGAAAATGGCGGATACAAAGTAAAAACCCTTATGACTCCGGTCTATGCCATCCGCAAAGACAATCTGGAACAAAGAATTTTTGTTCCGGGGTTTCACACCAGAGCCTCCGTTTACGGCACGACAGCCAAGAAATAAATTTTGAAAGAGTTAGTGAGGCTTCAAGAAATCACAAAAACTTTTCCGGGAGTTAAAGCTCTCGACAAGGTTTCTTTGACCATAAATTCGGGAGAGGTTCTCGCACTCGTGGGTGAAAACGGCGCTGGCAAATCCACTTTGATGAAAATCCTGAGCGGAGTTTACGACAGCTATCAAGGAAAAATTTTGGTGAACGGAGCTGAAAAAAAGTTTTTCTCACCTCTTGATGCTGAAGCCGCAGGTATTTCGATCATCCACCAAGAACTTTCGACTTTTTTGCATCTGACTGTCGCAGAAAATATGTATGTGGGTCACTGGCCTAAGAAACTTGGCCTCGTGGACTGGAAAAAATTTGAAGAACAGGCCAAGTACTGGCTCGATCAAATCGGTGCCACCTGCGATCCGCAGGATAAGATGTCGGAACTCAGCGTTGGTAATCAACAGATGGTCGAGATCGCAAAAGCACTTTCTAAAAACAGCGATGTGTTGATCTTAGATGAGCCAACTTCGGCCCTCACCCCGAAAGAAGTGAAAAAGCTTTTTGATCTTTTGCTAAAGTTGAAAGCTCAAGGCAAAGGCCTTGTCTATATCAGCCACAAAATGGAAGAGATCTATAAAATTTGTGATCGCATCAGCGTGCTCAGAGATGGACAGGTTGTCGGATCGGCTATGACAACTGATTTTCCGGAAGAAAAATTGATCAGCCAGATGGTAGGTCGGCCTTTGAATAGAATGTTCCCTAAGTTTCCCGATAAAAAATTGGGCGAAAATATTTTAAGCCTTAAAAACTACTCTGGAAAAAACAGCAAAGGCCGAAAAGTTTTTGATTCCATCTCCTTTGAGCTCAAAAAAGGCGAAATTCTAGGTTTCGCAGGCCTTCTCGGAGCCGGAAGATCTGAACTTCTAAAGTCTGTCTTCGGCGATCATGAAACAACTGAAACGGGAGCTGTCTCACTGAGACGGGTCATCACAAAATTTAAAGGGCCTAGAGATGCCCTTCGAAATGGTGTCGCCTATGTCAGTGAAGATCGAAAAAGAGAAAGCATTTTTTCAAATAGATCCATCAATGAGAATGTGTCGATGGCAAGACTTTCTACTCGGTCGCTCTTTCGACTTTTGAACAATAAAAAGGAATTGGCACTTTCAGAAAAAAGTGTGAAACAGCTCGGCACTCGCTGCACGAGTTCTGAGCAACACATTCAAAGTCTCAGCGGCGGCAATCAACAAAAAGTTATTATCGCAAGGGCCCTTCAAATTCAACCTGACATTGTGATTTTAGATGAACCCACTCGGGGCATTGACGTGGGAGCGAAATATGAGATTTACGAAATTCTTTTTAAACTCGCAAGTGAGGGCAAAGCTCTTCTTGTGATTAGTTCCGATCTACCTGAACTCATGGGACTCTGCGATCGAGTTTTGGTCCTCTCCGAGGGAAAGCAAATGGCAATTCTCGATCGATCTGAATTTTCTCAAGAAACAATCATGACCCATTCGGTGGGACACTCCCCAGTTTTAGCGCAGGCGGGATTATGATGCCCTTTATTCGCCGTCATGGAGCATGGATTGGGTTTTTGGTTTTAGCACTTGTTGTGACGGTTCTGACCTCGGACTTTTCTTCAGGCACTTTTGAAAGCCGCTTTATCTCTTCGAGAAATTTGACAAATCTTATTCGCCAAGCGTCGATCAATGGAGTGCTCGCAAGTGGAATGACCATGGTCATTCTCACAGGAGGAATTGATCTTTCAATCGGAAGTATCGTAGCTCTCGCCGGAGTCTTCACCGGAATTTCGCAGGTGACTTGGGGCTGGATGAATCTCGGTCTTACGGGTGCTGTTGGGAGCGGACTTCTCACCATCGGTATCGGTGGCCTCTGCGGACTCATCACTGGCGGACTTGTGGCCATGCTTGGAATCGCTCCTTTCGTGATCACTCTTGGAATGATGGTGATCACTCGAGGACTGGCCCTTATATTTTCCAATGGCAGTGGTATTTCTCCTATGGGAGACGATATCAAAATGCTTGGCGACGAATACCTTTCTTCTTCTGTGACAATGGCGCTTTTTGCGATCGTTCTCATTTCTCTTTTTTTAGCAAATCGCAAAAAACTCATGGACTCGATCTTTCCAGTTCTCACTCTCGGATTTTTTGCATACTCGTTTCTGAACTATCGCGGCCTTCCCGTCCCCGTACTTTTTCTGCTTTTAGCTCTCGGTACCTCTGCGTTTTTACTCACTCATACGACTTGGGGCCGCTGCGTTTTTGCGATTGGTAGCAATGAACAGGCTGCCCACTGGGCAGGAGTGCCCATTCGCACGACGAAGTGGCTGGTCTATACCGCCATGGGATTGTTCTCAGGGCTTGCAGCTCTCCTCCTTACAGCTCGCCTGAATTCAGCCGTTCCAACAGCAGGGAACCTCTTCGAACTCGACGCCATTGCCGCCGTGGTGATCGGAGGGACCAGTCTCAAGGGGGGAATTGGTTCAGTGATGGGAAGCTTTGTGGGAGCTCTCACAATCGCGACCCTCAACAACGGAATGGATTTGCTTGAAGTCCCAAGTTTCTACCAAATGGTTTTAAAAGGAATCATCATCATTATTGCGGTGGCTCTGGATCGAGGACAGAGACAATCCTAATCGCTTCATCTCAAAGTGAGACACTTTTTTGGAGACCTTTGTTCTCATCTCTCAATAAGACATTTTCACCTGTCAAAACTCATCCAATGTCGTACAACTTGATCCGTCTCAGTTTTTTGGTAGACACGTGTTACCCTCAACGCAAATTTATCGGCTCTCGGTGAGTCTCACATTAAGAGCCCAATCATTTCAGTAAGTTGCAGTTGGCCCCGACCTTGCTCTTACTAAGTGTATGAAAACAAGAATGTGGGCCAAGAATACGATTATCTTTTTAAGCGCAATGATTGCTCTTGAAGGGGCCTCGAATGTCTTCGCTAATACTTTAGCTTATAAAAGACAATTAGCTAGTATCAACGGCGAGTCTCGCATTTCTCACGCCAAAGAATTACTTGGAAGTAAGCACTACTTAAAGAGTGATATCCCTGAGACTGCTATCTATAACTCTAACCTCAGCAAGTTCATTTTGGAATACACCGAAGATTCTCTTGGAGAAAAGCACAAATCAAAAGCTTGGATTATCACCCAATCTATTATTAGAGAAAGCAATCGCCACGGCCTCGACCCTCTTTTCTTACTCGCAGTTTTGCAGCATGAAAGTAAATTCAACCCAGACGCCAGAGGAAGTGCCGGAGAAATTGGTCTTATGCAGTTACTCCCAAAAACAGCCCAATGGATATCTAAAATGGCCAAACAAAAATGGTCAGGCGATGAGTCTCTTCTCGATCCAGCCGTAAACATCAAACTTGGTGCTCAGTATCTTTCTTATTTACGAACCAAATTCGGTCACGGACGTCTCTATCTCTCAGCTTACAATATGGGTCCAAAAAACGTAAAGATCGCACTGGCTAAGAATATCTGGCCCATTGACTATTCTTCAGCGGTGATGGCCAACTATCTTAACTTCTACGCTGACTTCAAAGATGTCCTTAAAAATCCAAAACATGCTCACGGCATTAAACAGGTTGCAGCAAACTAAAGAGCTTGCCTGATCGAAGGTTTCAACTATTCTAGAGAAGTTGAAACCAATATTTTCTCTCATCATTATTTTTCTTATTGTGAGTCCGAAGGCTTTTGCCGTTTCGATTTCAGATCGAACTTTTGTCGGCACCAATAGCTCCGGTTCAAATCTTAATGGCGACGGAGATTTCGAACAAAATCCAGATCCAAGTAAAGATATCTGGAGTTGGAATCTTGGTCTTTCCAGCACGACAAGTACCTTTATCGACCCTGCCACCAATATCAATATCGTCGATAAAACTTCGGGCATAAGCGGAGGTGTCAATTGGCTGATGCCAACAGAACTCGAAGCTTTCGCCGGCTACTCTTTTGCTAGCACTCCCGAGGAAAACCTCACCGACTCTGGTCCCAATTTAGGATTGTCTTACACCATCAATCTTAAAAATGCTCCGAAGAAGACTTCTCCAGAGGGCGCCGAACCCACTGATGACTTTGTGCCTTCAGTTTATTTAAAAACTAATTTTAGCTATTTGAAGTACAACCAATCATCAACGACGACAACTTCAACAAGAAGACTTCGAGTCACTCGTACCGCCACGGCAACCAATGCCATCGATCAAAATGCATACACTCTTGAAGGTGGAATTTCTCCCCTTGAGTGGATCTCTCTTCGCTACACTTTTATCAAGTACAACTACAGCCGCGATATCAATGCATTTCTGCAATATCTGGATTCTCCTACTCTCAGAACAAAGTCCGCAGGTCTGTCGAACGCCGTTTCTGGATTCCCGACAGATTTAAAAGAGACCGCCGTCACTTTTTATCCCCTCGAATATTGGAGCTTGGAATTCATTTATTCCGTGACCGTACAGGCCAGCGATTTTTCGTTTTTAAATAGCACCGAAGGCACTCTCTACCGACAGCTTGGGCAGTGGAAAGTGGGCTTCGGCTATAAACAAGAGTACAGCCTTGCCAGCTTTGATCAGATCTACTCGATCTTCGGAAGCTATCGCTTCTAGATCAAAGCGAAATCTCCAATCATAAAAATTCACTTTTAATTTACAAGGTGACGCCAATTTTCGTCTCTTTTTAAGAAAATAGACACCCCAAACACTGTGGAAAGAGTGTTAACTCTGTCGATTCATCCAATAATTTCAGGGTTTTAACTGCCTGGCATCGGCGTGGTTCGGTTTGGCTTAGGCTTTGCTCTTTGTGACTGATATGAAAACAAATATTTTTAAAATACTTATGGTTCCCTTGATCGTGTTGGCCGCTGGTTGCGGAAGCAACAACAACCCAGCTCCAGCAGCAGGCCCGGTTTACCCCCAGTCCATCGGAATTTGCTACCTGAACGGCGTTCAGCAGCCTTCGAATCAGGCTTGTCTCTCAGGGCAGGTCGGGGCAACCTGTTACGTCAATGGCGCTCCGACTTCAGCAGCTAGCTGCGGTGGAATTGGAGTATCCAACGGCTACACAGTCAGTGGAAATATCTGTTATCAAAATGGTGTTCAAACGGGCATTCCAGTTCAGAGCTGCCCCGTCGGCACAGGCACCAGTATGCAACTTGTTGGAAACGTCTGTTACCAAAATGGTGTGGCGACTGCGATTCCGCCTCAAAGTTGTGTGACTTCATCAACTGGTGGTTACCAATATATCGGCGGAATCTGTACTCTTAATGGTCAACAGGTGAGCCAAGCTCTTTGCGGACAACAAACCGGTGGACTCAATTACCAAGCTTGTAACGGAAGATTCTACTACGCTCCCTATGGTCCTCAATTTGGTATGACCTTCGTGGTTTGCTATATTGGCGGTTGCCAAGGTCCTGGTTACTACACTCTCGACTACGTCCCCACTTACTGCATGTAAGTACGCCGTACATACTGACGATTAAAAAAGGTTGAAGATTTCTCTTCAACCTTTTGTCATTTAAGGATTGGTTGGTGCTGGAGCTACGGGTGCGGGCGCGGGAGTCGCTGCTGCTGCATTGCCAGCCTGATCTTGCTTAATCTCTTTACTCACTCCATTTTCCTCTTTGTTCAGCTTTGCTTGCTGACCTTTGGTGAGGTAGTCGCCGCCATTTCGTTTTTTCATATTCTGTTCTTGCCGATAGATTTTTCGATCTTGTTGATTGACCTGGTTGCCCTGCTGTTGGGTCAAACTTCCGTTGGCCTCATCCTGCTTCACCCGATCCTTTTGATTTTGAAGACGGCCATTCACTTCTTTTTGTCGCGGATGTTTTTTGTCCCATTTGCCTTCATGTTTTTTAGTTCCATAGTCAGCCATTGAAAGGCCACCAAAACAAAGACCCGCGATAAGAATCATAAAAATAGAGCTCTTTAACATATTTCCTCCGGTTGAAATTTTTGAACTGTTTTGAATATTCTTTTTTATAAAATCATTTTTAGCAATAAAAAAGACAGGTCCGTTGACCTTGTTTTCTTTCAGGGATAGCTTTCGCCCATGTTAACAATCACCGCCTTCAAATGGGTGCCACCTTTTGCCCAAGGATACGTTCGCGATCTTCGGCCTGCCTTTAAAGAAGCGCTGGCTGAACAGCTCCAAGGTTTTGCGAATAACGAACCGAAAAATTGATGCCTTTGACCTTGCCATCGATTTGTCTACATCCGTCTCGGGAAGTTTCGGCATTTATTTTTAATGTCTAAGGAACGATGATCACGCCAAAACATATTCGGCCGCTTACAATTAAATTCCATTTTTCTGACTCCTGAAAAAAATCAGGAGCCAGAAAATATCAATTACCAGATTATTATTTCGTCAATTCAGTTTGATAGCAGTTGTAGAGGGCCGCACCGTCTATAAAACGCGTGGTGACTTTGCCCGTTTTATCATTGGACATAAATAGGGTTTCAGCATTTCCAAGTAAATATATTTTCTGAATGTTCAACTTGTAAGATTTTAAATTGCCATTCGCGTCGTATGCAAGGTCACTTAAATAGCCGAGAATAGCTAAGGTAGGAGCGTTTGAAGACGACAACTCAGTTTGGTCTTCTAGGTTGAGGTCGAAATTCGGAACGCCGCTCACAGTGAGTTGACTGCCACTGCTCGCCACATCTGCAAAAAAACCATGGCTGCCATAGCCACTTAAATAGGCTTCTGTGAAGCTGAAGAATGTAAAGATTGAATCGTCCGCATTCAAGTCAATACTCGGGCCTTTGAATGAAGTTGTTAGCCACACGGAGTCCTTGCTATCGATTTGAGCATACAAATCTTTAAAGGCCTGGGTTGAGCACTTTGTTTCGATGGCTATAAGGTCATTCACTGATAGAGGCCTTGACGTTTTAATTTCAACTGCCTTTGTGCGTGAAAAAACAGCATTGTCATAGGCTCTCGCCTGCCCAACGAAAAGCGATAAAAGTAGAATCGTCACAAAAAATTTCATTTCAATTACCCCCCAATGACAACGATTTGACTTCACACAATCAGATCTGTCAATTGGTGCGCGCGCAACCTAATGCCCCGTACCGATCTCCGTTAGGAGGTTTCAGGCCAGAGTCAACGTCGAGACAGCGCGCACTCTTCCTTCTCAGGGAGATTTTCAGAAGCTTCTCTCTTATTTTGATTGGGTTACGATAGCACCACCGGGCATAACTCCCACGCCAAGAAATAAATTCTAACGACCGTCTGACAGACGGATGGGAATTATTTTATTTTTCTATTGCTTTCTTATAGTGGCGGAGAGAGTGAGATTCGAACTCACGAATGGGGTTAACCATTACACGCTTTCCAAGCGTGCGCCTTCAGCCACTCGGCCATCTCTCCGCAAGAAGGAAACCTATGATGCTCGCTTGAGTTCGTCAACAGTGTCATTTTTTATGAAGATATTTATTGAAAAGGCCTAGAAAAGGGAAAAGGCGTGTACTTGGGGCACACGCCTTTTTGGAGGGGCTAATTAATTAGTCTGCTTTTGTAGCTGAAGCAGCAGGAGCTTTAGTGTGGTGCTTTTTAGCTTTAGCTACTTTTTTACCTGGAACAGCTGCTGGTGTTGTTGCAGTAGCAGTTGTTTCGGTTGTAGTTGGAGTTGCTGTTTTTGCAGCGTCTTCTGCCATAGCAAAAGAACCAGCAGCCATAAGACAAAGAGCGAGTGTAAGTGCTTTCATGATCAAACCTCCTAAGGTTTTTTGGTTGTTCACTTCAAGATCCAATTTAGCAAAGAGTCCTAAACCGGAGATTAAACCCACATTAAATTTTTTTAATTTTGACGAGAAAGATTGAGCCCTTACCCTCGGAGCTCGAGACCTCAATTGCTGCGCCGTGAATGGTGGCGATCTTCCTCGCAATCGACAGTCCGAGGCCTACTCCCTCGGTATTTTGTTTCACGGATGACACACGGTAGAAACGGTTAAATATGTTGGGGACGCTCTCTTTTGGTATGCCCGCTCCCTTATCACTCACCGAAAAAAGTACTTCGGTCGCCTGGCTTTCAACCATAATTCTAACGGTTTCATCCACAGGAGAATACTTAATGGCATTTTCGATAAAATTGTAAAACATCGAGGCTAAAAGATAGCGGTCACCTTTGACGACGGGAAGCTCACTTTCAAGACCGAGCAAATCCAAATGGAGTTTTATGTTTTTCTTTTTAGCTAATTTCTCGAGTCTCGAAGTTTCGGCAAGAACGACTTCGTCCACCCGAACGTCTGAAAAAGTTTGGGTTCCAGTTCCCGCATCCATTCTCGCCAAAAGCAAAAGATCTTCGACGGTCCGACTGAGCACAGAAATCTCCTGAGATGCACTTATCAAAAACTGAGAGAGTTCTTCTTTTGGACGATCTCTGTTCATCAGCACATCGAGCTCACCTCTTAAAATCGCAAGAGGAGTCTTGAGTTGATGTGAAGCATCGGCAATAAATCTTTCTTGGCTATCAAAAGCCTGTTGAAGACGATTGAGAAGATTGTTGATGGTGACCGCGAGACGACTGATTTCATCTTTCGCAGCAGGGATGGGAATTCGGTCGGACAAACTCCCCGCATTGATATCGTTGGTTTTTTCAATGATTTCACTGACCGGTCTGAGCGCTCGCCGAGCAAAAATATAGCCTCCGACTGCTGACACCAATAAAATCAAAGGAATCGTGATAAAGAAAAAGGTGAGAAGCCCCTGCTTTTGAACTTCGATAAAAGTTTTTGGCACTGCAATTTGCAGAACAAGAAGTGGGTAACCTTGTTTATGAATCAAATAGTAGACCAATCTATAAACTGATTCTTTGTTGGGAACAGGGATTCTATTGGGGTCCAGATTTTTAAATGCCTTACCTTTTTCTTTGAGAATATTCAAATCGCTTTGAGTAAAGGGTAAATCGGTTTGGGCAAGCTCTCTCGATCTCGCCAGAGTCACTCCATCATATCTTCGAATTTGAAAGAGCGCATGACCCAGAGAAAAAGGAAAAACCTTTTGCTCTTCGTAGACAAATTTGGGGTCAAGAGAAAGGTCTCCGAACAAGTCAAAATCGATGGCATTGGCCACGTCGACCGCGTAGTTCAAAAGATCTCCATCAAACTCCCGCTGGTTGGCCTTTTCAAAAACGTTGTAAAGAAGATAACTAAAAAATAAGAGAGTGGCTCCCAAGATACAGACGAAAAGTGCGGTCAACCGCATTTTGATTGTCTGGAGCTTCAAAAAAGAAAAGGGATTCATCTAGTCTTCTTTGAGAACGTAACCGTACCCGACGACGGTATGAATAAGTTTTTTCTTAAATGGAACGTCAACTTTTTTTCGAAGTAGGTTCACATAGACGTCGATCACGTTGCTCTCGCTGTCAAAATGAATGTCCCAAACATGTTCGCTGATTTCTGTGCGAGTGAGTGGGCGATTCGAATGTCTCAGAAAATATTCAAGAAGCGAAAACTCTTTGGTGGTGAGATTCACAACTTCATTGTTGCGAATGACTTTTCTCGAAACCAAATCCATTTCAAGATCGGCAAAACGAAGCTTCGAGGTTTGCTCGGGTGTGTTTCTCCGAAAAAGCGCCCGCACTCGGGCCAGCAGTTCGTCGAACTCAAAGGGCTTGGTGAGGTAATCATCGGCTCCAGCATCGAGACCCCGAACTTTATCTTTTGTGGTGTTCAGCGCGGTCAACATCAGAATTGGACCTTTAAAGCCATCACTTCGAAGATGCCTCGCGGTGTCCATTCCGTTTTGATCGGGAAGGTTCACGTCGAGCAGAATGAGGTCGTAGGGATTATCACCAGCCAGAGTTTCGCCGGCTGATCCGGTTTCAGCGACATCTACCTGGTAGCCAACTTCTTGAAGACCCTTCTTCAGAAAGCCCGACATCTTCTTTTGATCTTCGACAACTAGGATTCTCATGGTCCGTCAATATATCACAATTGGCTTAAAACGTTCCCTCTCATGCCAAGATGACAAAGAGCAAAATCATATTTCGTCGGGTCAAGTGGGTCTAAATGCTTTAAGGAGTTTGTGATCTCCACCGCGGTTTCCCAATTGGCCTGTTTTCTGCGGGTCAACTTAAGAGAATGAGCCTGCCTAAAGATATGAACATCCAGCGGAATAACAAGGTTTCGGGTGTGGATCGTACTCCACAGATTGAAATCAGTGGCGCTTCGACCAACCATCCACCTCAAAAACAAGTTCATCCGTTTGCATGCACTTCCATCACTGGGCCTCGGGATGAAAAACCAAAAAGATTTGTCAGGCGCTGGTAGATCCAAAAGAATTTTATCAATTCCGGCTGCGAATTTTTCGATGACTTCATAGGCTCCGAAACTCTCGTCGGCCCCGATAAATTTTTCGATGGACCCGTATTCCGAGTAAATCTTTTGAAGGACCTGGAGCATCGTCAAAATATCTTTTTCGTTATTGAATCTGTGATACCAATTTTTGGAGATTTTTTTTAAGTCTTTAAGCTTTGCATTCATAAGCCATTCGTGGGGCGAAGCTCCCATTGGATCTAAAATCTTACGTATATTTCTATTGATCTGCGAGACTTTGCCATAGGCAAGAATGGAGCAAATAAATGCCGCAAGCTCTTGGTCATGCCACCTCTTGAACGCAAAAGCAGGACCAAGCGCATCAGCCAGAACTTCGTTTTGTTCGATAAAGTCTTCGAGAGCTTTATCCAAAATTTTGCGAAGTCTCTTAACGTTTTGCTGGTTCATAAAAACTCAAATAGACCACACGTAAAGCCATTCCCAAAAGGGAAACAGCCACCGCAAGGTGAAGGATGGAAATGATCGGTGGCATTTTGAAAATGATATTGCTCATCCCTAAAACGAGTTGCATCAGCACAAGACTTGTCATCACCCGAGTGGTTTGAAGGAGGCTTCGATTGGACCAAGATTTTTTATCCTTGAGCTTAAAGGCAAAGAACATGACATAAATCGAAAGGAAGGTTGTGTAAGCGCCAAAGCGATGGATCACTTGAATCCCTCTCGGTCCGCTGAGAGTCGGGATCCACTCACCGAAACAAAGTGGAAAGTCGGGGCAAGCAAGACCGGCGTAGTTGGAAGAGACCATTCCACCTAGTAGAATCTGGCAGTAAACAATGGCAGTGATCGCCATCGCGAGAATTCGAAAGCCTTTAGGGACATCCACTTTTTCTTTTGAATCAGCAAGTCGCATGTAGATCCAAATCATGGTTCCAAAAAAAGCTGAACCAAGTGCCAAATGGGTCGTGACGATTCCAAAGTTGAGAAGTTTTAAAACAGTGAGACCACCCATAATCACTTGAGTAATCAAAAGCACCCAGGTGAATAGCATCAGTCGTTTGAGTGATTTAGAAATCTGAGAAGACCTGAAAATCAAAATCCCAAGAACTAAGGTTACGATCGAAACAAGTCCTGCCAGCACTCGATGAATAAACTCGAAGTAAACTTTTGGGTCGTAATCAGGAATGTATTTTCCAAAACAAAGGGGCCAGTCAGGACAGGAAAGCCCGGCATTCATGGTACGTACGGTCCCACCCAAAGCGATGAGGCAAAAGGACATAAGACAGAGAATTCCAGCAAGCTTTTTGATTTGTTTTGTTTCAATGGGCATCGTGGCCAAAGGGATAACACAACTCCAACCTATGAGAAATTAATCTTTTTTAGAAGTAATTCCTGTTCGCCGACGTGGTGTTTCGGGAGAATTCATCAATTGTCTAATCGCATCGAACACCAATCTATATTGGCTGTCGTACTTCTTCTCCAGTGCATCAACTTTTCTTGAAAGCTCGAGATGTGATGAATGCATTTCTCTGAGGCGAATAAACGCTCGTACAACCTGGATACTCGCATTCACAGCAACCGTACTGTTCAGGACGCTTGCGAGCATCACGGCCCCCAAACCAACTGCTGCGCTGTAGCCAGAAAAAACAACCGGGTACCTACCAAAAGAGGAAAGTAGGTTCTCGTATTTCCAATTCGGCAAAATGCCGAGTTGAGTGTTTGAGAAATAGGTAAGCGTTAGCGGGGCAGCCAATATGTCATCAGGATCGTCATGCCATACTCAAGTTGAATCAAATCGCTGGCTCTAAAATTATGAGTGGAAAGAAAAACGCATCTCCGTCATGACCTGTTCCACCAGTAAATTCGGTGTGGTTGAGCGCGGTGAAGTCGTTTAGCATGAGTTGACCAGTGACTTGTTGGTCCTTTGGGTTAAGGAAGTTGGCGTAGACAACAATGTATCTGTTGAATCGCCCGTTCCAAGATTTATTAGGACTAGAAAAAACAGAAATCTTTATAGGTATAATTCGATTTTGTGGAGTGATGACTTTCGTTTCCCATGTTCCCCAAGTGCCTGGAGTGCCATCAGTGTAAGCATTCATGTTAAAACTGATGGTTTCAAGATTCGGTTCAATATTCCTGTCACATTTATCCTTACCATCACATTCTGAATAACCGAGTCCAACTTTCAGCTGGACTACATCCGAACGCGCTATTGAGTGACACAATAGTAACGATAAAATCAAAAAAAGTGTTCTCATAAGACTCTCCAAATTCAATCTACTTTTTTTCCATGGAACAAAACTTACCTTGATTAGAAGTTAAGTTTATTTTTGGAGCTATTACAAAGGGTGAAGCATCAGGATCAACGATAAACAAATTTATCGTCGTAGCAAAGTCACGCTCATTAGTTAGGACGAGTGGGTCAAAAAGATTGAACCCTTTACTTTTTAATACGTCACAGGAATCAAAAGAGCCTTCAAGAGTATCTACTGTCTTACCCTTGAGTACATATTTCGCACCATTCACCTTCAAATAAACTTCTGCGGAGCTCACCAAGGATGCCAACTGCATACCATTGCTCTGAGTGATGCAATTAAATTTCCAATCAGAAAAATTTATCGGAGCAGAAAACTCACCGTTATAAACTTCTCCAGATCCGCACTGAACCTTTACTTTGTAAGTAGAAGCGTTTGCGGCACAGACCAAAAACATAAAGACCAATAGAATTGAAACTTTCATTATAATACCTCCGGTTTTGAATTGAACTTACTTTTACAAAGGGGCGGCAGGTTAGGCAAGAAATAGAAATGACGCTTTATGGTTGGAAGTGAGCGCTCGAAAGCAGGCCATTACTTCAACCTAGTGAAGCTTCATCAACCAAGTCGTAAGAGCAATTGCGTGGCACATAAAAAGGGAGACAAAGAATAAAGTATTAGTGGGGTATCCAATATTTCATTAAACTGATCATAGTGGTAAATCCCACTATCAAAAGGGTTCCAACTTTGATCGTCATACGATATTCAAGCTGAATCAAATCGCTTTTGAGTTCGGACTTCATCTCTCTCATCTCCGTCCTCAAATCTTTAATATCATTTTTTGTCGCTAAATCAGATTCCATCACTTCGGTCATAATTTGAATGTGGGCTTCCGCTTGATCTCTAGGAATACCCACTTCCTCCAGAACCTTAGTATACTTTAAAGAATTGAACATATCCAGCCTCCTACCTGAAGAACGCTCTGCAAGAGCATGCCAGGCTTGAGTTAGACATAAATCTGGTTTGGCGAATATTCCGTCCGGGATTCGGCCCATTCTCTGTTGCCGGACGGACTCATCCATGACATTGACGAAAACTCTTATTTTTTCACGTAATGGAGTGAAACCTGAAAATCCTTGTCTGAAGAAGCTGGTTGTCGAGCGATCGGAATGATCGGATCTTCCAATTGCTTTTTTGTTTTGTTACCCTTGAGTGAAACTTCGAGGCCGGGTTGGTTGAACTCTTCTAATAAATCTTGATCGTATTGATGGACCAAGTCTTCTGAAAATCCCTTAGTTGGCGACAAGAAGAGTCCCAAGGCTAGTATCATTATGAAACACGTCCTGTTTTTCATTTTTTCTCCCTACGTACAGATGAATCAGATATATCCCTATCGGCCGAGTTTTTGACCACTTGAGTCAAAATTTATAACTATCTAAAATAACAGTGATTCTCTAGCGAATATTGGAGGCAACTTCGATCCACTTGTCGACGACGGGAGCGATGAGGAACACCAGCATGCTGAGATTGGTCCACATAAAGAATGGGAGCCAGTTTTTGGCGCCGTCATTTTTTTGGTATTTGTAAAATTCCTGAAAGACCTTAAAGCAAAATGGAACGACAAAAAGCAGGTAAATATATTTCGAGGGAACAAACCACGGAGACAAGAGAGCGAGCCCTACGTATCCAAAAACGTAAAGACCAATATGATAAAGAGTGGCGTGACTTCCGATGCTCACCGGGAGAGTGGGAACCCCACCCTTTCGATAATCTTCTTGGAATTTAATGGCGAGAGACCAGTAGTGAGGCATTTGCCACAAAAACATAATAAGAAAAGCGTAGATGCATTCACGGGAAAGAATATCGGAGTTCGTGGTCGCATAGCCAATCACCACCGGCATCGCTCCAGGAATCGCACCAGGAACAGCGCCGAAAACCCATTTGGGCTTCCAATACATGGTGTAGCAGACATTGTACAGCAGCACAGTCGCGAGGCCTAAGAATCCGACAAGAGGTTTAAGCAAGAAAAGAAGTACGAGTCCCGAGCCAAGAAAGAGTCCTGCGATAAAACCAGCTTGCACGAGACTCATTCGGCCGCTCGGGAGGGGGCGATTTCTAGTTCGTGGCATTTTTAGATCGATGGAAACTTCTTGGATCTGATTGAGGGCAAAACTGCCGGAGCTGAGTAACCCAATTCCTAAAAGAAGTTGCAGCAAATGAAAGGGAGAGAAATGTTGTTCGAGTCGATAGCCGAGGGCATAACCCGCCGTCGCACAGATCAATACGAAGATCACAATCCCAAATTTGGTCAGCTCATTTAATGTTTTAATCAAAACTTCTCCTACCAAGAGTTATTTCGGAGTCCAATTAATTCTTGTGTAGTAGTCAGTCATGGTTGTGGTTAGCAGCACCAGAAGAAAAAAGAATCCTGTTCCAAAGATCACACGGTTCGTGAGGTTGTCGTATTTCAAATGCATAAAAAATAACATAACTAGCGAAGCTTTGATGGTTGCGATAAACATGGCGATCACCGCATTCATGCTTCCGAAATCCATTCTCGATGCAACCACTGTGATCAACGTGAGCGCAAGAAGACTACCAAAAACTATAAAATAATTTTTGAAAGGTGTGACGTGATAAAGATCGTGATTATCCCCTGACATATATCCTCCTAGCTCACCAAATAAAATAATGGGAACAGATAGATCCAAATAAGATCAACCAAGTGCCAAAACAGTCCGACACCTTCGACCGGCGTGTAGTAACGGCTGTTAAAATCGCCGCGCAAAGTCCGGAGCATGCACCAAAAGATGAGACCCATCCCGATGAGAACGTGAATTCCGTGCAGACCTGTCATCATATAATAGAATCCAAAATAAAGTTTTCCGTGAGGAACCATGGCCCCTTCATAGAAAAAATATTTAGAAGGAAGAAGACCCTCATGGAACTTGTGAGAATATTCTAAGTACTTAATAAACATAAATCCAAAACCGCAGAGAATGGTCAGAGCCATATTCATAGCTGCAATTTTAGGTTTACCTTTTTGGATGTAGTAAATCCCAAGAGCCATGGTCAGAGAGCTTGTGATCAGAATGACGGTGTTGGTGGCACCCATTCTCCAATCCACAAATTTACTGCCGGCCTTAAAAACTTCGGGATAAAGAGAATGATAGTAAGTGTAGGCAACAAAGAGCCCACCAAACATCATGATCTCTGTGCAGAGAAAAAGCCAAATCCCCTGTTTGGATGACACATACTCGTGCTCAGCATTGTCAAAATGGTGGGCATAGTGTTGTCCGTGTGAATCCGTGCTAGCGATACTCATAAGGCCCCGCTGTTATAATAGGTGTTTTATCAAAATTTTCTGTTGGTGGAGGTGAGGTTGTTGTCCATTCGAGAGAGCGACTGCCCCAAGGATTATTTCCTGCGGGCTTACCGAACATCAGCCCATGAATGACGGTGGCGAGCCCAATCAAAAAGCCTGTTCCAATCAACCAAGATCCCATTGTCGAAATGCGATTGAGAGACTGAAATTCGGGCAAATAGTCGAAATAGCGCCTTGGCATTCCCAGTTGACCCAAAATAAATTGAGGGAAGAAGGTCACATTAAAGCCCAAGAAAATAAAGAGCCAAGAAATCTGAGCCGCAACTTCATTGTGCATTTTGCCGTACATTTTCGGAAACCAATAAAAGATAGCGCCCATCAGAGCCATCAGCGTTCCACCCACCATCACATAGTGAAAGTGCGCGACCACAAAGTAAGTGTCGTGAACGTGAACGTCAAAACCCACACAGGCGAGCATGATCCCCGTCACGCCACCAATAAAAAACAAAAACAAAAATCCAATGGCATAGAGCATAGGTGATTGAAGAGATACTTGCCCCTTGTACATGGTCGCTACCCAGTTGAACATTTTAATGGCGGTCGGAACACCCACAAGCATGGTGATAAAAGAAAAGATAATTCCAGCCCATTCGCTCTGTCCGCTCACAAATAAGTGATGACCCCAAACGAAAAAGCTCACCGCCGCAATCGCAAGACTCGAATAAGCGATGGCGGTGTATCCGAAGATGACTTTTCGAGAGAACGTCGAAATGAGTTCACTGATGATACCCATGGCTGGAAGAATCATGATGTAAACCGCCGGGTGGGAGTAGAACCAAAAGAAGTGTTGAAAGAGTACCGGGTCTCCACCAATTTTTGGGTCAAAAATACCAATACCCAAAGTTTTCTCCGCCACCAAAAGCAAAAGGGTGATGGCAAGAATCGGAGTGGCAAGAACTTGAATAATTGCTGTCGCATAAATCGCCCAAACAAAAAGAGGCATGCGATTCATGGTCATGCCAGGGGCCCGAAGTTTGTGGGTGGTCACGATAAAGTTAAGACCTGTTAAAATCGAAGACATTCCCATCACAAAAGCGCCGAGGGTCATAAAGATCACGCCGTTGTAGGTGCGAATACTATAAGGAGTGTAGAAGGTCCAACCAGTGTCCACTCCGCCAAAACCGAGAGCACAAAAAGCGATGATCGCTCCGGTGACAAAAACGTAATAACTCATAAGATTCAAACGCGGAAAGGCTACATCCTTCGCTCCGATATGAATCGGCAGAAAGAAGTTTCCAAAAACCGCAGGAATTCCAGGAATAATCACCATGAAAACCATGATCGTTCCATGAAGGGTCATAAATTGATTATAAATATCAGCGGTCACTGTGTGACCAAGCAAAGAGAGACTAAGACCTGGGGTAAAAAGTTTCAGACGAATCAAGAGAGCAAAACATCCGCCAATGAAAAAGAAAAGCATCACTGTCACAAAATACATGAGCGCGATTCGCTTGTGATCGAGAGTCCCAAGCCACGACATCGCAGACTTGCCGTTTGTAATATAATTTTCTCCTGCTGTCGCAGCGTGAGCCATGTGATCTCCTATTTGAGAGTCTTAAACCACTCAATGATAGATTTAATTTCGTCTTCACTTACGACACCCTGAAATGGAGGCATCGTGGGCGGAAATCCTTTTACAATTTTTGCTTGAGGCGAAAGTATGGATTCCCGAACATAGTTTTCATCAACAACGATATTAGGACCATTTTCGATCTGTTCCGTTCGGCCCCAAACACCCTTGAAACTTGGACCAATAATCTTTGTGCCATCTATACTGTGGCAAGCGACGCAACCTTTGTTTTTGTAAAGATCTGCTCCCCGTTCAGCCAAGGATTTGCCAGCGCCCTCTTCGGCCTGCAGCCAAGCTTTGTATTCATCCATTTCAACGACGTGAATCTTACCAAGCATGGCCGAATGGTTCGTTCCGCAAAATTCAGCGCAAAAGATTTGAAAGACACCGGTCTCTTTTGCCTCAAACCAAAGTGAACTGTACATTCCAGGTACGACGTCTTGTTTTGTTCGCATGCTCGGAATGTAAAAACTGTGAATCACGTCAGCCGAAGTCATCACCATTTTAATGGGAACACCAACTGGGACATAGGCCACGTTGGTCGACTTCTTGCCATTTTTATATTCAAATTCCCAAAGCCATTGGCGAGCGGTGAGTTGAATCTCCATAGCGCCTTCGGGAGCCACTCTCTGTTTGTAATAGACAGCTCCGCCCCAAACAAAAACACCCATAAAAAGCACGAGTGGAATAAAACTCCAGGCGAATTCTAAAAAAGAATTGTGAGTGATATAGGCTGTTTTTTTACTGTCATCGCGACCATTGTACTTCACGATGAAATAGATCATTCCACCGAGCATGATAATTCCGGCAATTAAACTCGCCCAAACGAGAAAGTAAAAAAGACTATCGTAATCACCTGCAAAGGTAGAAATTGCTGGAGGCAAGTTGTGGTTCATACCGTGCCGTCTCCTTGATTGTTGGACCAGTTTCTTCGCCAGAATGGAACAAAGAAAAGTCCCATTAAGACAACTGTCAAAGCGCCTGCCGCTCTCATGAGGTTGTAAGAATAAAATGAATATTTGTGCGAATTTGCATCGAATTTAAAACAGTAAAGTAGAACGCGATCCACAAAGCCGCCGATTTGATTTCGAGAGGCTTCAATCAGGGTCCAACGCAAGGTTTTAACATCGAACATAATTCCATAGAGATATCTTGCGACCTGAGCTTGAGGAGTCAGAACAATTCCGGCCGCCACATGGGCCCACTGCTTGGTGGAAGCATCCCATTTGTAACCAAAGCCGACTTCTTTGGCCAATTCTTTTATATTCGCTTCGTTTCCAGTTAAAAAATGCCAGCCATTTTCGGTTCCAGCCCGACCATACTCTTTTAATAAGTTAGCTTTTTTCTCTTTGGCAAGAGACGACTTTTCAGAGGGATCAATACTCACAGCGATAAACTGAAACTCACGTCCTGGTTGCCACTCAAGATTTTTAAAGGAGTCGACAACTCCGTTTAAAAAGAAATTGCAGAGGTTGGGACAACCGTAATAGACCAGGCCCAAAATTACGGGCCTTTTTCCGTCAAAAAAAGATCCGAGAGTCACAGACTTTCCATCTTCATCGGTGAAAGTCAGATCGCGATTCACTTGAGCACTCATATGCTCAGTGATTCCGACGTCTTTAAATTCTTTTGGAACTTCAGAAGCTAGTTTCTGCGGAACTTGGTCGGAACCCAAAACAAAAATCGACACCCCGAAGAGCATCGTAAAAGTTAAAAATTGCAGTCCCTGTCTCAACATCTTTTAAAATTCGTTTCGTTATTTAAGGTTATGTGAGGCCTTGTAAGCTTTAATTTCGGCGTCGGTCGGAGGCTGAGCATTTTGCGAAAGTGAGCGGATGTAATGGACCACTCCCCAACGTTCATCTTCGGGCAAATGACCGTAGGGAGCCATCGAGGTACCTGGGCTTCCCTTTGTCACCGTATTGAAAAGAATAAAAGGAGTCCCACCGTAGCGCCATTTTCCTTCAACAAAATTTCGAGGCTTTGGAACTAAGGCCGCGCCAGCAGGGCCATCGCCTAAACCCTTGGGCCCATGACAAAGAGAACAGGTGCTGGTAAAAAGAGCTTCACCTTTTTTTAATTTTTCAGGAGTTGGAACCCATGGCTCATTATCTGCCACAGCTGGAGCTGCGGGAGCCGTAGGTGCCACGTTCTGTTCAGCCTGAACTTTTAAGTTGTTAACATAGTCGGGAGAACTGTGTTCGTGGAAGAATGTGATATAGACAAAGAAAAGAAGGACGAAAACCATTGCAAACATAAGAAGTGCAAAGCCGGTTTTATTGTTCTGGTGTGCATCCATGGTAGAAAACTCCGCTGCTTATAATTCGGCCTCGTTTAAGTTCGCCGTCTGCAAATATCATCTTTAATTTGAAAAAAAAATTCTCACGCTTCGGAATCAAAAGCAAGGGAGTTATCCACGCTGCTCGGCGCGTTAGCCCCGTGTAATTCTGACTTTCTTGCCAGAAAATCAAAGTCATAGTGATGACTCGACAACCATCTTCTTTGGGTCTTCCAATCGGGAAAGTGCTGCGCGACCAAATTCCAAAAATTTTTGGAATGATCGGCATGACGTAGGTGGGCAAGTTCGTGAACGACCACGTAATCGATGACTTCCAGTGGCGCGATGATCAATCTCCAGTTCAAACAAATCTTGCCCGTAGGCCCGCAAGACCCCCATCTTGTCTTTTGATTTCGAAAACTTATGGAGCTCGGAAAGAGCTCCATCTTTCTGGAAAAAAGCTCCAGCCGGAGTTTTATAATCTCCTCACCACATTTTTTAAAATAAGCTTGAATGGCGGTCCGAATTTTTTGCTGGCTGACTTCGGACGTTATTTCGGAAAGTTGCGGAATCCGGATCCGAATTTGATTCTCCGCAAGACCCACCATTTTTATGGATATCTTACTCACATCGGCAAAATCAAAATGTAGATCGTAATGGCGGCCAAGAAGAGGCAATTTTTCTCCGGGCAGAAATTTTTGGGGGGGATGCAAACGTCGCACCGATTCGAATTTGGCCTTCATCTCCTCAACCCATGGCAGATTTTTTTCGATAAATGCCATCATTTCTTTAGGACGCGCCGATGCCGGCACAACAAGCCTCAACGTTCCATCCAGCTGCACTGAAAGAGTCAGCGAACGCTTGTAGGGCCGGCGTTTGATTGAATAAGATTCCCCGTTGAATTTCAAAACTTCCACGCAGGCAGCATACACTAAAACTTGCTCTAGCTTGGTGCATAATGTAGAGTTCCCGCTGGTCAGCCCCCATGCAATAGCTTGGTTTGCGAACCCCGCCAGGTCCGGAAGGAAGCAACGGTAGTTTACTGACTATGTGATATGGGGAACTGACCTTCTTTTTAAATTAAGTATTGAACAAGCGCGAGGATTTTTTGTCGGAACCTTACAACTCTTCTTATCAGGTCATTGCCAGAAAATGGCGGCCTCAAACTTTTGAGGAAATGATCGGCCAAGATCATGTCAGCCAAACTTTGTACAATGCTCTTAAGAGTTCGAGACTTCCCCACGCGCTTTTATTTACAGGACCAAGAGGAGTGGGCAAAACTTCTTCGGCCCGAATCTTGGCAAAGAGTCTTAAGTGCACGAACGCAAAAGATTTTGTTCCTTGCAATGTCTGTTCGATTTGCCAAGAAATTGTTTCGGGTTCCAATCTCGATGTGATCGAAATCGATGGAGCCAGTCACAACGGAGTCGACTCGATTCGCGAACTTCGCGAAACCATTGCCTACATGCCCTCTTCAGGTCGCTACAAGATTTACATCATCGATGAAGTTCATATGCTTTCGACCAGCGCCTTCAATGCACTTCTCAAAACTTTAGAAGAACCGCCACCTCACGTGATTTTTATTTTCGCAACGACCGAGGCTCAAAAAATTCCCCTCACTATTTTGTCTCGAGTGCAGCGCTTTGATTTTCGAAGAATTCCGACTCGTCTTCTCACCGATCGACTCCAAAAAATTTGTGACAAAGAAAATGTATCGGTGGAACCTGAAGCTCTTTGGATGATCGCACGTCAATCGGAAGGTTCCGCCCGAGATAGCCAAAGTTTACTCGATCAGATTATCACTTTTTCTGGTGGCAAACTCACGTTGCAAAAAACGGTGGATGCTCTTGGTCTCACCGATCGCCAGCTTCTGGTCGATACCCTGGGCGCTTTGATCACAAGGTCGACAGCCGAGATTCTAAAAATTTTAGAGAAGATTTATTTCTCTGGTAGCGATGCCAAAGTTTTTGGACAAGAGCTTCTTGAAGAAACTAGAAATTTGTTGCTCGTGAAGCTCTCTACAAATTTAAGTCTTGTGGATTTGCCCGACAGTGAAATCGAATCTCTGAAGGGTCTTTCGGTTAAGCTTTCTTCTGAAGACATCCATCTTCTTTTCGACATGGCCCTTAAAGGAATTTCAGATCTGCAAAAAAGCAGCGACACTCGCCTCGCTCTCGAAATGCTCCTCCTCAGAATGTCAGCCGCTCCAAGAATCGTAGACATTCTGGGAATGAACTCGGCATCAACATCAGCATCAGTTTCTGCCCAGGGGGCTCCTCCGGCATCGGCTCCCGCCGATCTCAAAGTAGATAAAAATTTACCTTTGGGTGAAAACTGGGCCCAAACAGTCGCCAAGATCCGTCAAACAAGGCCCTCTCTTGCGGCCAAACTGGAACATGTCGCCCCTCTTCGCATGGAAGCAAATAAAATTCATTTGGGTCTACCAAAAGACAAACAATTTCTTTTTGAACAGCTCACGGATCCTAAAACTGTTTCGACTCTTTCTGTTTTCTTTAAAGAAATTTGGTCCCAAACTCTCGTTCCAGCTTTTGAAGTTATCGAGCAAACCAACGTCTCTCCAGCTGAGATGACAAAGACCAAAACAAAAGATCGAGAGGTTCAGGTGATGAAAGAAGTTGAAGGTCACCCTATGATCAAGAAGGCTCAAGAAACATTCAAAGCACAAATCAAATCAATAAAGGAGACGTCATGAAAGGTATGCAAGGAGGAATGCAGCAGTTCATTAAACAAGCGAACCATCTTCAAGCCAAGGTTCAAAAACTTCAAGAAGAGTTGGCTGTTAGAGAATATGAAGCGTCCAGTGGTGGAAACGCCGTTGTTGCAAAGGTGAATGGCAATCATGAAATCGTCTCTCTTAAGATATCCGACGAAGTGATGAAGTCGGGCGACGCCGAAATGCTTCAAGATCTTATCCTCACCGCTGTGAACGAAGCTGTGAAGTCGGCCAAGAAAACCAGCGAAACTGAAATGAATAAGGTGACCGGAGGAATGTCGCTCCCAGGTTTATTTTAGATGGCATTTCAGATTCCAGCTCTCGACCTTCTTATTCACGAGCTTACTCGCCTCCCAGGGATTGGAGAAAAGACAGCTCAGCGGCTCGCATTTTTTATTCTTAGAGAAGGTCCAGAATATTCACAGAGACTGCAAGATGCCCTGAGCTCTGTGAAAACTGGCGTCCGAAATTGCCCGCGCTGTTTTTCGTACACCGATCAAGAGCTCTGCCGTATTTGCGAGAGCCCCCATCGTGACCCTGCGATTCTCTGCATTGTTGAAGAGCCGTCTGACGTTATTCGTATGGAGGCCATGGGAACTTTTCAGGGCTTTTATCATGTCCTTCAAGGCACCATTTCGCCGCTTGATGGTCGAGGCCCCGACGATCTTCGCGTTCAGGAATTGCTCGAGCGTCTTCAAGGTGAAACGCCCGTCAAAGAAGTGGTTCTTGCTCTCGATGCCAATCTTGAAGGCGACACCACGGCTCTTTATTTATCTAAACTTCTTTCATCATTCGCTCTTCAGGTCACTCGGCTCGCGCATGGGGTTCCTTTTGGCAGTGATATCGATTATATTGATCAGAGAACATTGACACGGGCCTATGAAAATCGCGTGAAGATGTAGCGGAGAATCTAATGTCATTTGTTAACGACAACGCCAAAGAAATTCACTGCAAACTTGTTTACTACGGGCCCTCGCTCGGAGGCAAGACCACCAATATTCAGTGGGTTTATCAGCAGACAGCCAATCAAGAAGAAGGCAAAAAGCTCAACTCTCTAGGAACCGACAACGAGCGCACTCTCTTCTTTGACTTTCTCCCACTTTTTGTTGGAGACATTCGTGGCTATCGCACAAGATTTCACCTCTACACTGTTCCTGGCCAAGTGGTTTACGATGCCAGCAGAAAACTTATTCTTAAAGGACTCGACGGAGTGGTCTTTGTGGCCGATTCACAGGCTGAGCGCATGGAAGAAAATATTGAATCCCTTAAAAATCTTGAAATCAATCTGAGACAACAAGGCTACGACATCAACGAAATCCCACTCGTTATTCAATACAACAAGCGAGATCTCAGCGGAGTTTCTTCTCTTGGAGAACTTCGCTCCCACCTGAATCGCTACAACTCCCCTGATTTTGAAGCCATTGCTTCTAAAGGCATTGGCGTTTTTGAATCCCTCAAAACAGTTTCTAAAATGGTTATCACTATTTTAAAAGGTGGTGAGGCCTAGATGTCAAAAATTGAAGAAGAAATCCAAGAGTTAAAGAAATCGCGGGATGCCATCGTGCTCGCCCACTTTTATCAAAGCGACGAGATTCAAGACGTCGCTGACGCTGTTGGCGACAGTCTTTTTCTGGCTCAAAAAGGCTTCGAGAGTAAAGCTAAAGTCGTCGTTCTCGCCGGCGTCGTCTTTATGGCTGAGAGCGTGAAGTTACTTTCTCCAGAAAAAATAGTTCTTGTTCCTGATTTAGAAGCTGGTTGTTCGCTCGTGAGCTCAACACCTGATGATAAATATCGTGAATGGCGAGAAAAATATCCGGACGCCATCGCGGTCACCTATATCAATAGCAGCGCCACCGTAAAGGCCATGTCCGATATTATTTGCACCTCGAGCAATGCCGAAAAAATCATCGACTCCATTCCGAAAGATAAAAAAATCTTGTTTGGACCTGATAAAAATCTGGGCCACTGGCTCGTCAAAAAAACAGGACGAGAAATGCTCTTATGGCAAGGCGCTTGCGAGGTTCATGTTCTTTTCTCCGCAGAAAATCTTTCTCGTATGAAAAGTGAACATCCAAACGCCGTGGTTTTGGCTCACCCCGAGTGTGACGATGCGGTTCTCGCCTACGCCGATGTGATTGGTTCGACCTCAAAATTACTATCCGAAGTTGGGTCCAATCCAGCTACAGAATTTATTGTGGCCACCGAAGACGGGATCTTTCACAAAATGAGAAAGCTTCGTCCCGACGCGGTTTTGATCCAAGCCCCTATCGACAACACCTGCGCCTGCAATCGCTGTCCTTATATGAGGCTCAACAGTCTTGAAAAAATTCGAGATGCTTTGAAAAATTTAGGTCCCCAGGTCGTGCTTGATGAAAAGCTTCGAGTGCGAGCCAGACTCCCACTTGAAAGAATGCTCTCGGTCTCTGAAGGGCGCAGTGTCCAGTTTCATTGATTTGCCGCATCTCGGCTGCCCTGATCTCAAAGTGGCCTTTGATCCCTCGTGGACAACTTCTGAAAAAATTCGCGGTGGGCTTCGCCAAATACTTCCCGAGGCTTGTCTTAAAAATTCCCCCCCTACCGCTAGTGGTTTTTCAGTTTCTCTTTCCCATTGTCCCGAGGGCGGACTTATTGCCTACTGCCCGAATAAAGACTTATCAACGGTGGGTGTTGATATAGAGGTGACTTCTCGTATCAATGAAAAGACCGTGGCCCGAATTTCATCTCAGAATGAGATGGCAAAATCCAGTGATTACCGAGCCCTATGGGTAGGGAAAGAAGCGGTATTTAAGGCTCTCTGGCCGAACAATGAGGGTTTGGTCGTCGGGGATATCTCCGTGGATTCGTGGACCCTCAACGGCCCTAATTTCAGGCTTTTCACAGCCCTGTGCCGGGGAGAGAAAATTTCTGGAATGGGCTTTGTCTCAATTCGAGAACATTGCCATTTTTCTATTTTTCTTCAAACTTCGTTGTAGGCACTCTGGACCCTTAACTTTGGTCTAGTTTGTGCCGATCTTTAAGTATGAGCGATGATCAAATCGCGCTAACGAAAAGGTGATACATAATGAAGACGAAACCCAAGGCACAACCAGCAGAGAAAAGAATTGCTCCTCGAAAAACTGTCTCAGGACTACAAATCAAAAACCTCACAGCTCTCGCACCATTCTCCATAATTGCGAGAAATGCCTTACTTGTGGATGCCTCATCCACCGGAATATTGATCATTATCAACCGAAAGAGTCTGATCCCTAAATCGCTCCGTCAAAATTTAGTTCTGACGAGCATCGAGGGCGAACATGTCATGTTTAGCATCAAAGAGATGGAACTTGATATGGACGGACGAATTGCTCGCACCAAATACATTGGGGACGGAAATTTTGAAATTGCTGTCGATTTTGAAAAAGAAGCTCCTGAATACTGGAGAGAATGCCTGATGGATTTGCTCCCCAATCACAACGAATTTGACGACCACTAGAAAACTTTGTTAGCTAGTACCCATGGATATTCTTTCGGTACCAGATTCCGAGCGCGATGATCTTTGGGAAAAAAAATTTCTCGATATCTTTACCAATCTCAAAGTTAAAATCTCTGAGGATAAACCCAAAGCTGGGATCGATCAGTGGCCCTATTTGCATGTCGAAACCGCAAAGCTGGGTGCCGAACCTGTTGCAAAAATTTGTGATTGGCTTTCAACTCGCGGGATTGGACTTCTCGTCAATCCTCAAAAACCAGTTCCGGACTACATTTTTACCTATGGAATGATTTGGAACTTCAAAGAGCGGGGTCGTTTCGTCGAAGACAGGCCCGCAACTCCGCCCAGAGAATTTGTTCTCAATGAAAAAACTCAAGTCATGGCTGGCGCGCCATCAGATGCTTATCTTCCTCCTTACGTCAGATCGGTGCTGAAACAGTTTTTTATGGAGCAGGGAATTCTAATGCCCAGAATTTTGATCTTAAGCGAAGACAAAAAACATTTTGATCTATGCTTATCTTTAGATTCACTCGGACTTCCGCCAGCAACTGAACATGACGGAATCGCCGAAGCGGTCCAGTGGTTCTTGCCGACTCACTACTCTCTCGTGCTCGTGCGTGAAAAGGGCCTGCCCGCTTTTGTGGGGTTGTAGCTTCATGCCACTCCCGTCTTGACACAAATTCCCCAGTCGGGTTTATTTGAAGCACTGGGGGATCCATGAAAATATTTTTCGCAACTGCGGCCGTCTTCGTTTTCGGTTCTCTCACAAATGCTCAAACCACCATCCTCAAAGAACCCATCTCCCAACTCAGTCTCGGCTTCACCAACAGCTGCATTCTCACAACAAGCGGAGACGTTCGATGTTTTGGCCTCGACGAGTACGGAGTCAACGGCGTCCCAAAACTTGCAAACGTCACAGAAGTTGGCTGTGGAAGCTTTCACGCCTGCGCTCTGACAGACAAGGGAGCTCAGTGTTGGGGAAATTCACTCTACGCAGACCCTCCAGCTAATCTCAACCATCCCCATGGTCTCGCCGTGGGCAGCGCCTTCACTTGCGCCCTCACCGATACCGGAGTTGTCTGTTGGGGAATCAACCTTTCAAAAGAACTCGATGTTCCCACGCTCAGCAATCCAACCAAAGTTATTGCCGGAGCCTCCCACGCCTGCGCACTCAATGACACGGGAGTTGTTTGCTGGGGTTACGATATTTATCAACAAAATGAACCTCCAACTCTCGTGCATCCAACCGATATTGCGGCCGGATCAAATCATAATTGCGCCATCACAGATCTCGGAGTCGTCTGTTGGGGAAAAAACGATTTTGGACAAACTCAAGTTCCTCCTCTCAAAAACCCAAAACAGATTGCGGCCGGAGAAAACTTCACCTGTGCCTTGGCCGAAGATGGCGTTGCTTGCTGGGGTAAAAATGACTCCGGTCAGTCACTGGTACCACCACTTCGAAATCCAAAATCGATTCTTGCGGGCGGAAGCCATGCTTGCGCACAGACCGACGACGGATACGTCTGCTGGGGCTCCAACTACTACGGGCAAAGACAAGAGAATCAAGCTCCCGTGAATCCAAAAAATTTGGCGGTGGGGCAATGGCATTCCTGTGCACTTAACGAAAAAAGCAAACTTATTTGTTGGGGCTACGATCAGTTCGGTCAGACCGATGCCCCCGATCTTTCCAAAGTCAGCGAAATTTCAGCCGGGGGTTTTCATAGCTGCGCTATCTCCAATAACAAATTGATTTGCTGGGGAGATAATCATTATGGACAGAGTTCAGTACCTCCTCTCAATAACCCATCCAAAATTTCAAACGGCTACTATCACAGCTGCGCGCTTGCAGACGACGAAGTCACTTGTTGGGGATACAATGCCTACGGACAAACCAATGTACCCAAACTCAATCATCCGACCCAAATCGCGTCGGGAGATCATTTCAACTGTGCCGTCACTTCTGATGGCGTGATTTGCTGGGGAGACAACGAAGTCGATCAATTGACTGTTCCAACCATGGGTGAAGTTAAAACCATCGCTCTTGGCTCCAACCACGCTTGCGCAATGACCAAATCAAAAGAGGTTCAGTGCTGGGGCTATGGTGATCAAGGGCAAACAAAAATTCCAACACTCGTGAATCCGAGAGAAATTGCGGCGGGTTCATTTCACACCTGTGCTCTTACCGATCTGGGAGTTCAATGTTGGGGTAGCAACGAGGCCGGGCAATTGGATGTGCCCAAGCTCAAAAATCCGAGAAGCCTTGTCGCAGCTTCGCTCAAAACCTGTGCAATCACCGATGATGGGCTCGTTTGTTGGGGTGGATCGAAGTACTACTAATGGAGCAATTGCTTCTTTATTTCGCCAATAAGTAATTTACATTGAGAGGAATCGTCGGAGCTAAGACCCGCTCGCATTCCAATTCCATCTTCGATATTTAAAAACTGCACGTCAAAAGGTGTTCGCACCAGGCGTTGGTTGCCTAGATATTCTTCAAGCACCGAGTAAGGATAAAAATATTTTTGAAGCTCTGGCATCTGATTAACCAAAGCATCTTTTAAATCGAACAACACGTAAGCTCGGAGGCTCGACTCGCCATTTTGAAACTCTTTAAATGCGTCGGGACTGCTCTCGATTTGCAAGCTCCAGCTTCGCAAAGAAGCATCTGAGTATAAAAAATAGAGATCCTTAATGTAATCCCATTTTTCGGGAATAGGTGGCTTTCCCAAAGCCAATCGATCCTGCTCGAGTCTTGTGTGGAGCAACTTCGCATCATCAGGGGTCCAAAGGCCATCGTAAATCGGGGTCGGAATTAACAAATCACTGCAAAGAGTTTTCGAATCGGTGGAGGGCAATGACGCCACACCATAGACAAATAGCGCTGCATATTTTGTGAATCGATTTGAACTCGAAATAGATTTAGCTAGCCCACGAGCATTCCATCTCGATATCAAACCTCCAAATCTGAGATTGGGGCGAAACATAAAATCACCCCTTTTCTCGAAGGAAAAGGGCGAAAGGCCAGACCCCGCAAGGGGCTCAAGATTTTTATATCTCTCGGACTGGCCACGATTTTGAAGAAAGCTCTCAAACGCCGCGAGCTCATCACCTTCTAAAAAATCATCGTTTGTTCCATAAGCGTCTGGCCAATTGTTATAGGAACTCCAAATGGAGTGGGGCTTACTTCCGTGACAACTCAAACAAAGCGGGGGATTTTTTTGAGATCTTATCGCATTTCCAGATGCGTCTCTTCGAATCGGAAAATTAATTCTGTAGAATTCAAAGCCGCCATCTTGTTCGTTGAACTGAGCGACTTCGAGGTTTGAGAATCCAATCAGAGTCGGGTCACCGTTGAAGGCGGCTATGAGCTTTGCAGTCTTTCCGTGCATGATCACCCGCGGGTTTGCGAGAGTTGATCCTTGCAAAGATTTACTATCTTTGACTAAAACAAAGTTGGACCTTAGATCTAGGGGGAGATTGGGAAGCAGCTCCTCGAGAGTCGAAATATTTTTTTGATCGATAATTTGAAAGATATTTTCTAAATTGAAATCCACCGGCGGTGGTAAATCCAAAGAAGCATCAGCAAGACCGATGCTCAGATGGAATAACAACAAAACACAAACGACTTTCACCCTACCCCCAACAACAACTCTAAATTTAACTATCTAGAGCCTTTTAAGTCGAGAAATTTCACGGCGGGCTTCATCAAATTCAGCGGCGGTTTTTAAGAGCTGCATATTTTGTTCGTCGATCACTCGCTTCATTTGAGTGAGACGATTCTCGAACATTCGAACCACCTGATTGTGGCGCTCAATCATCTCTTGAATTTTAAACTCCACTTTAGGTAAATCTCCATGCCGAGCCATGAGACTAATAAACTTTTTCTGAGTATCTTGAGCGGTGTCTTCTTGCCTTTCTTCCATCATTTTTTGTTTCACGGCAATTCGTTCGGTCTTCATATTGATGAGCTTTGTGAGCTCCTCAATACGGTTGGCAAGTGCCTCAAACTTTTCTTCAATTTTTTTATTGCCTGTGACCGTTCCACCAAGAGAATGAGAAGAGCGATTTAATTCAAGATCCACGAGGTCCCCCAAATTTTAAATGATCTTAAATATTACCATAATTACAAATAATGTTGTTCCGCGGCAAGTAGCGTGTTACCCCTTTCTTCCAAACCAAGGTCTAGCTTTATATGGAAAAATCTCAAATTCGCCTCAACAAATACCTCGCCCAAAGTGGGGTTGCCAGCCGCCGAAAGGCCGATGAACTTATCGAGCTCGGTAAAGTTCGAGTGAACGGTCGAACGGTTTATGAACTTGGAATTCAAGTTGATCCAGAAAATGACCAGATCACTGTTCAGGGCAAAAACATCAAACGTGATGAAGAACATGTTTACATCGTTTTTAATAAACCAAAAAACGTACTGACCGCGATGTCCGATCCGATGAACCGCCCCACGGTGGGTGGCTTTTTTGGAAAGCTCCCCATGAGAATTTTTCCAGTGGGACGTCTCGATTGGGACAGTGAGGGCATGCTTCTTCTCACCAACGACGGCGAATACGCCAACAAAGTGGCACACCCGACGAAGCAGATTGGAAAAACCTATCTCGTCAAAGTGAACGGTCATATGCAACCCGGACATTTTGAAAAATTAAAAAACGGAGTGAGCACAGCTGTCGGAAGAGTTCGCGCCGTTCACGTGGCGAAATATCGAAAGCCAGAAGGCAGTGACAAATATGATTGGATCACAATCACGATCACTGAAGGACGCAATCGACAGATTCGACGTATGTTTGAAAAAATTGGATTTGACGTTATCAAACTCCAACGTGTCGCCATCGGTGCGCTTGAAATGGGACCTCTCAAGCGAGGCGAATACAGAGTCATCACTCCTGCCATGGCGAAAAAAGTTTTTGCCAGTAAAGAGAAAAAGAAGATCTAGCGATTTCCAATCCAAACCTATGTTCATAATTGAGACATCTCACGTCGGGTCGGAGACTAAAGTATAGCCAAAAAAAACCGATAATAGAGTCATGGGACGTATGTTGAAAAATTCATTTTTGAATAAGATGAATGTCATGGCAGTGACCTCGCTACTGGCCTTGAACTCTTGTGGTTTCTTACTTGACCACTCGGCTTCAAGCCTCAGCTCAAGCCCACCTGCAGTGACCGCTCCGACCCTGGTGGTTGGGACAACACCTGTTGCTGCGGTTTACTCCAATGCTACAAACTGGATGGATTACGTTATTAACACTGGAGGAAATGGAAAAATCTGGAACAGATGTGCGGCTGCATGTCCGGCCTCTCCTCCTTATGCCGGGCAGGCATGTGTCGGAACAGAACTCGGATATTTTGGATGTGTTCACGGTGGTGAACTTCGCTACTTCACAGTCACCGGACAATCTTCTTGCACAGGTCTAACCGCCACTGATGCGTTGGGCGCCTTCGACTGGGCCTGCGATTCATCAACAGGATCTGTCATGTTTATTTCAAAACATCTCAAAGATGGAAAAGGTCTCAGAGATTTAATTACGACGACCCCTTCGCTTGGCTTTCTCGCCAATCAAGTAACCGTGAAAAAATCAGGAACCTCTGTTTTCCAAACTCCATCGAGTGTTTGGTGGACAAATACCTTCGCCACTCTTGCGGGTGGGAATCCGACAGCCTCAACTCTGGCTGCAAATACGATTTATGCCACGGCCGTTGACCTGACGACCAATGGTTACCTAGTAACAAAGTCTGATAAAGTTGCCATCGTAACCCTTGGAACTTCAACCATCACCTACAACAACGACCAGTCAGCATGGTGCAAATCCGACGGTACTTACAGCGGAACGGGTGCTGGCTACGAATCGACACTCCTTTGTCTGGGGGGAACAGTCGGCGTGCCTTCACGCTTTCTTTGGATCGAAGCTCGTCTTAACGGAAACGGCGTCTTAGGAACAAACTCCGGTAACGTTTTGTTATTCGCTGACTATGTTTATATGAGTCGCGTCCATCGCACCGAAGTTTGGGGTGGGGTACCTTTCGGTGCTAACGATCAAAGCGTTGTGAGATTGCCATTCACTCATACCAAATCTAATTTATTAACGAATGTTTGGGCTCACGATAGCGCACTTTTTCCAATATCTGTGGTTGGGTCGACTTATACAACGGTCATGAATTCGGTTGTATCGAACTCACCGAGCTCGGGAGGCTTTCAGTTGAAAGCTGCAAACTCAGTGCTTTACCAAGATATTGCAAGCAATAATATCAACTCCGGATTCACTATCCTGTCAGCGACTCAACAAAGCGTTGTGGGCGTCACTGCGATTTCTAATGGCAGCCAGAGCCTGACGATGACAGGGGCGGGCAATTCCACTTCTGTCGTGGCCCTTGGTTCCTACAATAACAAAGGTAACGGTACTAACAATCCCATTGATGTGGAAAACAACAATAATACATTTAACAACATCGCCACCATCGGAACTGTTGGCAACAACGGCCCAGACTTTAGCGGAAGCACCAATACCATACACGATATTTTATCTGCTTATAATGACTACACCATAAGCATGGGCGGCAATAACAACATCGTCAACGGCACGGTGTGGACCGGACAGTTGGCCATCGGGGGAGCAAACTCCTGCCAAAATGCCGGCGGGGCCGGTAACAGTTTACCAGCGGGTAATACCAACTGCACACCTGCAGTCAGTTACACACTTGTAACCGGAGTGGATCCTGCAAACTCTTTCGTTGGGCTTCCAATTGCTGACTCATCAAATACAACCGCAGGCTTCACTTCACCTCTAGCTTATGCAAGCATCACCGATTTCGTGCACTTTGCAAACCTCTATCGCGGTTGGGGTCTTGACTCGTCCTCAACAATTTTTGCTCCAGGAAATACCGGAAACTGTAGCGGGGGAACTTGTCAGCTCTATGACTACACTCTCGCTGCAAGTGATGTGGTGATGAGAAATAAATTTGGCACTTGGGCCAACAATGGCACATGCCCAGCTTTGACAGATTCAACAGTCGCTAGCAATGTGATCACCGATGCAGCCGGAAGAAAATATCTTGCCTACGCCGTCGAATCTATGGACCCTTTTCTAAATCCGGGCGGAAATTATGATGGTCTCTGCGAGTCCGGCGAGGTGTGTGTCTTCACTCCTAACATCGGTTCTTACCAAGGTTCTGGCGACATCTCGACAACCACCCCATGCACTGTGACCGGTGGTAACGGGGTCGTGAACGTTACCCTGTACGCTTATCCAACAAATTAAATTTATTGCCACTGGGCCTCCCAGGGGACAAAACCGACTTTCGCCGAGATTTTTTTATATCAATTTGAGAAAGTGGTCGTATTTTTGACCAAAGAAAATAACGATTTTTTCCGATAAGATTCTATGGAACGTACTGCGTTTGTCGCAATTTTAAACAGGACAAATTTCTTTTTGAAATGCATAACTGCATTGTACTGCCTACTTTTAACCTCATGCGGTTTTCTCTGGACGACTTCGAAGGCAACACTGAGCTCAACGCCACCCGGATCGACGACGCCAACTTTGGTTCAAGGAGCTGTCCCTGTTGCGGCAGTTTATTCCAACGCACCCAATTGGATGGACTATGTCATCAACTCTGGCGGGAATGGACAAATCTGGAATCGATGTGCGGCCGCTTGCCCTGGTTCACTTCCTTATGTCGGAACGGCATGTGTCGGAACAGAACTCGGATACTTCGGATGTGTTCACGGTGGAGAACTTCGTTACTTCGCAGTCACAGGCCAATCTTCTTGCACAGGTTTGGTTGCCACGGATGCACTGGGTGCCTTTGATTGGGCCTGCGACTCTTCAACAGGAACTGTTTTATTTATCTCAAAACATCTCAAAGACGGAGTGGGCCTTAGAGATTTAATCACAACAGCTCCGTCACTCGGCTTTCTCGCCAATCAAGTAACAGTGAGAAAATCAGGTGTCGCTGTTTTTCAAACTCCATCATCGGTTTGGTGGACCAACACTTTCGCCACTCTTGTGGGGGGAAATGCGACCGCCTCAACATTGGCTGCAAATACCATCTATGCCACTGCCGTCGACTTAACAACCAACGGTTACTTAGTAACCAAGTCTGACAAAGTTGCAATCGTCACCCTTGGCACTTCGACCATCACGTACAATAACGATCAATCGGCATGGTGTAAATCAGACGGCACTTATAGCGGCGTAGGCGCGGGTTATGAATCCACGCTTATTTGCCTCGGTGGAACGGTCGGTGTGCCATCGCGCTTTCTTTGGATTGAAGCTCGCCTCAACGGAAACGGAGTTTTAGGTACGAACTCCGGTAACGTTTTGTTGTTCGCCGACTACGTCTATATGAGCCGAGTTCATCGCACTGAAGTTTGGGGTGGCGTACCTTTTGGGGCCAACGACCAGAGTGTTGTGAGGTTGCCGTTCACTCATTCCAAATCTAATTTATTAACCAATGTTTGGGCCCATGATAGCCAGCTTTTTCTAATCTCTGTTGTCGGATCCACTTACACAACCGTTATGAATTCCGTTGCCTCAAACTCACCTGGTTCCGGTGGTTTTCAATTGAAAGCTGCGAACTCCGTTCTTTATCGGGACATCGCAAGCAACAATGCCGAGTCAGGATTCAACATACAACCAGCGGCCCAGCAGAGTCTGGTTGGTGTCACAGCAATATCCAACGGCGCTCAGAGCATTACGATGGCAGGAGTCGGGGCCAATTCAACTTCCTTTATTGCTCTTGGTTCCTACAACAATCAAGGCGGAGGAACCAATAATCCCATCGATGTGGAAAACAATAGCAACACATTTAATAATTTTGCCACCATTGGTACCGTCGGAAATAATGGTCCGGATTTTAGCGGAAGCACCAACAACATACGCGATCTTCTGTCTTCCTATAACGACTACACTCTGAGCATGGGGGGAAATAACAACATCGTGACTGGCACCCTTTGGACAGGACAGTTGGCTATTGGTGGCGCGAACTCCTGCCAAAATTCGGGCGGTGCTGGTAACAGCTTACCCGGAGGTAACACTGACTGCACTCCCGCTGTCGGTTACACTGTGGTGACCGGAGTGGATCCGAAAAACTCTTTCGTGGGCCTACCAACCACGGACTCATCCAACACCACAGCAGGCTTCACTTCACCATTGGCTTATGCAAGTATAACCGACTTTGTACACTTCGCGAATTTGTACCGGGGTTGGGGACTTGATTCGTCATCAACCATTTTTGCAATCGGAAATACCGGTCAATGTGCGGCGGGAACTTGTCAGCTCTATGATTATACACTTGCAGCAAGTGACGTGGTGATGAGAAATAAATTTGGAGTCTGGGCCAACAACGGCACATGTCCAGCTTTGACCAACTCGGTAACCGCAAGCAATGTCGTCACCGATGCTGCCGGACGAAAATATCTTGCCTACGCTGTTGAGGTTATGGATCCTTGGCTTAACCCCGGCGGAAATTTCGACGGACTTTGTGAATCCAATGAGGTGTGCGTTTTCACTCCCAACATTGGCTCTTATCAAGGCAGTGGCGACATCTCAACGACCACTCCATGCACAATGGCCGGAGCAAATGGAGTCGTCAACGTCACGATATACGCTTATCCAACCAATTAAGCATTCCTGAATATTTGTCGGCTTCCACACTGTATCAACAATATTGAATTAAATTAAGAAGCAGAAGAGTCCATTAAGGAGCCTTTCAAATGGTCTTTGTTTTGCTTATTTTTACATCTGTTGCGATAGGTATCTTGGCTTTTTGTCTAGGTCTATCCTATCGAACAGTCAATCAGCTCAAACGTGAAGCTGAAAAAACTGTGCAGATGAAAGATGATCTTCTTACGACCGTCTCTCATGACTTAAAAAATTTATTGATGTCGACGAAGATGAGAGCTGAATTGATTTTTCGTGCGGAGGAAGCCGATGATTTTAAAAAAATAGCTCTCTCAAATTTAGAATCCATAAAAAAATCTATGGAGACCATGGAGCGCTTGATCAACGACTTACTGGATCTGGAGAAAATCCGTCTCGGAAAATCAAATATCAAGGCGAGAATCGAGGAGGTCGACTCCATACTTATGGAGGTCCTTGAATTTATGAATCCCTTGGCCGCTCAAAAAAATATAAAACTAGCAATGAACGCAAGAAGAACGGGCCTTCTCGTGCTTTGTGATCGGGTGCGAATTATCCAGGTTTTCTCCAACTTGATCGGCAACTCCATCAAGTTTAGCTCCGGAGGAGGCTCAATTTTAATCGAAACAAGATTGATCGATGATGACGTGCAATTCAGTGTTCGCGATAATGGTCCCGGAATTAAACCCGAACAACTTCCTTTTATTTTTGATCGATATTGGCAAGGCCGCCATGCGAACCCGAAGTTAGGTATTGGGTTAGGGTTATCGATCGTAAAAGGCATCATAGAAGCCCACGGAAGAAAAACAAGGGTCGAGAGTGAGATTGGAGTCGGCACATGTTTTACCTTCACCCTGCCTCTTGTGAAAAAGCTAGATACGACGCGAGACTCGGTCGTTGATCATGTCGTTTAAAATATACCTTTCAATTCCATAATGAGTCCACATTCTCAAGCTAAGATGATTTTAAGAGAAGAGATACTCTTTCTCAATTTTAAGAAAGGATCATTATGAGACAGTTTTTAGGAAAATATATTCTGTTGGAGCTTGCGATAGCAGCAACCGTCGGTGTGAGCAATCCAAGTTCATCATTTGCACAAGACTCTTCGGGCGGAGTCGTCGCGGCGCAAAAGACCCACCACCACGAACGTGGCAAATTTAAAGCCTTTCGCATGGGAATGTGTGTAGGGCAAAATCTAGCCAAACAAGGAATCATTCTTCAACCGGGACAGCCTAAGGACCCAAGCGTAAAAGCTGCCATTGATCGTGAACGCAAGGTTTGCCACGACCAATTCAAGACTATGAAGGCAGGATCTAGTTCACCAAACGCCGGTTCAGGTTCACAACCTCAGAGCTAAATGGAAAAGCAGGTTATCATTTTATTGATATTTTTTTTCGTCCTCATCGGGGGCAGACTGTTGGCAAGAAATTCCGGCGAATGGAGTTCTTCTTGCCAACAAATCGAACAGGCCTGCGGAAAGGCTGGCTATGTGAGAGGTCTAACCAACGATGGGGACGGAAAGGATCTCGATAAAGCTTGTATGCAACCAATTTTAAAAGGTCAAAGTGTGGAAGGCGTGCAGGTTGATTCCGACACGGCACAAAAATGCAAAAGCCAATTGCAAGCAAAGCCAACAATTTCAAAGAAACATAAACGCAAATTCTGATAAATCCGATAAGCTTAGAACCGAACAGTGAGGGCCACCAAAACATGAGCAACTTACTCCTTGTTGAAGACGATCCAATTTTGGGGCGAAGTCTCACGATATATCTTGAACTTGAGGGATACAAATTAACTTGGGTTAAGGATCTTCGGTCCGCTTTAGAGGTGGAAGAAAAATCGAAATTTGATCTCGTCATTTTGGATGTCAATTTACCAGACGGGTCGGGCCTGAGCCTTTGCTCGACTTTGAGAAGTAAGGGGTCTCGAATCCCAGTGATTTTTCTGACAGCCAAAACAGACGAAGATTCTGTTGTCGCTGGTTTCAATGCCGGCGCCAACGACTATGTCAAAAAACCATTTGGAAATCGAGAGCTTCTCGTTCGAATCAAAACTGCACTTCGAGAGCCTTTGATAAGAGATGCTAAGGTAAAATTTGGAAATCTCGTCATCTTGGTCGATAAACGCCAGGTGTTCATTGAAGACAAGGAAATTGATTTGAATCGTCGTGAATTCGATATTCTCGCGATGATCGTTCAGCACTCAGAGGCCGTTGTAACTCGCGAAGCCTTACTCAACTCACTTGATAAAACTGAAGAGGTGTATGACCGCACCATAGATTCCCATATCAGTCATATAAGATCAAAACTCAAGAAATCTGGCGTGGATTCGGTGCAAATCACCTCGGTCTATGGAGTTGGTTACAGATTGGAGAAGAAGTGATTCCCCGTCGAACTCTCTTTGGTCAACATCTCATTATATCCATTTTTATAACCTTTGTTTTTGTTTCAATCTTGGGTTTCTTGTCTCTCTTGATGATTCGTCAGTTTCGTAAAGAAACTCCTCCTTTTTCTCCTCCCGCTGTGAGCTTCGCCAAATTTCTTCACCAGATTCCCAGGAGTCATCGCCTCGAGGCTTTAAAAGAAATCAATGACGAAGATCCCAATTCTCATTTTCAATTCTGGTTATTCGGAAGTGATGGACAAATTCTCTTTCCGAGGGATTCCACCTCCAATCCAGTAGATTGGAAATCCATAGATCTTCCAGAAAAAATTTTTGAATATAAGCCAATCAACAAAGAACAGGGACGGCACTCCTTTGCCATCGTTCAGGTTGACAACGAACCTTCCGAATATTTAGTGGTCAAGTTTCTCGGCCGAGGCAACAGCACAAATATTTTTTTGATAAACTCAATATCTCTTCTTATCGCGGCGATACTCGGCACCTCTTTGTCGCTATTCATTTTATTTTATTCACTTAAGCAAAAGGCGCGACTGGCAGACTCCGTGATACTGGAGTTGCAAAAGGGTAATCTCAAGGCTCGCTTTCCGATCACCAAGATGGATGAAGTCGGTGAAACAATGTTGCGCTTCAACAAAATGGCCGACGAGATCGAAAGACTTGTGGAGCGCCTTAAAGCAACAGAAAAATCGAGAATGCTGCTTCTTCAAGAGTTGGCTCACGATTTGAGAACTCCGGTGGCTTCGTTAAAAAGCATGCTCGAAACTCTTTCCTATCAAGATCCCGTTTCTGACGATGTCAAAAAAGAACTGATGACTTTGTCTCTTAAAGAAGTGGATTATTTTGAACATCTTGTCGAAGATCTTTTGTTTTTGGCCCAAACCACTGAGCCTCGCTACAAACTCGTAAATGGGACTGTGGATTTAGTTGAGCTCATTGAATCTGAAATCGGAAATGTCGAAAAAGCGATTTCGAAAAACGAAAAGAAAATCGCCCTTGAGCGAGACTTTCAGCCCTCGATAAAAAATGTCAATGGAGACCCCCATCTTCTTCGCCGGCTTTTTAGAAACGCCATCGACAATGCTATTTATTCGGCCAAAGAAAAAGTGACCATAAAGCTCAGAAATGTTGGTGAAAACTTCACTGAGTGCACAATCGAAGATGATGGCAATGGATTTACCGACGAAGGGCTTAAAGAATTTGGCCAAAGAAAAACAAGTCGAAAGTTGACGTCAAAATCTCAAGGGCGAGTGTCCATTGGCCTCGGCTCAGTGATTATGAACACCGTGGTTCTTGTTCATCGAGGCGAACTACATGTTGCAAACTCAACGGACATCCACGGCAAAATCCGAGGCGCCCGGATTCGCATCATTCTGCCGGTCTGATGCGAAACACAAATATCTCCAATTAAGACAGTCTCATTTTAACTCGATTAAAGATCAAGATGTGGTCAGACGATAACCACATCGGACTAAACTTTTACAGTTCATTTCTTTCAATGGTCCTCAATAGTTAATCGAATTATCTCAACACTAAACGGTGTGCGCTTAACAGATCAACAATTCAGTTTTAATAGAAGGGACTTTAAGGATCCTAGACAAGCCAGGTTATTGCAATGTTAACGCTTGAAGGGGATATAATGAAAAATCGAATCATTTTGAGAACACATTTTTTACTACTGCCAACTCTCATTATAGTTTCAGCCTGCACACCAATGAAGTCGTCTCCAACTGCAGGCCAAGGCTCATCATCTTCGGTTGGCTCTCCAAGCCCAGCCCCTTCACCAACACCA
>Ga0206905_10019_pt1 | contig 44769 bp, 46 predicted proteins | sample Alteio_BWOrgHeat_43_FD_152940 | JGI IMG/M metagenome (GOLD analysis project Ga0206905, IMG submission 152940) | Enriched cells from forest soil in Barre Woods Harvard Forest LTER site, Petersham, Massachusetts, United States -... | ecosystem: Environmental > Terrestrial > Soil > Temperate forest >...
ACAAAGCATTGAATATTTTACTTTTATTTTGGAAGGGAAATGATGAAGGTAGTGCCAACTTGCAAAGTAGAAGTAGCGCGGATAGTGCCACCATGTTTTTGGATGATTGTTTTTACGATAGAAAGGCCAAGCCCAGCTCCACCAAGACGTCTGGACCTAGCTTTATCAACCGTGTAAAAACGCTCAAAGATATGATCCACATCATCAGGTGGTATCCCAATCCCTTTATCTGAAATTTTAATCGTTACTTCTTGACTTTGCTCTTCAAGGCTTACCGTAATCTGCGCAGGAGCAGAAGAATATTTTACAGCATTTTCTAAGAGATTAATGATGGCTAATTCTAACAAATCAGCATCAGCATGGATCATGATTTTATCGCTACTTTTCTCAAAGTTAAAATGCACAGCAGGATGAACAGAAAGAAGAAGATGTTTACAATTATCGATAAGAAGAACAAGGTCGGCTGATTGAAAGTTGGTTTCAGGAATATTTTCAATATCTGCAAGAGTAAGAAGGTTTTTTACTAAAGATTCCATCCTTTGACAATTACGGACAATTTTTTCTGTCATATCAGAAATCATCTCTGGAGGAAGCTCTGGCATATCCTGAAGTGTTCCGTTCCCCCAGTCACTCCGCCCAGAGATCGTGGAACTCTTCCTGAGATCCCTGGAGCTCCTTTTAAGCCTGTACATGAAGTTTCTCGCACGGGAAATCCGCATGTACGCAGATGCCTCTTTCCTACTCCTATTATTGTAACCAGAGCTTTTGAGCAAATGAACGCAGATCTACAAGCTGCTTCTGCATTGTCTCACCTATCTCTTAACGATGAGAGATCCTCGAATTAAGCATTTTTCAGTGTAAAAAACGGCAATTAGACCTAGTCTAATTGCCGTTTTTGTATTTCTAACACTCTGGTTTTTAAGATATTGCGTTATTAAGTTTTTAGATCATCTTTTTAAAAAAGATGATTTCTGGCATAATAAGCTTTATATGAAAGACAATATGAAGCAGGTGCTCCGTTCGATTTTAATAGAATTTCGAGAACGAGATCTTCCAAACCCGATTTTTCGTGCTATTTCTCCTCCGGAGCACCATCCTGATGTGAGAAAGGTTTGGGTACTCATGGGCATGCGTCGTTCAGGAAAAACCTGGGTAGCTTATCAGCAGATCCAACTTCGGTTAAAACAAGGATTAGCCAAAGAAACAAATTTGTATATTAATTTTGAAGATGACCGATTGGCTGGTTTCGAAATCAATGACTTTCAGTTAATTCTAGATATTTATTTTGAGCTGTACCCTCAATATATTAATAATAGTAACTTGTTTTTTTGTTTTGATGAAATTCATGTTGTTCCTGGATGGGAAAAATTTATCCGCAGGCTCATTGACACAGAAAAAATGCAGATTTGCGTAACCGGCTCATCCGCTGAAATGCTAAGCAAGGAACTTGGCACAACTCTTGGAGGGCGGGCTTGGCCCCAAGAGGTTTTTCCTTTTAGTTTTTCTGAATTCCTTAAGATAAAAGGAATTGAACTAAATAGGGAAATGAGTTCTAAAATAGAGGCGCAAGTGAGAAATCTAGCAGGAGAATACTTGCTTTATGGCGGCTTTCCAGAAGCTGTAATAGAATCCAAGGAACTTCATGCTGCACTGATCCAAGGGTATATGGATGCAGTTGTTTTGCGTGATATTGTAAGAAGGCATGGAATTAGCAATGTGGATACTCTACAAAAATTTCTCGTACGCATTTTGCGGCAACTTGCAGCTCCTCTAAGCGTTACAAAAGTTTATAATACTCTAAAATCGATGGGGCTTGCGATCGGGAAAAATAGCTTATTTGAATATCTCCAATATTTTGAAGATGCTTATGCCATCCTTACTGCTCCTTTTTTTAGTCTTTCAGAGAGTGTTCGACAAGTGAATCCTAAAAAAATATACGCTGTTGACCCGGGTGTGATCACTGCATATTCAGTAAAAAACGATTTTGAAAAATCTTCTCGCTTGGAAAATGCTGTCTTTATGCATTTACGAAGAACTTATAGCAATATTTGTTATTACAAAACGGAGCTTCGAAAAAAAGAAGTCGATTTTGTTGTGACAACACCTATTGGCGACTTGATTCTTTTACAAGCATGCTTGGAAATGACTGATGAAGAAACACGTGAACGTGAACTTTCTGCTCTCTTTGTTGCCTGCAAGGAATTTGATTTAAAGAGTGCCTTTATTATTACACAGGATCATGAAGAAGAGATCGTTCAAGAAGGGATCATCATTCGATGCATTCCATTTTGGAAATGGGCTAGTAAGGCTGTTTCTTTAGAGAGATTTTGGTAAGAGGGTCGGTGAGAGTTTCTTGGGTTTTTGGGGGAGTGTGTTTGGAGAAGTTAAAAAGGTCGTAGAGATCAGGAGGGATTTTGTAATGGATAAGTTCTTCTTTGGTGACGGTATGATGTTTGTGATCTTTTTCCCATTTCGCTTGTTCCTTTTCGAGGATTTGTCTTGTGGTTTCAAAACCTAAGAGGGCGGATAAGACGGGAGTTGCTGCATGGCAAAAATTTGCAGCCTTTGTCTTTGAATCTATACAGAGGTAATCTTGTAGAGGTGGGTATCCTTCCTGCGTTTCTATATTATAGTAGTTGGTCCCTTTGACGATTTTATAGAAGGGAAGAGTAGTAAATGAAAAGGAGTCTTTGTTCTTTTTTGCCATATCTATAATTGTATCCAAGACTTGATATTCGAGATCTTTAGCGTAAAAAGATTTATGAGAGTAGAGAGATTTGATTAGGGTTGCTGCAGCCTCATACAGATGGGGGCTCGGTCTTTCAAGAAGGAGATGTATATTGAGTTTTGCAGCTTCTTTGGGATAAGAAGCTTGTCTACGACTGGTATAGATAGCATTTTTTCTCAGGGTTGGAGTTGGCTTTCCACTGACTTCTTTTTTTATTGGAGCAGTGGATTTTACAAATTGATTTTTCTCTAAGAGATTACGTAATTTTCTTTCGGTAAGCATAAAACTTGAATAATGTTTCTCTTCTAGAAGGGTACTTTTTTTTTCTTCCATAAATAGAGAGGAACAGAGAGTAAAAACAATGATGAAAGCAAGAATAAGAGGGAGGATATTCATGATTTCCTCTGATAGGTAATCGGTTTATCACAGGAAAAGAAAAAAGAAAATAGGAGAGGCTCTTGAATCTTCTTTTCCTTAAGACAAAGAGTGAGCATTAGGGGGCGATCTTCTTCTTCTTTATCCCAGGAATTTACCCAGTTCTCTCCGTTAAAAAAGCGAAAATTTAGTTCAGAAATACTCTGTAAAAGAAGTTCTTTTTTTTCTTTGATCTCCAATACGAGCTCGTTTTTTTGATTTAGATAAAGGATCCCATCAACATCTATTCCTTCACTGCTAGTAAAAAAAAGGGCTGAAGAAGGGCTATTTGTATAAGCATCTGTGTAAAAGGCTTCCCCTTGAGAAAAGATTTGATTGAGACGAAGTTGGAGAGAAGCTCTTGATAAGACTGTTTCTTTTATTGCTTTGATTTTTCCTTCTGTTTGAGCGTATTCGTGAAAAAAATGGATCACCGTAGTTAAAAGGATCCCTGCTAAAAAAAGGGCTGCAGTAATTTCAAGTAGTGTGAGGGGCCGTTTTTTTCTCATACCGATTTTTCTTTCGGAATGGATAAGGCAAAAACTTCATACAGGAATGATTGGGGTTTTCCCTTATTTGGTGGTGTAAATACAATTTCTATCCCTACTCGGCGAAAAATTTTAGGAGATTCTTCTTTTTCTTTGATGGTCCAAATTTTGTATTTTTGTTTGTATTTTTTGGAAAAAATTTTTACAGGCTCTTCGGTTTCTATAAAAGGGGTTTCTTTCTTTACATCGGAGAATTTTTTCCAGTCGATCTCTTGTTTATAAAGTTTTGATTTTATTTCTGCAAAGGAGGTTTCAGCAATTCTTTGGATCTCCATTTTCTCAAGAGTAAGGCTTTCTTTATTCAAGAGGAGCAGCGGCTCATTGATAAATAGGGGTATACATAATACAAAAAGGCTCAAGGCAATCAAAAGCTCTAATAGAATAAAAGGGCGCATGTTGGTACAATACTTTATTAAAAACAATTTTTTATTTTTATTATGGCCGAAGATATACTTAAAATCAACGAATCTGCAGAGATCAGCAAGATTCATGAAATGGAGCAGAAAGAGGGGCAGCCTTTCAATCTCTATGGAGTTGTAAATGCTTTGATTTTTGCTGACGAGGTTAAGAACCTTAGCGAAGGGTTTGGAGCTGTTGATCCAAAAATTTATGCGACAAGACATGTTGATATCAATGAAAGGGTGATCGGCGCTGCTATAGGGGCTCTTACGCTTGCGAGTGCAGCTCTTGAAATGGGGGCATTGGCTTTATTTGGGATACCTGTAGCTACAGCCGTAGCAAGTGCTTATTCTTATTACGCCAATACTCAAGAACATCCAGATACCGCTTCTCTTGGTCTAAGCACTGGAAAGCTGAATACCTATTTAGAGGATCATTCTGTGATTGCAACACAAAATGGCGCTGAATCTTTTAAGTGGAAAAAAGAATTGCTTGAATCTGCGAACCATTCTATTGAACTTTCGGGAAGTTTTTGTGCGGGCGATGCATTTCAAGAAGTTCTCGATATTATGGAGAGGAAACTCCATGCGAATAGCGAGCTTCAGATCCACCTTACAAGTAGTCCAGATCTTCTTTTGAAGGCTGATAAGCAAAGGTTGAAAAATCTTCAATCTCAATTTCCAGATAATTTTCATGTGTTACTTACCGAGCGGATTCCTACAACAACTCCAGGCGTTTCTCTGCCAGAAAACCACGTGAAAGTGTTAATTGTTGATGAGACCTATTTTGTTATGGGGGGGTCGAATCTTCAAGAGTCGATGCTGAGTACTGGAGAAGGTGGTGAGATTCCTCGCGGGGGACGAACGATAGTTGAAAAAGTTTCAGGCTCTAACTGGCGTGACATGGATATGGTAGGAAAAGGAAGCGGCGCTCAAGTATTACGACGGGAATTTTATAAACTATGGGCTAAATGGTCTTATATTGAGAAAATAGATAAGACTCTTGTGAATCGGTATAAGCCTGTTGATAGGAGAGACGCTTATTGTGAAGCCTTTGAAATAGATCCTCGAAAGGTGAACGATTGTGCGATAAAAATTATCCCCTCTTCTCCCACATTTACAGAAAACGGGATTTTTAAGGAATATTGTCGGATTTTAGAAGAAGCTGCGGAGCAAAAAAAAGATGTCACCATCCTGAACATGATCTTTTATCCGACAGAGGATCTTTTAGCGAAAATACAAGATGTGATGAAAAGTGGCGCCAAGCTAACGATTATTTCAACAAACTTGCAAGAAAATGGAGCCCTTGGAAATCAAATGTTTTTTGGAGTGAATCGCAATGGCTTTTTAGATGTTCTTACTGCTGCAAAGCAATCGGGGAATCTTGAGAACCTTTCCATTTACGAATACAATATTGATGATGGAATCTATCATAAAAAAGCCTGGGCAATTGGGGATGATATCACGATTTTTAGCTCCTCTAATCTTGGGCCAAAAAGCGGCCTTTACGACGACGAGCTCACTGTGGTTGTCCGATCAAAAGAGATCAATGCTCAAATGCAAGAAGTGATCGAAAAAGATAAAACCCTTTCCAAAAAGCTTACCCCCGAAGAAATAACCTCTCTCAAAAGCGCTCTTCGAGGTTTTTTAGGAATCTTTCCCACAGAGCTTATCTGAACTTTGGGTTGAAGCAAGATTAGCATTCGCATGTGGCGGCTTCGGCTTCTTCGGGTTGAGTTTTAAAGGCAGCTTCCGCCCAGGGATAGCTCATGATAAGATCACGGACTTCTACAATGGTTTTTGACTTGTTTAATGCTTCTCTAAGTTTTTTTGCGCCGATAATATTTTTCAAATACCAGCATCCAATTCTTCTCATATCGAGCATCGCTTTTCTCTCGCTTTGATAACAAATCACGTATTCCAAATGTTGAAGCAAACTATCACGGTAATCAATCCCTGATCTTACGATCGGATCTAATCCTGAAAGCGCACGATAAATGTCCTCGATGATCCACGGTTGTCCAAAAGTTCCTCTTGCTACTAATATCGCATCGCAGCCCGTATGGCTAAAAATTTTCACAGCGCTATTAGCATCAAAAATATCCCCATTAGCAATCACTTTAATAGTACGCGCTTCTTGTTTACATGCTCTTATATAGTCCCAGTTTGCTGGCCCAGCATAGCCTTGAGCGCGGGTTCTTCCGTGCACGCAAATGGCCTTAGCCCCTGCGGCTTCAGCAATTCTAGTGATCTCAGGAGCATTGATGCTTTGGGAATCCCAACCTATCCGCACTTTTACTGTAACAGGGATTTTTACAGCTGCCACCATCTCTGAAATAATATCGCCAATCACTTTTGGATTTTTCAAAAGACCAGAACCACTTCCATCTTTAGTCACTTTGTCTACAGGGCATCCACAGTTAAGGTCGATCACATCAAAACCAAGACTTTCTACAATTTTTGCACACTGCGCTGCATACTGAGGCTTGCTTCCACATAACTGAGCCCCAATCGGGTGCATACCTGGTTCATAATCAAGATAACGAAATGTGTGCGGATCATAACGGACTAGAGCATCCATTTTGACCATTTCACAATACACAAGTCCAGGCTTAAAGGAGGTCGTCATTTTTCGAAAAGGAAGATCGGAGCACCCAGCCAAAGGCGCGCAAAAGACATTTGAAGGAAGCTCTAAAGAACCTAATTGAAAAGGGGTTTGTAGCATAAGATCATCGCACGAAGTTAAGGATAATCCGTTCGGCAAATTGCAAAGCAAAATAGCCTAGCAGGGGACTTAAGTCAAACGTCCCTCCAATGGGAGGAATGATCCGTCTAAAAATATTCAGATAAGGATCTGTATAAAATGTTAGAAACCGCATGATTTTATGCCGCGCAAATGCAGGAAACCAAGAACCGACAATCCTGACAAATAACAGCATCGTATAGGTAAAAAAGATCGTGTGAATTATATATGCCAACATAGGTAGAAACCATTATGCCTTAAAAGGCAATTTTTGCCAAAATATACCCATGCATACACTCGGAATATTTGTGGAGGGAGGGGAGATCCTCGTAGCTCTGATCCATTCTGACAAAAAAAAGATTAAAGTTGATCTCCTCCGCTCGTTTCCTATAGAACCTGGAATTGATGTAAAACCGCTTTACATTATGAAATCGCTGCTTGCAGGAAGAAATCCTACCCTTGTATCTGGCCTCAATGCCTGGGAGGTCTTTATTCGGGAAATTTCTTTTAAACTCTCAAAAAAACGGGCAATTTTAGCAACCCTCCCTTTTCAAGCAGAATCTTTCCTCCCTTACCCCTTGGATAAAAGCATATTAATTCCTTTTATTAAAGGTTCGAAGGTCAATCTTTTCTCTACTTCCCATGAAACCCTAGAAAATCACTTAAAAAGCTTAAATAATTTAGATGTAGACCCTCACATTGTTTCTTGCACCCCTCAAGCTTTAAACCGCTTTGGACAATTTCTCTATCCTCAACTCTCTTCTTTCCTCTTTTTCCATTTTAGCGCTCAAAAAGGGTTTTTTGGCCTTGTCATAGATAAAAAAGTGGTCTTATCTCAAACTTTGAACTCTATAAAAGATCTCGATCGTGCGTTAGAATTTTTAAAACAAAAAGCACCAGGACCGTTACCAAAAGAGGTTGTCGTTACAGGAGCCGTTATACATGCCGAAGCTTTAAAAAATTCTTTCGATGTTCTAGTAAACCCAGAAATGGCTCCTTACGCCATACCTTTAGGTCTTGCCATCGATGGGAATATCCAAAATACCAACAGCGTTCAATTTAGACAGGGACCATTTGCTTCTATCGATTTAGTAAAAAAAAGAAGCAAAAAATTCCTCCATTGCGCTGTCATTTGCGGAACACTTACTCTACTCACTTGGGCTCTTGGTACTTTTTACATTCATCAAAGAGAAAAAGCTCTTACTGGAGGAAACGGGAGCTTAGAAGAGAAAATTCTTACATTAGAAAAGACCCTTTCCAAAGAAAAAACTCAATTTCCTTTTTTACCAAATGTTCCTAAAGTCAGCGATTTTTTAAGTTATTTAAGCACGCATCCTAAGCTTCCAGGAATAAATATTAAAAATATCGAATACTCTCTTGTAAAGTACCCAAAACTTGGAATTTCCTCAGAAGGTTATAAAGTAAAAGTCTCTATGGAATTTACCGCTCCTACTCCAAGACAAGCAAGAGAATTTAGAGAAGCCTTAGAAAAGGACTCTATTGTCGATAAAAAAGAAGAAATTTCATGGAAAATATCTCAAGAGACCTATGCGACTTCCTTTTTTTTAATGAGGACCAATGAATAAAATAAAGAATCATCCTCTTCTCTTAGCGGTTCTACCGATCCCTTTTTTGTATCTTCTTTTTTCTTTTTACTTTGATATCCAAAGGATCGATGAGCTCCAAACAAGAATCGAAATACTCCAGTCAAAAGCCCTGCTCGTTCAAAAACAAAAGCAAACGCAAAGCGAGTTAATAAAAGCACTTGATCACGCCGATCACTTTTTTATTGATAAACACTTAGAAAGTTTGCATATGCTTCGTTTCTCTGAAGAAATAGTAAGAAAAGCTGACGGGATTCAGGAAATGGAAGAAGTTCAAATAGAGCCCATCCAAGTCGACGACGAAGATCTAAAACGAATTTTATCTGTCGTAGAAGGAATCCAAATTGGCCCTTACTCTCCACCTGAAAATTCTCCCCAATTAATCATTAAACAATTCAATCTGACAAAAAAAAGTCACAACCCACAAGAAAGCATTTTTGTTTTAAATATGCAGCTTATTAAAAGAGAACTCCTATGAAACATTTTTTATTATTAATTCTACTTGCAGGCTGCGCCTCAAAGGTCACCCAAGATGAGCCACCTCTTACCAGTGTCCAAGTGATGGACCGCAACGGTTTTGCAGAAACTGTTAGCTCAAAAGACCGATTAGTCACTTTCAATCAGATCGATTTTACCTCTCCACAGCCTTATCAAAAAGTGCTCCGGGTTTATAACAAAGACAAAACAGGAAAAACTAAATCGATTATCACCAGTTATCACGATAACGGACTCATCTGGCAATCTCTTGAGGTAGTCGATGGCAGGGCTCATGGAAATTACAAAGAATGGCATGCCAACGGAAAAACGAAACTTGAAGCTTCCATCATTGAAGGAGTAGCAGATTTACACGAAACTGCTCAAACAAGCTGGATTTTCGAAGGATTAAGCAATGTGTGGGATGAGGAAGGAAATAAAATAGCTGAGATTCCTTATGAAAAAGGAGTTCTACAAGGGATTTCTCACTATTATTATGCAGATGGAACACTTTGGAAAGAGGTTCCTCTCTACAATGGTGAAATCAACGGGACTCTGATTGTCTACGCAAAAGACAGAACTATTTTAGAAAAATGTACATTTGAAAATGGACTTCTACAATCAGCAGAATTCCTCAATCAAGTTTCTGAAATTAAAAATGGGAAAGGATTCTATGCTTCATTTGAAAATGGACAACTAAAATCCTTAACCGAATATCAAAACGGAGCCCCTTGCGGCCTTGTAAAAATCTTTGATCCTTCCGGCAATCTCTCTTCAACTTATCGGATTGCTGACGGAAAAAAAGAAGGAGAAGAGATCATTTATCATGACTCTCATCCTTCTCAGCCAAAAATTTCTCTTGAATGGCACGATGACCTTCTTCAAGGGCAAATAAAAACCTGGTATCTAAACGGTGTGTTAGAAAGCCAGAGAGAAATTAATGGAAACAAGAAAGAAGGATCCTCCTTTGCCTGGTACAAAGATGCCTCTTTAATGCTCATAGAAGAATACGAAAAAGATCAACTTGTTAAAGGCTCCTATTACAAGAAGAAAGACAAAAAACCAGTCTCAACAATCGAAAATGGAAAAGGAACAGCCACTTTATATGATGGAGATGGAATACTCCTCAAAAAAGTTCCTTACGAAAAAGGAAAACCCCTTCTCGACCAGAGATAAGCTAATCACTATACTTGCTTAAACTGTGCTTGAAGCGCGCTAATACAAGAGCCCATCCAAACGATAGAATTTTCGAGTATCATTAATCTGTTTTCCGAGAGCCTTATGTGCGATACTGTGTTGTTCAACGCATTTTCGAGCATGCTAATCTTGGCTTCCAAGGGATTCATCTGTAACTGTAATTCCGCTATTTTATTCAGTAAAGATTGATTCTGCTCGATTAAACCATTCATTATAAAAAGGAATCGAGTATTAATTCCAGTTGCGTCTGCGTTCATTCGCATTAATTCAGCTATAGTTACACCTTCTTCCGTATACCTAATCGGGGACATTCTAGTAGACATAAGGCACCTAACGCTAATGTGATTGAAAATATGCAAGCAACAATTTTAACAAATTTATCAAATAATGCAAGCAATTTATTGACCAGGTAGCATCGAACCTTTTTCCTGACTTGAGAAACCATTCTCATCATTGAGTAATCCTTCAGACTGCTGAGGATTATTTCCGTCTGGTTTTTTCTTAGGTTTGCACATCCGTCTTCCTTGACAGCTTTGCGCTGTAACAGTAGATCCTGTAGCTACTCCCGTACAAATAGAGTATTCGTCTCCCTCTGTACTTTCGAGACAATACCAAAGCACCGTATAAGGGATACGCGTAGTATTGCTTTGCGCAGTTCCAGGGCCGTAGCGTCCCATTGTTCCATAAGAATCAGACCAATCACCTAAATGTTGAGGCTGAAGGATCATTTCACCTAAATAGGTTCCATCATAACCTTGAATGACAGCTCTGAGTGTATAAGGACTATCATTGATTAAATGCACGCCAGCACACGCTAAAAGCGGACTCAAAAGAAAAAGTAAAAATCTCATTTTTTATCCTTGAAGGATGCCCATCTAAAATCGATCGTTCCCATTGAAGAGACCGCGACATCTTGTATCCTCTCATTTTGGGTGTATAGCATGGAATAATAAAATAAGGGAATAATTGGCATTGCATCAAGAAGATATTTTTCAGATTCTTGAAGAAGTTCTCTGCGCGCTTCTCCAACTACACTGTAAGATTCATTGATAAGATTCGAGAATTCTTGACTTTCCCATCCCGTATTGTTAGAGCCTGTCTTTTTAGTTTTAAAAATCTCCAAAAAGTTAATAGGATCACTAAAATCTGCATACCAATCACAACTCGCTAAATCGTAATCTTGCTTTGACACTCTTGAAAAATAGACCTTTCCTTCATTCGCTTCCAAATGAATGCGCACCCCAAAAACTTTGTGCCATTGATCGACAACTGCCTGCGCAAGCAAATGATTTCTCTCAGTATTTTTATAAAACAAAGTGATCTTAGGGAAATTTTCTTTTGTAATTTGAAGCTCTTGTAGAGCAGTTTCAAACAGCTCTTGCGCTTGCACCAAATCTCCATCATTAAAATAGGGTTCTTGTTGTAAACTTATACCCGGAGGAACAAGGCTTGTAGCGGGAATTTGACTTCCATAAGTGATATTTCCTAAAAGACTTTCCCTGTCAATTGCAAGAGCAAGCGCTTTTCTTAAATTGGTAGAATTCAGGGGAAATTTCTCTGTATTTACTCTTAAAAAATAGGTTGCAAGTGCAGGCTTAACTTTCAGCTGATTGAGTTCTCGTAATCTTGGAAGAGCGTCAAGGGGAAGGATGGTTAAAGGGGAGCCTGCCCAATCAAGCTCATTTTTTTCAAACATCATAAATTCTGTTTCCCCTTTTACCATCATCAGTTGAATATGGGAGAGTTTTACATGCTCTGCATCCCAATATTTTTGATTTTTCTTCACTTCAATGAAATCTTGATGCTCCCATTTCTTCAAACAAAACGGGCCATTACTTAGAAATGTTTCACTTTTTGTAGCCCAGGTTGGAGTCTCTATGTCGACCCTCTTATTCACGGGGAAAAATATAGGAAACGCTAATAAATCGAGGAAATAAGGAGTGGGATTTACAAGCTCAACTTGCAAAGTTAAAGGATCCAAAGCGCGTACACCTACCTCATCTAAAGCACATAACCCTTGCTTTGCAGCTTGTCCGTTTTTAATGACGTAAAGTTGAAACGCCGTGTCGGTTGGAAAACTTGGAGAAAGGGCCTTTTTCCATGCATATTCAAAATCAGATGCCGTTACAGGATCCCCATTTGACCATTGGGTATGCCTTAAGTGAAAAGTGTATGTTTTTAAATCCTCAGAAACCTCAACAGATTTTGCAAGAGCAAGCTCCGTTTTTTCCTCTAAATTGATACGCGCAAGCCCTTCGAAAACCATCCGCATGATTGTATGACTTCCCAAATCTTTGGCTTTCCTTGGATCTAAGCTTTGAGGTTCTGCTCCCAAATTGATTCGGGCAGTATTATCAGATTTACAACGATGACACGGCTCACCACAACCAATAAGTAAAACCGCTAAAGAAATGACGTAGGCAAAAAAACGCATATGGATTAACCTTTCCTTATGTATCATTTTGAATGTGGCGACTTTGCAAAAACTGTCGCTCCCACACCCGTATTAAATTCCCCTGATTTTCAAAAGCTCTTTGGTGGTGAAGATGGGATCTCTCTTCCACTTGATGAGCAGGGCCTTTTTAGGCCACTTGAAACCATTTTTTTACCAGAAACCAAGGTAAAAATCACAGGCCGTTCAAGCAGGGGGATATACAGCATTGTGTCATCTGAATATATTGCTGGCAAGCTTTTTATTGACGCTCGTTTCTTAGAAAATGCGAGAGATACAACACCTGAAAGGATCATCAGAACACCCAAAGCGGAAAAATTACTAGAGCGACTCGAATCACTTTTAGGCCTACCTTACGTTTGGGGTGGAAACTATAGTAAAGGAATCCCCGAAATGCTGGAATTTTATCCTCCTGCAAGGCCAATTGCTTCTCACATTGAAGCAATTTGGGCGATGAAAGGGGTGGACTGCTCAGGCCTTCTTTATGAAATTACAGATGGGGCAACTCCTCGCAATACCTCTCAACTCATCAATTACGGACAAGCTGTAAAAATCATTGATAAAGAAATTATTTTACAACTAAAACCCCTCGATCTGATTGTTTGGAAAGGACACATGATCATCGTCCTCGATCCCAACACTGCCATAGAAAGCAGGGCAGGAGTTGGTGTCGTTAAAACTTGTTTACAAGACCGACTAGCCGAAGTAATGCAAACAAAAACTCCCGCTGATTCCTGGGACAATCCCAATGACTTCGTCATCCGGAGATGGCACCCCGAAATGCGCTCCCTATAACAAAGATCCACGCAAAGTCGCGAAAACGCAAAAAGAAGTAGAAATTATTATAATATTTTTTTGCGTCTTTGCGTTTAGATGTGCCAAAGCCATAAGCATGTTATTTTACCACAGCATTTTCATTAAAAAGATTTGACTCAAAAAAGAATGCCTATAATTTTTTTAATAAGTTTCTCTGCGTTCTCTGCGGCTCAGTCTTCACTCGGCGCTGATGGAATTTGGTATTTAGACAACAAGACTCTGACTTGTTGGCTAAATACCAAATTCCATCAGCGCCGAGTGAAGACTGAGCCGCAGAGAACGCAGAGAAAAATAATTTCTTCAAATTCTGAGGTTACTCTTATATAAATAAGCTATCAAATCTTTTTAATGAAAATGCCGTGGTTATTTTACACAGACCTTTTTATTTAATACGTACTGGATGCAGCCTTGAAGACTAATGTTGTCGTTGAGGATCACTTTTACGGGAATTGTAGAGAGAAGTTCCGCAAATCTCCCCTTTGATGTAAAGGACTTCATAAAATGCTCAGGGTTGATAGCATCTAAATTTTTTGGCGCAATCCCTCCACCTAAATAAACGCCACCAAGAGAGAGAAATTTCAGCGCCACATTTCCACATTCACTTGCATAGATAGACATAAACCAATCCAGCGCTCTCATGCACGCCTTATCCTGTTTTTTAAGAGCCTTTTCTGAAATCACTGCAGCTGGATTTTTCAAGGAAAACTCCGCTGTTAATTCCTCAGAAGGATTTTCCAGTCTCATATCTGTTAAAAACCGATATAACAAATAAAGGCCACTTCCACAAACAACCCTCTCGTAAGAAACGTGCTTATGCAGCCTTTTTAAAAACCTTAAAAGCTCCATCTCCATCTCATCTCTTGGAGCAAAATCGACATGACTTCCTTCACAAGCAAAAGGATGATGGATCTTCCCATCCCAATAAAGTCCTGCCTCACCAAGCCCCGTTCCTGCAGCAACAATCGCTCTATTTCCATCCTGCTTTTTTCCTTCACTGATAACAAAAAAATCTTCCTCTTTTAGCGTGTTAATTCCCCATCCATCTGCTTCAATGTCATTGATCAACCACGCTGCATCAGTCTTGAGCTCCTTCTTCAATTCTTCAACATCAATTACCCAAGCCAAATTCGTTGCTTTACATTTTCCCTCTTTCACTGGCCCCGCAACCCCAAAACATGCCCCTTCTATTTTTTCTTTTTCTTCATCCAGAAACAACTTCACGATTTCAAGCAAGGAAGGATATTCTTGACTGACAAATTTCTCTTCTCTCTCCATTTTCCACGCGCCATTAATCGTATACAGAGCAAGTCGCGTTTTCGTCCCTCCAATATCGCCCACAAGGATCCGCATCAGGAGCCTCCAGAGCGCCGCTTTCGACTTTCTTCAGCTTGTTGCTTACGCGCCTCTCTACGGATGTTTGCTTCTTCAAAGCGCCGCTTTTCAATAGGCGTTTCTGGCATAACAGCAGGGACTTCTACGGGCTTGCGATTTTCATCAACAGCGACGAAAGTAAAATAGGCAGACAGAATATGACGGTGTTCTCCTGTCTTAAAATGTTCGGCAACTACTTTAACTCCAATTTCCATTGAAGTGCGCCAGCTACGATTAATGGACGCTCTAAAAAGAAGAATATCTCCTCCAACAGCAGGTCCTAAAAAATGCATCGAATCAACAGATGCTGTCACACACGTGCTACCGCTATGACGCTCTGCAACAACGAGAGCAATCCGATCTAATGTTGCCATTACAAGGCCACCAAAAACAGTGCCGTACGAATTTAAATCATTTGGAAAAACTTTATACGTGTGATCGTGCACAGCTGTCTCAGAAACTTTTTTTGCATCCATAATTATCACACTAAGAAATTGCAATTTCTTTTGCAATCCCTTAGACTAACAGCTAAGCAACAAGGAGCATTTCATGTCACAGAACGATACAGCAAAGAAAAAAGCTTTAGAGCTTGCCGTTTCCCATATTGAAAAACAATTTGGTGAAGGGACAATCATGACTCTTGGTAAACACTCTTCTTCAAGAGAAATTAGCGTCATTAAAACAGGAGCCCCAGCTCTTGATATCGCGCTTGGAATTGGCGGCGTCCCAAGAGGGAGAATCATCGAAATTTACGGCCCAGAATCTTCAGGAAAATCTACTCTCGCTACACACATCGTTGCTAACGCTCAAAAAAATGGAGGGCTTGCAGCCTACATCGATGCCGAGCACGCACTCGATCCTGGCTATGCTGCAAAAATCGGCGTTAACCTCGATGATCTCATGATTTCTCAGCCCGATTGCGGCGAAGACGCACTTAATATTGCGGAAATGCTTGCACGATCCAACGCAGTTGATGTCATCGTCATCGATTCTGTTGCTGCCCTTGTACCTAAAAACGAACTAGAAGGGGAGATCGGCGACTCACACATGGGCCTTCAAGCGCGTATGATGTCACAGGCTCTTCGTAAACTGACTTCTACACTTTCCAAAAGCAACACTTGCGCAGTCTTCATCAACCAAATTCGGGAAAAAATTGGCGTAATGTTCGGCAATCCAGAAACAACCACAGGCGGTCGCGCGCTTAAGTTCTACTCTTCCGTACGGATGGACATACGTCGTATTGGCGGCATTAAAGGAGCAGAGGGAGCTGCAGACATTGGCAACCGAGTTAAAGTAAAAGTTGTAAAAAACAAAATGGCGCCTCCGTTCCAAGTCGCAGAATTTGATATTCTGTTTAACGAAGGAATTTCTCGTTTAGGATCTCTACTTGATATGGGCGTTGACTTGGGTGTCGTAGACAAAAAAGGAACCTGGCTAAGCTTCAACACCAATCGCCTCGGTCAAGGACGTGAAGCTGCTCGTGAAGAGCTCAAGAAAAATCCTAAGCTCGCTGATGAAATCGAAAAACAAATCATCGCAAAGTGCGCCGAAAAAGGAGGCTCTCCCACAAAAGCAGACACAGCAGCCATTGCCGCAGAATTCAACGAATAAAGGCGAAAGCTTTCGTTGCTTTTTTTAAACGCAAAGTAAGAGGAGAAAGAAAAGATCACGCAAAGACCAAAGCATGCAATTTACTACGTAAATTGCATGCTTTGGTTATTTTTGGAAGGAATGCAAAAGAACAATTAAAATCTATTGACCACTCGATAAATACCGTTTTTCATTACTTTATTTCCAAAATTCAACAAAAGACCAAGTTTTAACTTGCTAAGACGCAAGTAAGTGAACAACTGTGTGTGATGAAGAGGGTGATCCATATCTGTGGCTTTAATTTCTAATATCACCAAATTTTCAACAAGAATATCTAAAAAAAGAGGGGCCTTAATAACCTTACCCTTATATTTAACGGGCACCGGCACTTGCCTCGCGCATTGAATCCCTTGTAATAATAACTCGTGACATAAAGCTTCTTCATAAATGCTTTCAAGCAATCCGGGACCAAAAGTGCGATGCACCTCAATTGCTGCACCTATAATTTTTTGCGAAAGTTCATTTTCCATAGGCAACAAATAATAAATTATTCACCACTTTTCAGAAAACAATTTTTTCTTTTGCATTCCTTTTATAAGTAATTAAAGCTTGCAATCTACGCAGTAGATTGCAAGCTTTAATTCTTTGCGCAATCTCTTCTTTCTCCTCTTACTTTGCGTTTAAAAAAAGCAACAAAAACTTTCACTCACAGTCTTTAGCTTCTTGCATTAGAGACGGCATACTGAACGAGCATATCGTTCATCTTGACGAAAGACTGCGTATAAAGGCCTAAATCCTTTAAAGTCTCTTTGAATTGACGCATTTCATCATCGAACACAAAAAGCGCCTTTTCCTTACCAATAAAGCGCGCCATATTCATTTCATTTTGCCGGTTCTCATCTTGTCCTACATCGCCAAGATCATCGGCAATCTGAAACGCCATTCCTAAATGATAAGCAACTTTTTTCACCTGTTCTAATTTAGCAACGTCGCCACCGCCAAAGACCCAACCTAAAATGAAAGAAACCTCAAACAAAGTAACTGTTTTTTTATAGATAATCTGCTTAAGAGTCTCAAGACTATTTACAGGAGGGAATAAATCTAAAAATTGACCACCAGTCGCTCCCAAAATACCTGCACAGCGGGTAGCTGCCTCCAAGGCCTGAACACAAGCATGTTCACTAAGAATCGAAAAATGAGTGTTTGCCTCTTTCATCACCTTCGTATTAGCATAAATTTTTTCAAAAGCAGCCGTAATCAGGGCGTAACTTGATAGCAGCGCAATAGATTCTCCATAAACTTTATGAACAGAAGGCTTATCCCTTCTTTCATCATCATTGTCCATACAAGGAAGATCATCCGCAATCAAAGAAGCTGTATGAAAAAATTCAACAGAAAGAGCTGCGGGATAAACATTTAGCCCATGTTCCAAAGCCTCTGCAACCATCACAACAATCAAAGGCCTAAACCTTTTACCACCATTGGTAAGGGCGTATTCACAAGCATCACGCAGCTTTGTCTTTTCCCCAAAACCGCTAATACTTTTTGCAATTTCCTGCTCTATCTTATCTCGGTGATAAAAAAAATGGGAAGACTTGGCTTGCTCTTGAAGGCTGGTCATAATATGTGTCCTTTTATACTTGTACAAGGAAAACAAGATGCCAGTTTTCCAATTATTGTCCCAGGGTTTGTTACACAATTGCATCCTAAATTAGCTCTGTCGCCGATAATCGCCCCTAATTTCTTTAATCCTGAAGCAATTCTCTCATTATTTAAATATATAATTACCTCTTTACCATCCAATCGGAAATTAGCCAACTTAGCTCCAGCTCCCAAGTTTACGCCATCGCCCAGTATTGAATCACCCACATAGTTAAAATGGGCTGCCTTTGCCCCATTTAAGAAGATCGAGTGCTTCACCTCAGTCGCATGTCCAATCACACAACTGTTTCCCGTAATGACCCCAGGTCGAATATACGCGCCATGTCGTATCTCACAATTTTCTCCTATAATACATGGGCCTTCAATATACGCTCCAGGTTCAACCTTCGTTCCTTTTCCAATAGAAATGCTCTCAGGATTAATCAAGTATGCTTGAGGAGAAATTTCCCCTAAAATCATTCCCAGTTCCCGAGATTCCAAGTATTTTTTTATATTTTTCAAGGCATCCCAGGGGTGCTTGCAATTTTCAAACAAATCCTTATGCTCAAAAGAACGTAGATCAAAAAACCTTTCCATCAACACCTCTCGTTTTTCTTAAGAGAATATAATATATATAAGAATAAGATTCTTCTTAGAACAGTGTGGAAGTGTTCACAAGCCACCCCTTTTCTCCATGAAAACTACCTGTTTACAACATGTCAACCAAACTCTCATAACCTTGTTCAAAACCCTCAATTCTCCATCCGTCATCAACCCCCGAACACTCCATGAACAACATCTTCCACAACCCCTAACGGCCTTTATTGTATATATTTTTCCAAGAAGGAATCTGTTCATTTACTGTTTATAATTAATGTGTTAAGTGCTTATTAATAGCCGTGCGGAGAATAATCGCCATAATCTCCGCATTTTTGCGGAGATTGTTCTTGCTTGTGCGGAGATTGAGTGTTATAATTCAGATATGTACATCCATGAACTTGAAAATTGGCCCCATTTTTTATGGGATCATGAAAACCTCTCTCATTTACTCATCCAGTTGCGTCACGAACAGGGGCGCTTGATTGGTGGAATGAAATCTATTGGTTTTCACATGCGTGACGAAACTGTTTTGCAAGCTTTAACGCAAGATGTTGTAAAGTCCAGTGAGATCGAAGGGGAAATTTTAGATCAATCTCTTGTACGCTCCTCTGTAGCTCGCCATCTTGGGATGGATATCGCTGCTCTTGATAGCTCAGATAGAAACATTGATGGCGTTGTTGAGATGGTGCTTGATGCTACGCAGAAATTTGATGAACCTCTAACAAAAGAAAGGTTATTGATCTGGCATGCATCTCTTTTTCCCTTAGCGCGAAGTGGTTTTAAAAAAATCAAAGCCGGAACTTGGCGTACAGGTCCTGTTCAAGTGGTTTCGGGACGAATGGACAGAGAAACCGTTCATTTTGATGCTCCTGCAGCTGAGAGAGTTGATCATGAAATGACCCTCTTTTTGGACTGGCTAAATAACGAAACATCTATGGATCTCGTTTTAAAAGCTGCCATTGCGCATTTATGGTTCGTAACAATTCACCCTTTTGAAGATGGAAACGGTCGTATTTCTCGTGCTATTGCCGATCTGTTACTGGCGCGCTCCGAAAATAGCTCTTGCAGATTCTACAGCTTGTCCGCACAAATTCAGAAAGAAAGAAAAACCTATTACGCTATTTTGGAACAAACTCAAAAAGAAAGTTTAGATATTACTTCCTGGATAGAATGGTTTTTTAGTTGTCTTCGAAGAGCAATAAAAGAGGCGTTATTTACTCTTGATACCATTTTACAAAAAATGCATTTTTGGGAGCATCATACAAATCTCTCCGTAAATGAGAGGCAAAGAAAAATGATCAATAATCTTTTGGACGGCTTTGAAGGCAAGTTAACCACATCCAAGTGGGCAAAAATGACAAAATGTTCTCAGGATACCGCCTATCGAGACATTCTTGATCTCGTGGATCGAGGCATTCTCAAAAAAAATGCAGAAGGTGGTCGCAACACAAGCTACTTTCTTTTGATGCCAGAAAAGTTACTGTGATTTTTCGTGTTTTTCCTGTTATTTTATTGTCTAAAATAAACTATTCGGTATCTTCCTTGATGTAAGTTATGAGGGGCCGAGCGTTTAAAATTTTCAGTTGATTTGTGTTGTATTTTTCCTTTATAGTTTAGCTCAATTATGAAGAAAAATTTAATCGAAACTTCCCATTACCAAACCTTCGAGTCTCTTAGGCAGGAAGAAAATGGAAGCGAGTTTTGGAGTGCTCGTCAGCTGGCAAAAGTTCTTGAATATTTAGAATATCGGAATTTTCTTGCTGTTGTTGATAAAGCTAAAAAAGCCTGTAAAAATAGCGGACGCCCTATAGAGGACCATTTCGTTGATATCACCGAAATGGTCGACATTGGCTCTGGGGCTCGACGCAAAATTGAAGATGTAAAGCTATCTCGCTATGCGTGTTATCTAATAGTTCAGAATGGAGACTCTTCCAAGCGTGTAATTGCCAATGGGCAGACCTATTTTGCTATTCAAACGCGTAGGCAAGAACTTGCTGATAGCCAATCTTTTCAACAATTAAGAGAGGACGAAAAACGTCTTTTCCTTCGAAATGAACTTCGAGAGCACAATAAGCTCCTGGTTGAAACCGCCCAACAAGCTGGCGTAGAAACAACTCTAGACTTTGCCGTATTTCAAAACCATGGATACAAGGGTCTTTACGGGGGATTAGATGCAAAAGGCATTCAAGAGAGCAAAGGCTTAAAAAAGAGCCAAAAAATTTTAGATCACATGGGAAGTACCGAACTCGCAGCGAACCTTTTTAGAGCTACACAAACAGAAGACAAGCTGCGCCGCGAGAATATCAAGGGGAAAAATAAAGCAAATCAAACCCATTTTGAAGTTGGAAGGAAAGTGCGTCAAACCATTAAAGAATTAGGTGGTACTATGCCAGAAGACTTACCCGTAGCAGAAAAGAGCGCTGTGCTTTTGGAAAAAGAGATCAATAAAAAATCTGTAAAGTAAAAGAATCTGGGCGAGAGGATTCGAACCTCCGACCTCTTGCACCCCATGCAAACGCGCTAGCCAAGCTGCGCTACGCCCAGATAAAAATTAGATCGCTGTGAGACCTTCAAACTGAAATTCTGCTTTGGCAAATTCTTTTACACCAATGCGCGCGCACTCTTCGATGATTTTTTCCAAAACATCGCCCGCGTGTACTTCAGCAGCAGAAATATCGACAGAAATAGAGGCAGAGAAATTCACTCCCCCTTTAACCCCTTTCACTTTAAAATTGGCGTAAATCGCCTCTTTTTTCTTAGAAATATTTTTAAATCGCACCAGGTTATTATCGGCTAAGTCTGACATATTTCCTCTCGTTTGAACCCGAAATACTACTGAAGACTAGAATATTGTTTCAACACTAAATAAAAATAATGCATCACCTGCGCGTGCGAAAGATTTTTTTTGGCAAAAAGATTCGTGTTTGCCACAATCCCCCTCACTTCTTCCTCATGTTCATTAGCCCACTGAATTTTATCTACTAAATCGCTAAAATCCTCCGCCACCGGAATATAATGGACAAAAGGTTTCAGGCTACCGTAATACCATTGAATATTTTTCGATTCTTGCTTAAACACCACCGAATTGCAAAACCATCCCCAAAAAGCCTTAGAATAGGCGCACGTGTTGCCATCAGCCAGAATCTGATACTTATACTTCAAATGATCCTGCAATAAGAGCGAGCTGCCAAAATACCCTTTCCTAATCCATTCCCTCTTTTGCTCGCCTCCCACTTGCACAAGCCGATTCAGCCTTGCATCTACCGCTCGAGGATGTTTCATCGAAATCTCCACAAGCTTCGTCCTCAAAGTCCCCGAACTTCCTCCACGCCAAATCGCGCAATTCACCTTTTTCTCCCAAGGAAACCTCTGATTTCCACTTTCCACCTCTCTCAGCACCTTTCCATAACCTCCAAGCGCCTCAAAATCTGGAATCAAAATCCCCTTCCCTCCCCTCTCTTTTGCAAACACCAAAACCGCCTCTTCGCAACTATCCTCCAAGCAAACAACAAACTCACAATCTGGCAACACATAACTTTCACATACCTCCACAAGCGCCTTTGTAACCGCCTCGCATCTCTCATGCTTCACATCATCTCTAACACAAACCTGACCATCTGCAATCGCATACCCCACATGCATATGCCCATCAATGTGCACATCCTCTCTTTTCTCAAACTGCGCAAAATCCTCCGCAATCTGCTCCTCCATCCATCCCGCATGCACACTCACACACAAACAAATTGCCAAACATAGAAATTTCATCTGTATTCCGCCACAAATCCAATCGATTTAAGGTATTCTTGGTTTTGGATCACGTATTCGGGATAAGTTTGATCTAAGGGAAAGACGGGATGACTATTGATCCATTGATCAATGCTTTCGTCGCTTTGGTCTAAAGTAGAATCTCGACCCTCTACGACGCTTTCCAATTTTTTCCTTACCCTGTCTCGCCCACCCATCCATGTAAAGTGCCACCCCCCGTTCTGAATCGAGCTCCAGATACCACTATGTTTCCGAAAATATTGGGGGCTATGTTTCATCACATTACGATAAACCGTAGCAATGGTTCCAACCCATTTTCCTCCGCCCCAAGCATCTTGTGTAGAAGTTTGGCGGTTGAGATGAAAATAATGCATTGACATTTCAAAAGAAATGGGACCGTGGAAGTGATTTTTCCCTTGTATCAAGAGCTCCTTTATTTTTGCTTTTCGAGGAATTTCATCGACGTCAGAAATAAGAATGATGTCCATGGGATTACAATGGACAAGCCCTTGTAATATTTGATTTCTTTGGTAATTTTCCCTTTCCCATAATCCGAACTGGGGATGTGTTGTCTCAATCTTCACATGGATGATTTTTGGCAGATGCTTTGTAAACAGAGATTTATTTTCCTCGAAATACAGAGGCTTTAATCCCCCCCTTTGCGTTTCCACGGATTCTACGAGGACAAAATAATCTACGACTTCGTCTAATTCCGCTAAGCGTATTTTCAAAAGCTCTATTTCATTAAAAAAGGGAAAGCAATCATATATTTTCCCAAACGCCACAATCTGTGTAAAAACAAGTAAAAAGAATGCCATTTTTTTCATCATAGAAAAACCTTAAGAAATAACAAGATAACTCGCCACATTTTTTTCTTTTGCATTATATACATAGGTCCATTAATTTTTTGCCCTATTAGCCAAAAGGATTTTTATGAAAAATATTCTGACTTTATTTCTTGCAGCGGTGTTCTTTATCTTCAAACTATGCGCCTATCAAGATAAATTCGAAATTATTGTAAACCAACATCCTGCTCCGAGAAATGGACCTCCGTATATACATTGGTGTACGATGTGTGGTGCTGACAACCGCTATGAAATGTTAAAGGAAACAATAGAAATTATTGAGCCTTATTTTGATCAAATACATATCGTTGATAACGGATCTACCGATGCAACTCCTACTTTGGCATTGCTATCTCCTAAGGTAATTTATACAAGACTTGAAAATTGGGATGGAAATTGGCCTAAATGTTATTTCGAATCGATTAGAGGAGTATGTGAAGGGGAATGGTTTATATTCCATGATAGCGATGAAAGACCGTCTCCCGAATTTTTAAAAAATTTAAAAACTATTACGCAATGGGCAAATCGATATCGTTTTAACACAATCGGAGTACAGTCTTGCCATCACTCTTATAGCGATGATGGAGCTGTAATATCTATATATGCAGATGTTATATCTAAACCTGGTTACGAAAAGCAAAACTTCATTAAGAGGCAAGATATGGTTATCAATGCTTTTGGAGGGCATACAGGATTTCATTTAATGCGTCCAAGGGTAAGATCCTTATGGGATCTGAATCCGCATTTTTTTTATAATCATTACAAAAGCGCATCCTCAACCAGAATTTCTGGATTTGCACATGGATTTATGTATCCCACTACTTTTGATGGGTTAAAGCCTTTCGCAAATGAAATTATTAAATTAAGAGAAGAGCTAGGAATTGTCAGCATTCAGCAGTTGTTCTCTATGCTACACTCAAAGGAAATCCCTCAAAAAATGCGAGAATTGATATCAAAATGGGAATTTGCCGACAGGGAAGCTAAGGAAGTTTGGGAATTAATTATCAGAGACAATTGTCAATTTAATTTGCCCACTTTCTGTAACAAACCCTGTTGTGCGTATAAAAACTCTTGATTTAATGGTTTTCGATTAAAAGAAGCTGTTTGGTTTCCATGCCAGATGCGTAGCTTAAGACCTTTCTTCCTTTTAGAGAAAAAGGCGCCTGAGTAAGATCAAGCGGTCTGTAGTGACCTCTTGGGATGTCGATATTTGTTGTAGTAAGAGTCACAGGATCTACGTCATTTAAAATCAAACAATACTTAAATTTTTTAAACTGAGGCAGAATTGATAAAACATCTTTAATAGGAAGATGTTGGAAAACTTCTTTGCATATTAATAAGTCTGCTTCTGGAAGCAAATACTCAATTCCATCTGCTCGAACAAATGATATATTTTTAGCCCCATAATTTTTTGTGTTTCTTTCAACAACGGAATCGACAACGTCAATGCCAGTGTACTGAATTCCTTCCCAATTAATAACTCGAGAAATTTGCCAATCTCCACAACCGAGATCAACTACAGATTTGATTTTCTTTTTTACCAGAAAATCTTTTAAGAATTCAATGTAAGCCCGGGCGTTTTCAGGGGATGATCCAGAGCCAGACGTAAATTCATAAGTTGCGCTTTTTAAACCATTATTATCGTTTGCCCATTCGCCTCGTTCATAAATACTCGAAAAAACAGACCGGTTGGAATGTTTTTCTTCATTGGCAGAAAGAGATACAAAAAAAACTACAAAAAAAAGGGAAAGATATTTCATAAAACCTCTATATAATAATTTGGGTATAACTATTTTATAATCATCTCAACTTTTGAGATGACATAAGGAAACATATTTAATATATAAGTCTTCAGAATTGGTCATTAAATAATCTGAAGTAATCTTATTTTCTGTTCCCAAAACCACTTTTTTTGGCTTAATTAGATTGGTGTAAAGCGGTTTTAGGTTTTTGTACTGATATTTGGTTACCCAATTTTTAGCTGCAGGTGTGTTTTGGAGAAGTGTGTTATAATTGTTGTATACTTCCAAAAGCGTATTTATTACTTCCTCTTCTGAGCAATTATAAGAATACCCATAGTAATCTCCGGCAGGATAGAGTGCGGGCTCAAGTCTATCTGAGGGAATTGCCTTTATGAATCCACTTTCACAAAGCGTAGATTGAGCTGTGTTGTTTGTAGCAATCACAGGAATTCCAAGGGCCATAGCTTCTCTTGGTTGAATGGAAAATCCTTCTCCCTTTGATAGGCTTACGTAGCAATCGATTGCTTTAAATTGTTCGAGATATTCCTTTTTGTCCCGAGAAAACTGTGTAAATTCAACATTTTTAAGTTTTAATTTAGTAATTTCTCTTGTAAGAGCATTTCTTATCTCTTTTTCTCCATAACGGCTATTAATTTTTAATAATACCTTAGGATTATTCTCAAAAGCTTTGGCAAAAGCTCTGATAAGCGTAATATGATTTTTACGGTCGCTATAGGCACTAAAATTAGCAAAGATAAACGGTTCATTGGCATGAGCTTTTATAGGAGTAGATAAAAAATTGTCCAATTCTAGACCCAAGGGTAGTTCGAAAATGGGGATCATTACTCCAGAATTTCTATAGACATCAATTAAGAATTTATCCGGAACCGCAACAGCATCAAAATAGGTGTTTAAAAGGGTTGTCCACATCTTGGGGATTTCAGAGGACTCAAACATAGAATACGCAATGCAAATTTGATCTGCGGGTTTTTCTATTCCTTTCGGCAATTTTTCTATTAATTTTATGTAATTATCAATTCCGGGTTGCCATAAAAGATCCTCGAATACAATAACTTTCCCCAGATTAGCGCATTTTTTATTCACAAGAGTTTGGATGTTTTTTGAAACATCGTCGAATTTGTTTTTCCGTGTGGAAACAAAGCGGATATCTATCTCGTCTTTAAATGTATGAATTAATTCTGCTGATTGCCTTCCTAATCCTTCAGTTAAATTCACATAGCCAATTACAGTTAAATAGGGTCTATATAAATATCGTTGATACAATTGAATTCCACCAATCAAAGAAGCTACGCAAAAAAGACTAATAAAAAGGTAGAGGATTTTTTTACTTTTCATAGGGAAGACTTTAGTCGAATTTGTCCTTTGCGTCAAAGACTCTTTTGTGTTACAAGCAATGGCTTCTTAACTATATTTGGATCTTAAAATGAAAAAGCGGAAAAAATTCATAGTTATTACAGCAATTCTAGCTATAGGATTATCTGCCTTTGGCTGGTGGCGGCATGAGCGGCAAAACGAGCGACCTTATTTGACGATTATGGGATATATAACTGCAGCGGATGGCTTAGGAAGACAGCCAATTGAGCTCATTAAAACTTTAAAAGATGATATAAGCATTAATTTTATTCCTACAGAAAAAAAAATCATATTAAAAGACGTTCCTGCAGACGTAGCTAAAATCATTAAGAAGAAAAACAAAAAAATGGGACGCGTGGTCATTTTTGAGGATTGTGTTTGGATCCCAGGCTTGAATAAATATGATAAATTAAAAACTCCTGTAAATAATGATCAAATTAGAATTGCTTATTCTATGTTCGAATCTACAAAGATTCCTGCTGAATGGGTGATGATTTTTAATACCTATTTTGACGCCATAGCTGTACCCGATAAATTTTTAGTAGATGTCTATAAAAATTCAGGGGTAAAAATCCCTATTTTCGAACTCCCGCTTGGGTTGGATTTTGGTCAATTCTGTGAGGCTCCTTTGAAAGAGAAAAAAAATGAGCCTTTTGTTTTTGCGAATTTTAGCACATGTATAGATAGAAAAAATCATATATTGCTTATCAATGCCTTTGCTAAGGCTTTTGGGAATAATCCTAAGGTAATCCTTCGGATAAATGCCAGATATGGCGATGAGGAAACTCTTAGAACAACAACGAGAGAGCTTAGTGTTTTGAATTACGATAATATCCAATTTACCCAATTGACCCTTGAAAAAAACGCGTATTTTGAGATGTTTTCTGGAGTGGATTGTTATGTTAGTCCGTCTAAAGCGGAGGGTTTTTCTATTCAGCCCAGAGAAGCTATGGCATTAGGCATTCCTGTGATTGCCACTAACAACACCGGTCAAACAACAATTTGTGAAACGAATTTAGTTAGAGCTGTTAATTCCACTATAGAAAAGCCTGCCTTGTATTTTTGGAATTCATATTATGGAAAATCTTTTGATTGTACAGAGGAGGATCTTGTTGAAGCTCTGCTAGATGTTTATAATAACTATGAAAAGTACTTGGAAAATGCAAGTGCAGCGAGAAAGTGGGTGCGTCAATATGAATTTCAAGAGTTACATGGCTTATATAAAACTCTAGTTAAGCCCGATAAAATTAAGCTTGGGTCGGAAAATAAAATTACAGACGAATGCTTAATAATCGCAGAAAAAAAACTATATGAAAAATATAAAAATCTTACCAATTGCATCACGGAGTAGAATATGAGAATGGTTTTTAAGCTTTTTTTATCTGCTATATTTTTAGTCAGTTCTGTGCAAGCTGATGAATGGCAATTTATTTTAAAAAATAAGATTTTAAATAATGAAATTCCTCTATGGATGATAAAAGAGGTAGAAAAAGATTTTGACCCGCTTAGCAAAACAGGAATCTCAAAGTCTGATCTAGAAAAAATGATCCAAGACAATGGACCCAATAACGATTTTCTTCTTGTAAGATACGAAATTAGAAACGGGAAAATTTTAATTAAATACAACCAGGGGCTGGAGGATTATCAAAGACAGAAAATAGTAACAAGAGCTCTTGAAACTCTTGCTGCAGCTATTACCCTTCCAAATTGTGAATTTATAGTTTCTTTACACGATTCTTGTGCATGCATAGGTAATGCGAGAGATTTTAGAGGGCCAGTATTAAGCTTTGCAAAAAGCGTTACAGATTTTTATAGTATCATGATTCCTGATTTTGAAGCGCTTGGTGGGTATTCCCGGTTATTAGAAGAGGTGAGGCTGGCCAATAGAAGGTTTCCCTGGCGCAGAAAAACTTCGCAGGCTTTTTGGAGAGGGAATAGTACAGGTGGAAGTCTGAATTTGCATAATTATTTTAGTTTCCCGAGAATACAACTTGTTGCCCTTTCCTTAAAATACCCAGAGTTTTTAGATGCAAGGCTTATGGGTCTTGTACAGTTGGAAGATCAAGCTGTTGCTGAATTATTAACACAGCAGGGATATTTGGGAAATTTTCTTCCGACCTTTAATCATATGCAATATAAATATCAAATTCTTGTAGATGGGAATACCTGTGCTTATTCCCGTGCAGTTTGGGAACTTTTTTCCAATTCAGTAATGTTTAAACATGAATCTCCAAATATTCAATGGTACTATAACGAACTCGTCCCATTTGTACATTACATCCCGGTAGCGAATGATTTTCATGATTTGATAGATAAAATTCATTGGGCAATGAGCCATGATTCAGAAACGCAGCAAATTGTAAAAAATGCAAATGAATTTGCACATAAAAATTTAAAGCATGAGGACATAATGCTTTATTTGTATTTAGTTATTAAGAAATATGCTGAATTGCAAAACTTTTAAATAAACTTATAAATGTTAAAGTCGATTATTCTATGTTTAGTGTTTGGTGTTTTTTGCGCAAGGCCTATTCAGGCAAAAGACCCCAAAACTTTAGTTTTGATTATCTGCTCGGATAATCTTCCAGTTTATGTAGATCTTCAAAGAGTTTGGAGGTCTTATATGCATCTTGATCCTGAACATTTTGAATGTTATTTTATAAGAGCTGTGCCGGAGCTATCCTCCGACTTTTTAATAAAAGATGATGTAATATGGTCTAAAGGGCAAGAGAGTGTTATTCCTGGATTGCTTAATAAGACCTTGGTATCTCTTGAAGCTTTGCTGCCGAGACTAGATGAATTTGACTACGTATTACGGGCAAATTTATCCTCATTTTATGTTTTCCCTTGCTTATTGGATTTTTTAAAGAGGGCTCCTAGACAACGATTCTATAGTGGAATTCACCATGGTTATAAAAATCCCGAGCATAGAGCAGGATGGGTTAATGGATCTGGAATTATTATGTCTACAGATTTAGCTATGTCATTAATTATAAACAAATCTGCATTATTAAATCGGTCTATGGATAGTTGCTCAAATTTTGATGATGTAGTCATTGCAGATTTTTTTACTAAAAATAGAGTGGGAATTGTATCGGATATTAGTCGAGAAATCTATAGCATAGAAGACTGGACAAATGTTATGAAAAATATCCCCCGTCATGTATTTCATTTCAGAATCCTTACTCCAGAACCCTCTCGGCAGGAAGTGGATTTTTCTATTCATGAAATATTGTTGCAATTTTTTTATAATAAGACGGTGTTATTTGATGAATTTTATTAACCCGAAGAAAACTTAAAAACTTTAAGGACGATTATGTTTAAACGATGTTTTTTTATTGCATATTTTTTAGGTCTATCTATTTTCTTTACTCCAGGTAATGTTTGTGCGCAATCTTCGCGTGAGGCAATTTTGATAAGTCACGTTGAGAATAGTATTTTACGAGCAGAAAGGAATGAATCCAAGCTTTCGCCTGCGGTTATTTCCTTGCCGGGAATGTCTAGTAGCAAAATTAGACATTTTCTTAATAATATATGTTCTATGCCAGGCACTTCGTATTTGGAAATTGGAGTGTATAAGGGCTCGACATTTATTTCTGCCCTATATCGTAATGAATCCAGGATACAGAATGCGATTGCGATTGATAATTGGTCAGAATTTGAAGGCCCAAAACTTGAATTTGATGCAAACTGCATGAAGTTTTTAACAGGACGTAATCACAAGTTTTATTCAGCAGATTCTTTTTCTTTAGATAAAGGCGCTATATTTTCTAAACCTGTTAACGTTTATTTTTATGATGGGAATCATAGTGAACTTTCACAAGAATTAGCCCTTACATATTATGATGATGTACTAGATGATTTATTTGTCTTGATAGTTGATGATTACAATTGGGAATGGGTCGAAGCAGGTACAATAAAAGGATTACAAAAAATGAATTACGAAGTTTTATTTAGTCGACACTTACCTGCAAGATTCAATCAAGATACTGAAAATTGGTGGAACGGTCTTTACGTTGCTGTGATATCCAAGAAAAACTGAATTAACCTCTTCTTGAGATCCTCCTATTTGAGTCTCTATCTGGATAATCAGTTAAGATTTGGTTTATAAATTTATAGAGGCATTCGAGTTTTTCATGGTGTTTTGAAGCTTCAAAAGAAACTTCGCGAAAGTGGAGTATGCACCTGTCAATGTTTAGCTCCACTTGACATCCATGTGAACCAAGATTTCTAATTAAACTAATTTCTGCTGGACTAAACCCCCAATTTCTTAATTCTGAATTGGAAAAAGGGGAAAACAAGGCGGTAATTTCAGCTTCTGTTCTTTTATATTTTACAGAAGGATTGTTTTTTAGATAATAATGGGACGCTGCTCCTGTATCCTGCCATGTATTATTTATTATTGTAGGATGGAATTTTAGATCTTTTAAATTAGGTAATTTTTTGGGATCAAACGCTACAAACGGAACCCATAAATAATTTACGGGTATGCGAGTATCCGCTAGGCTTCGGGCCATCCCAAAAATATCAAGATCTTTTAGTCTGTCTTTTATGCTAATTTTACGAATAAAAAAGGCATCTCCGTCCATGATTGCAACAGGGTCATTATTGTCGTAACCAAAGTAATCAAGTGCATACTGTATTACACGAGCATGCCTGTCACTGGGGCTTTGCATATTTGCAGGATTTGCAAAATGCCATTCTTGTTCAAATCGGATACATTGAATTCCAAATTTTTCACAAGTTTGTTGAATAGCTCGTTCATTGTCGGCTGTCCTAGCATCATTGAAAACAATCAGCTCATAGTCATCGCTCATGAATTTTTGCAAACAACGGTGTTGTATTTCAATGAAATCTGCTTGGTTATAATGAAATGTCAAGATTCTCACTTTTGAAAATAATGACCCTGAAAATAAGAGCAATAGAGATGTAAATAGAATAAAAACAGGCATGTTATTACCGTTTTGTAATGATGCAAACGCTTGTATAAAACTGTATCGAATATATGTCTTTTTGATAAATATTTAACTTTTCCACCATATTTTGAGGAGTTTTTTCCCAATGAGCGCATTCTGTTGCAGCTCCTGTGTAGTTGAGATCTTCTATTAGGTTTTTTAAAAATTCAACCGCTGTACCATTCCCTGCTTGAGGCTTCGAAGTCGATCCATTTCCTCCATAGCCTTTCCAGTAAGAGGTATGCAAATCTTCAATAATATACATTCCGCCACTTTTCAGTTGGGGAAAAAGCATTTTAAAACTAATGATTTGTTGATCCATTCTATGGCCTCCATCATCTATGATGATGTCAAAATTTCCTCCAACAGTATGAGTAAAAACATTCAAGTGTTGTGTGTTGGCTTGGTCAAAAAAATGATATTTTGCTTTCGGAGTATAGTATTGTATTGCATCAGGAGAAACATCCATAAAATGTAGTTCTGCATTTGGAAAATAGGCTTCCCATAATTTTACAGAATCCCCTTTGTAAATTCCGATTTCTAAGAATTTAATTGGTTCATTGCGCAGAGCATCAAAATGTTTAGCATAGATTTCAGTGTAGTTATGGAAGGCGGAGCTTTTGTCAGTTTTAGCCTTAATAGCTAATTGATCCAAATAATCATAAGCGGCAGTATCAGATTGTGTTGTTGCGAATGCTGGGAATAAGAATAAACTAAACATAAAGCTTGCGATTAGTGCGTTTAACATTTTGACCTCCATGGCGTTGCATCAACAGTAGATTTTTTTCAGTAAAAAAACAATCGATTTTTTGACAATCATTGAGCTATCATTTTATTTTCGGAGTTAGGGTTAATGAACTTAAAGTTAGAGAAGAGCTGGCATGCAGTGCTTAAGGAAGAGATCTCGAAGCCTTACATTAAAGAGCTAAAGGCTTTCTTGGAGCAAGAAAAGAGGGATGGGCATGTGGTGTATCCGCCGGAGCCGTTGATTTTCAATGCGTTTTTGCAGACGCCATTTGATCAGGTGAAGGTTGTGATTGTGGGGCAAGATCCTTATCATGGAGAGGGGCAGGCGCATGGACTGAGCTTTAGTGTGCCTCATGGAATTCCGTATCCGCCATCGTTGAAGAACATTTTTAAGGAGTTAAAGCATGATGTGGGGATGAGTGATCCAAAGCATGGATGCTTGGAGTGTTGGGCAAAGCAAGGAGTCTTGATGTTGAATGCAACGCTTACGGTAAGGAAGGAGGAACCAAAATCGCATCATGGAAGAGGCTGGGAGCAATTTACAGATGCTGTGATTGGGAAGTTGGTAGAGAGGGAAGCTCCGATTGTGTTTGTTTTATGGGGAAAGTCTGCTCAGGAAAAATGTAGGCATGTGAAGGGGGCTCATATTGTTTTGCAGGCTGCCCACCCTTCCCCTTTTTCTGCTCACAGCGGGTTTTTTGGTTGTCGTCATTTTTCTCAAATCAATGCTTTTTTACAGAAGCAGGGCAGCCGTTTAATCGATTGGGAAATTGGAGCTATTTAGCGATAACGAACTTGCACCCAGGTCCGGTCATTTATGCTATGGTAGTCATCGATAAAAATGAGGTTCATTTTAACGCAGGCCGCTACGGCTTCTTGCACAGTATCAGAACTGTAATCATTGATCCATAGGATGCTATTATCGTGAGCTAGGTTTTTGCTATTCATGATATCTTGTACTACGCCATGGTAGGAATGGTCGCCATCGATATAAATAAGATCGTATTTATCATCAGGAAAGAGAGATTTATATAGAGGTATTGTAACTTTGGAATCACCTGGAACAAAATGGAATTTTGTTCGGTATTTATTCGAGAGGTAGTTTGCGACAAATTTTGTATGGGGACGTTGATTGACATCAAAAGATAGATATTGTTCAAGATTTTCGCAGTGTTGGAAAAAATTTTCTGCTGATTGCCCACCTTTGAGCCCTATTTCAGCAATCGACACGATGTTTGGATGTGATTGAAGGACTTGGTTAAAGCCTGTTAGTTGGGAAGGGGTAATGTATCCTTCTATATTGTCATGATGCAAACCATGGTTTGCAAGATGCTCCTCTAAGGAAGAATTAGAAAATACAGGAAGAATTGATAGACTAAAGAACAGGATATATCGAAACATGGTTCTCTCCAAAAGTAACGTTTTAAAGGTTAAAGATAATGAGCTTCAGCCCAGGTGTGATCATCTTTTCGAATGATTCTGTCGATAACAATGATGTTATTGCGTTGGCATTCGTGAATGGCTTGTTTTATATGATCGTGTTCATAACCATCTACCCATAGAAAAGTATTTTCGTGAGCGATCATTTTGCAATTGAGAATGTCTTGCAAAAATGACTGATTAGAATTAGATGCGTCGATGTAAATTAAATCAAATTTATCACTGGGAAATTGGGAGACGTATTGAAGAACCGTACTTTTAGAATCGCCATCCATAAAATGAAAAACCTTTCCATATTTGCGAGAAAGATAATTGGCTGTAGCCCTTGCGTTAGAGCCGTTGTTAATGTCAAAGGTAAGAAATTTCTCTAGCCCTTTACACTTTTGGAAAAAGAATTCTGTAAAAGGTCCTGCATCGAGTCTAAGTTGGGAAATTGTCCTAATTTCAGGATGCCGTTCGAGCGTGCGGCTAAAATATTCTCGTTGTGGAGGGGTCACCTGTCCTCCCACGCAATTGTGACTTCTGCTGTGCCTTGTAAGATAATTGTCTAGATTGGAGTCGGCAAATAGGGGGATGAGAAATAAACTAAAGGTTAAGATAAGTTGTAGCATAGTTCCTTCCGCAGTTAAAGATTCTTTTGTGGACCTTAGCTGATTAGAAGTTTCTGTTGCAATAACTTTATTTATAATGGATTTTTTGGTTGTCGCCATTTTTCTAAAATCAATGCTTTTTTGGAGAAGCGGGAGGATGGCTTGATCAATGGGGAAATGGGGAGAGTTTCATTCAGTTCTAGCTCAGAAAGGTTTTGGGATATATTTCTTTTGTTCTTAGAGGGTTTGTCAGTTTTCATGTATAATCTCTCCTTAAGTTACCTATAAAATTAAAGGAATTATTTTACAACAATGAAACTGCCTGAAGCTTTACAGAAAGCATTGGAAGAAGAAGTTTCCCGTATGAGCGTGAAGGAACTGGCTTCTTATTCGCGTGATTTAAGCGAGCGTTACCGTGTGGGTAAAGGCTTTGTGGAAAAAGAGGGGCATCGGCTTGCTTATTTGGTGAGTCGGATGCCGGCTACTTTTGCGGCAATTTGTAAGGCGTTAGAAAATGTGGATGGTGTGAGAAGTGTAGCGGACGTAGGGGCAGGGCCAGGGACGGGAATGTGGGCTGCGCTAACCATGTTGAAAGGAATCGAGAGAATTGACTTATATGAAAGAGATAAAGGTTTGATCGCACTTGGGAAAAAATTTGGGGGAAATGAGAATTGGCATGAGGTGGATTTAAGGAACGACTTTAAGATGGAGAGTGCCGATTTGGTGATTTTATCTTATGTTGTAAATGAACTTCCTTCTTACGACAAGTTAGTTAATAAGTTGTGGAACCTCGCAAATAAGTTTTTGCTGATTATTGAGCCGGGAACTCCTGTAGGCTTTGAAAGAATCAGAAAGATAAGAGAAAAGTTTTTGAACAATATAATTGCGCCTTGCACCCACCTAAATGCGTGTCCCATGCAAGGGGGCGATTGGTGCCATTTTGCTGCGCGTGTTGAGAGAACCTCTTTGCATAGACAAGTCAAGGAAGGAGCTTTGGGTCATGAGGATGAGAAATTTTCTTATATTCTCCTATCGAAGGAAAAGAAGGAACTTTCTGGGGAAAGGATCATGCGCCATCCTCAGATAGGAAAAGGACACGTTTCTTTTACGGTGTGCTGTAGTGAAGGGCTTTGTAAAAGGGTTGTGACCAAAAAAGATAAAGAGCGCTATCGCCTCTCCAAAAAAAGCGCCTGGGGTGATGTTTTACCAAGATAATTTTTGAGATTTATCATATCTAAATATGGGAATGCTATAATGATTGCCTATGTACTACAAAGAGTTTTTGAATGTTCTTTCTCAGCTAGCGACACACAATAAGGCTTATGTAGAGGTCGGTGACAAGTTAATTTTTGTAGAAGTAGAAGGCAGGAGCTGGAAAGTATCAAGTAAAGAATTTAATAACGACTTGTTTCTGGTTTATGATGTTCAAGGAGAGCCTAAGTATTTACAGTTTAGAAAAGCGTTGAGAGATTTCCTTCCTTTGATTTAGTGACTTACCTTACGCAAAATGGTGGCGCCAGTTCCTGGCTTGGAGGAGGTGGTGCATTTTTTCCGTGGGTTCCCACCCACGGCTAGCAACTGCCATCGCTTGCGCGATTTGATTACCGCTTTGCGGTTAAGATAAAAATCAGGTTTCCATAACAAAATCGGATGCTGTTCTTAACCGCGAATGCGGTAATCAAATCGCGCAAGCGATGGCAGTTGTTAGCCGTGGTGTGACGAACGAATGTGAGGAACCCACGGAAATCGTATACTCACATCTGAGCCAGGAACTGGCGACAGTATTTTGCGTAAAGTGAGTTATTCATCGTTTTTATAAATCTATCGAATGTAGGGAAGGTTTGACTGTTTTGTATTTTTCGAGGAGCGGGTAGATTTCTTCTTTTAGGTATTCGTCGACTTGTTCCTTGGCTCTTCCCGTGTTAGGTTGTAAGAGTGTATTAATTTCTTGTTCTGAGAGGCCGAGGACGGGATCATTTGGCTTAGGCGCGTGTTTGCGTAAGTGTTCGTGAACGATTTGTCGATCTTTCCCTTTTTTTGAGGCTGCAATGAGGATGTTTTCCAAAGCAATTTGCGGGAGTTCTTCTTGAAGATGTTTTGCAATGATATCAGGATGAATTTGGATATTTGCTGTGATAGAAAGGAGAAGATTAAGAATGCTGTCGGCGCAAAGAAAAGCTTCTGGGATGACGAGTCTTCGGTTAGAGGAATCATCGAGGGATCTCTCTAGCCATTGAGTAGCGGCTGTGTAGGAAGGGTTTTCACAAAGGGAAATAAGGAAGCGGGAAAGACCGCAAATTCTTTCTGCTTGCATCGGGTTTTTTTTGTGCGGCATTGCAGAAGAGCCTACTTGAGTAGTATGAAAAGGCTCTTCTAGTTCTTTAAGATGAGCCAGGAGGCGAAGATCTGTAGCAAATTTGTGGCTGCTAACAGCTAGCCCATTTAGAAGAGAGAGGATTTGGACATCTTGTTTACGTGTGTATGTTTGTCCTGCGATAGAAAATACATGGGAAAACTCCATTTCTTTTGCTACAAAGGTTTCGAGTTTTTTTACTTTGTTGGAGTCATTGTTGAAAAGGGAAAGGAAGGATGCTTGTGTTCCTGTAGCCCCTTTTAAACCTAAAAATCTGATGGTTCTTGTTTCTATGTCATGAAAATCGAGAACGAAATCTTGGAGCCAGAGGCAAGCTCTTTTGCCAACGGTTGTAGGTTGTGCTGTTTGGAAATGGGTATAACCTAGACATGCAATATTGCTTTGTTTTAAGGAAAAATCTGCGAGCTGACGGATAAGCTGAATCAGTTTTGATTTGAGAATGTGGAGTCCTTCTCTCATTTGAATGAGGTCTGTGTTATCGGTGACAAAGCAAGAAGTGGCACCTAAATGGATAATCCCTTTTGCTTCTGGACATTCTTCTCCAAATGCATGAATGTGGGCCATCACGTCGTGTCGAAAAGTCTTTTCATATTTTTCAGCTAAATCGATATTGAGTTTAGCGGTTTCCATGGCGTGAATTTGTGCATCACTGATTGGAAGACCAAGAGATTTTTCTCCTTTAGCAAGTGCAATCCAGAGTTTTCTCCAAGTTTGAAACTTAAATTCTGCAGAAAATATATGGGACATTTCTTTACTTGCATAACGGGTAGAAAAGGGTGATTCATACGTGTCATGCATAAGTCAATCCACCATTTTTTGGAGATCTTTTAAAAGCCCAAGGAGAATATTTTTTTGTTTGCTAGAAGGTTTGAAGTCTTTTCGCTTGAGTTGATCTGAAAGGCGCATAAGAACAATTACAGCCTGTTCAGAAACGTTTGTTTTACGTTTGTCTGTGGCATCTAAAGGAAATATTTCACGGATAAGGGTAAGAACTTCTTGCTTAGGCTCCCCTTTATAGTTTGCAATGATTTCTGTTTTCTTTTCGATCTCCCCTGTACGACTTGCAAGAGCATAGACTGCTTGTCTTGGCATCTCTTCGAGTTTTTGATGGAGCATTTGAGGAAGTGCAAGATGAAGTTCGTAATATTGCAAAAAGTTATACGGTGTTTGTCGATTGCCATAAGTGGATTGAAGCCATGCGCTGAAGGCTCCATCCTTGTAGTTTTTTAAGATCTCTTGAGCGCGCTTGATTCTCTCTCCATGCAAGATGGCTGCCTGATTGTTAATAGCTTTCACTTCAGAAGTGATGGCTAAAAGAGCTGTAAAATCTTGAGAGGTATCTTTTTCTGTATCAGCAAAAGAGCTGAGGATATTTCCAATGCTCTCTTGTTCTTTTTCGCTGAGTTTTGAAACGCGAAAAACTCCTGAAAAACTAGATAAGCTCCCACTTGTAGAGAGTTCTGCAAGGCCAGTCATTTTGGAGAGTTTATTGCTTGCGTTTTTTAGCCTGTTCGATAAAAAGTCATTAACTTTGGACATGTAAACCTGTTTTACAACCGTTTTAAAAGTTCTTCTGTAAGAGAGACGTAGTCTTCTGTAGCGCGAGACTCTGGGGCTGTTTCAAAAACAGGTTTTCCAAAAACAGAGGCTTCAGAAATGGAGATATCCCGTCTGATTTTACTTTGTAAAAGTTTTCCAGGAAATGTAGTTTCAATGACATCTAAAAAAGCCTGGTTACTTTTACCGCGTGGATTCCAAAAAGAGAGAACCACTCCCAAAATACTGAAAGGGTGTCTCTGAGAGATGCTTTCCATGAATTGGGAAAGGCGCATCAGTCCTTTGACACTATAAAATTCTGGTGTGGCGCAAACCATTGAGTATTGAGATGCAATTAAAGCAGATTCCGTAAGCCAGCAAAGAGAAGGGGGGGTATCGATGATCACAATATCGTATTTTAAGGGGCGCAATACTTCTTTTAATTTTTCGTGAGAATATCTGTCTGCTGCAAGAGATCCTGTTACTTCAACTCGTTCCAGCCATGTGTCAGCAGGAATAAGGGAAAGGTTGGGAACTTCTGTTGGCAAAATCACATCCTGAATATCTTTTGTTCCCTGAAGGACAGACGCCAAAGAATCTTGAGCGTCAGGATCAAGGCCAAGTCCTGTAGTGAGATTTGCTTGTGCATCAAAGTCGATAAGCAAAACTTTCTTTTTATGGTATTTGGCAAGCGCTGCCGCTAAGTGTAATGAGGTAGAGGTTTTTGCAGTCCCCCCTTTAAAACTACTTACCGTAATCGTTTTCATGTTGCTACCTTTTCTCCCTTGAAGAAAGATGTCAGAGAGCGCTCTTGTAATTCTTGTTTTAACGTGTTTAGAAAAGATGATAATTCCACCTCCCCGTGCACAACACCATCTCTTGTGCGGAGTGTTGCGCTATTGTTTTCAATTTCTTTGTCTCCGGTCATCAACATATAGTTGACTTGTAGCATCTGTGCTGTACGGACCTTTTTATTTACAGATTCGCTTGTATCATCAACATCACAAATAAAGCCTGCAGCTTCTATTTGTTTTTGCAGTTTGTGAGCGTATTCTGCATGTCTGTCAGCAACAGTGATTACTCGTATTTGTAATGGACTTAACCATAAAGGGAATTTTCCTGCAAAGTTCTCGATTAATATTCCGAAAAAACGTTCTAGCGATCCAAAGATGGCTCTATGAATCATTACAGGTCTTTTGTTTGTTCCATCGCTATCCATATATTCTAGTTCAAATTTTTCTGGAAGTGCCATGTCAAGTTGGATTGTTCCACACTGCCAAGATCTTCCTAAAGCGTCGCGGATATGGATATCGATTTTTGGCCCATAAAATGCCCCATCTCCTTCATTGATTTTATATGGTTGCCCCCAAACGTCCAAAGCTCCTTTAAGACCTTCTGTTGCAATCCTCCAATCTTCATCTGAGCCAATACTTTTTTCGGGACGTGTAGAAAGTTCTAAACGGCAGGAAAGTCCAAATGTGGAGTAAATTTTATCAACAAGCCCTAAAACATTAATGAGCTCTTCTTTAATCTGTTCCTGCTTCATAAAAATATGAGCGTCATCTTGATGAAAACTTCTCACTCTAAAAAGTCCATTTAATGCGCCGGAAGCTTCATGTCTGTGGACGTGGCCAAATTCAGCAATTCTTAAAGGGAGTTCCCTATAGCTATGAAGTTTGCTTTTATAATAAAGCATGCAACCGGGACAATTCATCGGTTTTAAAGCATAGTGGCGCCCTTCAATTTCAAAGGCATACATATTTTCTCGGTAGTGGAACCAGTGACCAGAAGTTTCCCAAAGCTTTTGAGACATGAGTTGAGGAGTTTTGATCTCTTCGTAATCAGCGCTGATATTGATTTCTCTCCAAAAGCTGACTAATTTGTTCCAGATGATCATCCCTCTGTTATGGATGAATGGCATGCCCGGAGCTTCTTCCATGATGGAAAAAAGATCGAGCTTTTGCCCTAAAGCTTTATGATCCCGTTTTTTTGCTTCTTCTAAAAGTTGTAAGTAGTCTTTTAGCTCTTTTCGGTCTGGGAAGGAGATCGCATAGATCCGTGTGAGCATCTCTTTAGTTTGGTCAGCTCTCCAGTAAGCGCCAGAAGTTTTTAAGATTTTAAAAGCTTTGATTTTCCCAATGGCTGGAAGATGGGGGCCTCTACAAAGATCGAAAAATTCCCCTTGAGAATATTCTGTGATCGGCCCTTCAAAACTTTGGATTAGCTCACACTTATAAGGATTGGCAGCAAAACGGCTAAGAGCTTCTTGTTTATCTTTAAAAAGATGGGGCACAGGTTTGTAATTTTCCTTAATAATCTTCTCCATCTCCTCTTCGATCCGCTCGAAATCTTTATCGGAAATCGTAAGATTTGCAAAGTCGTAATACAGTCCATTTTCAATAGGAGGACCGATGGTTGGTTTTGCCTCTGGCCAAAGGCGGAGAATGGCTTGTGCAAGAACGTGTGCTGTGGTATGCCAAAAAACTTCTTTCCCCTGCGTGTCTTCAAAATTGAGAATAACGACCATATCTTGGTCGTTGAGCGGATGGGAAAGATCTTTAATGGTGCCATTAATATTTGCGGCCAATGCCTGGTTGGGGCTTCTAAGATTTAACTTTTCGGCTAAATCTTTAGCAGTGCTCCCTTCAGGAAGCTCTATCTTCTGATCGTTGTGGTATATAAACATAGCACTTGAATTTCCCAATAAGTTTAGGTTGATTCTAATTCAGAGACAGGGAAAATGAAAAGACAAAAGTAATTATATGAAGCTTTCTCAAATTTTAAATTTGCAAGAGGAGATGGATCTTTCTCTTTTGTGCGATATGTCCCAGCTTCAAGATAGCTTTCTTTTTCGAGCGCAGTATCGAGCCAAAAAAATTGCGGAATACGTTGTCGGTGATAATGGGAAAGTAAATAAAGAAAGATTAAATCTTTTTGAGGAAGAAGAATACCTTTTTTATCCGAATGGAGAGAAAGATTCCTTATTGCGGGAACATCAGAAAAACGTCCTTCAAAAAATCAATATTAAATTGCTTGAAAAGTTTCTCCTTCCTCTTTGCCACAAAGGGGCAGAAAGATTGGTGAGAGATACTCTTGGATTGGAAGATAGTACTAAGTTAGAAAATAAGCATGTGCGTCGAGCTGTTTTGTCTGCGTCGTTGAGTATTTTAAGACAAAATATAGGTTCTTGTTTTGCGACAGCGCCCGCAATTCTCATCCATGAAACTCATCCTAATCAATTTTTAAAAGATATGGAGGATCTTCTTTCAACAGGAAGATTACGAAGAATTTTTGGAGGGATCGAATACACAGTCCCTTTAAGCTTAAGTCGAGGTCTCATTAAGAAGGTTACCGATAACGCGTTATTAAAAGCGTGGGAATATACCTTAGCTTCTTTTTCTGAGGTGAAGATGGAATTTTCTGGATGGAATTTATATTCTAGCTTAGGACTCAACCCTGAGGAAAAAGGGGGGCTTGGAGCCGTTATTTATACATTCACACAAACGAAGCTAGAAGAGTGTAATCAAAAGATTGGAGAATATCAAAAAGAGTATGAAGCAGCTTTTTATCAAATAAAATCTTTGGAAGCCCAGGCCAAAAATCAAGAGTCAGATACTTATGTTAAAGCTCAGTATGCAGCTTCTTATTATCATATGAGATCGTGCGAAGAGCTTCGAGATAAGTTCTATTCTAAAGGTTCTTATTTTGCCAATTTTTATCAATTCATGATGGAAAAATTCTCTGAGCAGTTTAGAGAATATTTTCAAGAGCTATACGATCCAGAAATGCAGGATTTTTCCGATGGTAGGTATGATGATGCTCCAGCGGGATTTCGTCTTGTTTATAAACATGGAAGAACGGATGCCACTTTGTGGACTAGTATCCATAATCAAGAAGAATGGATCCACTCTCTAATAGATTTTTTTAGACAGATAGAGCCTGCCTGCGCTCACGATGTGTTACAAGAAGAAGTGAGCGAGGTCATTTCCTTACTGATCCTTCATTTACGCACAAAAGAATTTTTAGAAAGCGCGCTTAAAAGGATGGGGCTAAAAAAACCTTGGGCTTATATCTCTGGTGGAACTATGGAAACCCTCATTAAGACGTATGCTAAAAGAGAAAATCCTCTTACAGAAGAACAAAGAATTGTAGATAGCCCCTCAGATCTTTTAACTTTTTTGATCGATGTTTTAAAAAGTGTTCCTGCGGTAGATATGTTGATGTACTCTCCGACTCACGCTTTTATTTTGAAACCAGGATTTCCAATATTTAAGGAAGCTTGGCAAGATCGGGGCTTTACCTACACCTGGATAAGAGATCAGTACCTTCTTCCTCGGCAAGAGTATTATGCTAGGCAGAAAACTTTTGGGCATGGAAACCTTTTTCAATCTCTTCCGATTATTCACAAAAGGGAGTGGGTAGGTAAAGCTCTGGAACTTTTGGAAAACAGGGAATTTCTCCCCTTTATAGAAAAGCAGGCCCAATTTTTAGCTGAGATGATTCCCGCCGATATTTTTATGGAAAACATTTTTGCGTGTGTTATAGCTACAAACTCTAAAGATGCTCCTTCGTTTCCATTTGATCTGTATCAAACATTGGTTGCTAAGGCGCGTGCAAAAGGACTTTTGGCCCCAGCTCCTCTCATTTTTGCAGACACAAATTGGACAAGAGATTATTTTTCTTTTGTAGTTAACCCAAAAAATAACGAATTAGAGCTTTGGCGTGTCGATTATACGGGAACAAAAGGGAGCCCAATGACGATATGGAATAAATGGCTCGATGGAAGCCGCAAACAACCTTGGGGAATTTACACAAAACCTTATGAATACGGTATATAAATTATTTTGCCTTCTGTTTATTCCGATAGCAGCGCATGCCCTCTATTTTGGAAATCCGTCTGCGCCAGATATGATCGAAGAGGGATTCTTTTTTTGTTCAGAGAATTGGGGAAGTATCAAGCTTGGATATGAAGGAGATTACTGTTTTGATCGAAAACTTCGATCCAAAGATGGTGTAGAGGGAAGGATAGATAAGTTTTCTTATTTGATGAATCAGGGTGTGGTAACGTTTAATATTCTTGATCTCATGGAAATTTATGGATCTGTAGGTGCAATGAACGCTTTTATTTCTCATAGACCCGAACCTAATCATGAGCAAAGAGAATACCAAACAAGTGATCGTCTAACATGGGGAGGAGGAACAAAAATTGAATTGTTCCATTGGGGAGCAACAACTGTTTCTGCAGATGGGAAATACCAATATAGTCATCCTCATGTAAAATGGAATTCTCTCAATGGTGTTGCCTATACAACTGGAGCTAAGCTGACGTACAGGGAATATCAAGCCGGCATGGGCTTATCTCATCGGATCGATATGTTCGTTCCTTACGTTGCCGTTTATTACTCACACGTAAAAGGAAAATTATATGGAATTCGGCAAAACATTTTACCTGTTTCCCATTTTTCCCTTCAGTGTAGAGAGTGGATAGGAATGGCTGTCGGCTGCGGCTTTTCTTCTTCCTGCCTTTTCGATCTGAATATTGAAGCGCGCATGTTCAACCAATCGGCTGTTAGTGTCTCTGCTAATATAAAATTTTAAAGATTGTAAATAATTCAGTATCTCCAATAGAATTGATGTTCATTTAATTCTTGGAGTTTAAAAAAATGAAATCGTTTCGCCTAATATGTATTACATGTCTTTTTTCAAGCGGTCTATTTGCAGCTACTATCGAGAGAGCCGGTGACAATGAACAAAAAGATATTGAGGCTTTAAGAGAGTGGATTAATACGAGAAGACAGGTCACCGTAAAAGAAATTGGCGGGGCGCTTTCTGTGAGCGGTGAAGTGCGTACAGAATTTCAAGGAACAACTGAAGTTAAAAACGGTGTTAAGCAAAGAGGCGCAGGCGGGGCCACTCCTCTCAATAATAATGCTTTTGACGTCGAAGTGAATCTCATGATCGACTATCGCGCTGATAGAACGTGGGCTGCAATTAAGTTAGAATTTGATAACGATGCGGGTATCTTCAGTGGAAGTTTTAACAGAATCAAATTAGAAAAAGCGTATTTCGGCGCTAGAATCCTTCAGCATGATCTTTATACTTCAGATTTGGAATTTGGAAGACGCAGACTCTCCACTATTATGGATTCAAAACTAGAATTTAATTCTTTTTTTGATGGCGTCTATGTGAAATACGACCGGGCTTTTGAAGTGGCAGGAGATTTTTATATTCACGCAGGGCCTTTTATTGTTAATGAAAGAGCTAATCAGTACGCATATGTTGGAGAGATCGGCCTGCTAGATATTTATAATACGGGTCTTTATGGAAAATATTCTCTTATAGATTGGGACACAAAACATTTTGATCAGACTATAAAAAAAGAACGATTTGATTTTCTTGTTTCTCAGTTAATCCTTGGATATAAATTTATTCCCAAACGTTTAAATAAAGTGGTTATTCTATATGCAGCGGGCCTTTATAACAGCAAAGCAAGAGAAATTGCGATTACGGGTTATACAAAACAAGCTGCCGCTGGATATTTAGGTTTTTCGATTGGAGAGCTTAGAAAGAAAGGTGATTGGGCGTTTGATGGGAATTATCAATTGATGCAGTGCCAAGCAGTTCCTGATTTTGATAACTCGGGTATTGGTCTTGGGAATGCAACTGATTCAGGATTTTATACAGTGAATCTTAATGGCACAGGTGCGCCAACAACAAGAACTAATGCAGCAGGAAGTGGAAACTACAGAGGTTTCATTCTCACGCTCGAATATTTGTTTACAAACAATTTGAACTTACAACAACAATGGCAACAGTCGATTACGC
>Ga0206905_10020_pt1 | contig 44090 bp, 39 predicted proteins | sample Alteio_BWOrgHeat_43_FD_152940 | JGI IMG/M metagenome (GOLD analysis project Ga0206905, IMG submission 152940) | Enriched cells from forest soil in Barre Woods Harvard Forest LTER site, Petersham, Massachusetts, United States -... | ecosystem: Environmental > Terrestrial > Soil > Temperate forest >...
CTGACATAGAGGAGAGAAGATACTTTTATGTCGGATGAGGATCTGAGAGCAGAGATTGAACGGCTACGTGCTGAGAACGATAAGTTGAAGAATAAACCTGCGCGAGGCCTGACGTTGAAGGTGAGCGAAAAGGGTGGCGTGTCACTGTATGGAGTGGGACGGTTCCCGGTGACGCTGTATAAGGAACAGTGGCGCAGGATTCTCGGGATGGCGGCAGAGATTGAGACGTTCATTCAGGAAAATGAGAGCTCGCTGAAGGCGAAGGAGTAGCGACATAGGAAGCTGTCCGGCTTCCGTTCGCGACGCTTCGGTTTAGATGTCGATCGCAACAACCTCATGGTCGAGGACCGTCGGTACGGTAAGGGTTACGGTGTCTCCTTTGTGGGTGACCTCGACGATTTTTTCCGCGACGAGCAGCTTGGCTTGTCTTATCCGGGCGTTCCCGGGTAGCCGCAGCTTGATGGTTTGTGCGCCGACCGGAAAGAAATCGCGGTACGGGCCCTTCATCGCCATGGGATTGGTGAGGTTGACGAGGTGAACGGTGATAGAACTGGGATTTCGCCAGACCGTCGTATCGAGCAGGCCGGGGCCAATGACTTCAATCGACTGAGGCTCGTCGCTTGCCCATGCGATGACATTGCGGAGAAGCTTCAGATGGTCGGGTGAGAGGACCTCCCAGAAGGTGCGGTCGATGTCGAAGGGAATGTAAGCCACGCGCCCGTGAAGCTGACGGAGATACAGGCAGGAAATCTCGGTTTTGGGTTGACGCGGGTAGACCTTCTCCATGGGCAGATCGGGATAGCTCGGGATAAGGGTGATCGGAGTCTCCGGGAACCGCTCACGCGGAGTGACTTCGAGACGGGAGACGCCGTTGATGATTCGAGGTGCGTCTTCGAGACCAGTGAAGATGATGTGATGCGGGAGAGCCTCATGCGCGAGACGAAGGTAGGAGTTAAGCATCGGGCTTGGGGGGTGGGTAGTGAAGTCGACGCCGAAGAGATCAGCGAGTGCGAAGTTTTTCCGCGGTACGCCGAATTCATCGTAGAGGCTGGTTTCGTGAGTGGCGATGAGGCTGCCTCCGTCTTTTACATAGGCGCGGAGCTGGTCGCATTGCGCATCGCTGAGCGCGGCGATGTTGGGGAGGATAAGCGTTTTGTAAGGGGCCAGATGCGCAGCGTCCAGATTGCGGTCGTGCACCATCTCGAAGGGAATGCGTGATTCGATAAGAGCCTGATACCAGCCGAGTGCGTGATCTTCGACTTTGGCCTGAGTATGGTCTCCGCCGTAGTACAGCGCCGTCTGCTGCGAGTAGACGAGGCCGACACGAGCGAGCGGTTGCCGGTGCGTGAGGTAGTACTGATTCTTTTCGGTCCAGAGATAGATCTCTTCGACCCCCTTGAGCCAGCGCTCGTCGTGAAGGGTGGCGGAGAATTTGCTAAACCAGGGACGCATTCCATTGGCAATGGCATCGAGGGCCCAGATCCGAATCTCAGCGTTGCTGTTGACGCTGTCTTTCCAACGGTAGGGTTCTTCGAGGCCGACGCCGAAGAGACCTATAACAGGTTTGTTGCCCATGGTGGCGCGATACTCCTTTGCGGTTTTGCCCATGAGCCAGGGCGGCTGGAGTCCGCGGCGAGCCTGGCGGTCGGCGACGAGCATGGGAGTGCGCTCACTGATGGCAATGGTGTCGAGTGGGTTGTGTGCGCCGCTTCCGTTGTTGGGGATCGAACTGGCTTCAGGATTGATGGCGCGGATCTCTTTGTTCCAAACATCGAGAACGCTGATAAGACGTTGAGAACGCCATGCGATGTAGGCTTTGCGCGCCGGATCCTGGGGATTGGCGGTGCGGGGTAGATCGAGGCCAGTGGCAGCTTTGAAATTTTCTGTGCAGTGAATGCAGTAGCAGTCACCTGAGCCGTCCCAGCGGTTGAAGAAGAGACCGTCGGGGCGATAGCGCGCCATGATCTCTTTGTGAACTGCGGTCATGAACTCGAAGTTGTAGGGACCGAGGGCACAGCTGACCCACATCTCGGGTGAAGACCAGTGGCGGCGTGGATTGCCGCTGGCATCGACGGCGATCCAATCGGGGTGTGCGGCCTTGGCATCGTCGTAGGTGGCGTGCGGGTCGGTGCGGATGAGCACGGACATGTTGAGTTTGCGACAACCGGTGACTAGCTCGCCAAGAACGTCACGGTCGTTGAGCCAAGCGCTGCGATGGTGAAACGGAATTTGTGTGGGATAGTAGGCGACACAACCTCCACCACTCAAACAGACTGCATCGGAGCGTGTGCGCTTAAAGTAGTCGAGCCAGAAGGAAAGATCGTAGTGTGCGGGATCATCCTCGACGAAGGTGAGCTGCCCCCAGCGCATCGGTTCTGAAGCCCATGCAGGGACGTTAACGGGCGTGGATGTCGATTGTGACCAGAGAGAACTTGCGGCAAATGGAGAGAATGCAGCGGCTGCGCCTGCGACCGTGGTTGATTGAAGGAATTCGCGACGCGTGAGGGACGGAAAGCTCATGCGCTTCATGGTACGCGAGCTTTTATTGCAAGGTGCAGGGAGGATCCTGCACCTTGTTTTTTTGTTGTGCGAGCCTAGCCGATGAAGCTGATGGTCGTGGTGTCGTTTCCAACGGTGGTTGAGGTAAGGACCTTGCCACTAGAGGTTTCGATGTTCATGATGTCGCCTGTCTGCGGGTTGGCTGTGGTGTTGTTGTTGCCACAGGCGATGGCCGAAGTGAAGGTGACAGGCGTGAACTTCGGCAGAGACGAGTGAGGCTCGCCGCCATCCGGCGCTTCCATGATCCATTCGACCGAGCTTCCATTGAAGCTTGCCCCGGGTGGAGGAGCAAGCGTGATAGAGAAGTGCTGGCCACTTGCTTCATTGGCGAAAGAGATGGTTGCGGCGGTTTTGTTATTCACGTATTGAACGGAGCAGTAAACCTGCTGCCCTGGGCTGACGGGGAAATTGGCGATGTTGGTCTGGAAGATGTACGGAGGCGAACCAGGAACCTGCGGGGCGAACCACTCGTACCAGGCTACGTAGGTGGCGACTCCCGATGCGCTGACATGCTGCTGGATGCCAGCTTGCACGACGTCGTTCGAGACGAAGAAGCCGTCGAGACCGAGCCATGAAGATGAGTTCCATCCACCTTCAGTTCCCTGCGGTTCCGTTGGTTTGGAGACTGTCGGAATCGTCCAGTAGCCTACCACCGTAGTCCAGCTTCCAGTCTTGGTGCCGGCTCCGGCCCAGACGCTGCCAAGGTAACTGGTGTCAGAGACTTTTTTCGGGAGAACCTTGAGATTGTGGGTTCGGCCGATCTGCGGATGCATCTCGGGAACGATGCGGTCTTTTGCTAGCCATTTGCGGGAGAAGAACTTGTCCCATGCTGCCTTGAGTCTGGGTTCGCTGGAATCGGGCTTGCGCCAGAGGAGGCCGAGCTTGCTGTGTTCCGTCTGGCTGGCGGTCTGTGGATCGAAACCATCTGGAGGAGCCGGGGTAAGGTAAACACCTTTGAGGTTTGTTGGTTGTAGCTTGTAGGGAAATTTCGCGAGGAAGGCTTTTTCGTCGAAGGTGGATTGAGGAGGTGTTTCAACTGCTGGGGACATGGAGATCTCCTTAGGAATTGAGTGAAGGAGGATTTTTGCCCAATCTCAAACGCTTCTACTCTTAGGGAATAGTGGCCGATAGCGAGGAAGTGTTTCACGGAAGTGCATTGCGGCGCAAATGACAGTGCTGACGAAGGAACAAGAGTGTGCGGCTTCAATAAGTTATGTGAGAGTCGTCAATCTACGATAAAAATCGTTGACATACGACAAATGTCGTACTATTGTACAGCTCATGCGAAAGACACGAGATATTCCGGTAGCACCGATTCCGACGGAGGCGGAGCTAGAGATTCTGAATATTCTCTGGGCTTCAGGTCCTGCAACTGTTCGCGAGGTGCACAGCGCATTGAGCGGCAAGAATACAGGTTATACGACGGTTCTGAAGCAGATGCAGGTGATGACGGAGAAGGGGTTGCTGGAACGAAGCGAGCGGTTTCGATCTCATGTCTACTCTGCTCGTCTGCCGCGGGAGAAGACGCAGCAACAGCTGGCTGGCAACCTGTTACAGCGCGCGTTTAATGGGTCGGCGAAGAACATGGTGCTTGGCGCGCTCTCAGCGAAAAGGGTTTCCGCAGCGGATCTTGCAGAGATTCGCGAGATGCTTGACCGGTATGAGCGAGGTTCGCGATGAATGTGTTCGCTTCGCATGAAACTGCAATTTTGATTCACTCACTAGGCTGGACTCTCGTGCATTTTTGCTGGCAGGGAGTCGTTGTCGCGTTGTTGTTGTGGTGTGCGCTTACGCTGTTGGCGGGAAGGCGTCCGCAGTTGCGTTACGGCGCCGCATGTTGTGCGCTGGTCCTGATGCTGTTGTTGCCTTCGATGACATTTGCACGGATCGTAATGAGAAGCGCAAGTCTTGAAAGTGCGGAGGGACACACTACGGCAAGTTGGATTCCTTCGTTTGGCTTGCCGAGTGAACCGGGCGGATCGATGGAGCCGTGGATGGATCACGTGGCGCGCATGGTGGACCAGGCGATGCCATGGATCCTCGCCCTCTGGCTGGCAGGCGTCGTGCTGTTCATTCTTCGTTTAAATGTAGGTCTGATTGCAACGGCGAGGCTGAGATCGAAGGCGATACTGTCGTTGCCGGAAGACCTACAGGCACAGTTTCGGAGGTTGTGCGAGAAGCTTGCCATTACGCGGCCGGTGAAGCTGATCGGCTCTGCTGTGGCGCAAACACCGATGGTTGCAGGATGGTGGCGTCCAGTGGTGCTGATTCCTATGGGGTGTCTTACAGGATTGTCGACGGGCCAGATTGAGGCGATTCTCGCCCACGAGCTTGCCCATATTCGGCGCCACGACTACCTGGTCAGCGTGCTGCAGGCACTGGTGGAAGCACTGTTGTTTTATCATCCCGCCGTCTGGTGGGTTTCGAAACAGCTTCGCAGAGAGCGTGAGTATTGCTGCGATGATCTCGCGGTAAAGGTTGGCGGGAATACGCTGGATTATGCAAAAGCTTTGTCGTTGCTTGAAGAGAGACGTTCCTCGGTCCATATCACTGCGCTCGGCGCAAACGGAGGAGTTTTGACAATGCGAATCAAACGCTTGCTTCGCTATGAAGAGGATCCCGCAGTTTCGCGTATCGCATCGCTCGCGGTACTGGCGGCTGTCGTAGTGGCCGGGGGATTGTGGATTGCAACGGGTGCACGTGCGGAGACGGGGCGCGATACATCAAAACAGGATGCGCAGAGCACGCCAAATGTGAATATTTCGCCGGCCTATCGGGACTGGCTCGATCAGGATGTCGTTTGGATTATCACTCCGGAGGAAAGTCATGCTTACCTGAATCTGGCCAACGACGAAGAACGCGACCAGTTCATTAAGCAGTTCTGGTTGCATCGCGACGAGCCGGGTGCTGCGCCAAACAGTTACAGATCGGAGCACTACAGACGGGTTGCATATTCCAATCAGCACTTTGGAACGACGCAGGAGGCTGGTTGGAAAAGTGTGCGCGGGCATCTTTATATTGCGTATGGAAGGCCGGATTCTCTGGATTCGCATCCGGCCGGCGACGGCGAGAGCAAGATGCCGATGGAGGTGTGGCACTATGCCAATCTCGATGGGATTGGAAAGAACGTTGATCTCAAGCTGGTAGATAAATGTAACTGCGGTAATTACGTATTGCGGTCATATCACGGTGATTCTGTCTCTCAACCACAAAAGCTCCAGGATTTGAGAGGCGCAGCGCAGTCTCACTAGCGGTTTTAAAAAAGAAAACGCCGCATATGTCCGGAATTGGAGTTGCGGCGTTTTCTATTTGCAAAAAACATGTAACTTATTTTGGACCTGGAGGGATGTAGGTTTCGAAGAAGCGCATCATGAGGCTATAGCGGTGAACGAGAGTACCTGTGCCTTCACTGATGCCATGGGTGCGGTTGGGGTAGTCCATGAAATCGAAGGGCTTGCCGAGTTCGATGAGGCGATTGACGAGGCGCTCGGTTCCCTGGAAGTGGACGTTATCGTCTCCGGAGCCATGCATGATGAGGAGATGACCCTGCAGGCCTTCGGCGAAGGTGATGGGTGAGCCGTCGTGGTAGCCCTTGGCGTTCTCCGTGGGCAGGCCCATGTACTTTTCCTGATAGATGGAGTCGTAGAGTTTTTCATCGGCGACGGGCGCGAGAGCGACTCCGGCTTTGTAGATGTTGGGATAGCGGAACATCGCGTTGAGAGTGGCTGATCCGCCGCCGCTGTGGCCCCAAATTCCGACGCGGTTGGCGTCGACGAAGGTGTGCTGGCGTGCAAACTCCTGAACTGCTTCAGCCTGTTGCTTGGACGAGAGAACACCGATGGCGCCATAGACGACTTTGCGCCATTCGCGTCCGCGCGGCGCGGGAGTGCCCTGATTGTCGCAGCTGACGACGATGTAGCCTTCGCGGGCGATGGCTTTTTCGAGGACGAATCCCCAGCGGTCCTGTACGGTGGTTGCGGCCGGCTCGCTGTAGACGTTGACGAGGACAGGATATTTTTTCGCGGGATCGAAGTTGGGCGGCTTAATCATGAACGTACTGAGCTTGATGCCGCCACTGACGGGAGTTTCGAGAAATTCTACTGGTTGTGAGTTGATTGAGCTTTCTTTTGCGACGAGGGAGTCGTTGCTTTGGAGGACATGAACGACTTTGTTGTTGGGGATTTGAACGAGTTCATAACTGGGAGGGTGCGTTGTGCTTGAGTACGTGTGGAGAGCCCAGTTTGCGTTGGGAGCGATGTTATAGGAGTGACGGCCAGTCTGGTTGGCAGGCGTAATACGTTCGGGGGCTTTCGAGCCGTCAAGCGGGGAACGGTAGAGGTAGGCGCGGATAGGGTCGTCGGGGGATGCAAGGAAATAAAAGAAGCCGTTTGCCTCGTCGATGGAGAGGGGAGTGATGATGTCGCCAGGGAAGTTAGTGATGAGATGGGCCTCGCCTGTCTTGCGCGAGACGAGATACGCATGACGCCAGCCGTCGCGCTCGCTGATCCAGAGGAGGGACTGACGCGGGCCGGAGTTTTTGTCGTCAATCCATTCGAAGTTGTTCATGATGTCGACCCATGCGGCATCCTGATCTTCGAAGAGTTTGTGCGCTTCCCCGGTGCGGGCGTCGGAGAGGTAGAGCTGGTTAGTGTTCTGAAGGCGGTTGAGATATTGGAGCGCGATCTGGTCTGAGTCGACCCAATCGAGGCGCGGAATGTAGTGGTTGCGAGGATCGCCAGGAAGTTTGATCCATGCGGTGGCGCCGCCGTTGGCGGAGATGATGCCGGCGCGGACGGAGGCGTTGGTGCCTCCTGGCTGCGGATATTTGTAGCGGAAGACAGCAGGGTATTGCTCGCGGGTGTCGTTGATCAGGGAGAACTCGCCTACGCCGGATTGGTCGAATTGCCAGTAGGCGATGCTGCGGGAGTCAGGACTCCAGCGGAAGGCGTCGCGGAGGGAGAGTTCTTCTTCCGTGACCCAATCGGTAGTGCCGTTGATGATGTCGAAGGATCCGTCGGTGGTGAGTTGAGTGATTTTCTTTGAGGCGAGATTCTGCACGTAGATGTTGTTGGTCCGGACGTAGGCTACGGATTTCGTGTCAGGAGAGAACTTGGCGAACATCATGGTTGCCGCCGGGCCATCGCCCCCGAGTTTGGTGAGCTTGCTGTCTGCGAGGGAGAGCGCCCAGTAGTCTCCGCGAGTGCGCTGGCGCCAGACCCGCTGCGCGTTCGTGAAGATGAGGAGGGATTTACCGTCGGAGGACCAGTGATAGTCGTCGATGGGGAGCGGTTTGTCGGCGCCCGCAGGCGTGAGTTGTGCGGCGGAGACGAGGACGGTTCGTTTGCCAGTGGCGATTTCGTAGGCAATGAGCTCAGTAGCTCCGGCGGCAGAGGGCTCCAGGACGGTGTAGCGGTCTCCATTGTCGAGCCATCGCATGGCCGGGGCAGGCTTGGTTGCGAATTCGTTCTTGTCGAAGTTGGCGTGAAGCGTGTCTGTGAATGCTTGCGAGGGCACGTTTTGCGCGGAGAGGCCAAAGGAGCTCAGAAGCAATACGGCGCTGACGACAGTCGTGCGTAGGCAGCAGGGAATACCTGAAAGTTCGATTCGCATGGTTGCGGTAAGTCTAATGCAGACTCAGCAAGCGCGTCGAAGGATGGGCCGAATCCCGGCCCATCCTTCGCAGGTGAAAAGTGCAAAGGTTGGCTAGACGTTGAATTTGAAAAAGAGAATGTCGCCGTCTTTGACGACGTAATCTTTGCCTTCAGAGCGGAGTAGGCCTTTTTCTTTGACAGCCTGTTCGCTGCCGTACTTGAAGAGGTCGTCCGAGGCGTAGCAGTCGGCCTTGATGAAACCTTTTTCGAAGTCGGAGTGGATGACGCCTGCGGCTCCGGGGGCTTTGGTTCCGCGTTTGATGGTCCAGGCTCGGACTTCCTGCACGCCCGCTGTGAAGTAGGTGATGAGATCGAGCAGCGCATAGGCGGAGTGAATAAGGCGGTTGAGGCCGGGCTCTTCGAGGCCAACGGATTCGAGGAATTCGGTGCGTTCGGCGGGTTCGAGCTGGGCGATTTCGGATTCGAGTGCGCCGGAGATGCGGACGACCTGCGAACGTTCTTCGGCGGCGCGTTTTTCAACGGCTTCGGTGTAGGCGTTGCCTGTGATGAGGCCTGACTCGTCAACGTTGGCGACATAGAGCTGCGGTTTGGCTGTGATGAGAAAGAGGTCGCGGGTATAGGGCTTCTCTTCGTCGGTGAGATCGACAGTGCGGGCAGGCTTGCCAGCTTCGAGGGCGGCTTTGAGCTTGGAGAGCACGGCGAACTCAGCCTTGATCTTGTGGTCGGCGTTGGCGGGCTTGTTTAGTTTTTCAACTTTGGCGTGACGCTTATCGACGGTGTCGAGGTCGGCGAGGAGGAGCTCGGTGTTGATGATGTCGATGTCGTGGAGCGGGTTGACCCCTCCGGCGACATGGACGACTTCGGGGTCATCGAAGCAACGGACGACGTGGGCGATTGCGTCGGTGGCACGGATGTGGCCGAGGAACTGGTTACCAAGGCCTTCGCCTTTGCTTGCGCCTTCGACGAGGCCGGCGATGTCGATAAACTCCATGGTGGTGGGGACGAGGGAATTGGGCTTGATGAGGTCCGCGATTTTGGCGAGACGCTCGTCAGGGACGGTGACGACGCCTGTGTTGGGGTCGATGGTGCAGAAGGGATAGTTAGCGGCTTGCGCTTTGGCCGAGGTGAGGGCGTTGAAGATCGTGGATTTTCCGACGTTGGGGAGGCCAACGATTCCGCAGTTCAATGGCATTGGGTGCTGATTCCTTGTTTCGAGGGCTGGTTACGAGGCTTGTTTTGGCGTCGTGGGATTGTCTTTAACAGGATAGTTCATCGCGGGATTTCAGGCATGACGCTGTGTCCGTGCTGATGCAGGTCGAATGCCCGTAAGTTTTGAACACCTGTCGAATCAGGGAGTGGTTGGGGAGATTTTGCAGGGGCCGTAATTCTTTTCGAGTTTTCCGACGACGAAATATCGCTTGCCCGTGGCGTCTTTTCTTTTCTTGCCGGAGAATTTAGCGCGCTGATTGATCTTGATTGTCGCAGGATCGCCGAGAAGGTCATAGGTCTGATGATCGCTCTCGTTCTGGAGGGTTACCGAAGGAGGCGTGGAGACGGGGCAGCCGGTAATTGACGCGCCTAGGGCAGGTTTTGGAAATAGAATTACAAGAACGGCCAGGAGAACGATCGGCGTGTGTGGCGGACGGAATTTCAAGAAGAGCCTCGTTTCCCTGATGTGGCGGTGAAGAGTGGTTTGGCGACAGTCTGCATTGACTTTAATTGAGGGTCAAGATAATTTTGGTCGCTGCCGTAGCGGAGATGGTTCGTCTAATCTTTGAAATCAAATGAAGGGTCTTGTGAAAGGTCTTGGGTTTCAGTCCGTGGTATTGGTTGCTGTAGCTTGCGCGGGTACGACGATGGCGCAGACGACGCTGCATACGACAACTACACTGGTCGTGGTGCCGACCCTTGTGCAGACCGCGGATAAAGGAATGGTGTATTCGCTGACGGCTTCGGATTTTGTGGTGACCGACAACGGTATTCCACAGAAGGTGATTCTTGAGGAAGAGGCGAAAAGGCCTCTGTCGCTGGTGGTCTTGATTCAGACGGGTGGCGCGGCTCGCGGACAGTTTCCAAGTTACGTGAAGCTTGAGACGATGCTGGATTCCGTTCTTGGCGGATCCCCAAATAGAGTTGCGATCGCAAATTTTGACAGTCGAGTCGTGGGCGTATCGCCGTTTGCGTCGGACATTTCGCAGTGGAGCGACGCAATCAACAAGCCCGTTGCGGGGGACAACGGTGTCGCGATCTTCGATGGGATTGCGTATGCCCTGGAACTGCTGAAGAAGGAGCCCGTGGGCAACCGGCGCGCTATTTTGTTGATCAGTCAGGAACACGATAACGGCAGCAAGACAACACTGCCGGAGGTTGTGCGGGATTTAGGCGAGTCGAATGCAGTGGTCTACAGCGTTACTTTTTCCGCGGAGAAGACTGCGGTGAAACAGGCGTTCAAGGACTCGCCACAATTGAATCCGCCGATCCAGGTGGTTCATTCCGATAGCCCCATCCAGCCCGTAAACGATCCGGCTTATCCTACCCAGGGATATTTTAATCTCGATGCGCCACTTCGGCTCATCATCGGCGCGATGCGGAAGGATCTTTCGGCAGAGGTGGCTCAGCTTTCGGGCGGGGATTCGATTCGTTTTGACGGGCGTGGCGAGTTGGAGGCGGCGGTGGATGCAATAGGGAGCCGACTCAGAAATACTTATTTTCTTAGCTTCTCTCCGACTTCGGATGAGCCCGGGGTTCATACGATTAAAGTTTCGCTGCCTCGTCATCCGGAGATGATTGTTTCGGCGAGGACGAGTTACTGGACTGAGAATTCAAGCGGAAGATAAAAACTGCAACACGAAGCACTTCACGGCATAGCGTGAGGGCGGGCGGCGATAAGAGCTTCAAAGCCTTCTGAGATCTGTAAGTGCTGCCTGTCCAGTTCCTGATAAAGCTTTTCCGCGACAGTGCCCGCTTCTTCGGCCTCGGTCGCCTGGTTCTGTTTAAAAAGATTGGTACGATCCGAGAGGCGGTTAGACAGGGCGAGAGCGATGTTTTTGAATTCATGGACTTTGAAATGAAGCTCATCGCGACCGAGATACGGTCTTAGCTGGAACAACTTTTCCTCAAGCTGCTTGATGAGACCTTTGAGTTCCTCGGTTGAAACAACGGAGTTCTTCACGTTGTCGCGTGCGTTATTGCGAATCCGATAGATGAGTTCGACGACTGGAGGATATTTGTCTCGACGGATTTTGAAGATTTCAATACTCTCCTGAGTCTCTACTGCGAGTTCGGCCTTTTTGATCTCTTGTTGAATGATGTAGGAACTGCGAATGCCTTCGATGTCTTTGAGAAGGTCGGCTTTCAGGCACTCAAGGCTGCCGGAGTAGCGCCCCTGTTCTTCGGTAAGCTTTGCGTCGGTCTTTATCTTGAGATCTGCGTTGAGTTCGGCGAGCTTTTCTGCGTAGGCGGCTTTGGTGGCTTCGAGCCGCTGATCGAAGTGGAACTTGATGCGCTTGTCGACGAACTTGTCGAGAATAAATTGTCCGGCGAGGAGGATGATGCCGGAGCTGCCGACAGCGGCGAGCATGATTTGTGTGATCTCTCTAAGAAGAGTCATCTTTCACCTCGCGCTTGAGGTTAGAACATGGACTTAACGATCCCCTGTGTCTCCGGGCTGAGGTCGAAGATTTGCTGAATTTGATTGGCGAAGAGCGTCTCTGCCAGAGCCGGGCCGTCCTGCATGGCGAACTTCATTTGGGGGAACCGTTCCTTGAGTTCGGCGATGATGTTGAGAACGGCCATGGGAGCCATCGTAAAGGCTATGCCGTTGTGCACGACGATCATCTCAGGCTCTGTGACTTCGATCTGCCGCGTGATGCGCTGACGAATGCTTGCTTGATTCTCCTCGAGAAATTCGCCGGGCCTGGCTCGCATGTCCCGCTCTGCTTCCCGCGCGTATTCAGGGAGGAAGAAGTAGATGTGCTGAAACTGGTAGGCGGCAAGTTCAGGCTTAGCGGCCATTCTCGCGATGCGATCCTCGACACCAGGGTCGGAGGTGCTGTGAATGACGAGGATTCGCCGCATAGGTACACCCCGCGGATGATTTTGGCCGGTGCAAGGAATGTAGCTGAGCCCCAGTCGGCGGTCAAGGACTCGAAGACGGTGGGGGAACGAAAGGAATGGCTTGTCGGTTGGGCAGCGGGAGGGTAGGCTGGTTGCAACGTTCGAGGTGACGATGATGCGGAAGATTGGCTTGACGTGTGCGATGGCGGGATTGATGTTTTCGGCAGGGGCTTTTGGACAGATGTCGATGCCTATGGCGCAGGCTCCAGCAGGTCCGAGCGGGCCGGCGGGCGAAGTGCAGCGGAGCTATGCGGCTGCCAAAGGGAATATTTTGAAGTCAGCGGACAAGATGCCCGCGGCGGACTACAGCTATAAGCCTGAGCCGGATATCCGAACCTATGCGCGGGTGTTGAACCATATCACTGAGGCCCAGGTACGAAGCTGCGGTGCGCTGAACCATACGGCTCCTGAGAGTCTGCCGAAGACCCCGGACGACGCGGCGGATAAGGCGACGATCGTTGCCGCGCTGAATGCTTCGTTTGCCGAATGCGATAAGGCGTTCGCCTCCCTGACCGATGCGAATCTTCTGGACATGCTCGACCTGGGGCGCGGGAAGCGGTCGCGTATCGGGCTGGCGTGGGGAGTCTCGCAGCATGATACAGAGCAGTACGCGACGCTGGCGCTCTATCTGCGGCTGAAGGGGATTACTCCTCCGAGCAGCGAGAAGTAGTTTTGTACTGCTTGCGCTAGATTAATCAAAGTGTCGAAACTTGGTCTAATTGCCGGCAACGGGCGCTTTCCGTTCCTTCTACTGGATGCTGCGCGTGCGCACGGCCTCCAAGTGGTCGTCGCTGCGATTAAGGAAGAAACGGATCTAGAGATCGACAGCCGCGCCGCGGCCGATCCGGAGATTCATGTTCACTGGATGTCGCTCGGCGAGTTGTCAAAGCTGATTGAGACCTTTCAGGCTGAGGGCGTGACGCAAGCAGTGATGGCCGGGCAGGTAAAGCATAAGCAGATCTTTTCGAGTATCCGGCCGGACTGGCGGTTGGCGAAACTGCTGCTGAGTCTGCGGACCCGCTCGACCGATATGCTGCTTGGGGCGGTGGCGAAGGTACTCGGCGATGAGGGGATTGAGTTGATTTCATCGACACAGTATCTTGAACCGTTGCTGGCGAAGAGCGGGGTTCTTACGCAGCGTGCTCCCGATACCGAAGAAGAGAAGGATGTTGCGTATGGGCGCACGGTGGCGCAGGCGATTGCCGGGTACGATCTTGGGCAGACTGTGGTGATTGCGGCACAGGCATGCGTAGCCGTGGAGGCGATGGAAGGCACGGACGCAACGATTGCCAGGGCAGGGGAGCTTTTTCGGACTCTTGATTTTGAGGCGGGAGCGGGGCAGGCGCCGAGTACTCTGCGTCGGTCAATAACGGTGGTGAAAGTAGCCAAACCTAATCAAGACATGCGGTTCGACGTCCCGGTGATTGGCGTTAGGACGATCCAGGCGATGCAATCGGCGGGTGCGACTTGTCTTGCGGTGGAGGCTGGGAGAACACTGCTGTTTGATCCTGCGGCGATTGTCGCGGCTGCGGATGAAGCGGGAATCGCGATCGTCGCGATGTAAAGATATTGTCAACGTGGTGAAAAGACTGATGTCTGGGGCGTAAAATTGCTTCGCGGCATACTCGGGCCTGCGTCTCTTACGGCCGCCAGTCGTCTACTCAAGAAGGTTTCAATAAAGGGGAATCACATGCGTAAAGCAGTTTGGATCGCAGCAATATTTGCAGTGATAGCAGCTTGCGGCTACGGTATGAAGGCCGGTGCGGCAGCTCCGGCAGACACGGCACAGGTGGGGGCCACGGCGCCCAGCTTCACTCTGCCCTCACAGGAAGACAAGCCCATCAGCCTCAGCGACTTCAAGGGGAAGTGGGTGGTTCTTTATTTTTATCCGAAGGATCAGACCCAGGGTTGCACCATCGAGGCGCACAATTTTCAGCGTGACATGGCGAAGTACGATGCGCTGAATGCTGTTGTCCTTGGCGTTAGCCTCGATACTGTCGAGAATCACAAGGCATGGTGCGCGAAGGATACGTTCAGCTTCAAACTTCTTGCTGATCCCGATCACAAGGTTGTCGATGCCTATGGCGTGCCGGTGATGGCGCGAGGAGAGATGAAGTTTGCGGCTCGCGACACATTCCTGATCTCGCCCCAGGGCAAGATCGTCAAGGTGTGGGAGAAGGTGGATCCCAACGTTCACAGCACCGAAGTCCTGGCCGCACTCGAAGAGAACAAGAAGTAGTCAGAGTAAGAGACGCAAAAAGGCCCGGATTCTCAATGAGAACTCCGGGCCTATTTGCTTGCCTGAGGAGGTTTAATTCTGTTAGGCAGTCCTTTTAGCGACTGCTTTTTTAATGGCCTTCTTCAAGATTGCCCGCTTGACGGCCTTCTTAACGGCTTTCTTAACAACCGCTCTCTTAATGGCCTTCTTGACGACCCTCTTTGCGATCGCCTTCTTCACGGCTTTCTTTGCAGCTTTTTTAGTTGCCAAGGTAATACCTCTCTTCCTTAATTTAGTGCTCTTGTTACCGGCCACCTTTTTAGGAGTGACCTTACCGCCGCGTTGAGCACTGGACTTCTTCGCGGCAGATTTCGATTTCGTAACTTTCTTGGCGGCTTTTTGTGGAGCGGCTTTCTTCGCAGCTTTCTTTGCTGGAACTTTCTTGGCAGCCTTCTTTGGAGCCGCGTTCTTCGAAACAGCCTTTACGGGTTTGTTTTTCGGAGGCGCTTTTTTGGAAGCCTTTGGCTTTGCAGGAGCTGAGACTGAACTTTGGACTGGAAGTTCTGAGGGTTTGGTTGGGGGTTGGTAGCTTGTTGCCGGTGACGGAGGCAACGCGAAGATGGTTGCCTCTTCAGCATGCGTTTCACGGATCGTTCCGTCGTCGTCCAGTTCAAGTTCCTCGTCGTCGTCCGAGGTCATCGTGACCTCTTCTTCTTCGTCTTCAAAGCGGTTGTGCAGATCGTCGTCATCATCGCCGAAGTGATCGTCATCTGCTGAGGCTGCGTAAATCTTGATGTATTCATCTTCGAACTTCATCGTCATTATCCCCTCATTACTTTTACTACTCACCACTCCAAATTTCTCTTGCGAGTGTGATGCAGAAAAACTATCTTAACGTCCCCGCTTCGGGATTCTAGCAACAGGATGCATCCAAGCGCCACCGAAGGCAAGCAATCTTTTTCACGGGGTAGTTTTTCGGACAGCTTTTTCGGTCGTTTTGGAAATGACGGTCTGATTTTTTGACGTTGGATTTTTCTTTGCGATCGTCGAAGTGGAAGTGACGCTCGGCTTTGAAGTGGATGGTTGCCGAGAATGAGCTGCAGCCGTATGAGCCGTGGTGTGGGAGTTACTCTTTCCCTTCGCCGATTTGCTGCGTGTGTGCGTTACCGGTGCGAGTTTTACCGGCTCGACGACAGCAATCGAGGTTCCAGGCTTTACGGCGTTCGAGGAGAGGTGATTCCATCGCCTCAGTTGCTCGACGGAGACACCGAAGCGGTCGGCAACGGTAACGAGAGTGTCGGTGCGGCGAACGGTGTAGCGCTGTGGGCCGTTGGCGACAGAGGATGCGACCGGAATTACGAGCTCGTCTCCGGCGTCTAGGCCATCGCTGAGGGTCATGCCATTGGTTGCGGCAATTTCGCTGGCATGGGTGTGAAGTGCGGTGGCAATGCCATCCATTGTCTCGCCAGGGCGGACGACGTGAAAGCGCCAACTACTGCGTTTATCTTCCGGAATTGTCTTAATACGTTCAGCAAAGACATCGCGCGTACCGACGGGGACGTGCAGGTCGAAGGAGATGTCACGCGGGGTTGTCATGCGCAGAAGACTTGGATTGAGAGCGACGATCTCGGGCAGCGAAGAGTTGGTGACATCGGCCACGAGGCGAAGATCGAGCGGATAGTCGACAGTGACGGTGTCGGATACGACCGGAGTGTCGGGGACAACCTTGTCGAGTCCGTACTGCTCGGGATTCTTGGCCATGATGATTGCGGCGATGATGCCGGGGACATAGTTTTTTGTCTCGCCGGGAAGGACGTTGCGACGATAAAGCTCCCAGAAGTCTGCGTAGCCGGTGCGCATGACGGCGCGCTGGACGTTGCCCGGGCCCCAATCGTAGGCCGCCATCGCGAGGTACCAGTCGCCGAACTGGTTGTACAGCGTCTTCATATACTTCGCGTAGGCGAGGGAGGATTTTTCCGGATCGAACCGCTCGTCGAACCAGCCGTTGCGCGCGAGGCCATACGCGCCTGTGGGCATGAACTGCCACATGCCGCCTGCGCCCGATCGTGGGTTGAGCGCTTGGGGCTGAAATCCTGACTCAGCGACGGCGAGATAGATCAGATCCTGCGGAACTCCCTGGTCGCGAAGATTTTTCAGGATCATCTCTTTGTATTTTCCTGCGCGCTCCAGCGAGGCAAGCAGATGCGCGTGGCCCGCAGCGGAGTTGGAGAAATAGCTGATGAAGCCGGCGACGTAGTCATTGACGACAAGAGGGAAGTCGGACTGCGTTGTTTTGAGTTCCGCGGTAACTTTTGCTGTGAGTGCGGCGTTCGCAGGAAAAGTGACTTCGTTCGCCGCATCGAGTGGGGCGGCTTCAAGTGTGGGGGAGAACCCGTTTCCTTGTTTCAGTGCGGCCATTTCGAGCGAATTGACTGCGTTGAGCAAGCGATCGAACTCGTCGGAGAGTTGGGGATCGGTTTTGAGATCGAGGCCGCTGGTCAGCATGAGATCGACAGCGGAGTCGAAGTCGAGGCGTGCTGCATCGAGATGTCCGGCGCGATAGTTATCGACGCCGCTGCGATAGGTGGCCTCCGCTTTGTTGATCAGTTGTTGGATCTTTGAGGCTTTAGCCGCATCCGCAGCCTGGGTTCCGGCTGCAGCGGCTTGCGCCTTGATGTTCGAGTCGGCTGCGAGTGTGGGAGCGGTCACTTGCGCGGGAGCTTTGCCCGGAGCGGCAGCTTGTTGTTGCGGACAGCCGGTAAGCATCACGAGCGGCACGCATGCAGCCACCAGTGCGCACCGCTGCACCGTTCTCTCTAAAAGTCGTTGCGCCATCGTCCTCGCTCATTGTAAGACGCCTGGCAGGCAAATGGGCTATCACCCAATCGTTCGCGGAGTACACCATGAGAACTCGGCCGGTTTGGTGTGTCATTACTGTAACTTGCGGCTGGCCTCAATATAACCAGGAGTGTACCCCCTCCCGTCCCAGGCAGCTACGCTGTGTCCCAAGATCTTTCGAGGAGTGGATTGAATGCAAGTTCGCCATTGTGGCCGGTGGTGAGCAAGATCATGGGAGCCTGCCGCTGTTCGAAGCAAGCTTCAGAAGCGGAAGACCGGGCCTACAGTAACTCCCCAATTGGTGGAATTGATGTAGTTATCGTGGGAGAGGAAGGAGAGACGAGGCGGTTTTCCGATGCCCGGTGGGTCGCGTATTGTGCTCTTGTAACGGATCAGCATTTGTTCAACCGTTCCGCGAACTGCGAAGTGCTGTGTGAAGCGGAGATCCGCGGCCAGTGCAGCGACGGCTGAGAAGTTGAAGTTGCGTTGCACCTCCGGGTTTGGGTTCGACTCCGTTGGAAGTGGTTGCGCTCTGGAGTAACTGGCGAAACCCGGAGCGAGCGATACCTTGAGAGCGAACCGTTGGCCGGAGTATCCGGAGCGAATACCGAAGTTCGCAGTGAGGAGCGAGCCGCCGACGTTGAGAGACGAAAGAAGGCTGGCATTTGGATGTCCGCCGATATCGGCGACGAAGTCAAGATATTTTCGAATGGAGATCCCGAGTTGCATACCGGTGCCGATAACTTGATTGCGGCAGTCGGTGCAGGTAGAGGTATTGGTGCCGAGCGAATATGAGTTGTAGTGGATGTAGAGGTCGCCAGCTTCGGTTGGTTTCTCATCGAAGGTGCGCTGCATCTGGGTGATGGCGATCGATTGAACCAATTCCGGATGCTCTTCGTCGCGCAACCACGGATAGTGGCCACGGAGCATGTTCGCAAGAGAGCGAGCCGGATTGAGACCAGCCCTTAGCATCTTGTAACCAAAGGTAGAGGGATAACGGTGCACGAGCGGATCGGAGATGAACCTGTCGGCAGTGTCTTCGCCGAGCATCCAAAGCATCCCGACAGTGGGGGTGATGATGAAATCCACCCATCCGGTATTGTTGGTGTACTTCGCAGTAGCAGTGCACTCTGGTTTGTCTCCCGGGCAGCCGATGGGATAAGTAAATCCGCCTTCATTGAAGATGGCCGCCTCGCCGGTGGGGCCGATCTCGGATTGCGTAGAGTAAACCGTTGCCCAGAGGAAGGCTCGGAAGACGCTGCGCCAATAGCGTGGATTGCGGGAAATATAGAGACCATGCGAACGAGGATCGTTTTGGATCTCGATGTATCCGGCGACGGCTCCCTGGAGTGGGTGGCCGACGTAGTTTACAAGAAAGCTGTCTCCGTCGTTCCATCGACGCATGTTGAATTGCTGGAGGGATGCCCAGTAATCGGACCAATAGGGCTTGTTAAGCAGCGTATGACGGTCGGTCTGATTGGCGCTCATGATGCGTACTGCATTCTCAAGCGAGTTGAAAGCGAAGGATTGGAGTAGCAGGCCTTTCCAATGATAGGGTTCGCCTACTCCTTCAGAGGGTGGCGGCCACGTATGGAAGGCGGTCTTTCCTTCTATTGAAAGAAATCCCTGGTTTGGGTCGAATCGCGGTGCGATTAATTCATTGCGCTTCCATTCGGGAGATGGTTCCAGATGCAACGCGCTGGGAGCGTCCGGCAGGTCACTGCGATCTCTGATATTGAGTTCGGTTACATCGGTGTCTGAGAATTGCGCGATGTCAGGCTCTCTCGAATCGAAGGCCTGTGAATCGAAGGCCTGCGGCCACCCAGGTGTAGATGGCAGTACGAGAAGGAGCGCAAGAACAAGTCGAATCATCTCGGATCCAGGCGTTTCGAAGTACCTTCTTCTCGAAGTTAGCTGCGGGCGAGGGCCAGCGGAACTGGGAGAACTCCCAGTACGGTGCAGGATGCGGATTTTCCTGCTTCGCGCTTGATGCGCACGTACGCGGCGTGAGCCTTGCAGCAGTGTTAAACTGGATACTGAGGCCACCTAGCTCCAAAATGGATCCGAGTCACATTCGCAACTTCGCGATCATCGCGCATATTGATCATGGCAAGTCCACCCTTTCCGACCGGCTGCTCGAGCTGACCGGCTCACTGACTGCGCGCGAGATGCAGGCCCAGGTGCTTGACGCTATGGACCTTGAACGCGAGCGCGGCATCACGATCAAGGCGCACACCGTTCGCATGATCTATAAGGCGCACGATGGCGAGACTTACCAGCTCAACCTGATCGACACACCGGGTCACGTTGACTTCAGCTATGAGGTTTCGCGTTCACTTGCTTCGTGCGAGGGTGCGCTTCTTGTAGTCGATGCGTCGCAGGGCGTTGAGGCGCAGACGCTGGCGAATGCTTATCTGGCGATTTCAAACGGACTTGAGATTATTCCCATCATCAACAAGATCGATCTGCCGAGTGCGGATATCGAGCGCACGAAGGAGATGATTGAGAAATCGGTGGGCTTGCCTGCAAGCGATGCGATCGCTGTAAGTGCGAAGACCGGTCTGAATGTCGATCAGATTCTCGAAGCCGTTGTTACCTTGCTGCCGCCGCCGGAAGGGAACCCTGAAGCGCCGCTGCAGGCTTTAATCTTCGATAGTTGGTTCGATCCTTACAGAGGCGTGATCGTACTTGCGCGCATCATCAACGGCAAGCTAAGCAAGGGCATGAAGATCAAGGTCATGTCGAATGGAAAGACCTTCGACGTGGAGAGCATGGGAGTGATGACACCGAAGCCAGTCGAGCTGACTGAGCTCACGGCGGGCGAAGTCGGATTTTTTGTCGCGACCATCAAGAACGTTGCGGATACCAAGGTCGGCGACACAATTACTTCGGTTGAAAATCCTTGCAAGGAGGCTTTACCGGGGTTTGAAGACATCAAGAGCATGGTCTTCGCCGGTTTGTATACGGTGGATTCGCACGAACACGCGATGCTCCGGGATGCGCTGGAGAAGCTGCGGCTAAACGACTCGAGCTTTACCTTTGAGCCGGAGTCTTCGGTTGCTCTGGGTTTTGGTTTTCGCTGCGGATTCCTGGGGCTGCTCCATCTGGAGATCATTCAGGAACGGCTGGAAAGGGAGTACGGGCTCGATCTGATTACGACGGCACCGGGTGTGCGCTACAACATCACGTTGACGGATGGAAGCGTTGTCGAGGTAGATAATCCTTCGCGCTGGCCTGATCCTTCGGAGATCGAGCAGATCGAAGAGCCTGTGATTACTGCGAAGATTCTGACGAATGAAGAGTATGTGGGTGGAATTCTGAAGCTGGTGGAAGAGAAGCGCGGACGGCAGCAAAACTTCGAATATGTTTCCGAGACGCGCGTGATGTTGACCTATGAGCTTCCGCTCAATGAGATCGTTCTGGATTTCTACGACAAGCTCAAGTCGGTCTCGCGTGGGTATGCGTCGCTCGACTACCATCTTGCCGGCACGTGGATTTCGCCGATGGTGAAGATGGATATCCTGGTTTCAGGTGAGCCAGTCGATGCGCTTTCTATCATCGTGCACCGCGATTTCGCTTATGAACGCGGCAAGGCGCTGGTTGCGAAGATGCGTGAACTGATTCCGCGGCAGATGTTCGAGGTGGCGATCCAGGCGGCAATCGGTTCGAAGATTATTGCGCGCGAGACTGTCACGGCGATTCGCAAAAACGTCATTGCCAAATGCTATGGCGGCGATATTTCGCGTAAACGGAAGCTGCTCGAAAAGCAGAAAGAAGGCAAGAAGCGGATGAAGCGAATCGGAAAGGTCGACATTCCGCAGGAGGCTTTCCTCGCTGTTCTCAAGGTGGGTGAGGAATAGGGTGACGTGTTCGAGGAGTGGCAGAAAAGATGCTTCCCACCGTGCGAGATATGGCAAGAAAAAGCAACTCGCGGGTGAATATCAGACGTTCGAGCGCAGAATCCTGAGGGGTTGATGCATGAGGTTGTAATCTGGATGTAACGCTAATCTGTGGAAACCCTTGAAACATCTGTACTTGCTGGCGAAGAGCAGTGTACTGCCATACAAGTCTGGAGCGCCCGGCGTCAACCCTTCCATTTACATGGAGTTAGGTTGCTACACGTTTGGGGTCTCGTCGGCCTCCGCCGAGAGAGCGATAAATATACACGCTGACTTCGCACCGGCGATCCACAACTTTTTCCACAGGCTTTTTGGCTTTTCGGGCCGAAATGAGAAAGGCGAGGAAGAGCTCATGTGAGCTGCTTCCTCGCCCTGGCTCAAAGGCAAGCCGTTCAGGCGCTACTGCTTGGGCGCCTGCGGTTTTGGAGTGGTAGATGGAGTAGTCGGGCGCGGACGGGTCACGGCAGCAGGTGCGGCCGGAGCCGGGGCAGCTACGCCGGATGAGGTGTTGTACGCGGTCACGACAGCCTGAGTCACGTCGGTGCTCTGATTCGCCCACATGACGTTGCTCTGCTGGCTGCTGACATCGAGCAGGAGCGTGTAGCCGTTGTCGCTGACGTACTTCTTCAAGGTCGCCGAAACCTTCCCTGCGATCTTGCCATAGGACTCCTGCAGATCGGTGTTGTAGGCGGTCTGAGCGTCTTCCGCCTCGCGGGTCAGCTGCTTCTCTTTAGTATCGATCGTCTTGAGACGCGTGGCGCGCTCTGCGTCGGACAAGGTTGCCGGCGCACTCTGAAGCTGTTTCTTGAGCGAATCGACTTCGTTCGAGAGAGCTTCGATCTGGTCTTTCTTTGGCTTGTATTTGGTTTGGATGTCCTGAACTGCGCGCTGACCTTCATTCGTGGCGAAGACGGCCTGCTCAAAGGCGACGAGAGCGATCTTGGCTGGGATGGCCTGCGGCGTGACAGGGGCCTCGGCCGTGGGCTGAGCGGGAGCGGCGGACTGAGCAGGCGGGGTCGCTGCGGGGGCCTGAGCCATTCCGGTTACGGTCATCAATCCCGCGCTAAGGGCGGAGACTAGAACTAGGGTGCGGTTCATCTGAGTTGTGTTACTCCTTCGAGAGATCGTTCAGGTTAAGAGGTTCGACGTTTCAATATCGATTCGGTGGCGTTCAGGGAGCGGGACTGCACTCCCTGATTGCGGCAAATTAAGACAGCCAATCCGTACAGTGCTTACTGGTGAGGCGTTGCCGCCGGCTTCGGTGTAGTGGCTGCGGGTCGCGGACGATTTGCCGCTGGTGCGGAAGGCACTGCAGGTGCTGCAACTCCCGAGGAAGCGTTGTAGGCATCCACGATGGCCTGCGAGATATCGGTGGTGCCAGGTGCGGTCCAAAGAACCGCGAGGCCGCCCTGTTGGCCAGTGTTGTCCAAAAGCAATGTGTAGCCGTTGTCCTGGACGTACTTGATAACGATGGGACCCATCTTCTTGGCGATGGCTCCGAGGGTATCCTGCATCTCGGCGTTGAAAGCGTTGGTGGCGTCTTCGCCGTCGCGCTGCAACTGCTTCTGCTTGGTGTCGATCGTTCTTGCGCGAGAGGCGCGCTCGTCCTCGCCCATGGTTGCGGGAGCACTCTGAAGCTGTTTGGTGAGCGAGTCGATCTCGGTCTGCAGGGCCTGAAGCTGGTTCTTTTGAGGTTCATACTTTTTCTGCAGTGCCTGCAGAGCGCGCTGGCCCTCGTTCGTAGCCGCGGTGACCTGTTCGTATTCGATGACGGCAATCTTTGCCTGAACGACCTGAACAGGGACAGGAGCAGGAGCGGTGGCAGGGGCCGGAGTGGTGGAACCAGTGGTCTGCGCCGCTCCAGCAGCGGACAACATACCCGCGGCGAAGGCGGTGACTAGGGCAACGTTGCGATTCATGCGGTGTTTGGTACTCCTTGGGGGACTGATCTGACTTAGCCGGCCTTAGGCGCACCATCGCGTGCTTTCTCAGCCGTTCCTGCCTACTCAAGATCGACGCGCTTGTTATCAAGCACGCCTAACATAGACCTCGATCCCCCGACTTCTGTACAAGCAAATCGGCAGCGAAACGAGAGAGCTGCCGGAACAAGTCCGATTATAGGACCCCGCACAGCAAGGGTCAATCGGGAGTCTTACTAGTTTGCCTCCCAAAATACGGAGCAAATCCGGCCGAATGTTCCGTTTTTTAGACGGAGTTCGAAGGGAAATGAGAGTTTCGACCGAAAAACGGGAAATCGATTTTGGCGATTGGATTGCTCTTGTCAAAGAAGTAAACACACTGGTGAGAGCTGAGTGGGTGTGTTTCGAGCTTCTGGCTTGAATAAAAGCTGCATTCGACCGATGGTGCAGTGTCTCAGCCGGAGTTTTACTTCCCTCAAAAGGAAGTTTCAGGAGGCCAGTGGCTGGCCATTCATGTATGGAGGACCGCTGCTGTTGAGGAGCGGTTTGCTTGAAAATCAGGGAAAAGGCTCTACCGGAAAGTGGTAGAACATCGTTCTTGCCTTCCGGAGACTTTACGAGTAATCTAAAAAGTGCCCTGTGAACCGGCTGTGGGTGCCGATCACCGTGTGGGTTGCCAGAAAGCTTCCTGTTAGGTACATTTGGGCAGCGAACACACGAGATAACAGCAGACCGGATTTATCGGACTCTGTCGCGTAACAGGTAGAGGGTGAAAAAAGAGATAAGGTTCGCTGCTGTCAGGGCGTTCCGGGCTCCGCGTAGCCGGTAAATTACTGGTTCGGTGGTAGCCGATAGCAATGAAGACGTCCGTTTGAGTACAACTTGAGACCGTTTCCTCCGACGCTGCAATACCGGTTTGGTTCCATCTTCGTGGATGACATGAAGAAAGAACGATCCTTGCGCCGTGGGAGTAGGAACCGCTAATTCGATTGAATGCAATAGGAAGTGGAAGCATGACTTCAGAGCAGAATGCACCCGAGGTGGAGTCCCACCAGGGTTCGACAATGTCACCCGGCCAACAGGACGGGGAGGCGCAATATACCCCTCATAACATTCAACACGGGATGGGTCAGTCCAAGAGCAGCCGCCGCCGTCGCCGCAAACGTAAGAACAAAGCGATGGCCGAGGCTCCACAGGGTCAGCAGGCCGGTGGCGAACAGAGCGGGGGACCGGTTCCTTCGATTCAGGCTTCTGTTCCCCCCCCGCAGCAGGGCTTCCAGAGCAATACCGGCCAGCAGCATGGTGGGGGCGGTGGGAAGCGCTGGAAGAAGAAGTTTCGCGACCGCGACCGTTCACGCACGAATGCCGACAATATCGGCAATGTTGCCAGCGGAAGCAATGGTGGCGGCTACAGCAATAACGGCGGGGGATATCGCGATCGTGACCGCGACACTCATCAGCCCGGCAACAACGGGTTCAAGCGTAAGGGTGGCGGCAAACAACAGTCTCGTGGGCCGAGGAGCTTTGTCGGGCCGATGGACCACAGCTATCGGGCGGTGAATGGCAACTTTGCCGATGCTCCGCCATCGACGATCGAATCCGGTGGCTATGGGCGTAACGGCCATGGCCGCAGCTATCAGAGTGACTCCCAGCCGATCGATTACTCGCAGGGCCGTCCGATTCCAATCCCTGAGAACGCGCCTACGAAGATCTTCTTCTTCATTGAGGATCTGTTCTTCATTGCGAAGATTCAAGAGACCGCGCGCAAACTTGGAGTGAAAGTTGCCTTCGTCAAGAACGAGAAGGAAGCGATTAGCGCGTTGACAGCCGGTGAAGATGACGAACTTCCGGGCCTGATCGTGTTCGATCTTAACAATGCGAACGCCAAGCCCCTGACACTGATTCCGAAGCTGAAGGCCAAGCTCAAGCGCAACACGTCCATCGTTGGCTTCCTGTCGCATCTGCAGGGCGATCTGAAGGCCAAGGCTGTGGAGGCTGGTTGCGATACGGTTATGCCGCGCGCGGCGTTCTCACAGAACCTGCCGAATCTTCTTCGTCGCTACGGTATGGAAGAGGAAGAGGAGCCAAACTTCAATCAGTAATAAGTTTTGGTTGTGATTCCAGCGAGTTCAATTCACGAAAGGCCCGGTAGATTCTTATCGGGTTTTTCTTTTGCTCAAACTCCTGCAAGTCTGATTTTTGCTCCCGCGATTTAGCCGGGAGGCCATTTCATGTGCCGGCCACCCAGCAGATGCAGATGCAAATGATGCACGGTCTGCCCGCCTTCGTCTCCGGTATTCACAACGATCCTGTAACCATTGTCCAAGTTTTCTTTGCGGGCGATTTCTGCTGCGGAAGCCATCAGGTGCCCGATCAGCGGAGTGTCCTCGGCGAGGGCCTTGGCGACTGAACCTATATGTTGTTTGGGGATGATCAGGATGTGGGTGGGAGCTTGGGGATTGATATCGGGGAAGCCGATAGAGAGCGCGTCTTCGTACACGCGGTTGGCAGGAATGGTGCCATCGACAATCTTGCAGAAGAGACAGTCGGAAGATGTGGTCGTGCTCAGCGGTATCTTCATGGTTGGAAGAATCTTGGATGCTCTCCAGGCAACCAGGGGTTGTACGCAGCAGCGAAAGCTGCACGCTCTGCGATGGACGGATGGCTGTAGCTCCAGAACTCGACGAAGGGATGCGGCGTCGGGTCGTCGAGCGAAGTCTCACCTAATCTTTGGAACCCACGCTGGGTGGTTGTTTGCGGGTCGCTTACGATACCGTGAATGGCCTCCTGGCCGTAGACATCCGCTGCATGTTCGATCGACCGGCTAAAGGCGTTTTCGATCGGCTCTGAAACGAAATTCAGGACATTCAATACCAGCACGAGAACTGCGAGGCAGGCCCAGTCGTTTTGCGAGCGGATGCGCCATCTGGTTCCGAAGCGACCGAGGAGCCACCACGTTGCGCGTTGGCCTAGATAGAAACCGATCAACATGAGAACCGCACCGAACAGGACGCCGCGAAAAATGTGATGGAGGGCATAGTGACCTAGCTCGTGGCCGAAGATTCCGGAGAGTTCATCGGGAGTTGTTGCTGCAATTGTTGTGTCCCACAGTACGAGGCGTTTGGATGGCCCAAAGCCAGTCACATAAGCGTTCAGGCTGGTAACTTTCTGGCTGGCGTGCATGTAGAACATTCGGTCCGGTGGGAGCGATACTCCGCTGCGGATGACGACTTTTTCCAATTGCGTTACGAGTGCCGGATCGCGTTGCCCAAGAGGTTCGAACGTGTTAAACAACGGATCGACGAGTATCGGCGAGATGAAGACACCGAAGAGTACAGCAGCCATTGTAGGAATCCAGAACCAGAACCACCAGTGCTTCGGCGACCGGCGGATCACCCAGAAGAGCATAATTACCAACAAAGATCCGACGAGCCACGTGAGCAGAAAACTCTTAGTTTGATCCCAAATCCAGCTGCCCAGCCTCTGCACCGACAGGCCGTAAGCCAAAGCTACGTGATGGCCATAGATTCGCAGTGGGGCATCGAGGAGCGTGAGCACCAGCAGGAAGAGGAGAACGAAGAGAAAGCATTGAGTCCAGCGATTCTTCGTCAGGTTCTCGGCGATGTTTCGAATTCGTGAGGGGATTCCGAGGACGAGCAAGAACAGGAGTTGAAGGATTCCCCATCCTTCGCTGGCAAAGTGCAGTGTGGTTCGCGCCCGGAAGAGCGCTTTGGCGGATTCCAGTTTTTCCGATGGGAGCGTGTAGGCGCTTCGATTCTGTGAGGCTTCCTGCAAGGCTTTGGCTTCGGTTGTTGTGGTGCCTTGTGCCCTCGCCGGTGCTATCGCTCCGGCAAAGAGGGTAACGAGCACAAGCACGACACTACGCAAATGGATCAACCAGAGCTCCCGGAATCTTCAAGGCAGTGACGCCAGTGTGCATGATTCGCACAGAGAGAGCAAAGCGGGAGGAATCTCGAACGCTATCGGCGGCTCTCCAGCGAGCTTCCCGGCTCGGCACCGACCTCTAACCCGAAGCGCGACAGCTCGCGCTTCTGGAGGTTGTAGTCGATGAAGAAGCCAATGCCGATTGCCAACGGAATCACTCCTGCCGCAGCGCCCGCCAGGACTTCGCGGACATGGAGAACCTCTTCGAGCACTAAAAAGAATAAGATCAAGCCAAGTCCAACCGAAACAAGGACGATCCCTGCGCGCCGCGCATTTCCCAGGCTCCGCAAGGGATCTTTCACCGGAACTTTCTCCTCGCCGCCGACGCCAAGCATCCTTTCGATCTCAGCCAGAGGCACTCCTCGCGAGATCATTGCAATGCGCTCCTCGGACTTAAGCCTGCGTTTATGGGCGTCCAGCCAGATGCCGGAGACAATGGCTACGATACCGACCAGACAACCTGCGACGGGTACAACAAATGGGCTAAAGATGAAATTCATACGCTACCTCCCTTTCTGCCCGCATTAGACCGGGGGGCCTTTCTTAAGTTTCACTTGTCTGAGTGAAACTTAAGGCGCACTCTGAGGTCTAACCCGGCTTGAGCACTGACCTCACCTTCGAGCAAGTGGTACGCGACCACCAGGAGATGGTCTTCCGCACACTGCTGCGTCTTACTGGCAGTCGGGAGCATCTCGACGATCTGGCGCAGGATGTGTTTCTCCGGCTCTATCGTGCGCTGCCGAGCTTTCGCGGCGAGGCTTTGATTACGACGTATCTTTATCGGATCGCGGTGAATGTGGCTCAGGACGAGTGGAAACGCCGCCGTCGCGATCGCAATAGCCACGTCTCGCTATCTGACGACACTTCTGGCTGGGAGGATCGACTCGCCCATCCGGACCGCAACGCCGAGCAGCAGATGGAAGAATCCGAGTTTGCACAGAGTGTAGAAGAGCAGCTGCAGTGTCTCAGCGAGATCGAGCGAACCATCCTGGTCCTTTATCATCAGGAGGAACGTTCCTACGACCAGATTGCCTACGCCTTGGGGATGCCCATCGGTACGGTACGAACACACCTGCACCGAGGGCGAAAGAAGTTACGGGAAGGCCTTCAGCAGCGTCCAACACACGAGAGGAGCGCGACATGCACGGCGAATCGCTAAATCAGCAGGACCTGTCGCCCGAAGCGATAGAACATCTCGACCAGCGAATTGTCCGCGCCCTCGAAGCACAGCCGAAGGTGTCTGTGCCGGCGGACTTTGCCTCGCGCGTGGCTAGCCGGTTGCCCGCGAAACATCCGACGTCCGTTACGTCGACTCATTATGGCCAAGGGACGATGTTGATCGGTATTTTGCTCACCCTGGCGGCCTTGGTGGCTCTGTCTCTCCATCCCACGGGGCCCGATCGCTTTGGGCTTCTTGAGTCGATGCTCTTTGCCCAGTTCCTGGGCCTTGTCGTCTGGTTCAGCGTCCTGCGCCACAACACGCGATAAGACGCTATCAACTTAAAATTGTCTCGTTCGTCCAAATAGAAGCATCTGCCACGAAAGCCGTACTGCGCACCACGCATCACGGCACTTCCGATACACTCGGCATCAGGCGCATTTTTTTGCAGGCGAAACGAGTTCCCGTACCCATGAAGACACAAAAGGCAGTAACCGGCCTCAGTCTGGCCGGTCTGGTAGCAGTGGCAGCGACATCTGTCGGCCATTTGGCGGTGGCAGCCACCCCAAATCCAGCACCAAACCCAACAACGACCCTTATCGACACCATGGAGACAGAACTCCATCGTGCAATGAGTTCGCTGGGCAACACAGCGACGGACGCTACACAGCAGCCGAAGCCGTACTTTCTTAGTTACGCCGTTTCGGACGCTGATGGTGTTGCCATGTCGGCCCAGTTCGGAGCTATCGTGAACTCGACCGAAAACCGTCGCCGCGTTGCCGATGTGCAGGTCCGGCTCGGCACGGCTGCCGAAGACAACACCCACGGCGACCACCGCAACAGTGCCCTCACGACTGTGCCGCTTCCTCTGACGGACGACGGTGCCGCTCTCTCGCGCAGCCTGTGGTTTGCTACGAATCGCGGCTACGCCAAGGCCCTCGATGGCTATCTGAAGGTGAAGACTGAGCAACAGGTGCGTGCCAAGGAAGAAGACAGTTCGGCTGACTTCTCCAGCGAAAAGGCTGCTACCGATTTGCTTCCGTCGGCGCCAATCCTCGTTGTTGATCGGAGCAACTGGGAGAATCGTATCCGCGAGTTGTCTGGAATCTTCAAGCAGTATCCGGATGTTTTCTTCAACAACGTTGCGCTTGAGGCCTCGACCGAGACTGATTACTTTGTTTCTTCGGAAGGAACAAAGGTAGCGACGCCGAGCCACGTCGCTCGCCTGGTGATTGTTGCCCGCACGCGTGCGGCAGACGGCATGGATCTGTTCCGTGCGGAGACCTTTGAGGCGGATGACGCAGCCCATCTTCCTGATCAGAAGACACTCGCCGATAAGACCATTGCGATGGCGAAGAATCTTGAGGCTCTTCGCGAGGCTCCGGTTACGGAGCCCTTTAATGGGCCGGCAATTCTGAGCGGCCGTGCTTCGGCGGTCTTCTTTCATGAAGTCCTCGGGCACCGCCTTGAGGGCCAGAGGCAACGCGGCGACGACGAAGGCCAGACCTTTACCAAGCTTCTCGGCAAACAGATCCTGCCGACTTTTCTCAGTGTCTCAGACGATCCCACGCTTGCTACCTTCGATGGCGTCTCTCTCAGCGGCCACTACAGTTATGACGACGAAGGGCAGCCTGCCCGACGGGTTGATCTCATTAAGGATGGAGTTCTCGATACCTTTCTGATGTCTCGGCTTCCGATCGCGAGTTTCTCGACTTCCAATGGCCATGGCCGCGCGGAGGTTGGGCACATGCCTACGGGACGTCAGGGCAATCTGATTGTGACCTCTTCGAAGACCGTCAGCGACACCGAGCTGCGCGAGATGCTCAAGGCAGAAGCGAAGAAACAGGGCAAGGCTTATGGACTTTACTTCGAAGACATCTCTTCGGGTTTCGCAGTCACGACCCGCCGCTCGCCGCAGGCCTTTCAGGTGATTCCTCTTGTTGTCTATCGTGTATACATCGATGGCCGTCCTGATGAACTTGTTCGCGGAGTCAGCATTGTCGGTACTCCGCAGGCCGCGCTGAACCGCATCCTTGCCACCAACGATAAGCAGGACATCTTCAATGGTATCTGCGGGGCCGAGTCCGGAAGTATTCCTGTCAGCGCGGTTGCCCCAGCGATGCTGGTGAGCGAAATTGAAACTCAGCGGCAGGCGCAGGGGACCGCGCGTCCACCAATCCTTCCACCGCCTGGCATAGCTGCGAATGGCGGAAAGGGAGGTCAAGAATGAGATTCGCTCATAACCGGTTACCAATTCGTAGAAATTTAAGCGCAACCCTCTGCGCCGCATGTCTATTCGGAACTCTTACGGTTACAAATTCAGCTTTCGGTGGGTCCGCTGCCGAAGTAAATGATCCGCTCCTGCGCGCAATGCACCAGGAACTTGATCGCGAAAAGAGCATTCTACTGCCAGGTATGCAGAAGCCTTATTTTATTGAGTATCGCCTCGATGACATCAGCAGCTACGAAGCAGTTGCAAATTACGGTGCCCTTACCCAGGAGGCGAACAATCATCAGCGCATCGTTCGCGTGACGGTTCGCATTGGCGATTACACTGTGGACAGCAGCAGCTCCCGCGGCGACGGAACGCTCGAACTGGCACCGACTGACGACAATCCTCTCGCGTTGCAATACGCGCTGTGGACAGCGACTGACGTTGCTTACAAAAATGCGCTGCGGGCTTACTCCGCCAAACAAGCCGCACTGAAGCAGTTTCAGAGCGCGCAAAACCAACCAGACTTTGCACAGGCCAAACCGGTCGTCCAGGTGAATCCCCTCGCCAAGCTCGAGCTCGATCGCGACGACTGGAAGCACCGCATCGTTGAAGCCAGCGGGCTCTACGCTTCGGCTCCGGAGGTTCGTTCTTTCGCTGAGCAGGTTCAGTACTCAGTCGCCAACATCCGTGGCATCGCGCTCAATCGATATATTGTCAATTCCGAAGGGACAATTGTACGCACGGGTTATGCTGCGTATTCGGGAGCCGTCAGTGTTGGAGGCCAGGCCGCCGATGGAATGCGTCTCAGCCGTGATAACGGCACAATCGCAGCGACGGCCAAAGAGTTGGAAAGTGCCGCGGCATTTCGCAGGCGCGTGATCGATGATCTTAAGAGTTTCGAAGAGTTGCGCAATGCACCTGTTGTTTCAGCCGAGGATTACCACGGCCCGGTTCTTTTCAGTGGAGATGCTGCCGCTGACGTCTTCACGCGCCTCCTAATCCCGAACATCGAAGCAGACCGTCCCGAGATGGGCACTTCGGCGCGTACTACCGGAGCCTATGCATCCAGCTACAAATCCCGCGTTCTTCCTGACTCGATAAGTGTGACAGACAATCCCCTGGAGACGAAGTTCGATGGCAAGATATTGCTCGGGGCCTACACGATCGACGATGAAGGTGTGCCTGCGCAGTCGGTCGATATTATCGCCCATGGCAAGCTCGAAAACTTTCTCATTGGCCGCGAACCGATCAAGGATTTCGATACCTCGAACGGTCACGGTCGTGCAGCGCCAGCACAGCCTCCCCATTCGCGATCCGGTGTCATCCTTATTAAATCCGACGAGGCGCTCTCGAAGGACGACCTCAATAAACGTCTGATAAGCATGGCGAAGGATCAGGGGAAAGATGTCTACGCTGTCGAGACCCTTGGAGGGGAGCTTCTCCCGCGTCTTCTTTACCGCGTAAAGGCTGACGGGAGTCGGCAACTGGTTCGCGGCGCCGTCTTTGACGAACTCGATAGCCGCAGCCTGCGTTCGGGGATTGTCGCGACTGGCAACGACTCGTATGTGTCCAATTCTCTTGGGCCGATTCCGCAGACGATTATTGCGCCGAGTGTGCTTTTCGATGACATTGGCGTCAAACGGGCTACGGTCGAGCAGCAGAAATTGCCGTACTATCCGCCGCCGGTAAAGTAAGGCCGCCCCACTGAAGTTATAAAACGTAAAGGCCCATACAGTATGCACGTCGATCCGATTCTGCTCCGCAACGTTGTTCTCGTTGTTCTTCTCCTGCTGGTCTTTGGTGGCCGCCTGACAAAAGGCTCTATGCGCCAAAGTCCAGATGGTCTCGTCTTCGGTACTAAGCCGATCATCATTTGGACGAGAATTATTGCCCTGCCAGCCCTGATTCTTTTCATCGTTGCTTCGACCATGCACCAAACTCAGACTCCGTGGTTTCTCTATCTCTTCATCGTTGCTGCGGTCGTCTTTCTGCTTGTCCAGTTGCCGGGCACGATTACCCTGACGCCAACCGCAATTACGCAGCGGTTCTGGTTCCGGCCTTTGAAAAGCATTCAATACAAAGAGGTTATGGCCATCCAATCCGTACTGGCAGGCCGCGCTATCCGTGTCCTTGGCGACAACCGCGTCAAGATTACTCATACGGTGAACCATTGTGCGAATGCCGAATTCGTTCAGGAACTCGAACGTCGCACAGGCAAGCGCGTCATCGTGTGAGGATCGGGCCGCTTTAGTCTGTTCGAATTAGATAAGGTTCCGCTGTTGGATCCTTGGGATGAATCCCACTGGCGACCTCGTCAGCGGTCCTTTTGTCGGGAAATTTCGGGTTCACTCGCACCCAAAATCCTGTCGGTCCGGCAAACTCGATCACTTTGGCAGTCGTGTATCGCCGAAGAAGATCCTCCTTCAACTTCACCGCATCTGACTCATGGACGAAAGCTCCGATCTGCACGCACCATCTTCCTCCCGGGTCGGCATTGACCCGAACCGGCGGCGCAAAGGCCTCGACTCTTACCTTGGCGACCCCAACGCGATACACACCGGTGGCCTTTGCAGCGGCGAGTGATAGGTCGATGATGCGCCCACGTACAAACGGGCCTCGGTCGGTAATTCTCACGACGGCCGATTGATTGGTCGTCAGATTGGTGACGCGAACCATGGTTCCCATCGGAAGCGTCAGGTGCGCCGCGGTCATTGCGTTCTGGTCGTAAACCGTGCCGTCGGCACCTTTGCGTCCGGCGTAGGGGGGACCATACCAACTCGCCAGTCCAACCTCGGTTGAAACCGGCTTTCCATAGTTATTGGGGATCGGCGCAGGGGAGGGAATTGTTGCCGATGGTGTACTTGGCTCTGGAGGGCGTACCCCCGGACCTGTTCGGTTTGCGGTTGTGGTGGTCGATGGGGGCGGGGGTGGCTGATAGGCCTGCTTCGTGTGTCGGTGGCAACCAGCCGTCGTCAGCGCGAACGCTGACAAGGTAACCGCGCAGCCAAACCGCACGCGCTTCACTGTCTTGGGGCATCCTTCGGCGGCGGTGAGGCCGTTCGTCGTGCGTGGTCGTCCATCCGTTGCGCCAGCTTATGCAGTTCAACGGCGGCAGCACGAAGAGCCTCGGAACCGTTCTTCCGCACCTCGGGAACTACCTCGTCGTTGATGTACTTCACGACGTTCCTCAGATCCTTCTCCAGATGCGTTGCGGCATCTCGCAACTGCTGTTCCCAGGGTCGTTTGGCTTCTTCGGGCATATCGAATCTCTCCACCTTTGATTAGATGATGTGGAAATCGCTCGGTCAACGCTGGCGACCCGGCGATTCCCCTCGAGTGCCAGTCTGGTAACGAGCAAGATTCAGCATTAACTCAAGCATTATCAGGCGACTCGTACAACTTGCAGTTCCCTGAATGCGTCCCTAAGGGGTAGGATGCACTCATAGGGCCAGGTTCAAAATAACAACGTTGAGGTATTCGCCTCTGCCGTTTGCCTGACAGGTGCGCAACCGTGACTCCGCGAGGTGATTCTTTTGACCACATGCAAGCCAGAATCCTTTCTGCCGAAACCGGGCCTTTTCATCCTTAACGCCACACTTGCGCTGTTGGTTCCTCTTGCGCCATTTGCAATGGCACAAGAATCCGCCGCGGTCATTTCGGCTAGTGATCCCAAGACGGTAAGTACGCGGCTGGACCTCCCCGACGCGCCGGGCTTTGTCTTCGCTGTAGCGAGCAGCTCCGCAGACGGCAATTCTCCCGAGGCCAACCCCACAGATCCCAACCCCGCGGATCCGGATGGTGCCGGTCAGTCAACGACCGCAACACGTCCCAAGGGGTCCACACATATGAATATGGTCATCAATCCCGGTGAAGTCGCGGAACCGATGTCCGTGCGCGCCAAGATCATTAGCGGGATGACAAATTCCGTATCTTTCTACTCGGCGACCGGTTGGCTTGCTGCAGCAGGTTGGGAGCACCTATGGAACAGCAGTCCCAACTACGGAACGGATTCCGGCGCTTTTGGGGAGCGATTGGGCGCAGCCGCTCTGCGTGGCGTCTCGGAAGGCGTCATCAGCAACTCCTTCTTCGCCCCGCTCTTTCACGAAGACCCGCGTTATTACGTCATGGGGCGAGGCCATCCCTTCATAAAGAGGGCCTGGTACGCAGGTACTCGCACAATTATCACTCGCACCGACAGCGGCCGCACAACACCCAACTTCTCTCTTCTCGCTGGTAATCTCGCCGGGTCCGCCCTCACCGTTCCGTACTATCCGCCGCTCAATACTTCATTCAAAGAGGTAATGATCACATTCGGCGGTTCCGTTGGCGGTTCCGCGCTCGGCTTCGTCGTCGACGAGTTCATCGTCGATGCCCTCATCGACCTCCATATCAAGAAGAAGCAACCCCAACCTTAGAAAACCTCCGCATAATATTGAGAGTAGCGGAGAGGGATCCTTCCAGATGCGCCGGTTGCTGACAACGGGACTTTTGCTGTCTGCGATAGCTGGCTCCGCGCAGACACGACCATCGTCAGTTCCTGAGACTCCCGCTCATCTTCCTGAAATTGCAGAGCTCCCCGATGCGCCCCAGCCGGCCCAGCCCCAACTGGAGGACGCCGTCGCCGTCGCGGAAGCTTCTTTCAAGGCAGACGGCAACGGGGCGCGTCGTTGCGGACCGATCAGTGCCATGAAGGTGGTTTATGTAGACCCCAACAATTACGATCACGTGCCCAAGCCCTGCACAGAGCTTATATACCCCTACCAGCGCTTTCTTACCAGCAACATCGTCGTTCCGATGACCTGGCAACAGAAGGGCTACCTTGCCCTTCATGAACTGGTCGATCCGGCAAACGTTGGCACGATTCTTGGCATATCCGCCATCACCATTGGACTCGATTCGCACACCGCCTACGGTCCCGGCCTCAAAGGTTACGGCAAGAGTGTCGGTGTCAGCCTTCTCCAGGATGCGACTGCGCAGTTTTTCGGAGCCTTCGCGATTCCGGCCATCGTGCATCAGGACCCACGCTACTATCGGATGCCTCACGCGCCGCTTACAAAACGCCTTATCTACTGCATCTCTCGCACAGCAATCTCGCGCAGCGACGATGGCCGTTCGATACCTAATTACGGAACTTTATTGGTTTATCCGATCAGCGCGGAGATCGATAACCTCTACGTTCCAGGGATTCATCCGGATGGTCCGTCAACAGTAGCGCGTATTTTTACGGGCTACGCACTGGATCCGGTAAACAATCTTCTGAACGAATTTCTGCCTGATGTCGCCAGCCACGTTCACGTTCGAGTAATTTTCGTTCAACGAATTTTGAATAATGTTGCCAGCATTAACGCGGCGGGAATTCCGTAATCGTCCACCTTGGAGAGCAGTCGCCGATTTAGTCGGTCTCCGTCGAGACCCCAAAATCCCCGTTCAATGCAGAATCTCGCTGTTCAGTTCGCATTGCTTCAATTTGGGCCTTTCTATGCGTAGTCTAGAGGAGCTATTCCGGACATTTTTGTTGGTGCAAGTTCTTCCAAAGAAGTCGGATAACGTTGCTCGGGAAATAAGTCTTTTCAACCTCGCGCAGCATCGAACGAATTGAGAAAATCAGGAGAAACATCCATGCCGAAGGCCAAACTTTTCGAGAAGTCTCTTACCTATGGAGCCAAAGCAGGCTGGGCGATTTTTAGCAGGCTGAATGCCATCAGCCCGAACAAGAGCTTCACCCCGAAGTGGAGCGACAAGCCGCTGCTCAAGAGCTACCAAAAAGAGAAGCCGCCTCTCGGCTGGCCTCGCACCACAGACTCCCTCTGCCCCAAGTGCATTCCTGAGATCCGCCAGCAGATCGTCGACGGCAAGCTGCCCCACGAGATTCTCCTCAACGAGAAGGTCGGCGAGATCAAGGCCCAGATCATCGAGCGCGACGGCAAGATCCTCATGATTAAGGACTGCCCCATCCACGGCCACTTCGAAGACGTCATGTCCATCGACCCCGCCATGATGAAGCACCTCGAAGACGTCTTCCCCGGCCGCGACATCCGCGCCCACAACGACGAGAAGCTTCACAATCACGGCACCTCTACCGTCACTCACGGCCGCGGTTCGGTTCTCACTATCGACCTCACCAACCGCTGCAACATGATGTGCGACCCCTGCTTCATGGACGCCAACCAGGTCGGCTTCGTTCACGAACTCACCTGGGACGAGATCAAGACCATGCTCGACAACGCCATCACCATCAAGCCGCGTCGTCAGATGAGCGTGCAGTTCTCCGGTGGCGAGCCCACCCTCTCGCCCTACTTCCTCGACGCTGTCGCCTACGCCCGCAAACTCGGCTACGAGTCCGTGCAGGCCGCGACCAACGGCATAGAGTTCGCCAAGTCCAAGGAGTTCTCGAAGGCGGCTGCTGAAGCCGGTCTCCGCTACGCCTACCTCCAGTTCGACGGTATCGGCAACGCCGCCAACTCGCATCGCAAGGTCGGTAACGCATTCGATGTGAAGCTTCAGGCCATTCACAACCTGCATGAGGCCGGCGTCGACATCGTTCCCGTCACTACCATCGTCAACGGCATCAACAACGAGCAGGTCGGTCGCATCATCCAGTTCGCGCTCGACAACCCGAAGAAGATCAACTTTCTCAGCTTCCAGCCCGTCAGCTTCACCGGCCGCGACGAAGAGGTCTCCGACGAGCGCCGCGCTGCACAGCGGTACACCCTCTCGCACCTTGCCCACGACGTCAAAAATCAGACCGGCATCGGCGAGCCTGTCCGCGACTGGTTCCCCATCAGCTTCATCAGCACCTTCTCAGACTTCGCCGATCTCGTCCATGGACCTGATCGCGATTGGGGTCAGATCTCCTGTGGCTGCCATCCGAACTGCGGTATCGGCACCGCCATCATGATCGACAAGGAGACCAAGGAAGCTGTTCCCGTCACCGCGTTCCTCGATGCGGTGCAGCTGGCCAAGGACGTCGCCAAGGTCAATGACGCGGCCCGCGGCAAGACTCTCTCGCTCATCGGCATGACGCTCGCGCTCTTGAAGAACTACGACCCCTCCAAGGCCCCGACGCACATGAAGATGAAGGATCTGTTGATGAAGTTCGACAAGTTCTCCGGCGCCACCAAGCGAAACTACGGCTCCGTCAAGGCCGACCGCACTAAGGCCGATATCGACAAGCGCCGCGCCGACCGCTGGAACTTCCTCTTCATCGCCGGCATGTGGTTCCAGGATCTCTTCAACTATGACTTCCGCCGCACCGAGCAGTGCATCATCCCCTACGCCACACAAGAGGGTGAGATCAGCTTCTGCGCGTACAACACCGGCGTAGGCTGGCGCAACATCATCGAGAAGATGCACATGACGTCCACCCTCACCAAGTGGTATGAGGAGCACGGACGTCATGAGATCTTCGCCGGTGGCAAGAAGGTCGGTCTCGAGAAGGAAGCGACCTACGACCTCGTTCTCAACGAAGCCCATGTCAACGCCGCTGCTAACGACACCTTTGACAAGTCCGGCATCGCGAAGAACTCCCGCGAGGAAAAGATCCGCGCACGCGATGCGAAGATCAAGCAGGACGCTGAAAACGCCCGCATGGCCAAACTCTACCGCAAGGAGATTCTCCAGGAACCCGACGCTCCCGCTGGTTTCATCTCCCTCGGCGAGATCAAGCCAGCTCCAGCGAAGGTCGAGTCCGAAGAGACTGTCGCCGGCGACTAATAGTCATCAACCTCGCAATGAAAGGGCCGCCAGCAATGGCGGCCTTCCTCATCTCACATTCGCGCGATAGCGCGAGTTCGTTCGGATTTCTTTCTTGAATAAGCAGCTTTCTCGAACAGGCGTTTTACACCCCGAGCCCGCGACTTCATCGCCTTATTCGTCCCTTCTCGCAAATACCTCTCCACCATCTCCTCCGCCTCATCTCTTAGCGAAGTCTCCCGCAGGGCAAGCAGTCCCAGGCCCTCCACCGCCGAGCATCGCACTACGTTGCTCTTATCTTCGCTCAGTACCCACATCGTCCGTGCCGCCCGTAGCCGCTGCGCTTGCGTATGAGCCACCCGAGGCATCACCAGCCCGAGGTGCCAACGCGTCCGGTTCTCATCCAACGGCAGCGTCTCAAGCAATCCCGCAAGCTCGTCGAAATATCGCTCTAGCAGTCTTCCATCTTTCTCGGTAATCCGCCGGGCCACATCGGCCGCCCGCTTCCTCACCTCGGCCTCGTCGCCAAATAGCTCCCGCACCAGAGCCCGAACCCCAGCCTTATCCCCACTGATCTCTTCAGCAAGTGCTCGGGCTATCGATAAATTCCACCGGGAACCTCGAAGTTGCCGCCGTAAAGACTCCATGCCGCGAAGTATACCCACCCTCCCTGATCGTCGAGGCGCTCCCGCGAGCGAATGTTCTACTTGACATCTTTGCGCCTTAGGAAGGCCCCTGAAGAGCAAAGAGACCCACCACAGTGGGTCTCCTTGCAGGTCTGAAGTTGGCATGAAGTCCAGACCTAAAGCGTCTGTTGCTAATACCTTGCTTACTTTAAGAGGAGGCGCCTACTGTCCTGCCGAACCCGAGCTGCGGCTCGAGTGAGATCGGCGGACCTGAGCAACAATCGCTCGCCGCTGTCTCGCCCCAAAAACCCACTGGCGAACCGGGCCCACATCAACGTGCACGAACTGGCTGACCGGGTAGTAGCCTACACCGCCTGCCTGGAGGGAGAGCGCCGCATCCCGCAACATAGTCGTCGACACACCCGGCACCCGAAGGTCAATCGCATGCCCTTCCATATGTTGGCTATGTTCCGCAACCCCGGTCTGCGGCGAGCTATGTCGCAGCGCCGAGTTGGTCTCTGGCGTCCTGTATCCACACACAATATTGATCACGCTATCGAGTTTGCCGAGCCGGGCAAGCATTGCGTGCAAAACATCAAATTCTTTCGGATCGTAGTTGCTCACATCCTGCGTATTGTGGTCGCGCAGAAAGTAGTTCAGCTTCTCGAGCGCATCCGGAAGATACGTATTCCCAATCCGGTAAATAATGTCGAGGTTCTCGCCAGTATGCAGATTCGTCATCTTGAGCTCATATGGCTTGCCCTCTTCGGGCGCAACTATCGCCGAACCATCGGCTGCGATATTCTCCGGCATCGCTCCCGGTACGACCTCTTCACCATGCATCATCGGCGAGGCCTTCAGATGCATCGAGCTCTTGAGCCCAGCGTGCACGCGTGTCTTCACCGTTCTGGCCCACGACGAACTGCTTACCCCAAATACGACAACGATCGTCGTTGACAGAACCGCGAGACTTCTCAAGCTCAATAACCGCATCCAAACTCCAAGGCCCTTAGAATCATTGCGAATGAAAATTCTAAATGAGATTTACCGTTTGCCATTCGCTCTTTCAAGTTTACCTATTTGAAACCCAAATCAGGACCGGGGGAATGTAACTTAAGTGTCACAATGATGATTTCTTTTTGGCAATCGTGCAATTGACTGTATTTACGTTAGTTAGCTCCCTCAATTTTCGCTCGTGAGCCCTCAAAAAGCTCAAAAACGAGTTTTGCCGTCGCGATATCCTCGACTGCCACTCCAACCGACTTGAAGACCACTGGCCCTTCAAGCCGGTCCAACCTGCTGCCATTCAACAATTCCCCGATCTCAGCGCTGACCGTTGCCTTTGCGAGCAGAATATCTCCCGGCTCTCGCATTGCCGCCTCGCGTGACTCCACAACGACCGACCCACGCATTGCCTCATCGTCCAACTCTCGCCGATCTGGGGTTACCGCACCGACCGCACACACGACTGCGTCTTCTTTCAGCCATCTGCCCTGCAGAATCGGTACTGGTGAACTGGTCAGCGTCAAGACGACATCCGCGTCAGTCACCGCCTCCTCTGCCGAAGTAACACGGGCTCCAACTTCATCGGCAAACGACTTTGCATTCTTCTCTGTCTGGCTCCAGACACGGATCTCTTCGAATCTGCGCACCAGGGCGAGCGCTCTCACATGTGACCGTGCCTGCACTCCACTGCCAAGGATCCCGAGCACTTTTACGTCCTGCCGTGCCAGGTGGTCCACTGCAATGGCCGACGTGGCTGCTGTACGCATCTCGGTGATCAGGCGTCCATCCATCAGAGCCAGCGGCTCGCCAGTGTCGGAACGAAACAGTTGGATCATCGCCATATGCGTGTGCTTTTGGAGCGCGACGTTTCCCGGATAGAACGTCACCATCTTGGCGCCCATCACGCCACCGTAAACCGCGGGCATCATAGCGAACCACCCCGCATGTTCTGTTACTGATATCACTGAACGTAAGGGCTGCGTCACACGTCCGGCAGACAAATCCCTGAGTGCCTTCCGGATCGTCGGAATAAGTTGTTCATACGACAGCACTGACTGCACCTGATCTTCTGTCAGAACTAACAGTTTGCCCGTTTGCATTTGTTATTCATTATCAGGCCTTCCACCTGTGGCAACCTGTAAGCATGCACCTCGACTCCATCCAACTCCGCGTCCTCGGCTCGCTCATCGAAAAGGAGATTACAACTCCTGAAAACTATCCACTCTCCCTGAATGCGCTGATCAACGCCTGCAACCAGCGCTCCAGCCGCGATCCCGTCCTCGATCTGAAGGAAGATGAGGTCCGCCAAGCCCTCCATTCCCTTGAGGACATGGGGCTGGTCACAACGATCCATGACGCGCGCGTTGCCAAATACGAGCACCGTATTCGCACCGTCCTCAACCTGCGCCGCGATGAGACTGCGGTTCTCTGCCTGCTCATGCTTCGCGGTCCACAGACTCCCGGAGAGATCCGCAGCCGTGCGGACCGCCTTTACTCCTTCGACGATCTCGCCACTGCGCAATCCACTCTCGAGCGCCTGGCGAATCGCTCCGCGGCCGATACCGCCAGCAACGAAACCGGTCCGCTGACTACCGTTCTTCCTCGGCAACCCGGATCCCGCGAGGCACGGTATGCACATCTACTGGGAGCGTTACCGGAGAAGGGGACCTCAGCTGAAAGAAACGTCGAAATCGATTCTGATAGGGCCTCTGATCCTTCCGATCTGAGCACCACGCAGCGCCTTGCCCGGATGGAGGCCGAGATCACCTCCTTAACTACAGAGCTCCAAGGTTTACGGATTCGAATTGAACATCTGGAGGCAACCCATTGATTCCTATGCTCAAATAGGATTACCCTCCGGCGAGCAACTTAACGTAGGATCAGGCACTCCCCAAATGTCCGATACCCTTATCCCTCAAAACGATCTGTCAGCCCTCGGTACCAAGAATCTCCGGTCTGAGGAAGACGCACAGAATGAGCGCCTTGCCCGACTACTGACACAGATTACGGAGGGAATTGTCTGCGTTAACCGCAACTGGATCGTTACTTTTGCGAATGAAGAGGCGCGCTATCGCGGACGGATTAATCCTGCCGACATCAACAGCAACAGAACTTTCTGGGAGATGTATCCGCACCTTCCTGGTACTGAACTAGAGGAGATCTATCGCAGGGTAATGCGGACGGGCGAAAAGGCCACAGTCGAGTATTACTCCGAACGCACTGACGGATGGTTTAACGTTTCGATTTACCCGACGGACGATGGAATTGCGCTCTTCTATCACGACATCACTGATCGGAAGGGAGCCGAGTTTCTCCGCGATACCTCTATCCGTCAGCTCAGCCAGGTTCTCGAAACTACCACAGATGCTGTTGCCAGCGTCGACCGCAACTGGAACATCTCCTTTCTGAATCGCCGTGCCAGGGAACTGCTTACTGCCAAGGGTGAACTGCTCGGCAAAAATCTCTGGCAGGAGTTTCCTTTCGCCGCGCAGGATAGAGAGATTAATCGCAACGTCCATCGCGCCATGAACGAAGGTATCTCGAGCGAGTTCGAGACCTTCTACCCGGATCCTCTCAATCTCTGGCTCTCGATCCAGTGCCGCCCTTTCGATGACGGAATCGTCGTCTTCTTCCGAGACATTACCGCCGAACACATCTCCCGCCAGATACTCCTCGACCAACAAGCAACTCTTGCTTTTGTCCAGCAAACCGCCCGCGTCGCCACATGGGAGATGGATCTCGTCAACCGCACGGTCAAATACGGCGAGGGTTCCTATCCCGTCTACGGTCGACCCTTCTCCGAAATCACTACGATTGACGATCTGGACAAGATCATCAAGCCTTCCGACTTGATTCATGTCCAGCACGATGCCAAGAGAGCGATCGACACAAACACCGTCAGCATCGTCGACTATGAGGTCTTTACTCCCGAGGGCGGAAATCTCTGGGTCGAATGCCGCCGCGTCCCCGTCTACAACAGCGCAGGAGTTGCCACTCACCTGCGCGGCATGACCACTGACATCACCAGGCGCAAGCGGGACGAACAAGCGCTCATTACCAGCGAAGCCCGCTATCGCGTCCTCGCCGATCTCAACCCTCACGGCATCTGGATGGGTGATTCTGAAGGAAACATTACCTATGCGAATCAGGGTATCCTCGACTTCTTTGGCTTCGCGCTCGAAGACTTCAGTAACGAGGGTTGGCTTGTAGGAGTCCACCCTCAAGACCGGCAACGCGTCCTCAACGCCTGGCACTCCTCTGTCGCCAGTGGCGAAGACTACGATGTCGAAGCACGTCTGATTCGAGCACGTGACGGTCGCGCACGCTGGTGGTGGGTCCGCGCGCAGCCCGTTCGTGATGACTCCGGCAAGATTCTCGATTGGCTCGGCGTCGCCATCGACGTTGACGACCGCAAGACCTTCGCTGAGACGCTCCAGCGCCGGCAAGATGAGACTGAACGGCAGCGCGCCGAACTTGAAACCATCTACCAGACTGCGCCAATCGGTCTTTCGCTCTTCGATCCAGTTGAGTTCCGATACCTGCGCATCAATGATCGCCAGTGCGAGACTCTCGGTCTCCCACGCGAGAAGATTCTGGGGCATACCATTATGGAGCTCGCTCCGCTCAAAGGTATCAAACAGATCTTCGAGCAGGTCGCCCAAGGTCATGCCGTCAGAAATCTCATGCTTGAGGGCGAACTGCCGACTCGTCCCGGTGAGCATCGCTATTGGAACGTCAGCTACTCACCTCTCCGTAACTCTCACGGTGTTGTTGAGGCGATCATCGCCGTGATCCTTGAAATGACGAATCAGAAGAAGGCCGAAGCGGCGCTTCTCCAGAGCGAAAAGTTAGCCGCCGTCGGTCGGCTGGCCAGTTCCATCTCGCACGAGATTAATAATCCGCTCGAGGCCATTACGAATCTTCTCTATCTCATCGCACTGTCTGACGATCTTCCCGACAGCATCCGACACTATGTCCAGATCGCTCAGGCCGAACTCTCCCGCGTCTGTCAGATCGCGACGCAAACGCTGCGATTCCACCGACAGGCTGTACGAGCCACCGACGTCGGAGCGGACGATCTTGTTGGCGCTGTTCTCGACCTCTACCACGGGCGGCTCGCCAACTCGAATATTGAGGTCGACGCCACTTATGCTACCGGCTCGACAATCCTCTGCTTCGAGAACGACATCCGCCAGGTTTTAAATAATCTGATTGCAAATGCCATCGATGCAATGCGCCACGGTGGCCGCCTCATCGTTCGCGCCCACGATGCAACGAACTACTCTG
>Ga0206905_10022_pt1 | contig 42070 bp, 39 predicted proteins | sample Alteio_BWOrgHeat_43_FD_152940 | JGI IMG/M metagenome (GOLD analysis project Ga0206905, IMG submission 152940) | Enriched cells from forest soil in Barre Woods Harvard Forest LTER site, Petersham, Massachusetts, United States -... | ecosystem: Environmental > Terrestrial > Soil > Temperate forest >...
AATCTCGACGTCGTTCGCAACCCCAATCTCGGTTCGGTGCCTTACATGGCTCGTGTGCAGCTTCACCAGACCATAGGCTTCACTGACAAGCTCACCGACAGCCAGCCAACACCCTTCTCTCTCTCCACGCAGGCGCCAGAGCGCCGCCTCGAATTTCACGTCGGCAAGATGAGCCTGCCCGACTACATCGACGTCAACAGCATCGGCAGCGACAGCCATCTACAGTTCATGAACTGGACTGTCGACAACAATGGTGCGTGGGATTATGCCGCCGATACACGCGGCTACACCTACGGTATCGTCACCGAGTACGACGATAAGGACTGGTCCGCTCGATATGCCCTCGCGCTGATGCCAACAGTCGCTAACGGAATCGACCTCGACTGGAACCTGCGTCGGGCCAGCGGGCAGAACTGGGAGTTCGAGCTGCGCAAGCCGCTTCTCGGGAACCTGCTCCCTGCGGACCGTAAAGGCATCGTGCGCGTTCTGAGCTATGTGAACCACGCGCACATGGGTCTCTACCGGGACGCGAACAAAGCCTTTCTCTCCGGCGAAGATAAGACACCTGACATCACGAAGCATGAGACCTTCGGCGCGGTTAAGTACGGCTTCGGCTTGAATGTCGAGCAGGAGCTTACGGAAAATCTGCGTGCCTTCGCCCGCATCGGCTGGAACGAGGGCCAGCACGAATCCTTCGCCTATACCGAAGTTGATCAAACCTTAGAATTCGGCGGCGACTACTCAGGCCGCTCATGGTCTCGTCCCTATGACAAGCTCGGCCTGACCTTCGTCTCGAACGCAATCAAAAAAGATCATCAGGACTATCTGAAATTGGGTGGGCTCGGATTCCTCTTAGGCGACGGCAACCTGAACTACGCTCGCGAAGATATTCTTGAGAGCTACTACAACCTGCACACCTGGCGCGGGATCTATTATGCGCTCGACCTTCAGTACATCACCCACCCTGGCTATAACTTTGATCGTGGGCCTGCGCTGGTTGAGTCAGTGCGGATGCACGTGGACTTTTAGGGTCACCTACGCTTCCCATACTTTTGTGCAAAATCCTCGATCCAGATACTTTAAGTCTGGTCTTTTGTTCTGATGGACTACAGTGCGGTCCGGGAGCTGAACCGTATACTCATCGAGTGAGTACGTCCTCTATTTTTTATTTATCAGGCCTCGCCCTGGGATTACTTTTCGGCAGCTTTTTGAATGTGTGCATCGCTCGTCTACCGAAACATGAGTCTATCGTCCATCCGCGCTCACGCTGCCCTAACTGTAGACACCTTATTCGCTGGTACGACAATATTCCGGTTCTAAGCTGGATCTTTCTTCGTGGCCGGTGCCGCAATTGCAATTATCGTATTCCCTGGCGATACCCTCTAATCGAACTGCTCGTGGGCATTTGGTTCGCCAAGTGCGCTGGAATGTTTTCTGCAATTTGGTACGTGCATGTATTTTGGGACTTCGCGAAGCCTCGTCCGGGTGATGAAGTCATCGAGATATTAGGCATCCTTGGCATAACCATCCTCGGCTTCCTTCTCATCGGCCTGTTAGTTATGGATTGGAAGACCATGCTTCTCCCTGACGCCTTCACCCTCAGTGGCATCGCGATTGGCCTCTTTCTTGTTTGCCTGCAGGCCGTCTTTCTGGCGCCCGGAGAAGATCAGGTTGTCCTCAACACGACGCATCAGCTTCGCCTTAATAGTCCCGGCAGCTTCGCCAGTCACGGCAACGTCTTTCTCACCGGACCTGAATCTCTGATCTTCGGCCGAGTCGCCGCTGTCTGCGGAGCGGCGTTTTTGCTTCTCACGATTCGCTGGATCTACAAAGTGATCCGCCACCGCGAAGGAATGGGTCTCGGCGATGTCAAACTCCTCGCGATGATCGCAGCCTTTCTCGGCTTCTGGCCATCGATCCTTGCACTTTTTATCGGAGTTCTCACCGCGAGCCTCTACGGGGCGGTTCTGTTGATGCGAGGCAAGGCCGGAGCAGCCTCCAAACTGGCCTTCGGAAGCTTTCTTTGTGTCGGTGGACTGGTCAGCGCACTCTTCGGTAATGCGCTCATCGACAAATACATAGCTTTATTTCGATGATCGCACTATCCCGCCTGCGCTCGCTTGACACTTGTCAGCCGCACTCTTAGAGTCGAAGATGGCCATGCACAGTTACCCATACATCTGGAACTACGTTCCGCTGGTCTTTCAGATTCTGCTTGCCGCTTGTTTAGCTGGTGGCATGGTTGGCGCTTCTTACTTCATCGGCAAGCACAAAAACTCCCGTACCAAGGCCAGTGCCTACGAGTGCGGCATGGATCCCATCGGCGATGCCCGCGGCCGCTTCACCGTCCGTTTTTACATGGTCGCGATGCTCTTCATCCTTTTCGATGTCGAGGCGGTTTTTATGCTTCCGTGGGCTGTCATCTTCCGCCGTCTTCCCAAGCTGACCGGCTCGCGCATGTTCGGCTTCTGGGAGATGCTCGTTTACCTCGGCTTCGTTGCCGTCGGCCTCTTTTATGTATGGAAGAAAGGCATTCTGGACTGGGCGCTCGACAAGGGAGACCTTTAATGTACGATCCCGCCTCCCTCGTGCGCGGCAACGATGCCATCCTTCAAAACTACAAAGGTGATTCCTTCACTGCAGCCCTCGCCGCTGATGGTGTCATTCTCGATGCAAAATTTGATCGCGACGAACTTACGGTCGAAGTTGCCCGCGAGTCGATCATTCAGGCTTGTGAAGCCTTGAGGGCGGATGGTTACACTTTTTTAGAAGACGTCACGGCTGTCGACTGGTATCCGTCAGAACCCCGCTTTCAGGTCGTTTATCACTTTCTCTCTTTCTCTCAAAAACGACGGATCCGTGTGGTTGTCCGTCTCAACGGCGAGGATGCTTCGCTCGACAGCATCACTCCTGCATGGCCTGCCGCTAATTTTTATGAGCGCGAGATCTTTGATCTCTTCGGCGTTCACTTCGGCGGCCATCCCAACCTGCGCCGCATCATGATGCCTGAAGACTGGAACGGGCATCCGCTGCGCAAGGATTATCCCGTGGAGGGCTACCGTTAATGGCTCCTCTCGTTGAAGAGATTACCGGCGCAGCCGCAATCGATCCGGGCATCGAAGACGTCGTCGCCAACGCTGCACGCAACCGCCAGAATGAACCATCAAGAGACCAGACCATGGTCATTAACATGGGTCCGCAACACCCGTCGACCCATGGCGTGCTTCGACTGGTGCTTGAGATCGATGGCGAAACGGTCGTCTCGCTCGCACCCGATATCGGTTATCTTCACACCGGCATCGAGAAGACCTGTGAAGCCAAGTTCTACCAGCAGGTCGTGCCGCTCACCGACCGCATCGACTACCTTTCGCCTATGACCAACAACACGGCCTACGCGCTGGCCGTGGAGAAGCTGCTCGATCTCGAGATTCCGCCGAAGGCACAGTGGTTGCGTGTTCTTTTCAATGAGCTGATGCGGCTGAACTCGCATCTGGTCTGGCTCGGCACACACGCCATGGATATCGGCGCGCTCACCGTCTTCCTCTACTGCTTCCGCGAACGCGAGCAACTGATGCGCATCTTCGAGGCCGTCAGCGGTCAGCGGATGATGACCAGCTACATCCGCATCGGCGGTGTCAGCCTTGAACCACCTCTCGGCCTCTACGATAAGATTCGCGCCTTCCTCCTCGACTTCCCCTCGAAGATCGACCAATACGAGGGCCTGCTGCAGAATAATCCCATCTGGATCAACCGCCTAAAGGGCGTCGGCTACATTTCGCCTGAGAACGCGATCGCACTTGGCGTCTCCGGACCTCCGCTACGCGCTGCCGGCATCGACTTCGATGTTCGGCGCGACATGCCCTACTCCAGCTACGAGAAGTTTGAATTCCAGGTGCCGACTTCAACCGTCAGCGACGTGTGGGCGCGCTACATCGTCCGCATGCAGGAGATGCGCGAGTCAGTCAAAATCTGTCTGCAGGCACTGGACGGCATGCCCGAAGGCCGCATCGTCGCCGACGCGCCAAAGATCATTTTGCCCGACCGCGAGCAGATGAAGACCCAGATGGAATCACTTATCCATCACTTCAAGATTGTCACCGAAGGTTTTGGCGTACCGGCAGGAGAAGCCACCAGCTCGGTCGAAGCCGCACACGGCATGATGAACTACTACGTGGTCTCCGACGGGACGGCCAAACCGTATCGCGTGCACATGCGCAATGCCGACTACGCAAACCTGCAGGCCCTCGAAATTATGTGCAAGGGTCAGTTGTTAGCTGATGTTGTTGCAGTTATTGGGTCGATTGATATTGTGTTGGGAGCCATTGATCGATGAAACGCATTCGCCGACCTATTCCCCGTCCTGTTCAGTTAGTGCAGACGAGGGATTACGGCGGCAAAGTTATTCCACCTCAGTCAGTAGTCAGATTGGGTGCAAGATGTGGGAATGATCAAGGTCGAATATTTCGCGTCGGCCACTACAACCGTCAGGACGGCCTGAACTGCGTTTGGCAAATAAATGAATCGGGCGAGTACGAACAGACTACAGATCAGAAGTCGATCGGAAAGCAATTTGAAGTTTTGTGTTTGAGCAAGGAAACAGATCTTTATGGCGTCAATCGTTCGCCTCTTACCACTGTCACAAAAGAAGCTCTTTTGGCTTTAGGGGCGACAGGATAAGAGTGGACGCTAGACTCCACACCGAACTTTGGACCTCCTGGGCATCGCTGCTCCGCAGCTATGCAGCCGCCCACGGATTGAACAGCCGGCATCATGCAGTCGTTGAGGTCGGCGCAGACGAGATTACGTTGCGGGTTGCAAGCTCTTGGCTTCGCTTCACGCATGAACAGATGGAAGACAGTGACGGGAATCGATCCGGCTTCAGCCTTCAGGAAGACGGGACAGTTAAACTAAACGGTATCGCCGAAGAGATGGACATCGCAGCCGAAGCCCTGGCGCGGGAGATGATGCAGCGTGAGTGAGATCACCAACACAATTTTTTCGCCCGAGCTGGCTGCCCGCTTCGACAAGCTCGTGACGCTCTATCCGCTAAAGCGTTCGGCGCTGGTGCCGATGCTGCTCTACGCGCAGGACGAGGTCGGCTACGTCTCCGACGCTGTCGTCACCGAGATCGCCGAGCGCCTTGACCTCCTCGAGTTGGACGTACGCAACGTGCTTTCGTACTACTCCATGCTGCGAACGAAGCCCGCGGGCAAATACAACGTACAGGTCTGCACCAACATCTCCTGCATGCTGCGTGGCGGCTACGAGATCCTCAATCATTGCAAGGCGAAGCTCGGTATCGGTCATAAAGAGGTCACACGCGACGGCATGTTCTCGCTCGAAGAGGTCGAGTGTATCGGCGCCTGCTGTTGGGCTCCTGCGATGCAGGTCAACTACGATTTCCACGAGAACCTCACGCCCGCGAAGTGCGACAGCATCTTCCAGATGTATCGCGACGGCAAGGGAAAGGACGAAAAATAATGCCGACCCTCGTCTCGCATCCCGATGAAGTCCGCGTTCTCTCCCGCCGCTTTGGTCAGGGCGCTGCAGACATTAATAAGTACATTGAGCTCGACGGCTATAAGGCCGTTCAGCAGGCGATTGCAGAAGGTCCCGACTGGATCATTAGTACGATGAAGGCCTCTGGCTTGCGTGGGCGCGGGGGAGCAGGCTTTCCCACCGGCATGAAGTGGTCGTTCGTGCCCAAGCAGTCCGAAAAGCCGAAGTACGTCCTTGTCAACGGCGACGAATCCGAGCCCGGCACCTGCAAAGATCACGTCATCTTCCGCGAAGATCCGCACGCTGTCATCGAGGGCACCATGATAGCCGGTCTGGCCATTGGCTCGAAGCTTGGCTTCATCTATCTGCGCGGCGAGTATCGCTATCTGCTGAAGATCGTCGAAAAAGCCGTTGCCGATGCGTACGCAAAAGGCTTCCTCGGCAAGAATATCTTCGGTAAAGAAGGCGTCGACTTCGACATCGTCACACAGACCGGCGCAGGAGCCTACGAGGTCGGTGAAGAGTCAGCATTGATGGAGTCGCTCGAAGGCAAACGCGGCGTTCCGCGCATCAAGCCTCCCTTCCCTGCTGTCGTCGGCCTCTACGGCGGGCCTACGGTTATCAACAACGCCGAGACCATCGCCTCGGCACCACACATTTTGCTGATGGGTGGTGAGGCTTACGCGAAGATCGGCAGCGAGCGCAACGGCGGCACACGGCTCTTCGGCATCAGCGGCCACGTCGAGCGCCCTGGCGTGTATGAGCTGCCTATGGGCTACAACCTCAAGAAAGCGATCTACGATGTCGCCGGTGGAATTAAAGACGGAAAGAACCTGAAAGCCGTCGTGCCCGGTGGCGCTTCCTGCCCGGTCCTCACCGCCGATGAGATCGACGTCGGCCTAGACTTCGATCAGATGGGCAAAGCCGGGACCATGCTCGGCTCAGGCGGCATCGTCGTGCTCGACGAGACCGTCTCCATCGTCGAGTTCGCCCTTCGCACCATCGCCTTCTACCAGCATGAGTCCTGCGGTTGGTGTATCCCCTGTCGCGAAGGCACGGACTGGATCAAGAAAACTCTTACTCGCGTCTACAACGGCGGTGGGAACAAGAAAGATGTCGATAACGTGCAGTACCTTGCCGAAAACATGATGGGCCGCACCTTCTGCCCGCTCGGCGACGCGGCGGCGATGCCTACCCTCGGCTTCGTCAAAAAATTCCGCAAGGAGTTTGAAGAGTACATCGCCGGTAACAAGGCAGGGACACCTATCATCACGGTCGAACAACTCGTTGGAGCAGGACACTAATGGCAGACGTTAAATTCACCGTCGACGGCAAACAACTCACCGCGCCTGCGGGCACGCTCCTTATCGACGCCTGCAAATCCGCCGGCATTGAGGTCCCTGCCTTTTGCTACTATCCGGGACTCTCACTGCAGGCCGCCTGCCGCATGTGCGTCGTTCGTATCGAAAAGATGCCGAAGCTCCAGACCGCATGCACCACGCCTGTCGCGGAGGGCATGGTCGTCGCAACCGAAACCCCGGAGATCGTCCAGGCTCGTAAAGCTACGCTGCAACTTCTCCTCGGCAACCATCCGCTCGATTGCCCTGTCTGCGACGCCGGCGGCGAATGCGAGCTGCAAGACATGACCTTTAAGTACGGTGCAGCCGACAGCTTCTACACCGAGCCGAAGAATCATCGCGAAGAGCAAAAGTGGTCTCCCGTGGTTTACTTCGACCGCCCTCGCTGCATCCTCTGTTACCGTTGCGTGCGTATGTGCGGCGAAGGGATGGACGTCTTCGCCCTCGGTATCCAGAATCGCGGCGCTTCGTCCGTCATCGCTCCGAACATTCCCGCCGACCTCTCGCCCGACCACCTCGCGCACGTCGATTGCGAGCAGTGTGGAATGTGCATCGACGCATGTCCTGTGGGAGCCCTTACGTCAGGGACTTATCGATATAAAACCCGCCCGTGGGAGATGAATCATGTCGGAACTATCTGCACCCACTGCGGTGACGGCTGTAAAACCACTCTCGGCGTACGCTCCACTTCAGACGGCTCCGAGATCGTACGCGGCGACAACCGCGACAAGTCCGGCATCAACGGCGACTTTCTCTGCAACAAGGGCCGCTACGCCTTCGACTTTGCCAATAACGCCGAACGCATTACGCAACCGCTCGTGCGCCAGCCGAACGGCGATCTCAAATCCGTTAGCTGGGAGGTCGCGCTCGATTGCGTTGGTAAGGAACTTCGCACGCGCCGCGACAACAAGGGCGGTAAAAGCATCGGAGTCGTCGGCTCCAACCGCCTCACCAACGAAGAGGCTTATCTGCTGCAGAAGTTCGCGCGCACCGTTCTCAACACCAACAATATCGATCACCACCGCACCGCGGACTACGTCTCCTTCGCCCGATCGCTCGCGGGACAAAAAGACCGCACAGGCTCCCTGCGCGACACGCTCACCTCTCCCGCAATCCTCGTCGTAGGCGGCGACCCGACTATTCAGGCGCCTGCGACCGCGTGGAACATCCGCACCAACGTACGCAACAATCGCGGCCGTCTTTATATCGCCAACTCGGCACAGATTAAACTCCGCCGTCAGGCTAAGGCGTTTCTGCACCTCGCGCCATTTGGCTACAGCGCGCTTGCATCCTATCTCGCGGGTAACGAAGCCTCTGCCCCGGAAGCCACGACAGATATCAACGCTCTCACCAAATTCCGGGACGCAATCAAAGTCGAAGAACAACTTCTCATCCTCATTGGCTCCGAACTGCGCGGCAAAGATCTGAAGGCCCTCATTGACTTCGGCCTCACTCTTCCCGGCGCAAAGTTCGCTCTGCTTTCCGATTACGCCAACTCGCGCGGCGCGGCCGACATGGGCCTGCTCCCCGATATGCTTCCCGGCTACACTCCGCTCGCCTCGAACACCTTTGCCGAATACAGCGCCCCCGCAGAACCCGGGCTTGATATGCTGGAGATCTTCGAGGCAGCCAGCCGTGGCGAGCTCTCCGCGCTCTACATCGTGGGCTCCAATCCCATCAGTCGCTACGGCGTCGATCCCGCATCTCTCAAAGACACCTTCGTTGTCGTCCAGGAGATGTTCCTTACTGAAACCGCCCGGTACGCCGATGTCATTCTTCCCGCTGCAAATCTCTATGAGAAATCCGGCTCCATCACCAACAGTTACGGCGATTTGCAGCTCGTCAACAAGGCCGGAGACCGCGCAGGCGTTCGCACCGACTTTGAGATGATCGTCCGAATCGCCGACAAGATGGGCGCCGACGTCCACAAGCTCGTCCCTTTCGGCAAGGGCGTTCGCGCCGACATGGGCCAAAGCCGCGGCGCGCAGTCCGGCGAAGCCGACCGCCATGCCGTCTGGCTTACCGCAAACAATCTCGAGCCAAAGCTCAGCCCGTTCGATCCCTTCGCAATTCTGGATGAGATCCAGCGCCTCGTTCCTGGGTACGACCTTCTGCGCCTGCAACTGCTCTCGGGCAACGACCAGCACCTTCAACCCGCCGCCGCCGCTTCCCTCGTCCAGATCGGCAACCGCCGCGACCTTGTCCTTCCGTCGAACGACTCCCTCTTCACCTCGGGCACGCTTGGCCGCTACTCCCCCATGCTCCACGACCTGCAGCAGAACGAAAAACTTCGTCCACCAACAGGCCTCACCCAAATAGAAACCGCAGCCGACTGATTAACGTTGTTAGAAACACCGAACGCAGGAAAACTCAAAGCTCTCAACTTAGAGCTGAAAGCTGACAATGATCCACCTCACCGAGCTTCAAACATTTCTGCTGCTCAGCATCCTCAAAGTAGTTGTCGTCCTGGTCATCACTCTGACGGCGGTTGCTTACACGGTGCTGCTCGAACGTAAGGTGCTGGGCCGCATTCAGAATCGCTGGGGACCTTCGCGCGTGGGCCCGTTCGGCCTGCTGCAGCCGCTCGCCGACGGCATCAAGCTCTTCCTTAAAGAAGAACTCATACCTCTTGCCTCCGAGCGCCCGCTCTTTATCCTCGCGCCGATGATCGCGCTTACCTGCTCGCTGATCTCTATTGCCGTAGTTCCTTTCGGCAAAGCCACGCAAGTCACCGTCAATAACGTCTCGGTTGAGATGTTCAATGTCGCCGACCTGAACATTGGGCTTCTCGTCATTCTTGGCATCACTTCGATTGGTGTCTACGGCATCGCGCTCTCGGGCTGGTCGTCCAATAATAAATTTTCTCTTCTCGGCTCCCTGCGCGCGACCTCGCAGATGATCAGCTACGAGCTGGCCCTCGGCCTCTCGCTCGTCGGTGTCGTTCTTCGCGCTCAGTCTCTCTCGCTTCGCGACATCGTCAACAGCCAGAGCGCCCACGGCATCCTCAGCTGGAATGTCTTCGGTGGTCTTCAGTTCGTCGCCTTCTTTATCTACCTCATGGCGGCTTACGCCGAGACCAACCGCGCGCCGTTCGATCTTCCCGAAGCCGAATCCGAACTCGTCGCCGGATACCACACAGAGTATTCCTCGATGAAGTTCGCCATGTTCTTCATGGCCGAATACGCCAACATGATCACTGTAAGCTGCGTCGCCACGCTGCTCTTCCTCGGCGGTCCTTCCAGCCCTCTCGGCCATCTGCTGCCCGATAACTTCGGCGGCCCTATTCTCACTGCCATCTTTCCGATTCTCTGGTTTGTCGCAAAAGTTCTCTGCTTTCTCCTGCTCTACATCTGGGTGCGCGGCACATTGCCCCGCTTCCGCTACGACCAGCTCATGGGCTTCGGCTGGAAGTTTCTTCTTCCCATCGCCATGGCCAACATCATCGTCACCAGCCTTATCCTTGCGTTTCGTAGCTAGTCGCAAAACGCACTCCTAAGCTGTTTTACAATCAGTAGATAGCCCGACAAAAACGTTTCTGCTCTGTTTCAAACGCTTCGCAGCAAAAACAGGCCACGAAAGAATCAGCGGAATACTAATGCAACTGGCACTTTTCATCATCTTTGGCGTGCTGGCCGTCGCGGGAGCCCTCAACCTCCTGCTGCAACGTCATCCTATTAACAGCGCGCTCTCTCTTGTTGTCGTCATGATGTCGCTCGCTGTTCTCTACTGGTCGCTTGGGGCCGAGTTCCTCGCCGCCGCGCAGGTCATCGTCTACTCCGGTGCCATCATGGTTTTTTTCGTCTTCGTCATCATGCTGCTCAACGCAGGCGAAGAGGAACGCACCCACGGCAGTCGTGCGGCCTACATCGTCGGCATTCCCGGAGCAGCCGCCATCTTCTGCCTGCTCACGTTTGTCTTCCTCTCCGAGCGCAGTCATCTCGGCACCTCCGTCATGGGCGACTATCTCAACCAGGTGACCAGCAACATCTCCGAGCTCAGCTCCGTCCTCTTCACCAAACTCCTGCTTCCCTTCGAAGTCACCTCGGTCCTCATCCTCGTCGCTATCCTCGGAGCTGTCGTGCTCGCGCGAAAGGAGCAGTAACGATGGTCCCCACCGCCGCCTACCTCATTCTTGCTGCCGTCCTCTTCTCCATCGGCGTCACCGCCTTCCTCATCAAACGCAACCTCATTACCGTCTTTATGTCGATTGAGCTCATGCTCAACGCCGTCAACCTTACCTTCGTCGCCTTCGCTCATATGTGGCACCAGGTCTCCGGACAGATCTTTGTCTTCTTCGTGATGGTCGTCGCCGCTGCTGAAGCCGCAGTCGGCCTTGCCATCATCATTGCCATCTTCCGCACCCGCCAGACGCTGAACGTCGATTCGGTCGATCTGATGAAATCGTGAACTCTATGCCTTCTGACTACCTCTGGCTGATTCCGCTTGTTCCTTTCGCTGGCTTCCTCATCAATGGAACCATCGGCCGTCGCTTTCCCCGCGTCCTCGTCTCTGCAGTGGCACTCCTCTGCACGGCCATCCCCGCTGCTCTCGTCGCGTGGCTCTGGATCACGCTGAAGTCTGCTGGTGCACCTGAGACTCTGCACATCGTTTCGCAGCCCTGGATCCAAATCTCCGGCATCACCATCAACTTCGCCTTCACCGTCGACCATCTCACGCTTATCATGCTCGGCGTTGTCACTGGCGTCGGGTTCCTCATCCACATCTACTCAGTCGGCTACATGGCCCACGAGGAGGGTTACTGGCGTTTCTTTGCTTACCTCAACCTCTTCATGTTCTTCATGCTGGTGCTCGTCCTCTCCGAAAGTTTTCTGCTGATGTTCGTTGGCTGGGAGGGTGTCGGTCTCGCCTCGTATCTGCTCATCGGCTTCTACTTCAGGAAAAACTCTGCAGCCAACGCCGGTAGAAAAGCCTTCATCGTCAATCGCATTGGCGACTTCGGCTTCCTGCTCGCAATGTTCCTCATCGTCCGCGAGTTCGGTTCGCTCGACTTCACTCATGTCTTCGACGCCATCACCGTCAATCCCGGCTGGCACGGAGGTATCCTTACCGCCATCGCGCTTCTGCTCGTTCTCGGCGCCACAGGCAAATCCGCGCAGATTCCGCTTTACGTATGGCTCCCCGACGCGATGGAAGGCCCCACGCCCGTATCTGCGCTCATTCACGCCGCCACGATGGTCACGGCTGGTATCTATATGGTTGCGCGCTGTCACACCTTGTTTGACCGCAGCCCTTATGCACTTGGCGTCGTCGCCATCATCGGAGCCGCTACGGCTATCTTCGCAGCCTCGATCGGCGTCGTGCAGCATGACATCAAGCGGGTCCTCGCCTACTCCACCATCTCACAGCTCGGGTACATGTTTCTCGCCTGCGGAGTCGGCGCTTATGAAGCCGGCATATTCCACCTGATGACCCACGCCTTCTTCAAGGCCCTCCTCTTCCTTGGCGCCGGCTCCGTCATCCACGCGTTGTCAGGCGAGCAGGATATGCGCAAGATGGGCGGTCTGTGGCGCAAAATTCCCATAACGTTCTGGACCATGCTGATGGGCGTCATCGCCATCGCCGGAATTCCCCCGTGGGCCGGCTTCTTCTCCAAGGACGAGATCCTTTTCCGCGTCTATACCTCTACCAACCCTCTCGGCAAACTCCTCTGGGCTGTCGGTCTCATCACTGCCGGGATGACCTCTTTCTACATGTTCCGGCTCTTGTTTAAGACCTTCTTCGGCCCGGAACACGAGGAACACCGCAACCTCCATCAAGAAGGAGCGCTCGTCCACTCCTCATCGAACAGCCACGCTGTTATGGTGGCTGATCGCGAAGAGGATCACGACTCACATGCCCACAGCGTCCACGAGTCACCGTTGATTATGACGCTGCCATTGATCGTCCTCGCCGTCCTCTCGTTCATCGGCGGGTGGGTGGGCATTCCTATCGCTTTCGGCGGCAGCGATGAGGCCAAGCACTTCCTTGAGCCCGTCTTCGCAGGTGGATTCGAGAACGCCGGCAGTCACGGCCTGGATTATACCCTCGCGGGAATCTCGATCTTCGCCGCACTCCTCGGCGCCTACGTCGCCTACCTCTTTTATTACAAGAAATCCCGCACCGCGGCTTCTCTTGCGGTCAAATTCCCCGCTCTCTATGGCCTTGTCGAAAACAAATTCTACATCGACGAGATCTACTCCGCTGTCATCGTCGCGCCTCTGCTTATGTTCACTCGCATCTTTCTTGGTGGCCTCGTCGACGGAGGCATCGTAGGCGGAGCAGGGGCAGCCGCGGGAGGTGTCACCAAAGGTCTCAGTTCTATCGTCCGGCGCGTTCAGTCCGGCAACATTCGTTCTTATGCCGGCTGGCTTGCACTCGGTGCCGCTGCTGTCATGCTCGTTATGGTCTTGGGCCGGGCAATCTGGCCGCATTAGCGCTTTTTGCTTTTATGTTGTTGTTCGTTTTGGTTTGTTATCCCGCAGGAATCTGCCTCTGTAGTTGCTTTTGCTTTTCGATTCACCCGTAACCGCCATACCCATAGGAAAAGATGAACATAGATCACATCATCCTGACCCTCATCATCTTCGCCCCGCTCGCGGGAGCGGTTCTGCTTGCGCTGATGCCAGACAAAGGCAAGCTGATGCAGTGGGGAGCCCTCGCCGTCACCCTCGTCACCTTCGTGTTCACCCTGCATCTTCCCGTCCGTTACGACTACTCCGCCGCGTCCGGCAGCTTCCAGTTCGAGCAGAACCTCTCTTGGATTAACTCGCCTGCTATCCGCTATCATCTCGGCATCGATGGGCTTTCAATGTGGCTCGTCGTACTTACCGGCTTCCTTGCCCCGCTCGGCGTCCTTATTTCCTGGAACGTCATTTCCGAGCGCAAAAAGCTCTTCTACATTCTCTTTCTGCTCCAGCAGGTCGCGATGCTCGGCATTTTCGCGTCGCTCGACCTCTTCCTCTATTACGCTTTCTGGGAACTCTCGCTCGTCCCGATGACGCTGCTTATCGCAACCTTCGGCCGAACCGTCAACCGCCGTCGAGCCGCCATCAAATACTTCCTCTACACCTTTATCCCTTCCGCAATTCTTCTCGTTGGCATGCTCTGGCTCTATGCCCGGACCGGCACCTTCCAGCTTCCTGATCTAGCCCACATCGCCACAGCTCACGGCATCTCCGACAACGCTGGCGCGCTCTGGCTAGCTTCGCTTGCCTTCCTCGCTGCCTTCGCCGTCAAAGTTCCGGTCTTCCCCCTACACGGCTGGCTCTCCGACGCAATTGCCGAGGCCCCTACCGCCGCCGTCATGGTTCTCGCGGGAAAGCTCGGCCTCTACTCCATCTTGCGCTTCTCCTTCAGCATCTTCCCCGACGAGTCGCACCGTATCGCCCCGTTGATGATCGCTTTGGGCGCCATTGGCATTGTCTACGGCGCACTCATCGCTCTCGTCCAGAAAGATCTCAAGCAACTCGCGGCCTACGGCACTCTCGGCCACGTGAGCGTCGTCATTCTAGGCATTTTTACCTTCACCATCGCAGGCATTGACGGCGGTATTTACGCCACCATCAACGAAGGCATCGGCGGCGGCGCGCTGTTCATGCTCCTCGGCGTCCTCTACGAGCGCTACGGCACCTACGATATGCGCGACTACGGTGGTCTCGCCGCAAAACTTCCGTGGATGGTGACAATGTTCGTCATCACCACCCTTTCGGTCGTAGGCCTGCCCATGCTTAATGGTTTCGTCGGCGAATTTCTCGTCCTCACCGGGGGTATGCAGTCCGGCATAACGCATCACACCCGTTGGACCGTTCTCGCCACCACCGGCGTCATCTTCACTGCGTCCTACATGCTCTGGATGATCCAGCGCGTCTTCTATGGCGCCCCGAACGATAACACCGCAGATGTGTCCGCGCCTGACCTTAATGCACGCGAGCATCTCGCGCTCTGGCCGATGGCGATCCTGATGCTTCTGATGGGAGTTTTCTCGCCTCTCTGGATGCGCGCCATCGACGCTGCCGGTACTCTTCTCGCCGGGCAACCGGCCGCGCAATCTTCTCCCACAACTAACTCTTCCACGGTCGATGCACTTCTCCCACACCAAGACACTCCCGCGGCGATGCTGACCACTTCAACGGAGGCCAGGAAGTAAATGTCCACCAACACTGTGGCCCTGTTGCCCGAACTCATACTCACCCTAACAGGTGTGCTCATCATGCTCGCCGAGCCCTGCCTCAAGCCCACCTCAAGCCGCAAGCCACTTGGCGTGATCGCCATCGGCGGTACCGTCGCCGCGCTCGTCGCTAGTTGGTACCAGGTCTCGTTAGGCGTTACGATTCACGCCTTCTCCGACACAATCCAGGTCGACGCCTTCTCCGTTCTCTTTCATTACGTCATTGGCGCAGTCCTTCTCGTCACCCTCCTTGAGTCGCTCGACTACTTCGAGGGCTACGCCAGCCACGCAGGCGAATACTTTGCTCTCCTCTGCTTCGGGGGCGTCGGCATGATGCTAATGGCAAGTTCTGTCGAACTTCTCATGGTCTTCGTTGGCCTTGAGATCTCTTCGATCACCACCTACATCCTCTGCGGTTTCCGCAAAGGACAGGCCACTGGGACTGAGTCCTCCATCAAATACTTTCTCCTCGGCTCCTTCGCCACCGCATTCTTCCTCTACGGCGTCGCGCTGGCCTTCGGAGCCACTGGTTCCACCAATCTCTACGCCATCGCGCACGGCCTCGAAACCACGCCAACGCCTTACCTCGCCTTCAGCGCCCTCGCCCTCATTCTCATCGGCCTTGGTTTCAAAGTCTCCGCCGCGCCGTTCCATGTCTGGACACCCGACGTATATCAGGGCGCCCCCGCTCCGGTCGTCGGCCTGATGTCCACTGCTCCAAAAGCCGCTGCCTTCGCCGTCCTGCTTCGTATTACCTTCACGGGCTTCCCAAGCTATCAGCATCGCTGGTCCGTCCTTATGTGGATCCTTGCGGTCCTTTCGATGACGATCGGCAACCTCGGGGCTTTGCTCCAGCGCGACGTCAAACGCCTGCTCGCCTACTCCTCGATCGCTCACGCCGGGTATCTGCTCGTCGCCTTCACCGCGTTCCCCTACGACGGCATCGCCGCGGCGTGCTTCTACACTGCCACCTACGCCGCAATGAACGTCGGCGCCTTCGCCATCATCACGCAGATCGGCGGCTACGACGAACGCGCCCGTACTATCGACGACTACACAGGCCTCGGGCAAAAACGCCCGTATCTCGCCGCTCTTCTCACCTTTTTCCTTCTCTCGCTCATCGGAATTCCCTTCACTGGCGGTTTCTTCGGCAAGTTTTACGTCTTCTCAGCAGCCATCCATAACGGCAACGTCTGGCTTGCCGTAATCGGCCTGCTCAATAGCGGCGTCGCCTGCTTCTACTACCTGCGCCTGCTCGCGGCGGTCTACACCAAACCCGGTAGCGAGAGCGTACGGCTTACTCCCCTTCGTCCCATCAGTGTCCCCGCGGCTATCGGCCTCGCGCTTGCCCTGATAGCTACCCTCACGCTGGGCATCCTACCCGACGGTGCCGTTCGCTTCGCCGAATACGCGAGTCATTCCACCCTCATCGAACAGGCTCGTCAGGAATGCCAGTCGCATCCCCAAAATTGCCGCATCCAGCTTCAGTTCGACGTCCACTGATCCCGCCGATTTTTGTAAAAAAATTATCACCACTGGATACACTTCGCGCCTCTCCGTGTATTCTGCGTGCAAGCGGTTGCATGGTTATCAAACAGCGCACACTGTCTCTCTTGACAGTGGCAAGATTTCTCTCGATCCAAAAGAGTACGGTAAGGATCACTTGATCGACCTTCGCACCATTCACGTTACGGCTGCAATTTATGCCTGCCTTGGCCTGTATATGCTGCTCATCCACCGCAGCACCCCCGGCCTGCGCGGCGTGCATCGAATCATCTACGGCTATGCTGCCTTCGCTGTTGGCGCTGAACTCCTCGCCCTTCGCGGCCGCATTCCCGATTTCTTCTCCATCACAGCAGCCAACTGCCTCCTTATTCTCATCAATGTCTTTCTTTACTGGGGTATCGCAGAGTTGCTCCATCTGCTGAAACCCCAGCGCTGGCTACTCCCGGCCACGGTAGTTCCAACCGCGGCCATCAGCCTCTATTCCAGTTATGTGCATCCTGACGTCTCGATCCGCATTATCGTTATCAGCTTTATTGCTGTTGCTCAATATGGACTCATCGTCCATGTCCTCTCGGGTCCAGGACCGCAGCGAATTCACAAGCCGAGGCGCGGTCTGTCAGCGCTTTTCATCGTCTACGCCGGCCTCAACCTCTACCGCGCATGGGAAGCCTATTTGCACAATCCGAGAAGCCTCCTGAGCTCTGCGGCGATCAGCAACTTTGCCTTTCTCACGCCAATCCTCATCGGGGTAATGACCGCACTTGGGGTCATCTGGCTCGCCATGGCGCAGCTTCAGCTTGAACTGGAAACGAAGTCCCAGACTGACTCCCTCACCGGTCTCCTCAACCGCCGCGCGCTCGAAGAGATTGGCGCTCAGGCCGTTGAGGTGGCCCGCCATCATAGCTCGGCTCTCTCACTGATCATCCTCGACCTCGATCGCTTCAAATCTATCAACGACGAGCACGGCCACGACGGTGGAGATACCGTTCTGCAACACGCCGCGCGCTGCCTCCGAGCCAACCTCCGTGATACGGACTTCGTTGCCCGCCTCGGCGGTGAAGAGTTCGTTGCGGTCCTCCCTGGTGCATCCCACACTGAGGCCGCAGAGATCGCCGAAGACCTCCGCCATTGCCTCGCCACGCTCTCCGTCGAGCATCTCAGTCAGGAGATTCGCATCTCCGCCAGTTTCGGCGTAGCTACCATGCTTCCTGACGACTCCAGTTGGCTCGAAATTCTCCGCCGCGGCGACCGCGCTCTCTACCTCGCCAAGGAGCAGGGCCGCGACCGCGTAGCCGTCCTCTAATCAATCTTCCAAAGAAAAGCCCCCGCGGCGCGGGGGCTTTTCTTTCTTCTAACCCAAACGGATTAGGGTTGAACCTTGAGGAAGATGATGACGAACGTGAACAGCGCGAGCGACTCGATAAACGCGAGACCAAGAATCAGGAAGATAAAGATTCCAGGACGTGCGCCGGGGTTACGCGCCAGAGCCTCGGTTGCCGAAGCGGTCGCCTTACCCTGACCGAGACCGCAGAGACCAGCAGCCAGGGCCATGCCCAGACCGGCAGCCAGCGGAACCCACTGCGATGCGGGCGAGTAGTTTCCTCCACCCTGCGCAAGAGCCGGCGTTGCGAGCAGCATCGCGGCCAACGACATAAACAGATATTGCAGCTTCTTCATTGTGTTACTCCTGCCTCCGTCAGATACGCCGCCAGTGGGTGGTTGATGCTCACCGTGCTGGCACCCTCACGCTATGCGGCGTTGTTGCGTACCGCGAAGAGGAGGCCCCTAAGCGGCAAACTTGATAGAGATAACCCGAGATTCCTGGCCTCGGGCTTGCCCAAAATTAGTGATCGTGCGCGACTGCCAACGAAAGATAAATCGTCGCCAGCAGGAAAAACACATAGGCCTGCACCACAGCCACGCCGAGGTGCAGTCCAAGAAAGATCAGCGGAATCCCGACCGGCACCAGCGAGAAGAACGCCAGCGTCACCAGATCGCCGGCAAACATGTTCGCGTAAAGACGGACGGTAAGCGAAAGCACACGCGCAAAGTGCGAGATGATCTCGATCGGGAACAGCAGCCAGTACAACCACCATACTGGTCCCAGAAACTGTTTGATGTACGCCGGCCCATTCGCACGCACACCGTGGTAGTGGTAATAAAGAAACGTCACAAGAGCAAATCCCAGTGGCACAACTGCGTTCGCCGTCGGCGACTCCAGCCCCGGGATAATCCCCATCAGGTTCGCAAGCAGAATGAAAAGAAGGAGTGCCGTCAGATAACTGACAAACCGCTCCGACCCGTGCCCAATGATCTGCTCACTTTGTTCGGACACGAACTCATGCGTCATCTCGGCGAGATGTTGAAACGAAGCGGGCTTCTCCACGCTCAGCGTCATCCGTACCACGATGAAGTAAGCGATGAGCACGAAAAACACCAGCAGTTCCATCGCAAACGCATTCGTAATCGGCGCCTCCGGCGAAGCCGGGTGCACATGCAGAGCATTCAGAAACGCCGTCACAGGCGCGGCAAAATGCTCATTCAACAATCTGGTAAACAATAATTGCGTCGGCATAAAGATTTCTAAAGAAAGGTTTTACTGCAAATCTGTCCCAAACGCCCGGCTAAACCGTCCACGCCTTCATCAGCCTTAGCCCCTCAATCGTCAGGGCAAACACACCCAGAACGAGGCCTGCGGCAAGCGCGTAAACCGAACCATTCAGTACCTTAAGGCTAACATAAAGCACCACGATGGTCAGCCCCAGCCGGAGGAAGAACCCCGCCAGCACCATTCCCATCGGCCTCGCCGTCCCGCCCGCATCCATACGCGCCATTACCGCCGTCATCAGCCGCAGCCACTCATACAGCCCCGACCCCGAGATCAACGCCCCGACAACCAACAACCCCGCCGATTGCCACCCCATCTTCCACCACACCAGCGGAACCGCCACCACTGTAATCACCGCCAACAGACGCAGCGCACTCCACATCGTCCGCTTGAAATCTGCATCGGTAAAACTCTCCATCGCCTTCACAACCGCCCCTCGTTTCCTGAATTCCGCCTTCTGAACTCGCGCTCACGAGCGATCGTTCTTCAAATACCGCGCCGCGGTCCGGAAGATCTGGATAAATCCCGCGAGTGCGCCGAGCAGAATCCCCACAATCGCAATCCAGCCGGTGTGGAAGTGCTTGTCTAACCAACTTCCCACCAGCCAGCCGATCACGCACCCGGCAGGCAGCGCGATCGCAAGCTGAATCATCGACTCGGCCTTTACCAGCTCACCCAGCGGGCCTTTGCCTCCGGTCTTTCCTGCGCCTTCATCCGCCATAGCAGCACCATTACATCACGCATAGCCCCTCTACGCACAATGCCTTCATCGACTCCTCGCTATACTAAAAACTCAGCGCTCACATCAAAGGAAATCCTGTGTACGAGTCGGAGTTCGAAAAAAATCTCTACCAGCAGCGTCGTGACAAGCTCAAGCAGATCGCCGAGCTTGGGATGGCCAACGGCCTCAAATACGACGAAGCTACCTATCCCAATAGCTACTCCGCCACGCACAACATTCCCGAGCTGCGCGCCGCATACGACTCTCTCACCGCCGAACAGCTCGAGTCTGCGCCCTCGCCCATCAACGTCTCTATCGCCGGACGGATCATGGCTATCCGCGTCCAGGGCAAAGCCGGATTCGCGCAACTCCAGCAAGGCGGCCAGCGCTTTCAGATTTACGTCCGCAAAGACGATGTCGGCGAAAACGCCTTCGCGCTCTACAAGCTTCTCGACCTTGGCGACCACGTAGGCGTCCGCGGCCACCTCTTTCGCACCCGTACTGGCGAGTTGACCGTCCATGTCGAACCGGTCGACAACAAACCGGCAATTACCTTCCTGGCCAAAGCGATGCTCGCCCTGCCTGACAAGTACCACGGTCTCGAAGACACCGAACTACGCTATCGCCAACGCTACGTCGACCTCTTCATGAACACCGGCGCATCAAAGCCTGCATCCACGCCCGCCATTCAACCAGGTAATAAAGATGCCGTAATCCCGAACGATGCCGCCGCAGCTGCCGAGCCGAAGGACCCCGCTCGTGCACCATCCGCCACAGCTGTGACGCCACTTTCAGCTACAGATGCTCCAGCGGCCGAGCCCGAGACGCCGAACGTCCGCGAGGTCTTCGTCAAGCGGGCCGCCGTCCTCCGCGCCATCCGCAAATTCTTCGACCGCCGCGGCTATCTCGAAGTCGAAACGCCCATGATGCATCAGGTTGCCGGAGGCGCCGCTGCGCAACCCTTCACCACGCACCACAACGCGCTCGACCTCGACCTCTTCCTGCGCATCGCTCCCGAACTGTATTTGAAGCGACTGGTTGTCGGCGGCCTCGACCGCGTCTACGAGATCAATCGCAACTTCCGCAACGAGGGTATCAGCACCAAACACAACCCCGAGTTCACCATGCTCGAGTTCTATCAGGCCTACGCCAACTACCATGACCTGATGAAGCTCAGCGAAGAACTCATCAAGTTCGTCGCAATGGAAGTGAACGGCACCTGCATTACCCACTTCAACGACAACGAAATCGACCTCGGCAAGTGGCATCGCTACTCTATGCGCGAAGCGATTATCAAGTTCTGGCCGAAGAACTTTGGAACCCCACCAACGATGAGGTCATTTGATTCGCTTGAGGACGTGCGCGCGTTGTACTTCCAATTAAAAGCAGGCGACTACAACATCGCTCATCCCGACTACCCTCCAAATCAGCCGATCGGTAAGCTCATTGCAGACCTATTCGAGTTCCTCGCCGAAGAACACCTGATCCAACCCACAATCGTCTACGACTTCCCTCTAGCCGTCTCGCCACTCTCTAAGAAGAAGCCCGACGAACCCGACTGGGTCGAACGCTTCGAGTTCTACATTGGCGGCTTCGAAGTAGGCAACGCCTTCTCTGAGCTTAACGACCCCGTAGACCAGCTAGCCCGCTTCGAAGCTCAGATGGCGGAAAAAGATCGTGGCGACAAGGAAGCCATGGAGATGGATGAAGACTACGTCCGCGCCTTAGGCTATGGCTTACCCCCAACCGGAGGTGAAGGTATCGGCATCGACCGTCTCACCATGCTCCTCACCGACTCGAAGTCCATTCGCGACGTCATCCTCTTTCCTCTCATGCGCCCGCTGCAGAAATCGCCCGACCAACTGGCCACAAAGGACGCCGAACCCCATGGGGAATCGGTCGAATAGCGTCAAAGATGCGTCCTCGCGCATCCTACGTGTGACAAAAGCGATATCCTAAACTCTGTGGCTACCTCCGCGACAACCGATCGCATCCTCGCCCCCGCGAGACCTCACTCGCTCCTTAGCGATTACGCCACGCTCTTCAAAGTCCGCATCTCCCTGATGGTCATCATCACCGCCGGAGCAGGCTACTACCTCGGCAGCCTCCAGAGCGGAATCAGCCCCTTCCACACCGGTATGATCCAGGCCCTGATCGGAATAACCATCGTCACCTGCGGCTCCAGCGCGCTCAATCAGGCCCTCGAACGTAAATCTGACTCCCTCATGCATCGCACCATGGATCGACCCATGGCCGCCGGACGCATTTCACTCACTCACGGCCTCATCCTTGGCTTCCTAGCAACGTTTCTCGGTTCGCTCTACCTCGCTTACGTTACCAACCTTCTCACCGGAACCCTCACACTCCTCACCGCAACCGGCTACGTCGCCATTTACACGCCGCTCAAGCGCATTACCACGCTCAATACCTTCATCGGTGCTTTCCCCGGAGCACTCCCGCCACTCATCGGATGGACCGCCGCCCGCGGCATCATCGAGTGGCCTGGCATCGCTCTTTTCGCCATCCTCTTCGTCTGGCAGTTCCCGCACTTCATGGCCATCGGCTGGATGTACCGCGAAGACTACGCACGCGGCGGCATCCGTCTTACCGCCAACCTGCCCGACACCCATTACGCTGCACAGAGCAGCGTCGTCCAGGCGCTCTTCTACGCTATCCTCATGATCCCCGTCAGCCTCTTGCTCAGCTGGTTGCACGTCACCGGACTCGTCTATACCATCGTCGCCACAGCGCTCGGCCTCTGGTATCTCTACGCCACCATCCGCTTCGCCCGTATCGCACGCATCTCCAACGTAGCCGACACCACCTCTGCCCGCAATCTCCTCAAAGTCTCCGTCATCTACCTGCCGCTGCTGATGCTGGCCATGATCCTCGACGCCAAAGGACGCCTCTTTTTTTAATGCCGACACAGACCGCCACGGGCCCGAATCTCCGCACGCCCCCCAGCATCATCGCCACGATCATCCTTGTCAGTGCCGCCGCCAGCGCGCTTATCTGTTATCTCGTCTACTTCCACGCGCCACTCGACGTTACGGGAACCCATCTTCGCTCGCTCCCCTTGCTCAACGCAGTTCTCAACGCACTCTGCACGATCGCTCTCATCGTCGGCTTCACCTACATCCGGGCTCGCTGCATCAAGCAACATCGCGCCGCTATGTTCACCGCCTTCTTCTTTTCGACCATCTTCCTTGTCTCCTACCTAACCAACTTCACCCTTCACGGTGAAACTCACTTCAACCGCCTCAGCCCGTGGTGGCCCTTCTACTGGAAACTGCTTGCCTCCCATATCATCCTCTCGGTTTTCGCTCTGCCGATGATTCTCATCACCTTCTTCCTATCGCTTACCGGCCGATTCCCTGCGCACAAAAAACTAGCCCGTTTTACCTTTCCAATCTGGCTCTATGTCTCACTCACCGGAGTCATCGTCTACATCATGCAGGCCTCGATCCACTGATGCCCATTCAGTCTGACACCCGTAAACTCCTTCGCACCGGCCTTATCATCTTCGGCACCGGAGTTTTCGCCGCCGCCCTCGTCTTCATCGCGTTTGGAGGAGTCACGCACCAGGGCCCCAGAACCAACTCCGGTTGGATGTCCCTGATCATCGCGATGGGGTGCATCCCCACCGGCTTCCTAACCCTGCTCCTCGCTACGATGAAGCTCTTCGGTGACCGCCACCGCTGATCGAAGTACCCCGCCCCTCCACAATCCTCTATCTGTTATCCTCAACCTTCAAAACCGCAATCCTTCGGAGCATTCGAAAATGGCAAAAGGCGTCAACAAAGTTTTTCTGCTTGGCAATGTCGGCAAAGACCCCGAGATCCGTTCCACCGCCGGCGGCATGACCGTCGCCAGCTTCTCCCTCGCCACCGCCGACCGCGCCAAAGATGCCCAGGGCAACTGGGCCGACAAGACCGAGTGGCACAACATCGTCTGCTTCCAGCGCACTGCCGAGGTAGTCCGCGACTACGTCAAAAAAGGCACGCAGCTCTTCATCGAAGGCAAGATCCAGACCCGCTCCTGGGATGACAAGAACAGCGGCGAAAAGAAATACCGCAGCGAAATTCTCTGCAATGAACTCACCCTGCTCGGTGGCAAACCCGGCGGCGAAGGCGCAGGCGGCTACTCCAAGCCAGGAAGCGCAAACTTCGATCAGCGCACTCCAGCCAGCCAATCTGACTACTCCGATGTAGGCATTACCGACGACGATATCCCTTTCTAAAATTTACCAGCATCAGCAACAACCCTCGGCCGAGTCCATGCGATTCGGCCGAGTCATTTAGACGCCCCGATGCTCAGTTTCCAAGGAATGTAAAATCCCCAAAAACAGCAGATGCAATCAAATGACCTCGCTCTGACAGCTCCATGACAACCCACTTCGTCAGTGCCGCTACTCTTTTTTTTGTCGGGCAAGGGCGCTCTTTGTCCGGATTGGCTGCTCCTGGCCGTGCAGCCAGCTACATGTCTGAACTCCACCAGCCGCCTGCATCCTTGGGGCGGCTTTTTTTTGCTCAACGTTCATGTTGTACGATGAACTCAATGGGAATGAGGTCTCCCGAAACCGCCGGTAACCCTGGCTGATGACCTCTGCCGAAACAGTGTTCTCATTTCTCTACGAAGAACGAGGCAGACATGTCTTATTTCTGGGTTACAGTCGGTAGTGCTTTGGGCGGACTTCTGCGCTACGCCATCACCAGACTCACCTTCTCCTACAGCACTGGGTTTCCTCTCGGCACCGTCTTCATCAACGTGCTCGGCTCCTTCGTTATCGGCTACTTCGGTACCCTCACCCTGCACAGCGGCAAGCATCCGGTCTCCGAAAACATGCGCCTCTTCGTCATGGTCGGTATTTGCGGAGGATTCACGACCTTCTCCTCCTTCAGCCTCCAGACCTTCGATCTCGCTCGTTCCGGAGCATGGGGAAGAGCGATGGCGAACGTGATCTTTTCAGTCGTGCTCTGCGTCGCCGCGGTCGCTCTGGGCCATCGTCTTGCACAAAACGTCGTGCACGAGGTTGCCATTGCCGAGACCGTCGAAGAAGAATACACAGGCTGACTCGCCCATGACGCAATTTTCGCCAGACTGAATTCAATAGTCAGTGATAAGATACGCTCTGGGCGTTTATCGCACAACCATTGCGATAACCAGCATGTGCGTTTATCGTTGTAACTAGGTCGTCTATCGAACATTTTGTTCGGCGACCTTCACGGAAAGGAATACTCCATGAGCCTCGCCGCCCAGCAGCAATCGATCCCCGCCATCGTCCCGGCCCCAATCGCCCCTCCCCAGCCGAAACCGACCCCGGCAGCAGCGCTCGATGTCTTCACCGGCGACCCCAACTTCATGACTTCCCTAGCCCGTGGACTCGTCGTGATCCAGGCCTTCACCCAGCAGTCCCCCCAGATGACGATCTCGCAGCTTAGCATCAAAACCGGACTCTCCCGCGCTGCCGTCCGCCGATGCCTCTATACCCTCACCAAGCTCGGTTTCGCCGGCGCTGAAGATGGCTCACGCTACTCGCTCCGTCCGCGCATGCTCTCACTCTCCCACACCTACACCACGTCGAATACGCTCTCAAGCGCCGCACAACCTATCCTCGAGCGCATGTCCGCGACCCTCCGAGAATCCTTCTCAGTCGCCACTCTCGACGGCGAGGATATCGTCTACATCGCCCGGACCCAGGTTAACCGGGTCATGGCGGTTGATCTGCACATCGGCAGCCGTCTTCCCGCCTACTGCACCAGCATGGGCCGAGTCCTTCTCGCCTATCTCCCCACCGAGCAACTTGAGCAATACCTTGCTAAAGTCAACCTCGTTCCGCATACAACCCGCACTATTACCTCGGTTGAAAAACTTCGCCTTGCCCTGCGAAACATCCGCCGCAACGGCTACGCCATCTGCGATCAGGAGTACGAAGTAGGCCTCCGCTCGCTCGCCGTGCCCGTCTATTCACCCTCGGGCCGAGTCGTCGCCACGCTCAACCTCAGCGGCAACGCACCACGCCTCTCGGTTCTCGAGATGCAGACTAGATTTCTCACTCCACTACGCAACGCAGCCAGCGAACTCGGAGTCTTTCTCAACTAGCAGGCGCAACACACCGCATGAACGAAACCGCAGTCTCAGCCACAACCCTCACTGCGCCGGTACCCTGCGGCACAACCACCGCTTGAGCAGTCTTCAACTCCAGCTCGTCTCCATCAAAACGAACGACACAGCTCCCGGACAGGGCCACCAGGCAACCGGGCCCATCCATCGCAACAGGTACCTCGCCGGCCCCCACGTCAAACCGATCCACCACAAAATACTTCTGCTCAATCAATCGCGTAAATCCATCCATCATCCGCGGCACGACTTTCCCCGCAGCAGTCTTAGGCTTAATCACCTTCAAACCCTTCTCAAGATGCAACTCGCGCGGACGCCCATAGTCATACAGTCGATAAGTCACGTCGCTGGTCTGCTGCGTCTCCAGCAAGACGACGCCAGGCCCAATCGCATGCACCGTCCCCGCATCTACAAACAACATATCGCCAACCGAGACCGAAACCCACTTCAGCAACGATTCCATCGTCCCGTCTGCAACTGAGCGTTCAAGATCGGCCACAGAACCATCCTTCAACCCAAGCGCCACCGCTGCTCCCGGCTCAGACTCTAAAACATACCAGCACTCCGTCTTTCCTCGAGTCTCGCCCAACGCCTGCGCCCACGCATCATCCGGATGCACCTGCACCGAAAGCTTCTCCGCAGGAAACAACAACTTCACTAGCAATGGAAACTCCCCACCCAACTTTCCACTGAGCGAAGCCAGTGTCTTCCCAGCAAAAGCGCCGGTCTCCACCACACACTGCGGTCCGGTCAGCCAAGCCTCACCCACTAACTCCGTCGTCCCCGTATCTCCGTACCACGGACGTAGATCCCGCCGACCCCAGGGTCGCTCGCTAAACCACGGCCTCAAGCGAAAAGGCAAAACCACCATCCCAACTCCTGAAATAAAACGACCCCACCAAGCATACCCGCAAAGTTGTTCTCTATCTCCTGAGCCCTAATCGTCGTCATCATCCTTCTTAGCCTTCTTCCTCTTCTCGAGCAATAACGCCGGCACAGGACGATCCCCCATAGCATCCTTCCACAAAATAACGTTCAGCTTCTGCGGATCAGCACGGTCCTCATGCCTGAAGTCCATCTTCGAGCTCTCACGAGCGCCGACGGCATTTCTCTGATTCGTCATATAGATTAGGCCATTATCGCGATTTGAATAGTCAGCCGAATAAGCCGCCTGATCGCCTGCTCCCGTAAATAACGTGCTGATCATCGAGCTTAGCGCATCATTATTATTCATCGGCGGGACGCCTAGCAGCGTCTCCATTGTCCTCACCACGCTGACCGTTGAATAGAACCGGCTGTCAACAAACGTGGACCCATCAGCCTTCCTCGGCGAATACTTGCTCACCACGAGCGCAATGCTTCGATGCGCATCCACGTGGTCCGCACCATTCTGTGCATCATCTTCCAGGATAAAAAACGCAGTATCGTCCCAATACGCCGAATGCGAAACCGCTTCCACCATTCGTCCCACAGCCAGGTCATTATCGGCAACCAAAGACTTAGGCGTAGGTCCCCCCACAGTAGTCCCCGCCGTGTGATCATTGCCTAGCCGTATCACAATGAAGTTCGGCATCGTATCGTTCCCACTCGCACGATCCGTAATCCACCCTTTCAGATGCTTCAGTACGATCTCCGCTCGGATCTGGTCTGGAACCCGCAGATTGAAGTCCGGGGACTCCGGAGCATAGTGTCCAACCAACTCCGGCTTCGTGGGAGTATTTTTTGCCAGCAACGGAATCGCCCACTTCCACTTGTTGGTCCCGCCGCCCCACTCTTCAGGAATCGCCTCACCCGGCTGAATCGCTCCATGCGCACAATGCGAACCCGCCAGAACCGGCCCCTCCCACGAACCCGCACTCATCTTCGCGTCGCAGAAGTCTGAAGCGATGAACTCGCCGAAGTGATAATAAGTCTTTCCATGCCGAGCCATATTGCCCCATAGATATCCGCTCGCTGGCTCATTCACATCCGGAATCTTCTGCAGCAGCGGATATCCTTGCGCCACCACGCCCTCGAAGTCATAGGTGCGCTGCCCTCCGCGATAGTTCTGCTGCCACGTCTTCTCCAGATAATCCGTCCCAATCGCCGCTGTCGACCACACATGTCCGTCGCCGGAAACCTCACCCGAATCGAAAAAGTTATCCAGCAAGCCAAACTGCAACGCCAGCTTGTGTTCGTTCGGTGTCACGTTCTCGCCATACATCGCAAGACTCGCATCGCCATTCCCCACGAGATTTCCATTCAGCTTCAGATCGCCAAGAATCTGATCATAAGTTCGATTCTCTTTAATGATGTAGATCACATGCTTGATGTGATCCGCACTTCCGTCCGCGAACTGAATCTTCTCCTCCGCCGCCTTCATCCGGTTTGATTCCAGGACCTCCGCAGTCCACTTCGCAAAGTCAGGTTCCATCGCTTTTACATCCAGTACCGCCAGGGATCCATACAGCAGCGTCCCTATATAGGTAGAACTTCCCTGCCTTGCTCCATGCTGCCCCGGCACCAGCTTCTGCGGAAAATTATTCGGCCCCGTACCTTTTCCCTTCGCTGTAGCAACATACAACTTGCCTCCAGTAAACGCGAGCGACATCGGCATCCACTCCGTCGGCACGAATCCGATCGGCTCGACCATTCCCTCCTTCGAGGCCTTCCCCGTCAGTTTCGAAGTATCCATCACCGCGATCGCATCCGAGATTGCATTCGCCACATACAATCGAGATCCGTCCGGCGACAACGCCAGCGCCTCAGGCTCCGCACCGAAATAGCTCTGGTGAGGCAGGCGCGTATCAAAATACCCCCTAACCGAAAACTGATCTCCGCCAATATTCACCGCCGCCACCACATCGCGATTCGCCAGCGCCACATACATCGTCTTGCCATCCGGGGAAACCTCAAGCGCACAAGGATGCGTTCCCGGGGCAATCGCACTGTCTGGCTTCAACAGCGGCAGCTTTCGCCCGACCGTTCCCTTCTTCAGATCAAGCTCTACCACCTCGCTCGCATTCCAAAGCGCGACAAAGGCACGCGCCCGGTCTTTCGACAAAACCAGAGCCACCGGATAGGTGGAAGGCACCGCATCATTCTCCGAAAGATCGAACCTTTTCTCAATCGCTCCAGTCGACGCATCCATCAGCAACACATCATCGGAAAGATTTCCCGCCACCAGCAGCCTCTCTTCACCTGCCGTGTCGATCACTGCAATCGCGGCTGGGAACGGCACACCCTTATTCCCTTCCCGATCTCCAAGCAGCATCGTCCTCCGCCCCGCAGCCAACTGCAGCAGAGGAATCTTCATCATCCGTTCCTTCGCAATCTTCACCCCACTTACATCCGCGTTGAATCCATAAACCACAACGCCGCTACCTGTATCGCCACTTGTCGCACCGAGAGGATCGGCCTCCGAACCCATGCTCGCGTAGATATGCCTTCCATCGCGGCTGAACGCAAGTCCTGAATACAGGGACTGCTTCGCTCGATTCGCCGTATCCGCATCCGGAAAGTCTGTTATTTTCGCGGTCTTCGTGTCCAGCACTGCCAGCGATTGCGAGTACCTCGACTCGAACGTTCCATACCCTGCATTTACCGTCACCACATAACGCCCGTCCGGCGACACCGCCATCGACATCGGCAGACTATTAATCCTCTGCGGCCCTCCGGGAACCGGGCGCACAATTTGCTTACTTGTCGGCAGATCGATCGCCTGCCCCAACGCAATCCCGCACCCCAGAACCCTGAAACCCAACGCCATCATCACCGAAAATCGCCGCATCATCATGCCACCACATTACCAACTAACACCTTCGGGGGGCATTACAAAAGTCTTACAACCGGCTCCTTCAGCTCCTGCTAACTTCAATACCAGCACCAGTAAAGTGAAGGAAAACGAGAAATCATGAGTCCCCTCAGCACGATTGAAGAAACCCCAGTCAAAACCGCGCCAAAGCTTGCGACCGTCGTTCCGGTCGTCGCCGAAGTCGCCCAGAAAGTTAAGCAGGACCTCCGCATGGGGCGCGAGCACCAGCAGGGCCGAATCAACTGGATTACCACCATCGCAATGGGGCTTTTTCACATCGGAGCGATCGCCGCTCTCTTCTTTTTTTCCTGGAAAAACCTGGCTGCCTTCGCCATCACCTACTTCTTCGCGATCAACGTAGGCATCGGCATGGCCTACCATCGCCTGCTCACGCACCGCGGCTACAAGACGCCACGTTGGGTCGAATACTTCATCACCATGTGCGGCACAATGGCGCTTGAAGGTGGTCCGATCTTCTGGGTAGCCACTCACCGCGTCCATCATCAGAACTCTGACCATGAAGGCGACCCGCACACTCCGCACGATGGAACGTGGTGGGCGCACGCCGGCTGGATTCTTTCCGGCCGTGCTCTCCACTCTGAAACTGCACTCCTCGGCCGCTACGCCCCCGACCTCACCAAAGATCCAGTCCACGTGTGGCTCAGCAAGTACCACTGGCTCCCACTAACGATGAGCGGCCTGCTCCAGGGAGCTATCGGTGCAGCCCTGGCTTCTCCCGGTCATCGCCTCGTGGGAGCCCTCGGCATGGTGCTCTGGGGAACCTTCCTTCGCGTCACCGTCGGCCTTCACGCTACCTGGCTCGTCAACTCGGCCACGCACTTGTGGGGTAAGCGCCGTTTCGAAACTCGCGACGACTCCCGCAATAACTGGTGGGTTGCTCTACTCACTGGCGGCGAAGGCTGGCACAACAATCACCACGCCCATCCCGTCAGCGCACGCCACGGACTCGCCTGGTACGAGCTCGACATCAACTACTACGGCATCTGGTTCCTCTCGAAGATCGGTCTCGCAGAACGTATCCAGATCGCCAAATTCGATCCGGATAACCCTAAGCCCGCCGGCGTATAACCACGACCGCCCAATGTCAAAAGGCCGTTCTCACAAAGAGGACGGCCATTTCGTTTGTGCTCATTCCACTCGACAAGCAACTCTCGACAGAATATTCTCATCCCCATTAAGCACCTCATCTTCATCGGGCTTGATACCTACGAATCTTCTTACTTCCGACAGAGGGCAAGATGACACGCATCACAAAGATTGTTCTGACCGTTGCTTCCCTTCTCACAGCCTTCATTGTGCTTCCCACTCCAGTTCATGGGCAGCCCGGCTACGGCCAGCAAACCGTCAACTGTTCCTCCAACGACGGCAAACGCAACTACTGTGGCCAGTATGGAAATGATGTTCGACTCGCCCGTCAGATTAGTGGCTCACCCTGCGTTCAAGGCCAGACCTGGGGCGTCGATCGAAGTGGCCTCTGGGTCGACCGCGGTTGCCGCGCAGACTTCTTCGTTGCCGGCAGAGGCGGCGGGGCCTCCGGACAAACGGTCAACTGCTCCTCCAACGACGGCCGCCGAAACTATTGCGGTCAATATGGAACCCGCGACGTCCGGCTCTCACGCCAGATCAGCGGCTCACCCTGCGTTCAAGGCCAGACCTGGGGTGTCGACCGCAGCGGCCTCTGGGTCGACCGAGGCTGCCGTGCAGACTTCTTCGTGGCCGGAGGCGGATACGGTCCCCCTCCCGGGCCGCCACCACCGCAAATCATCACATGTTCCTCCAACGACGGGCGCCGAAACTGGTGTGATGCAGGCGGTCGACGCGACATCCGCCTGAACCGCCAGATCAGCGGCTCAGCTTGCGTCGAAGGACAGACCTGGGGTGTCGACAATCGCGGCCTCTGGGTCGACCGTGGCTGCCGCGCAGAATTTCGCATCCGCTAGAGTCAAAAAGACGGAGCAACTCAACAAGTTGGCTCCGTCTTTCTTATCCTCATAACTTTGGTGAAAAATCCGTGAGCGTCATAAACGTGACATCGTGCTTCTCCACGAAAGCCCCGTTGGCCTCGGTCTCTGCCTTCAGTTTCACCCACTCCGGATCCTTCGTAAACCTCGCCCAATTCTCATTAGCCGCCGCACGGCTCTTATGCCGCAACATATAAACTAGCGTTCGTCCCTTCAGCGGCTCATCATTCGGAGTCCAGTACCCCACACCATGCATATCCAGCCGCTCGAAGATCTTCGTCTCTTTCTCGCGGAACCGTTTCAGCAACGGCTCCAGCTTCCCTTCATACGTGTGATAGATGCGCAACTCATACACGGGACCGCCAGCATCTCCGCCCTGAGCCTCAACTCCGCTCGCCGCTGAGATCATCATTACCGCGCCCATTCCCTGTAACAACTCTCGTCGATTCATCCGACTCCTCCAATCGCATCCTTCCCGTCCAAACGCCGAATCCTCTCCGCCGCGTGTCTCCACTTAAACAATTGGAGAAAAATCCGCCAGCGTCATATACGTCGAGTCCACCTTCTCCACGAGCTTCCCACCCGCCTCCGACGCGGTCGATACTTTGATCCACTCCGGATCATCGTGAAAGCTCTTCCAGTTCGCTGTTGCTGCCTCGCGGCTCGGATGTTTCAGGATGTAAATGAACGTATTCCCCTTCACCGGATCATCCGTCGGGTTCCAATAAGCCACCGGTTTCAGTCCATGTTTCTTGAAGAGCGCGTCGGTATGATCGCGAAATCGTGCGACCAGGGCCTCACGTTTTCCTTCCATTGCGTGATAAATCCGCAGCTCATAAACAGTCTCTCCTGAAGCGGCCCTCGCTGCAGTCTCGCCACTTACAAAAGGCAAAATCGCGGCCGCGCCCATTCCCTGCCATAGTTCTCGTCGATTCATCCTGCTCCTCCTTTGTTTTTAGTCCACCGTCACCGAAAACGTGACAATCTTTGCAGCCGGAACATCCTTCTCCCAGGGCCTTCGATATTCAAACTGCAATCCTTGCTTCCCTGCCTTCCCCGCTTTGAATCGCCAGATCTCGACTCCACCTACTCCTGCTTTCCCGCCGCTCGGATGCTCCTCATACTTTGCAGTACCTTGCCGCATCAGCACAGGATTGGCAACCGGCGCGGCGATCCAGCTATATCCCGTCGTATGATTCGCCTCTAACCTCACTTCAAGAACGCCGCCCACCTTCAAACTGATCGGTGCACCTGTCTGTTGACCGGTAACAACGGTCACGTGAGCCGCACTGTTCACCGCTCCACTCTGTCCCGTACAAACTCTGCACGCCGCGACGATTAACATCGTGATCAACACACCCCGCAAAGCCACACGCATCCACGCCTCCTTCAGTCAGCGCAAATCATAAAGAATCAAGTCCCCGGCTGCCGGTAATGCGCGCCCGCAGCAAACACTCTCTCTGCTCCGCGCGGATCCTTCTCAACACGCGACTCATTATCGAAGATCATCGTATTCCTCTCCTTCAGGTCATAACTCGGCCAGTGCGGAATCGCCTTGCAATTCGGATCGCCTGTCTTCGCAAACGCAATCAGCATCTCCGACATCCTCGTCGCCAGCGGCTGTGCCGCAACCTGCTCCTCCGCACTCGCTCCGCACATTCCTGGAGCCAGCGCAACGTTGTCAAACAAGAACGGCAGATCGATCGTATGAAGCGACCAGTGTCCTGCAAATGGAACCTGCCAGTCAATCCGGTAAACCCACGTATGCAGCTGGCTCTTCGCATTCGCCGCCCGCCGATCCGCCTCAATCACCTGCCCCGGCCAAGCGCGAAACGCCACCGCCGCCGCTACCACAACATGCGCCGCATCACGATCCGGATAAATCTCCCGGTACCGTCGAATAATCTGCTCCGGCGCGTACGATCCCAGATACTGCCCCACACTATTCTTCAAAGCCTCCGGAGCCTGCTCCCACGTCAACATGCCTGTTCTTCCCGCAGCTGCAGTCACCGTCTCATCATGCGTATTCGCCAGAATCATCGGCACAGCGGCCGAGATTCCCGGTGCATCCGGATCAAACGGATCACGCGGTACTACACCACCATCCATCACGGGTAGCCAAGCCGAACTCACTCGCGCCGCTTCCTGAATCCTCTCCATCGGCAGTGTATTTAGCGCATCAAGCTCACCGTACTTCACCCCAAGCTTGTCCAGAACATCCTTCGCAACCTCATTCGCAATCATCGTTGGCTTCGCCGTGACCTGTTGCCCACTCATCGTCACCACGCGGTGAAACAACCCCTTCGCCGCCGGCATCGCCATCAATGTCGCACACTTCGCCCCACCGCCCGACTGTCCAAAGATCAACACCCGGGAAGCATCCCCGCCAAACTCCGTTATGTTCTGCTGCACCCACTTCAGCGCCAGAATAATATCCAGCATCCCCGCATTGCCCGAATCGGCATACTCCTTGCTCAAATCGCCCAGGTACATATAGCCAAACGCGTTTAGGCGATGATTCACTGTCACCACCACAACATCCCCGCGATGGCACAGCCGATTCCCGTCATACAGATCACAGTTCACCGTCCCGTTGTTGTAGGCACCACCGTGGATATAAAAGAGTACAGCCCGCTTCTTCCCATCGCGCAGCCCCGGCGTCCACACATTCACATGCAGGCAATCTTCACTCTGTTCACCCTTATCCGGGGGCAGATGAAACCCGACGCGCTCCTGCTGCCCATCCCCGCCGCGCTCAGCCGACAACTGTGGAGCTCGCGTCGACCACTGCGCGCACTCCTTCACTCCACTCCAGGGCGCAACCGCCATCGGTGCCTTGAATCGCGTCTTCCGCGTATCCTCGCCATACGGAATACCCCGAAAAACATTGATCCCGTTCTCCACCCGCCCGCTCACATTGCCTGCCGCAGTCGTCGCAAGTGGAACATCCTGCCCAAACGCAAATCGTTCCGCGCCGAACAACACCGAAGCCGCAGCCGCACCCTTCAAAACGTCACGACGATTCCACGCCATCTTCCGCAAGCCCTCACACTCTCATGGTTCTCATTTACCAACTATCACAGAGCGTACAGGCACGCCTGTCAAATGGCAGCACGACTTTATTTCTTAAGCATCGCAGGCCCACTCGTCCTACTGCACTCCTTCCACAACTTCTCCCAATTCCAAATCCCAGCCATCACCGCCTGCGGAAGCGGAAATCCAAGTTGATGCGCCAGCATACAAACCTGTCCTCGATGGTGCGCCTCATGCGCAATCATGTAGCTCACCATCTCCACACCAACCGGCCACGGTTGAGCCCAACCGTCTCTTACAAACTTCTTTACCCGACCCCCGTCACCCAGCGCCTCTTCGAGCATCTCGGCGCAGCGGCCACCGCTCTCTGCCAACCCGGCACGCGCCTTCTGCAATGTGCACCTTGTGCGATTCAGTTGTAGCGGAACCTTAAGATGCGGAGCCGTTAGCCTCACCCACTTACAGCGAACATTGTGCATGTGGGTAAAGATCGCAGCAATCGTCCGAACCCCGCCCGGCGGCTTCGCGACCCAGGCCTCCACTGCAAGATGCGCAAGCAAAACCTGGTTAATCCGCTCATTCACAGCGAAAATTTGGACCGCAGACCGTTCAAGTTGAGGCTGAATCTTAGGTTGACGCGTAATCACCTCTTCCTGTTTCCTGCCCTATAATATCGGCCTACGGCACCACCAGGCCTGTCACAGCTCCGAAAATAATCAGCATCATTTGTCCCGCAGAACTACTCAAACTAGGCGGAACCAAGTGGAGATTAGTGTCGTGCCTTTCAAGAACGCTAACGCCCAATATGGAAAATAAAAAGACAGTCATCGTAACGGGAGGCTCGCAAGGCATCGGAGCAGCCATCGTTCAGGCATTTCTCGATCGTGGGTATAACGTCGTTGCAACCTCCCGTAGTATCTCCAAGGCCGGCTTCGCGCCGTCGCCGAATCTCGCACTCGTTGACGGAGACATCAGTCAGGCAGCAACGGCCCACAACGTCGCTCAGACGGCGATCACCAACTTCGGCGCGATCGATCATCTTGTCAACAATGCAGGCATCTTCTCCTCCAAGCCGTTTACGGACTATTCGATTGAGGAATTTCGGAGATTCGTTTCAATTAACCTGGAAGGTTTCATCTTCATCACACAACTCGCTGTGAAGCAGATGTTGTCGCAGGGCACAGGCGGCAGTGTGACGACCATTACGGCGGCTCTAGCCGACCACCCAATCGAGGGCTCTCCCGCATCGATTCCGATGATCACCAAGGGCGGCCTTAACGCAGTCACCGTCAATCTCGCCAGCGAATACGCAAAAGACAACATCCGCTTCAACGCAGTCGCGCCTGGCACCGTCGACACTCCTCTACATAAAAACAACCCGAAGGACGCTATGAAGGCTCTCTCACCTATGGGCACGATCACAGACGCGAAGGACGTCGCCGAAGCTGTCGTCTATTTGGCGGAAGCGAATCACGTTACCGGGGAGGTGCTGCACGTGGACGGCGGTGCGCACGCAGGCCGGTGGTAAGCGCTCAAGATTTGCAGCCTACGGGTGCAGAACATCGCCTGCAGAATCTTGGCATTCAGCTCCCAAACCCTCCCACGCCTTTCGGCCCTTACGTCGAGACGGTGCAAACAGCCAATCTCCTCTTCTTTAGCGGAATGCTCCCCGTAATCGATCACAAACCGAAGTATGTTGGCCGGTTAGGAAAAGAACTCGACATTGAGGCGGGGCGCGACGCTGCCTACACTGCCGCTTTGGGTATACTCGCCGCGGCAAAGGCGCATCTGGGCTCACTGGATCGGGTGACTCGAGTCGTCCGTCTCGGAGTTTTCATCGCAACCTCAGGTGATTTCTTCGACCAACCCAAAGTAGCCGACGCGGTGTCGGATCTGTTTCGCGATATCTTCGGCAACGACAAGCTGCCAGCTCGACTCGTAATCGGCGTTGCCAGCCTTCCTTTAGGCATGCCAATCGAACTCGATGTCATCTTCGAAGTCGCATAACAGCGAAGTCGATGCTTTTGGAGGTAAATGGTGGGGCAACCGGCCTTCAGTTCGTCTCAGTGGACCAGGACTCGCGTCTCTTCTCTGCTCGCAATTGACTACCCAATTATTCAGGGTCCGCTCGGCGGTCTATCGACGCAACGCTTGACCGCGAGCGTCTCCAACTTTGGCGGCCTTGGCTCATTCGGAGCACACGGCTTGAACCCTTCTGCGATCAAAGAGGTCATTGCCGAGATTCGTGCATTGACGTCGAAACCGTTCGCCATGAATTTGTGGGTTTCGATGGAAGACGAGGGAGCCCACACCTCTGGCGGCGAAGCGTTTTCGAGAAGCCTCGCCCCGCTCGCAACACACATTCAGACGCTGGGGGGCACACTGCCGTCACACGAGCCGTACGTTCCGATTAAATTTGAAGACCAGGCGCGAGTCCTGCTCGATGCCAGGGTGCCAGTGTTCAGCTTCATCTATGGAATTCCTCCAAAGGAGATTCTTGACGAATGCCGTGCACAAGGAATTCTAACAATTGGAACCGCAACGACAGTGGACGAGGCCATAGGGCTTGAGCAGGCAGGCGTGGACATCATCGCCGCTTCAGGTTTTGAATCAGGCGGTCATCGTGGTTCCTTCCTGCGCTCGGCCGAGGAGTCGCTTACCGGAACGTTCTCGCTCGTTCCTCAGGTTGCAGACGCCGTCGCGCTGCCGGTCATCGCCGCCGGAGGCATTGCCGATGCTCGTGGAATCATTGCGGCTCTCATTTTAGGCGCTGAGGGAGTTCAGATCGGTACGGCTTTTCTCGCTACCGAAGAATCGGGCGCTAGCCAAGATCATCGCAACGCGATTCTCACGGGAAAAGCTCGCAGAACCGGACTGACCAAAGGCTTTACCGGAAGACTGGCCCGGGGAATTCATAACCAGTTGCTCGAGGAACTCAATCGCCCGGATGTCGAGATTCTCCCATACCCTATACAGCGTGGTCTCGTCAGAAATCTCTCCGTCCTTGCTGATAAAGCTGCAAAGCCGGAACTCATTCCTGCATGGGCTGGACAGAGTGCCAGCCTTGCCCGGCATACGAATGCAACGGCACTTCTGCAAACGTTGGTGTCGGAGGTTGCTAACATGACCCACGCGTTCTCTAACGAAACCGAGAAACGTGAGCGCAAAACGAGCCATGGCCTTATCAAATAAATTTGATTCGTTTTTTTCAAGTTTCGACGTAAATCGGAGGGTGTGTGAATACAGCGAAATCGATCACCGGCACGATAATGACTCTCGCGCTCGTGTTCGCCACGAACCTAAGCATGAATGCCCAGAAAAAGGACAAAGCAATGGACAAACAGGTGTTTTATCGCACTGTGAAGGTCGAGGGACTCTCTATCTTCTACCGGGAAGCAGGACCGAAAGACGCTCCCACCATTCTTTTGTTGCACGGCCTACCGTCGTCGTCACGGATGTTTCAGCCGCTGCTGATACGCCTTGCAGACAACTACCATCTGGTTGCGCCGGATTATCCAGGCTTCGGACACACCGACTGGCCCGACCCGAAGCACTTCGATTACACCTTCGACCACATCGCTTCAGTGATGAACGCCTTCGCAGAGACCCTCGGCATGTCCCACTACACGCTCTACATGCAGGACTACGGCGGTCCGGTTGGCTTTCGTATGGCGTTAGCACACCCTGAGAGGGTGCAGGCTCTTATCGTGCAGGATGCCGTCGCCCACAACGAAGGCCTCGGCACGAACTGGGCAACACGGCGTGCGTTCTGGGCGGACCGTGCCGGCCACGAAGAAGCGCTACGCATAAACCTTTTGTCGCTTGCAACCACGAAGACACGGCATGTCGGAGACGATCCAAACGTCGAACTCTACGACCCGGATCTCTGGACTGATGAGTACGCGTTCCTCAATGCACCCGGCCAGGCGCAGATTCAAAGCGATCTTTTCTACGATTACCGCACGAACGTCGATGGTTATCCAAAGTGGCAGGCATGGATGCAGAAGACACAACCAAAGCTTTTGGTCGTATGGGGTAAGCACGATCTCTCGTTCGATCCCGGCGAGCCGGAACGCTATCGTAAGGACGTCCCAAGCGCGGAGGTCCATGTCCTCGAAGCGGGACACTTCGCACTCGATACCAAGGCCGATGAGATTGCGGCGCTGGTACGGAAGTTCATGCAAACACGAAAGTAACAGCGCCACTGGTCACTCGGCACTCATCGGATTCAGAACGCATATCCAAACCCAATACTGAAGATCGGAAAGAACGACGCATAACTCAGGTTTCTCTGATTGCGTACGATAAACGCAGCGAGGCTCTTCTGGAAATCCGCATCGCGGGTCACCGACTCACACCCGATCGTTGCAGGTTGCGATGGATCACAGGCGCTCCCGGTAAAACTCACATCGAGCCCGGGCTGGCCTACATAATAAAATCCGGCCTCGATCGGAACACTCAGCCGGCCCTTCTTCCGCGGAATCGGATTTCCAAACCCAACAGAAAACCCAGGCGAGACCTTGCGGAACGTAACAGCGCCATTCCCACGCAAAGGATCGCTCTGGCTGCTCACAAAGTTCTGCCCATCCAGAGTCACCACGCTTCCCGCAGGAATAATCGCCGTCGCCAGCACTCGATTGTTATTTGCAAAGACGATCTGCGGACTTACGCGAAACGATCCGCCAAACGGAAACCAATCGAACGCCGCATGTTCTGACTGCATATGAAGCTTCACCCCAACGTTCGCGCCCTCTTCCAAAAAATTCGACGAATACCCAAAGAAATCAGACCCCACACGAAGATTGAGCCTCTTGGTCATCGGAGTCGCCACATCAAATCCAACTCCCGCAACGCCCACACGTGAATTGATTCCCACACGCGAGAACGGCCGAAACTGCTCGGGTGAGACAACGCCAACAGAAGTAGACCGCACAAAACCGGGGGCTGCCGTCGAAACTGAAGAGTCTCCAGAGCGGACATCCGCGCTCGAGGCATTCAAAGAAACAGAAGGCATCCCCGTTCCTGAGATAATTTCCACGTCTGCCGCGGCAATATCCTGCCCAAACCCCGAACGGCATGCAAAAGCGAAAGCCACCACGCCCAGTCCCAATAAAAATCTTTGCGAATTCATCTGCAGCCATCCTCATCATCAAAGTTGAGAGGACGTTCATCGCCAGATCGACGGCGGAAAGTCTCTCACCGTCCGTCTATCGTCACGGTCCAGAGAAGGCAGTAGGCCGGGTTTAAGAAGTCGAAGTACTAAAGTGCAGATGGCGGGAGATCAGGGGCAACGATTCTTATGCACAGAAACAAAACGATCATCGCAGATGTCTCTCGATGAGGAGTCTTCCGCTCTTGTTGTTACTACCACCATGACGAGACACCACCAGCCAGCGTAACATCCCAGAGAAAAGAACCTACTTCCTGCAATGATTCAAGGCGGTCATGCGTCCTGAGAAGCGGCACGGACGTATACTGCCTTGAATCAACAATGTTTTGTGAGGTCTCAACATGACGCAAATGTCTTGGGCTGCGCGCTGCGCTCTTGTTTTTTTCGGGTTACTTGCATCAGACTTAATCGCTCCGGCGCAGGTGAATCCCAACCTCTACGCGGGCCTCAAGTGGCGTAATGTAGGGCCCTTCCACGGTGGGCGTATCGCCTCCGTAACCGGTGTCATCGGCGACTCCGGCACCTTCTATTTCGGCTCCCCACTCGGCGGCATCTGGAAGACCACCAGCGCCGGCGTCACATGGTCCCCCGTCTTCGATCAGGAGACCAGCGTCGACAGCATCGGCGCCATCCAGGTCGCGCCATCCGATTCCAATATCGTCTATGCCGGTGCCGGCGACCCGATCGGCGGCAGCCTTGGCAACGGCATGTGGAAGTCCACCGATGCCGGCAAGACCTGGCAGCATATTGGGCTCGAGGACACCGTAAAGATTGACAGCATCGTCGTCGACCCCGCCGACCCCAATCTCGTCGTCGTCTCTGCTCTCGGTGACAACGCCCATCACGGGGGCGGAGTCCATCGCTCCACCGATGGCGGCCGAAGCTGGACCAACGTGCTCAAGCCTGAAGGTTATGACGGCACCCGCGACCTGCAATACGCGTTCGACGAGCCCAGCGTAATGCTCGCCGTTACGCAAGGTAACGGTGGCGAACGCGGCGCTGGCGGTGCACCCGGCGAGCGCGGCAACAGGCCCGCAGCTAAACCGGCGCTGGGTTTCAAATCCACCGACGAAGGCAAGACGTGGAACCCAATTAAGCTTCCACCCTTTGAGGGACGCGTCGCCGTTGCAGTCGCCATGCATACCAAGGGCCAGCGCATGTACATCGTCGGCAACAACATCGAGAGCGGCTCCGGTCTCTACCGTTCCGACGACGGTGGCGCCAACTGGCAGCACATGGCAGGAAAGGACACACGCATCAGCAACGGTCAGGGCAACTACAGCAGCGGCGTCTTCGTCGACTCGCAGCGATGTACCGCTCCACAGACGGCGGCGTCACCTTCGAGCCATTCAAAGGCGCGCCCGGCGGCGAGGACTATCACAAACTCTGGATCGATCCCACCAATGGACATCGCATGCTCGTCGGCTCCGACCAGGGAGCTAGCGTCACCCTCGACAACGGCAAGACCTGGAGCCTCTGGTATACGCAGACCATCTCGCAGGTCTATCACATAGCCACCGACAGCCAGTATCCCTATCGCATCATGGCCGCACAGCAGGATACCGGCGCAGTCATGATCAGCAGCCGCGGCAACTGGGGTCAGGTTAACTTTACGGACTGGAACCCGCTGCCCTCGTCGGAGTTCGGCATTGTCAGACCCGATCCGAAAAGTCCAAACATCATCTATGGTGTCGGTTATGGACCGGGCGGGGGCGGCAGCGGCCTGATCAAAGTCAATATGGCGACAGGCCAGTGGCAGAACGTCGCACCCAACTTCGGTGTTGACTCTACCAAGTACGCCGCCGGAAGGGATTTCCAGAAAAAATTCGACGTCGCGTTCGAGCCTACCGCTCTTTATGTCGCCTACCAGTGTCTGCTCGTCACGCGCGACGGAGCCAATTCCTTCACCGCCGCCAGTCCCGATCTGACGACACCTAAGGGAACGCCACAAATAACTTGCGGTGCGAAGAAGCCAGAACCTCCGCAACCGGAACAGCCCACACGCGGAGGTCCGCCGCCGACTCCAGCTTCGATCAGCGACTTCTCCATCTCCACAGTTAAGCCCGGCGTCATTTGGACTGCAAGCAGCAACGGCCAGATCTACAACACCTTC
>Ga0206905_10023_pt2 | contig 41179 bp, 39 predicted proteins | sample Alteio_BWOrgHeat_43_FD_152940 | JGI IMG/M metagenome (GOLD analysis project Ga0206905, IMG submission 152940) | Enriched cells from forest soil in Barre Woods Harvard Forest LTER site, Petersham, Massachusetts, United States -... | ecosystem: Environmental > Terrestrial > Soil > Temperate forest >...
ATTTATTTCAAATGTTTTTGCGGCGCAGTATAGAGAAGCGGTTAATTATTGTAAAATAAACACAGCTCTTCCTCAAGAGAAAATGATACAGCTTGCAGAGGAATGTTGTACTGCAAAAGAAGATTTTCATCTCCATCCTAAAATCCAAAAATTGCTTCAGGAGAGGAAAGAGATGCTCCATCAAGATTTGGATGCTCCAAGTATTGATTGGGGGATGGGGGAAACATTAGCTTACGCAAGTCTTGTTGATCAAGGGATAGATGTGCGTTTATCTGGACAAGATTGCCGCCGAGGCACCTTTTCTCATAGACATGCAATGTGGGTAGATCAGTTAAATGAATCGAAGTATTTTCCCCTATCCCATATTCGAAGAGAGCAAGGACTTTGCGATATTTTTAACTCCCCATTATCTGAATATGCTGTGTTAGGTTTTGAATTTGGCTATAGTCTTGCCCATCTTGAGGCTCTTGTGATTTGGGAGGCGCAGTATGGGGATTTTTGTAATGGGGCTCAAATTGTCATAGATCAATATATAGCGCCCTGTGAGCAAAAATGGGGGCATAAGTCGGCTTTGACACTCCTTTTGCCGCATGGGTATGAAGGGCAGGGTCCGGAGCATTCCTCTGCACGGATGGAAAGGTTTTTACAGCTTTGTGGAGATGACAACATGCGTGTTTGTAATTGCTCCACTCCTGCGCAACTTTTTCATTTGATCAGACGGCAGAGCTTAAATCCCATAAAGAAGCCTCTGATTATTTTTAGCCCAAAGGCGCTCTTGCGCCATCCTCTTTGCAAAAGTAGTTTGCATGATTTTACAGAAACAACTTTTCAAACTGTGATCGATGATCCTATACAAAATCCTGAAAGAATCATCCTTTGCTCAGGGAAAATCTATTATGATTTACTTGCAGAAAGGGAGAAACGGAAGGCAAATGTGGCTATTGTCAGAATAGAGCAGCTCTATCCGCTTGATACTGCGGCTTTAGCTCACTATAAGGGGAAAGTGATTTGGGTGCAGGAAGAACATAAAAACATGGGCGCTTGGGAATATATGCAACAAAGTCTTGAGGGAAAAGTCAAATTACAATATGCAGGAAGAGCAAGAAGCGGATCTCCTGCTACAGGATCGCACACTTTGCATAAAAAACAACATGAAGAGCTCTTAAAGGACGCCTATGAAAGTTGAAATTAAAGTTCCTACGTTGGGGGAGTCGGTCTCGGAAGCTACCATTAGTAATATTCTTAAGCCAAATGGAAGCTACGTTGAAAAAGATCAAGAAGTGATTGAGCTTGAAACTGACAAGGTAAATCAAGTTCTTTATTCTCCTGAAAATGGGGTGATTAGCTGGAATGTTGGTGTAAATGATGTTGTTAAGATTGGACAGGTCATTGGGTCTGTGGAACCCTCTCAAGCAAAAGTAGAATCAAAACCAGCGCTAGCACCTGTTACAGAGAAAAAAGAAAAAGAAGAAGGGCCATCTGCGCGTAAAATGACCCCTGAATTTGTAAAAGAACTGAAAGAAAAACCAGAGCCTACCCTCCCAAAACCTATACTTACAGAATCTACCGTTTCAAGAAAAAGGATGAGTGGCCTTCGCAAGGTGATTGCGCAAAAACTTGTTGAAGTAAAAAACACCACAGCGATGCTCACAACATTTAACGAGATAGATATGAGCGCAGTCATGGAGATCCGCGCAAAAGAGCAAGAGAGCTTTACCAAAAAATATGGCGTGAAGCTAGGGTTTATGTCCTTTTTTATGAAAGCAGCTGTTGCAGCTTTAAAAGCCTACCCTGAGGTCAATAGCTTCATCGACGGAGATGAGATTGTAACATTTAACACTTACGACATAAGTGTGGCTATTGGCACAGAGAAGGGGCTATTTGTTCCGGTGATTAAAAATTGCGATAAGCTCAAGTTTGGAGAGATCGAGCAGAAAATTCAAGAGTACGCTAAAAAGGCTCGTGATGGGAAAATCACTGTTGATGAGCTCAAAGGGGGAAATTTTACCATCACTAACGGAGGAACATATGGTTCCTTACTTTCTACGCCTATTATTAATCCTCCTCAAAGCGCGATTTTAGGAATGCATTCGATTACAAAACGGGCAGCTGTTGTGAAAGATCAGATAGAGATTCGCCCCATTATGTTTGTGGCTCTTAGCTACGATCATCGGATCATCGATGGAAGAGAAGCTGTACTATTTTTAGTGCATATGAAGCAGAATCTAGAAGACCCAGCAAGATTGCTGTTGGATTTGTAATATGGACTATGATGTTGTGGTGATTGGCGCGGGACCGGGAGGATATGTTGCGGCGATAAGATCTGCGCAGCTGGGGCTCAAGGTTGCTTGCGTTGATCGGAGAAAGGAGCTTGGGGGTACATGTCTAAACATCGGCTGTATTCCTTCAAAAACTTTGCTTCATGCATCCTTGCATGGCATTCCCTTCGACCAAATGATGAAGAAAAAAGCAGAGGTGGTCAAAGGCTTTAATATAGGGATTGATGGCCTCTTTAAAAAGAATAAGGTTACTCCCATCATTGGCAATGCAACGATTCTTGGCCCCAATAAAATTAGCGTGGATGGAAAAGAGATCACTACCAAAAACATCATCATAGCTACTGGCTCAGAGCCGGTACCTTTACCCACTTTGCCTTTTGATGAAAAAAGAGTTGTCTCTTCTACTGGAGCTCTTTCCCTTTCTTCGATTCCTAAAAAGCTTTTGGTTATTGGAGCTGGGGTAATTGGGCTCGAACTTGGTTCTGTTTATAAGCGTCTTGGCTCAGAAGTAGTTTTTGTAGAACTCCTAGATAGGATTCTTCCGACATTTGATGAGGGGTTATCTAAAGCTGCTTTAGATGCCTTTACCAAGCAAGGGATGAAATTTTTCCTCTCTTCAAAGGACCTTGAGCCTCATAGAGACGCAGATGTAATTCTTGTGTCTATTGGAAGAAGACCTGTCACAGCAAATCTCGGCCTTGAAAATGTAGGGATTACCCCAAGTCCAAAAGCATTTATTCCTATAGATGGACAATTTCGTACATCTGTTTCAAATATTTATGCCATCGGGGACATTGTCGATGGCCCTATGCTTGCACATAAAGGGTCAGAAGAGGGAGTAGCTGCAGCTGAAATCATCGCAGGGCACACCCCTGTCTTGAACTATACCATCATTCCAAACGTTGTCTATACCCATCCAGAAATAGCTTCAGTAGGTCTTACAGAAAAAGAATGTAAAGATCTTGACCTTGCCATCAATATTGGCAATTTTCCTTTTAAAGCCAATTCGCGCGCTAGGTGTGTGGATGATGATGAGGGATTTGTCAAAGTTTTGGCAGATGCTGCAACAGACAAAATTGTCGGTGTTCATATTATTGGACCGCAAGCATCAGAAATAATCTCTACTGCAGCAGTTGCCATGAGTGCCAAAATGACCTCTGAGCAGCTTGGCAATATGTGCATTGCCCACCCCACTTTAACAGAAGCGCTCAAGGAAGCCGCGCTAGCGGTGCACCGACGGGCGATCCACAAGTGAATGCTGAACTATGAATAATGAGTGGAAAAGGGGGAGAATTCACGGTTCTTTTCTTTTTTCGTTCATTACTCACTCACCTTACGCAAAATGGTGTCGCCCAGTTCCTGGCTCCCTTATAACCTGAGTTTTGGGTTAAAGTAAGATTCTAGTTTGCGAGCGCAGCTCGCTTTGGAGTGCGGCAACTTGTTGCCGCTTTTCTCTTCAGCAATTTATTGCTGAACTTGGGCACAGCAATGAATTGCTGTGTCCGAAAGCGGCAACAAGTTGCCGCACTCCAAAGCGAGCTGCGCTCGCAGGGCCACCTCTATTTTCGCCGATGATCGGACGTAATCACCTGAGTTTTGGGTTTAATTCGCTCAGGATTAAACCCAAAACTCAGGTTTATAGGAGTGCATTTGTCCGTAGGTTCCTTCGTCACCTATGGCTAGCAACTGCCATCGCTTTGCGATTTGATTACCGCTTCGCGGTTAAGATGAAAGCTCTGGTTTTGTTGTTAAAATCTGATCTCATCTTAACCGCGAAGCGGTAATCAAATCGCGAAGCGATGGCAGTTGTTAGCCGTGGGTGGGAACCCACGGAAAAGCTGCACCGCCTCCTCTGAGCCAGGAACTGGCAACACCATTTTGCGTTTCTCTAATAGCTTTGGGACTTTCCGCAGCCGCAAGAACCTTTTGCATTGGGGTTGGAGATCTTAAAGCCAGAGCCATTAAGGCCGTCAACATAATCAATCTCAACACCGAGGAGTCTTGGCACCATTTTTTTATTGATGTGGATTTCAAGGCCATGAGCATGGAAAACTTCATCGTCTTCTTTTGCTTTTTCAGAATAATCTAAGAAATATTCAAAACCGCTGCATCCGCCTGCTTTGTCGCCAAAACGGAGAGCCCAGCCTGCTTTGCCTTCTTCAGTAAGAATTTTTTGATATTTTTCTACAGCTTTTTGTGTCATAGAGATTGTGGAAAGGTCCATCTTTTCTGCTAGGATTGTATTGAGGCGGCCAACTAATTGGTCGATTGCTTCTTCTGGGAATCCGTGACCGAGCATGCCAGCTTCGAGGGTTTCCCAAGTGGCAGCGCCACAGCCCACACAATGTAAGCCAGTATTTGTCAGTTCTTGAGCTAGTTTTTGGCTTTTATGAGGAAAGTTTGATAAAATTTCCTCGATTGTCATTTCTCTTGAAATCATAGTTTTTCCGCCTTGGTTTCTCGTATTAAAATAAAAGTTTTACGCAGCCGCCTTTCATCTTGCACTGGCAAGCAAGCCGCTCTTTAGTTTGGTCGCCTAAAAAATCTTTTTCTTCTTGAGTAGGAGGGGAGAGATTTTCCATCCCTTCAATTACTTCAACCACGCATGTTCCACAAACCCCTTCTGTACAGGCAAAAGGGACTCCTGCCTCTTCACATGCTTCGTGGATCCCTTCTCCATCCGGAACTTCTGCCTCTTCGCCGCTATGGCTAAAAATAATTTTGCCCATGATACTCCTCAAAAATTCATATTGCATAGCAATTTAACACGAATGAGCAGCAATTGCAATAGAGAAAAGAGCACGCAGATATGAGATGAGCCGAATGAGACAATTACAAAAATAAATTTTTCAACTTCGAGTGAGATTAACGCAAAGGCGCAAAAGCGCAAAGACGCAAAAAGATTTATCTATAATATTTTAATTCTTTTTGCGTCTTCGCGCTTTTGCGCCTTTGCGTTTAACTGCATTTACTATTTAAGCATGTTTTCTTCTTCTGCAACTTCGATGAGGGCTTTTTTTAGGGTGATTATCCCATCGGGAAAGCCGTTTTCTATCAGAAGAGTGTTGAGATTTGTCAGCTCAGTCTTCAAATAGTCTATCTGACTTTCAAGACTTGCTATTATTGCTTGATGATCCATGTGATACCTTTATGGTTAATATTATTATATCTCAATTAAGAGATAACTATATATTACTACTTCTATAATTAAATCAAAACGAAAATGTTAAAATCTTATAAAGATTGTTGACTTTATATTAAGAAATAGTTATAATAAAATATAAACTAACAATAAGGAGTTATTATGATTAACGTTTCTATAGGTCAGCTTCCACCGAAAAGCCTTGGAGGTCAAGCACTTGATGTTGTTGTTGAAGTTCCAGGTCCTCTTTCAGAAATTCAGAGAGTCGCCCTCTTTAATATGTACAAAGAGATGCTTGCTGCCGATTCTTCTCTTGGACTGGCTGGAGCCACAGGGGTCCTTGAACGGGGGGGCAATAGCAGTCTAGACGCCCCGGGTTATAGGGTATTAGCTGAAGTTTCGACAGTTAGGAAGGCTGCTTTGTCTCCTCAAGAAGAAAAGAAAAAAGTGGGCAACTGGGCCGCACTGTCTAAGGAATCTAAGCAGAAATTTTTGTTGGAACAATTGCATGCTCCTTTTATCGCATATAGCCAATTGGATAATCTTGAAGGTACAATTAGATGCTTAACACGAGCTGAAAAACAATTGGGAAAATCTATAGACTCAATTAAACTTAAAACATTTGTATATGAAAGGGAGTCTCTTTTTTCTACCACATATAGTCCTTTAGAAAAGACAGTAGAGATTGCTCTTTCATCAGGACAGATTGCCAAGATTTATCGTCAAAGTTTGCTCAGCCAGATTAAAGGGTGTTTCTATGCGATCAACTTCTGTCTTTCGTATGGGATGAAATATCTTTTGGAGTCAGAATCTTCTTTTGAAGATAAAATGAACAAATACTTGAATCAAAGTGATTCGGAAGTGGTTTTATTACAAATTGTTCATAATTATAGGATATTTGGAAAAGAAATTTTGAAGGCTGTTGACTTGTTAACTAATATATATTTGTCTCATAAATTGTATAAACAGCCAGAACAGTATAGTAATACTGAAAACAGACTAAAAGTTGCTGAGATGAAGTTGAAAAGATATTTCCCAGAGAAACAAGGGGTAACTGATCCTGGTTCTGCAATATTTCAATATATCACAAGTCGTTTGACAATGCCATTGGGAGTTCTTATGGAAGGAATAGGAACAGATCATGAACAATACGGAGCTTTAAAAGTGTTAAAAACGGAGCTTGAAAATCGAGTTCTTAAATTTAATGCAAAGGTTCCTAGGAAATAATGTGAGCGAATGTATTGAGGATATCGCGAAGAACTTCTAGGGGCTTTTGGTCGCCGTTAAAGCGAGAGATGATTTTTTCAGGGTAGTGGGACAAGACTTGGGCGGTTTCTTTTGCATAGACTTCCATGCGGGTACGAAGAACTGATTCTTCTGCATCGTCATGACGTCTTTCCACAATGGCCCGTTTACGGATCCGTTCAATAAGCGTTTCTGTGTCTTTCACTTCTAGGACAATCACATGTTCCACTTGGATATACTTATCGAGAATTTTGGCTTGGTTTAACGTGCGGGGGATCCCGTCTAAAAAGAGGAATTGTTTTTTAGGAAAATATCTGTTGGATTCGACGAGCCCCTCGACGTAATGACGGCAAATTTCGATAGTGACGTCATCCGGAACGAGGTTTCCTTTATGGGCATATTGCTCGAAAAGCTGACCAGCAGGGGAGTCTGGAGAAAGGCTGCGGAAGATATCTCCTGAAGAGAGATGAACATGTTTCCCTGCTGTGGCGAGGAACTTAGCCTGGGTCCCTTTTCCTGAGCCTGGAGGGCCAAACATCAAGATACATTTATAGGGGCCGGTATACTTTTCAATGAGCTCATTTGCGTTAATCATAGGCCTCTTAGGATAATCAAAACTCTGATATCAGGCAATAAAAACATAACATGCTAAAAATCAGCATTTTGCGATATATAATAAAAATGATTTTATTTGAAATATATATTGATTATTTAATTGTAGTATTATAAAATATAAATGCTGAGTAATGGTTATTCAGCAACAAGCTTATTATTAATATGAGGTATTTATGAGTAGCACACCTTCTTCTCCTCTATCGGGTACACCGAGGCTTAGCCCATCGGCAGCTAGCATCCCTTCGCGTACTGCTGCTTTGTCTCGAAGTACTTCATGCCCTTCCTTTGCTTCATACGTTTATACTGATTCTGAAGGAGAAGAGACGGTTCACTCCTATATGCCTCTGAGTGCTGGAGACGATGCCGCTGTAGCCCCACATCCTGAACCTCAAAACCTTACTCCTGATCCAGAGGTGCAATCATTTATCGAGCTGATGAGAGAAAAAGAAGCTGAAATTAAAGAGTTGAAAAAACGACCACTTGTGGGTCTTGCATCTGAAGATGGGTATTATGTCACAGGAGATGTGACAGGTCTTCGTTGGGCATTTGTTTTGGCAGCGCAAATTCTTTTTAGCGACAAACAATTTGGAGCATTTTGTTCTGCGATCGAGCCTATTCCATTAGTGGGCAGGTTTGAATGTACTGAAGGAAGTGCGATGGTCGTAATGGATGTTATCGAAAAGTACGTGGAAGAAAATCCTTCTCTTGAAGTGAAGCTTAGGGGAGTGCGTCATGTGCTCCAAACGGCGAATTGGGCTGCGCTTGCAATTTATGGATGTGCAGACGTTGCAACATTAGCTACGCCTAGCGCTGCTAATTTTGCGGGCTGGGTTGGCAATATTTCCTCGTGCATTATGGGAGCTCTTTACTCAGTCTTTGCTGTTGAATTTGGCAATAAAATTCGCAACGGTTATGCCTTTCAATCTATGCTCGATCACGGAGATAGCACGGCAATTTTGAAAGAAGCAGCGGATTTTACGAAGACCGAGGTTTCTCCTCAAGTGAAACAGATGCGTCAGTATCTAAGAGATATGGCACCTGATAAACTTAAGGGATTGCATACAGAGCTTAAAGGGGCAACAGATGAACGAATAGAACAAATAAAAGCTGAACTTAAGACAAGAGGTTTAGACAGAACAGCTTTTAGCTCGAAGTACATTAGCCTTCATTGGAGAGTGATGATTTCGCTTCTAGTGGGACTTGTAACAGTAGCGATCTCTCTTTACATCTTTAAATTATGGGTGCAAGACCATAGTTTGCAAAATTTGAGTAACGGTTGGGCTTATGCTTCTACTGCAATGTGGTTTGCATTTAACCTTATTGCCTTTGTGGGTGTTGATGGACCAGAAGCAGTGAAAACAATCACAAGAAAAGATGCCTTTGTGGTAGGTAAAACAGACAAATTGCGTGCATGGGGACGTCTTGCAATGACAATTATCTCTCTTGTGGCCTTTGCTGTATTGTCCCACTATTTTGCGGGATCTTCTGCAACGAACATTGGGCTTACAGCTGGTTGTATTGGCCTTGTGGGTGTATTAAACATCCCTCTTTGCATTGCGCTTTTGAGAAAAATTTATCAAAGCGACAAAGAAATGAAAGAGAAGATTGCCAAAGCTGTAGCTGAAATGGAAGCTCTAACATTGAAAGTACAAGAAGCTCAAGGATTGCCACAAACTGCGTCTTAATAGTACTCTGCAGGGATGCAGAAGATGATTTTGGAGTTTGTCTCTTACATAGCCTCTGAAAAGGGGCTTTCTCATAATACTATTGAAGCTTATAAACGGGATTTGAAGCTCTTTACCTCTCTTTTAGAGGGGAAAAATATTGTCTCTTATGGAGATGTTAGAGAAGAGGCTGTCATTGAATTCCTCTCTTATCTTAAGGCAAAAGAGTATTCCTCTTCTTCGATCTACCGGATGCTTGTGGCTGTTAAGGTGTTTTTCCGTTTTCTTAAGAAAGAGAAGTTGATCGAGGAAGATGTGACTTTGAGGCTGGATAGTCCTAGAGTTTGGCAGCTCATTCCTGAGGTTTTGACTTATCAAGAAGTGGAGAAGCTTCTTATTTCTAGTAGCGATAATATCCGAGATAAGGCGATTTTAGAGGTGATTTATGCTTCAGGGCTGCGGGTTTCTGAGGTTTGTGGTCTTAATATCTCAGATCTCGATGAGGATTTTGTAAGAGTGAAGGGGAAAGGGGGAAAGGAAAGGGTTGTGCCTATTGCTAAAACAGCTGTTGTGGCAGTAGATGAATATCTCAATACGCGGCAAGATGAAAACCCAGCTCTTTTCCTTTCAACAAGGGGCAAGCGGATCGATAGGATCACCATCTGGAAACAGATTAAGCGCTATGCGCAAAAAGCTGGTATTTCTAAACCGATTTCTCCTCACACCCTCCGCCATAGTTTTGCAACCCATCTTTTAGAAAACGGCGCAGATCTTCGCGTGATCCAAGAAATGCTTGGTCATTCCAATATCGCAACAACTGACCGTTACACCCACATCAGCCAAAAACACCTCAAGCAATCGTTCGAAGCCTTCCACCCCCGCCCTTAAGGGCGGAACGATGAATGATGGATGGGAGATAAGATTCTAGATTCTTTCCCTCTTCGGTTCAGCGTTCAACATTCATAGTTCATCGTTCTGCACAGGGATTAACTAGAAGGGCTCCTGTTTTTTCAAAGTCATGAATATTGTCTGTTGCAAGAATAAGATTATGCTGTATGGCTGTTGCAGCAATCAGAGAATCTATCACTGGGAACACATATCCTTTATATTGTTGTTTTCCTCGCATCATCCCCCATATAGAAACTGTGTGGACATCAATGGGGAGGGTTCTGTTTGCAAAACGAGGGGTTAGGTCGGCAAGTAACCATTCTTCAAGAATTCTTTTTTTTTCTGCTTCCGAAGGTGGTAATTTTGAAATCCCATATTGGATTTCTCCGATTGTTAATGCGCTAATGTAATAGCCTGTTTCTGCATGAGAAAGAATCCAATTTTTTAAAGATTCATTAGGCTGGTAGCTGATTTTTCTCAGTTTTGAAACAATGCAGGTATCTAATAGATAAGTCATAAGTCAATCTCTCTGCCAAAGTCTTTATCTCTTTGAAGGTCAAGGTCGATATTTGGGTAGGGAGATGCTTGGAAAAAATCTATCAGTGTGTTTTTTGGAGTTTTGTATTGATCAAATTCGGTTTTTGAAATCACAACAACAACAGGATCTCCATTTCTTGTAATGACTTGATAACCTTCTTCAAGGGCATTATCCACTACTTTTGAGAATTTGGCTTTTGCTTCTTGAAGTTGCCAAGTTTTATGCCTTTTTCTTCGTCTTGCAATTTTTCCCATATGCCTCTGTCTAGTCTGACTAGATTCATATTATCAAAATACAGTTATAGCGACAAGTCTAATTTCTTTGTGAGGAGGTCATTTACGACCGACGGGGAGGCTTTTCCTTTGGAGAGTTTCATGACTTGCCCAACCAGAAAGCCGAAGGCTTTTGTTTTGCCAGCGCGGTAGTCTGCGATGGAGGAGGGGTTTTCGAGGAGAACCTGATCGATGATTGGTTCGATGTCAGAGGTGTCGTGCATGGGTTGATAATCGGGGTTTGCAGCGACGATTTCCTCGGGATTTTTGTCTGGATTTAGAACCATTTCGTCGGCAACATCTTTTGCGATTCGGCCGGTGATGGTTCCTTTATCGATGAGGTTAACAAGTCTTGCGATGTTGCCACTAAAATCGGAGAGGGATTTGTCAGAATCTTTGAGTCTGCCGGTAAATTCTACTGTAAGCCAGTTGCAGAGGCTTTTTGCATTGGGGCAAATTTTTAGCGATTCTTCGAAGTAGTTGCAAAGGGCCTTATCAATGACAAGCTGGTTTGCAGAATATTCGGGAAGATGAAGTTCTGTGATATATCGTTTAAAACGTTCTGCTGGAAGCTCAGGAAGGGATTTTTTGATCTCTTCGATGTAGGCATCTGTAAGGACAATCGGAACAAGATCAGGCTCTGGGAAATAGCGATAGTCATCGGCATCTTCTTTTTCTCTCATGAGAACGGTTTCTTTTTTCTCTAAATCAAATCGGTAGGTTCCTTTTTTGATCTCTTCTTTGAGAGTGTAGGCTCTGCATTGGCGACGTATTTCTGATTCGAGAGCCATCTCCATATTATGGAAAGAGTTCATATTTTTGATCTCTACCTTGGTCCGGAGTGTTTTTTCCCCTTTGAGGCGGACAGAAATGTTTGCATCTATACGGAGAGACCCCTCTTCCATGTTACAATCAGAAATATCGAGGTATTCAGCTATTGCTTTAACAGCCATTGCATAGGCAACAGCCTCTTTTGGGGTGTGTATGCAAGGCTCAGAGACCACTTCGATCAAGGGAACGCCAGCTCTATTATAATCTACCCCTGCAAAGTTGGTAAAATGCTTGAGCATGCCCGCGTCATCTTCGAGATGGGCACGGTTAATTTGAAAGTGTTTGATTGCTCCACCTACATCGCAGGTAATGGTTCCTCCAACCACAATTGGCTGGTCAAATTGGGTAATTTGGAAGTTACGGGGGCTATCAGGATAAAAATAGGATTTTCGATCGAATTTGCTAAAATGGGCTACTCTTGCCCCTACGGCGCAGCCAAACTGGACAGCTTTTTTTACAGCTTCTTTATTCAGAACAGGAAGAGCGCCTGGTTGTCCTGTGCAAACTTCAGAGATATTTGTGTTGGGCTCATCACCAAATCGGTTGGGAGAAGAAGCAAAAAGCTTCGATTTTGTATTGAGCTGTATGTGGATCTCAAGCCCAATTACAGGCTCCCATTGTTCATATCTGATTTCTGTCATAAATTTGGAGTGAGTTGAAGGTTTGCTGTTTTTTCAAAAATGTGAGCGGCATGGAGTACCTCAGCGTCTTTAAGTAAGGGACCGATGAGTTGCAGCCCAAAAGGTTTTTTGTCTTTGCTAAATCCAGAAGGAACGCTAACGGCGGGCAGCCCTGCAATATTAGCGCAAATGGTATAAATATCTTGCAGATACATCTGTACTGGATCAGCAATAGAGTTAAGCGGGAATGCAGTAAAAGGGGAGGTTGGCATAGCAACAAGATCACACTGTAAAAAAGCTTTTCTAAATTGCTCAATAATTAAGGTGCGCACTTTTTGCGCTTTTCTATAATAAGCATCTTGATAACCAGAGGATAAAACATAAGTGCCGAGCAAAATTCGTTGTTTTACTTCAGTCCCAAACCCTTCCTGTTTGGAAAAGTCGTAGACCTCTTCGAGTGTTTTTGCTCTTGGAGACCTAATTCCATAGCGGATCCCGTCAAAACGGGCCAGGTTAGTAGACGCTTCTGCAGAAGCGATGATATAATAAACCGCGATAGAGTTTTTTAAGATCCCAAGATCGATGTCGACAATCTGGGCTCCGAGGATCTTTAAAGAGTGTTCAAAATTTTCCCGGGTTTCAGAGGGGAGGTCTTCGAGAAATTTTTTCGGTACCCCTATGCGCAATTCTTTTGTATGTTCGTTATGCGCTCTCCAAGGAAGGGGAAGGCTTGTAGAGTCTTTTTCACAATGTTTGCCAAGAATTTCCATTACAAGAGCTGCATCTTGAACATTTGTTGTTAGTGGTCCAATCTGATCGAGAGAGGAGGCAAAGGCCACAAGACCATATCGGGAGACTCTGCCGTATGTGGGTTTGAATCCTACAACTCCAGAAAATGCGGCTGGCTGTCTAATAGAGCCTCCGGTGTCGCTTCCTAAAGCGATAGGACAAAATCTCGCGGCAACAGCTGCAGCAGAACCACCTGAAGATCCTCCAGGAGTAGAGTTTAGGTCCCAAGGATTTTTTGTGTTATGGTAGGCGGAATTTTCCGTAGAGGAGCCCATAGCAAACTCATCCATGTTGGTTTTTCCTATGATAATCGCATCTTCTTCTTCTAAAAGGCGGGTAACTGTAGCATCAAAGGGAGCTTTGTAATTTGAGAGAAATTTCGATCCACAGGTAGTCAGTTCCCCTTTAACATGGATATTGTCTTTAAGCGCAATAGGCACTCCCGCTAATTTCCCTAAGGATTTTCCTTGATCTCTTTTTTTATCGATCTCTTCAGCTTTTTTTAAAGCTCGCTCCGTAAGTACAGATAGAAAAGCTCCGATTTTTGGATCATGAAGCGCCATTCTTTTTAACGAGGCTTCTACAATCTCTTTTGCAGAGAGCTCACCCTTCTTAAAACGTGCTGTCAGTACATGGGCGGGGATTTCGTGCATAAAAAATACCTTTAATGATTAGCCTTAATAACGGTAGGTACGCGGATCATTCCGCCTACATGGGAAGGGGCATTTTCTAGAAAAAGTTCTCTAGGAAGAGTTTCCCCTACAATATCTTCTCTCATAACATTTGAGATCGTTTCAAGAACGTGGTTGCACTCTTTAACGCCTGTGGTATCTATCTGTTCAAGTTGTTCTATATAGACAAGAACGTTGCTCAATTTCTCAAAAAGAACCTTTTTTTCCGCTTCATTGCAAGCGATACGAGAAAGTTTTGTAAGTCTATCGAGATCTTCCTGATTAAATTTGCTCATGAGATTTTCCCTTAATAAGCGACATATCTTACTTTTTATAGTGACAAAACACAAGATTTTTTTTAGAGTAGGAGAACAAGAATGAAGAACGGGCGTGGGCACGGGCAGGGGCACGGACACGAAAGAAAGAAGGCTCTAAGTTCTCTTTGTCCCTTTATCTTTCGTGTCCGTGCCCCTGCCCGTGCCTTTGCCCGATCTTCTCTTTTAAAAATGGAGGCTTTGATTATGAAATGTTTGAACGTATTGGCATTGTTTTTAGTTGTTGTGGGTGCTTTGAACTGGGGCCTTTGGGGTTTTTTCCAGTTTGATGTTGTAGCTTGGATTTTCAAGGGAAATACCACGGCTCTTAGTAGACTTATTTATGCAATTATTGGTCTTGCGGGTCTATGGAGCCTCAAATGCTTTTGTAGATGTTGCAAAGCTGTTTGCTGCGATAAAAAAGACGGGCATGGTTCTTCTGGTAACGGCGGCGGCTGTTGCAAAATGTAATGCGCATTTTAGTGAGCGGTTCCCACGGTTTTGTGGGAAGTGCGCTCACTTCTTTTTTGCAAGCTAAAGGGCACGTAGTGGTTCCCCTTGTTCGTTATAAACAAGAGGGAGCGGTATGTTGGGATCCAGCAAATGGCAAATTGCAGTTAGAAGATTTCGAAGGATTTGATGCAGTGATCCATTTAGCAGGGGAGAGCATAGCATCTGGGCGTTGGACAAAGAAAAAGAAGGAAAAAATCTTTCAGAGTAGAGCCCGTGACACTTGGCTTTTATCACAGGTTCTCCTTCGTTTATGCCGTCCTCCTAAAACCCTTATTTGCGCTTCAGCCATTGGTTTTTATGGGAATCGGCCGGGAGAGATCCTGTCAGAGGAAAGTCCTCTTGGTAGAGGGTTTCTTGCATCGGTCTGTAAAAAATGGGAAGAAGCGACAACTTCTATTGAAAACCGAGGAACGCGTGTAGTTCATACAAGATTTGGTGTGATCCTCGATCCAAAAGGGGGAATCCTCAAAAAGATGAATAAATTTCCTGTGATGTTTGGCGACAAGAATCAGATCCTTTCTTGGATTGTTCTTGAGGATGTTGTGGGAGCTATTTATCATTGCTTGATTCATGAACAAATTTCAGGCCCTGTGAACTTTACATCGCCATATCCCATTGTTCAGCAAGAACTTATAAAAACGCCTTTCCGTATTCCTTCTTGTATTGTAAAGCTGCTTCTTGGTCAAATGGGCGAGGAAGTTTTGCTATCTTCTGCATGCGTTTACCCTGAAAAATTATTGAGAACAGGGTACATCTTTAGACATCCCATTCTTTAGAGGCTGACAGTAAATATCATCGGATCGTCTTTTGTTTTCTTTTTGCGGATTTTTCCTTCACCGCAAAAACCCTACTCTCCTGAGTATGTGATTTTGCGGTGAAGAAAAAACCCGCGAAAACAAATCCAAAATCCGATTGCGATGCTATTTACTGTCAGCCTCTTAAGAAAGAGAGGGGAAAAAAGATCGGGCTCGGGCACGCACGCGGGCTCGGGCTCGAAAGAGGGAAAATTTAAAGCTTTCCCTCTCTCTTTCGTCGAGCCCGAGCCCGCGTGCGTGCCCGAGCCCGATCTTTTTTCTTAACTCTTAATTCTTAGCTCTTAGCTGACGAGCTTTTCTTCAAGATCCCTTGTAGCTTGAAAGCACTGCGCAATTGTCGCTTCGTCAATCCAGTCTGTAGAGGCGTGAAGAATAGCATCGATGCTCGCTAAGTAAACCTGAACATGTTTTGCCATGGGGGTGCCCATCGTTTTGGCAATTTTTTGCATGTCGGGGCCAAATTTTAATAAGTCGCCGCGAGCTTTTTGTTTAGAATGTTCGATTTGTTCTTTTGTTCCTTCCTCAATAAGGACAATATATGCGCCAATATCTCCGCTCAGTTTGTGTTCTAGATCTTTAAGCTCTTGTATTCCAGAGCTTTTCATGGTTCTGCTTCGTCTTGGATGATAAGGTTTCATTCTTCTAAGATGCTCTCTTTTCATAAATACCCCTCTAATAATTATTTTACGCTTTATTATAATTATATTGCAATATTCCCGACTACTTTTTATGATGAACAGGTGAACCAAAAAACTTTAAGGAGTTACTTATGAAAAAGATTCTACCATTAATGATCTTAGCACTAAATGTTTGTGCATTTGCAAACGCACCTGAAGCAGCAAAATTAAAAGCGCCTGTTGCCGCAACAGCAGAGCAACCAGCAGTTGCAGAAGATGATGTTATCGCATCTGCTGCAGAAGAATTAGAAGATGATCTCGAAGAAGAAAACGAAAACGTAAGATCCTAATACTTCAAAAAAAGATCGGGTTTGAGCTCGTACACGGGCTCGGGCTCGATCTCTTCCTTTTAGTTTAAATAGTTTATATCTTTTAATTTCAATTATTATATTATTTTATTGAAAAGTAAATAGGTTGGTTATATTCTAAGACCATAGGGTTGGGGGATAGAATGTTACCAAAATTAAGAAATAATCCTTGGCTGAAAATTTGGACGCAGCCTAGGACTACTATCAGAGAAATTGTTGCGTTCAATCCAAAATTTCGCTTTTTCATTCTTGCTTGGATTTATGGTTTCGTAACTATTTTACATACCTCTCAAAATTTCTCCCTTGGAACAAATCTTTCTCTTCCCGCAATTCTTGCAAGTGGGGTGATTTTAGCACTCTTATTCGGTGTAGTGGGGATCTCCATTACTAGTTGGGTCCTTCAGTGGACAGGCAAATGGATCGGAGGCACTGCATCTTATCATGAAATTAGAGCTGCTGTAAGCTGGTCGAATGTGCCAAATATTATCAATATTTTCATGTGGCTGATTTTAGTGGGGTATTTTGGCTCTTCTGTATTGACCAATACCTTTGCCCAAAAGCCTTTTGTGGGAATCGATCTATATATCGTCATTCCGATATTTCTTGTGCAGTTTGCTGTATCTATCTGGTCTCTTGTTATATTAATTACAACGCTTAGTGAAGTCCAAGGTTTTTCAGGATGGAAAGCTCTACTGAATTTACTGATACCGATTGCAATGATTTCGATTATATTATGGTTATTAACGGCATTAAAATTTTAAAGGGGGATAAATGGGAAGGACTAAAGGGATAATGAATTTGATGAAAGGGGTGTTTTTTGCATCTACTGCATGCATTTTAATGTTGTCTAATCAACATTTATCGTCTGAAAATACATCTGTGAAAGCAGTTCCAGTTGCAAGCAATTGGGATGAAGTACAATGCAATGGCGGCCGCTGCAAAATGCAATTTCCTTCAAAGCCTGAGCACGTTTCAGAAAAAATGAGTGTTCCTGAAGAAGGGTACGATCTTCGTTACGATGCTTACATCTCTTCCCTAGAAAAACAAGCCGTATTTATGCTGTTAGTAGCTCAATATCCTGAGTTTGTTGATGAGCGTTATGCTCACATGAGTCTCGAAGGTTTTTTAAACGGGATTTTAAGTCATAATCCTAATAACCAACTCATTTTTGCAGACCTTCTTCTCGTAGAAGGGCATGAAGCCTTGGATTTTTTCATCCGTACAGGAAGTGTCTACTTTAAAGGAAGAGCGCTTATGGTGAAAAACCACTTATACCTTATGGCTATGGAATGCGAAATGCAAAACTACGACGAGTCGCGCTATAATGTATTTGTGAATTCCTTTAAGCTAACAGCAGTTCCTAAATAAAGAAAAAAATCGGGCTCGGGCACGCACGCGGGCTCGGGCTCGAAAAGAGGGAAAACTTAAAGCTGTTTTTCTTTCGAGCCCGCGCCCGAGCCCGCGTGCGTGCCCGATCTTCTTCTTCTTCTTATCTTCCTCTTAGAAGTTCAAAGCCATTTCTACTTGAGCATAGGGAGCGGGTTCGTAGTGGTAATACTTTCCATGGTGATTTTCTTCATCTTTGACGAGAAGCCACCCTCCAAAGTTCCATCCGATCCCTATGCTTGCGTTAAACCACTTGTCACAAGGATTTGCGTTGAAACGTTGATTGCAATCATAATTGAGATCCCATTCTACTCCAGAAGAATAAATTTCAAAGATTTGTCCGTTATGAGTTCTCCAAGGATATCTGTAAGGCCCTCCAAATGCGGCAAGAGCAATCTCTGTGGACCAGTCTTTTGAAAAGAAATACTCTAAGGACATATCTATTGGGAAAATAGCATTCAGTTGCCATTTTTGCCCGATTCTCCAATCTACTCCAATAATGGGGAGGCTGTAAGCGTTTTTCACTCCACCATAGCCATAAAGTCCGACATGCACACCTAGGCAATTATTAAAATGGTATCTTCCCCAGAAAAAGCCGCTGTAGACACCTGATTTACCAAAGTTAAACGTTGTTGCATCAACTGTTGCGCCTCCATTTAAAATCCAACGCCATCTATCCATCTCTGTCGTGATATATCCCAATGTTGCTTTTGCGTAATTAAAGTGGGTTTGAGAAAATTTGGGATTTTCCTTCCAATCTATCTTCATGTAGTTGTATCCTACCTGCCAAGAAAGAGCATTCTCATCATCAAGGAAATGAGATAAAAACAAAGAATCGGAAGAGTCTGCATAGAGCAAATGCCCTCCTTTTCTAACACTTGCTTCAGCAATGGGTCGATAATTTGCTTGAAAATGGATGTGTTTGTCTGGGGTGACAAAACTGTAATCGCTCCCATATAAGAGAGTGTAGAAGGGGAGTATAATAAGGAGTTTTTTAATCATAGGCCCATTTTGTTTGATCCTCTTTTTTTTGTAAATCTCTAATTTTAAACGAGTTTTGTGCAGAAATTGTTTTAATTTATTGTAATTCTCAAATATGTTATAATTATCTCATTCCTATAATTTAACTATGAGATAACTATGAGTGGAAATTCTGTACAGCTAATAGGGCCGAAACCTGTGTCTTTTTTGTCTCCTGCTCGTCCTCGAAGTAATTCCCAAGAGTTTAATGAAAATACCTCTCCTGCACCCTCTCCTGTATCCACTCCAAGTTCTCATAATCGGGCTAGCCCCAGTAGTAGTTCAAGATATTCAGGGGTAGCAAGATTACTTTATACCCCTTCTCCTCAAGGAGTGAGAACAACTCCTTATAGAGCACTTTTTAGCCCTCCTCCATCACTCAATATAAGACCGGCACTCTTTAAGATGTTCCGTAATTTAGAGACTACTAGTACGATGTCTCCCATTATAGAAGGTTTGGCTTCTCATGGTCGAAGCGTTACTCCTCCTCCAGAGCGAAGAGTGGTTTTAGGGGAACTCCCTGTTACTAGAGATAACGAACCTAGCCTCCCTTTAACGCGTCCGGTTTGGAATCCTCGCCCACTTGCGCAATCTTATGCGTATGATCGATTCATTCCTGTAAGGGATCCTTTGCTTCGTGACGATGATTATGCAGCTGGCCCTTCTTCTGTTCCTGCTCTTTCTTTTCATCGAAATCCTCGTCAGCAGATTCTCGTTGATGAGATTGATCTTCCAGAAGAACCTTCGGGAGTGCTTCCTGCCAAAGATATGGTAAATGATGTATATCGTAGAATCATCGATGCAAATGACAAATTCTTTGCAATCGCCATTCAGAAAACTGTTACCGTCAAGAATAGTAAGAATCTGGAAAATTCTAAACCTGTTTTAGTTTATGATTTTTCTGAAAAATTCCTGCCTCATGAAGAGATCACCTCATTGAAGTTCTATGAAGAAGATAGGTTAATGATAGGAACATCAGGGGCCAATGTTTACTTATTAGCAATAGATGGATCAGTAACCGGTGATCCCCTTTCTTTATCTGCTTTAAAAGTGGAAACGGATACAAAAATTTACTCTTTTGCTTGTGATAGATTAAAAAACACTGTCTATACAGGCGGCTCAAGTAACAAATTGATTTCTTTCGATCCTCGAACGCAGGTTGTTTATGCCCCTTTTCAACTAAAAGAAGGAGATGTCGCTTTAAATATCGCCATGGATCCTCAAGGAAGGCTTATTGTAGGGACTCTAAACCATCGAGTGGAAATATTTGATATTAGGCGAGGCGATGTTCCTGTAAAAGTAATCAATGAACATCATGCCGGTATCAATGGAATCGCGTTTATGGATAACTGTTTCATTACTGGGGGAGGAACTGGTGATGGATTCTTACGCATGTTCGATTTAACCACTTTTAATCGCCTTCAAGCCTATGATACGGGTGCCCAAATTACCGATCTGGCATATGCGAATAAAACTCTTATCGTAACCCAAGGATATTCCACGCCTGGGACCTTATTCATCCATCTTCCAAAACAAGGTTTTTCCATGATTGATGCTCCAACAAGTTTTGTTCCTACAAAAGAGAGAGCCTTAAAAGTAACAACTACACCTGATGGACAAAAAGCTTTTGTAGCTTCAGCTAACAAGACTGTTTCTTATTTTTTCTTGCAATATCCTGAAAAACAACCTCATTGGGAATCGATTTTTTCCTTTTTCAACACCCCACACACAATCAGATGAACTATGAACTATGAATGATGAACGCTGAACGGAAGAAAGAAAGAAGGTTTAGATTTCTTTCCCTCTTTAGTTTAGCGTTCATCGTTCAGCGTTCATAGTTTCTCCTCTCATGCGGAGGAGTTCTTTTTCTTTGGAGTTTTGGTTGAGAGGTTCGATGAATCCAACTGTTCGATTGTCTATTTCTTTTTTGTAGATCCGGATGTTTTGGTCCCCTTTTTTGGCAACTTGAGGAAAATGGGTAATACAGAGCACTTGCCTGTAGGAGCCAAGAGTATGGAGCATTTCTCCAATGGTAGAGGCAGTTTCTCCTCCCACATTGGCATCGATCTCATCAAAAATCAGAGTGGGGGTATTGTTTTTTTCTGCAAGAGTGGTTTTTAAAGAGAGCATGAGACGGGAGAGCTCTCCACCGCTCGAACACTCTTTTACCTTGAGTAGAGGTTCCCCTTTGTTTGTTTTTAGATAGAATTCGACTTGATCTGCTCCGTGAGAAGTTAGGGGTTGCTCTTTGATTTGAATGGTAAATTCTGCGTCGGGCATATTGAGCAAATGCAGACTTTTGCTGATTTTTTTCTCTAAGGCTTTGGAGGCTTTTTCCCTTTTAATTGTTAACTCATTTGCAAGGGGGATGGTATCTATTTCTAAGAGTTCTTTTTTGGTAGTTTCAAAAGCTTCCTCGAGATGGGCAAATACGTGAAGTTTTTCTTCGAGACTTTTTTTGAAATTTTGGATCTCATCAAGATGATTTCCATATTTTCTTTTAAGCTTTGCAAGGAGACTTAGACGGCCATCTACGTAGGCAAATCTTTTTGGATTATTTTCCAAATTGTGCATGGAAGAATTCATTTCTCGAAGGGCTTCTTTTGCGTTTACAAGGGCTTCTTCAATGTGGGAATTTGGATAGAGAGCTTTGGCTTTTGCCAGATAGGTGATCGACGCTCCTAGGTTTTGTTCAATGAGTTCTGATTTTTCTAGGAGTTCGTTTATCGAAACAAGTTTTTTATATTCTTCAAAAAGAGATTCTTCTTCGTTAAAATCTACACCATTTAGCTCTGTTAGCTGGGTTTCAATAAACTCTTGTTCCCTCTCTTTTTGTTGAAAGAGATTTTCAAGATGGAGAAGTTTTTCTTTTAACCCTTTTTGTCTTTCATAAGAGGCAGTAAAAGGGGCAAGATCAATTTCCCCGTAAAGGTCGAGAAGCTCTCTATGTGTTTCTGAAGCCAAAAGCTCTTTATTTTCATGCTGACTATTGAGATCGATTAAGGTTCCCCCTAATTTCTGCAAAGTAGCAAGAGTCACCATTTGATCATCAATAAAGCATCTATTCTTTCCATCCCTTTTGAGCTCTCTACGAATGGTCATGCCATCAAAAACAGCTTCTATAACAGCAATCTCAGACCCTTTGCGGATTAAAGTGGAATCACCCCTCATTCCCATCGCAAGGGCAATCGCATGGGTAAAGGCCGTTTTTCCAGCCCCTGTTTCTCCTGAAATGATCGTGAGTCCTGTCTGGAGCTCGAGCTCAGCAGATTCAATCAGGACCAAATTTTTGATGCTTATCTTTCTAAGCATTCGCTCCTCGTTTTAAAGTGGAGTTTTGCAACTTTTTCTAGGACCTGTTCTCCCATGCTGGCAACAAGTGCTTTTCCTGTGGCAATCACCTGAGCTGATACCCCTTTTGGGAGTTCTTTGTTGACCTGTTTCCCAAGAGACTCCAGCCCCTCTAGAAAGGCAGCTCTTGCTAAAATAGATGCTGCAGCAACAACAGGATCCTCTTCTGCTCGGTGTCTTTGCGTGAGTTTTACTTGGATCTGTTTGCGCTCTAAAGCATTTTCTACTAAATCTTCACTTGCAAACTGATCGATAATCACCTCTGTGCATTTCGTCTTTTCTACAAGTTCTTGGATAGCGGTGGCATGCCCCCAAGCAAGTAATCTATTGAGATTTTTAAAATTGTCGTAAAGCTCGTTATATTTTAGAGGGGAGAGGCGCACAATCGAATGGGGGCATATGACCTTAATTTTTTTGCTTAGGGTTAAAACAGACTTATCAGCCATCTTCTTGCTGTCTTTTACACCAATTGCGAGCAATTCTTTGATTTTTGCTTCGTCTGCCTGAACACCTGCAATGCAAAGAGGTCCAAAAAAGTCCCCCTTACCCGATTCATCAATACCTATACGCGCTGTCATGCTTACATTGACTTCGGGATAATCAAAAGAAAAAGTCTTCAAAATTTCTGGTTCCAAATAAAAAGAGATAAACTCTTCTTTATCTTTGCCTTGAACCGTTAATTTCCCCGAGCTATACAGAGTACAAGAAACCCCTTTTTTTACTGCTGAAAATAACGTATAAGGGGGTGCCGTAAATACAAATCCTTGCGCTGCGAGATCTTCTCGTAATTTGCCCTCAAGCGAAACATCAATCTTAGCTACAAAACAGGTCATGCCCCAACAATAATCGATTCACGAAAAAAAGGATAGCCTGCTTTGTTTTTTTCATTGTTTCTGCTTGCTCCATTAGTTGGTCTCCCTTATTGTAGAATGAGATCATTTGGAGAGAGGGTTTTTATGAGTGAAGAGGTAAGACGCCTTGGCGTTGTATTGAAAGCAAAGCGGAAAGAGATGCATTTAACATTGAAAGAAATTGAAAATGCTACATCGATCCGTTCGAGTTATATTGAGGCAATTGAAGAGGGGAAAATCAACGAGTATATTTCTGGCGTGTATGCGCAGGGGTTTATCAAGCAATACATTTCCTATTTAGGAATGGATGCGGATAAGCTTTTGCATGAGCACCCCCTTGCATTTAAATCTGTTGCAGAGAAGCATGAGTTTTCCTATGGAATTGGCACATTAGAAGTAAGAGGGAGTTTAGGCGGGGGAGTGAAATGGCTTCCTAATTTAATGTGGGCAGGAGTTTCTGCAGCTGTTATTTTAATGGCCTACTTTTTAGCAAAGTATATGGGCGTTCTGTGAACCATTTAGCTAAAGAGAAATCGCCTTATCTCATGCAGCACGCAAATAATCCCGTGGATTGGTATCCATGGGGAGAGGAGGCGTTTGAACTTGCAAGAAAAGAAGATAAGCCGATTTTTCTTTCTATTGGCTATGCGACGTGCCACTGGTGTCACGTAATGGAAAAAGAGTCTTTTGAGAATCCTGACATTGCCAAGAGGATGAATGAAACTTTTATCAACATCAAGGTGGATAGAGAAGAGCTTCCTCAAGTCGATAATTTTTACATGGAGTTTGCTCAGGCGATGATGTCCTCTCCAGGGGGATGGCCTTTGAATATTTTGCTCACTCCAGATTTAAAACCTTTTTTTGCCGTGACCTATCTCCCCCCTTCTACTAAAAAGGGGCTTATGGGGCTCACTGAATTTTGTGAGCAAATTCACTCTCTTTGGACAAGTGAAGAAAAAAATCACCTAATTGATCAGGCAGAAGAGCTTCTTGAAATTATGGAGCATTCTTTTCAGGCCAAAGGGGAGGAGCTCCCAGATGAGATGGAAATTTCCTATGCTGCACAAAATCTTTTTTCTGTTGCAGATGAAAACTATGGGGGAATAAAAGGGGAGCCGAAATTTCCTTTAGGGTATCAGGCAGAATTTTTGCTCCAGTACGCAAAAGCTAAAAAAGATAGTCGTGCTATTTATTTTGTGGAGTTGACTCTTGGATCTATGTACAAAGGGGGGATCTACGATCACTTAGGCGGGGGATTTTCCCGATACAGTATTGATGAAAAGTGGCAAATACCCCATTTCGAAAAGATGCTCTATGATAATGCGATCTTGGCTAAAACCTATTGCCAAGCTTGGAAATACACGAAAAAAGAAAATTACAAAAAAGTATTTCAAGGAATCATCGAGTATGTTTTGAGGGAAATGACCCATCCTGACGGGGGCTTTTATTCGGCAGAAGATGCAGATTCAGATGGACATGAGGGTCTTTTTTATACATGGGATTACAAAGAAATTCTCGATTCTTTAAAAGAAGATGGGGAAACGTTTTGCCATGCGTATGGAGTTACCAAGGAAGGAAATTTTGAAGGGAGAAATGTTTTACATCTTGTAAATGGGGATGAGGGATTAGAATCTTGTAAGAAGATTCTTTTTGAAGAGAGAAGCAAACGGAACCGCCCATTTAAAGATGATAAAATTTTGAGTTCTTGGAATGGCCTCATGATTGATGCCATGGCGTCTACAGGATATACAGATGCAGCGCTAAAGGCCGCAGAATTTATTAAGAAAAATCTTTGGAAAGAGGGGCGCCTGTTTCGTAGATTTAGAGATGGAGAGGCGAGATTTTCCGCCGGACTTGATGAATACGCCTTTATGATTAAAGGGGTCCTTTCCCTTTATGAAGCAGGAATGGGAGATCGTTTCTTAGAATGGGCGCTTGAAATGACAAAGATTTTAGAGATCGAGTTTAAAGCAGAACATGGGGCTTTTTATCAGACCGATTCTCAAGAAACTCTTCTTTTTCGGAAATGTGACTTTTATGATGGAGCAGAACCTTCTGGAAATGGGGTTCACTTAGAAAATCTTCTTCGCCTCTATCAAGCAACGTTTAATGAGCATTACTTGACACAAGCGGAAGATATTTTAAAGGCTGCTCACGAATTTATGAAAACGTTTCCGCCGGGAACTTGTTACCACTACATGGGTCTTCAGAGGTATTACGATAAGTTAGCCCCAACTGTTGCCATTGTCCTGGATGAGAGTCGTTCTCTTGAAAAAGAAATAAAAGAACTTCTTAGCTCAAAATTCTGTCCACACGCATTTATCATGTGGAATCCTGTTGATAAAAAACCTATTGATGGACAAACAACAGTATATATTTGTACTCAAGGTGTCTGTAATGACCCTTTGATAAAAAAGGAAGATATAGTAAAAGCAATTCAAGCACTGTAGAAATGAGAGGAAAGATGAAAGTATTAGGCGATTTTTCACTTATTAAAGAACTTGGAGAAGGGGCTCTTGGCAAAACCTTTTTAGCTGAGCACAGATTATTAAAACGCACCTTTACCTTAAAAGTTTTGGCTGAAGAATTCTCTAAAGATCCTGGGTTTATTACACGTTTTGAAAAAGAGATTGGTGCAATCGCATCTCTCGACCACCCTAACATCGTAAAAGTTCATAATGTCTCTTCTTCTGATGGCTCTTATTACTTAGTTTCAGATGATGTGGGTCAGCCTCAAAACTTGTTTGCTTATTTGGACAAAAGAGCACTTCCCTTTACAGAAGAAGAGCTACTAAAAACGGTTCATCAAATAGCAGCTGCAATTGACCATGGAAAAGTCGCTCACTTAGGGATCAAACCTTCGAATGTTCTCATCAAAGAAACTGAAGAGGGACTTCATGTCTATTTAACAGACTTTGGATTAAGTAAGGTTGTGACTCTTCCATCCTTTTTAAAAAAATTGCAACAAGAGTTTTCTCAGAATCTTCACTTTATGCAAACATTTAGTTTTTTAGCTCCTGAACAAAAAAGAGGGGATCTATCTATTGATGCAAGAGCAGATGTCTATGCCTTTGGAGCTCTTATCTACTTTATTTTGACAAGAGAGTTTCCCGATGGGATTTTTGAGTTGCCAAAATTTGCTCATTATAAGCTTCCCTGGGATCAGTTGATTTTTCGCTGTATGCAAAAAGATCTGGCAAAACGACCTTCCACTATTAAAGCCGCATTAGAAGAGCTCCTTCCAACAGGACGTAAACCTGTGTTAAAGCCTCAAGAACTTGAGAGGCCTGAATTTGACGCAGATCCTGGAGCGATTTTTCAGACAGAGCTCACGATTGGAAAATACCAGCCAAAAATTCAAGAACAAGTAGATATTGCTCCAGAGCTTACGGAGATGAAAATCATTGATAAAGGAACCTACAAAAGAGGGAGCGATAGTGGTGCAAGAGATGAACTGCCAAGACATGCTGTAAATGTCGATTCTTTTGCGATTGATCTTCACCCTGTGACCAATGAACAGTTTGTCCTATTTCTGGAAGCTTTGGGCGGAGAAAAAGATGTGCAAAACAACGATATTATCCGTTTAAAAGATTCCCGTATTAAAAGAACGGGAGGAAAACTCATTATCGAAGCGGGATACTCTAAACACCCTATAGTAGGGGTTACTTGGTATGGCGCTATTGCTTATGCAAAATGGGTAGGAAAACGGCTTCCTACAGAAGCTGAATGGGAAATAGCAGCAGCAGGTCCCTCAGAAATGATCTATCCTACAGGTAGCAATATTGAACGTTCTCAAGCAAATTTCTTTAGTTCTGATACAACTGCAGTCATGAGTTATCCTGCCAATGGCTATGGACTTTATGATATGGCTGGAAACGTCTATGAATGGTGCCAGGATTGGTACGAATATCACTATTATGATGCTTCGGTGCAAGAACCCAATAATCCAAAGGGTCCGGTTCAAGGTGTGTATCGAGTCCTTCGAGGAGGGTGTTGGAAAAGCCTTAAAGAAGATTTACGCTGTGCTCATCGACATCGGAATAACCCGGGCAGCATGAATGGAACCTGCGGCTTTCGCTGCGCTACGGATGTCTCTTGATGAGAAAGAATATTATTGAGTTTAAGAGAGCGAGCTTTAAACGGGTGTTGAATGTGACCGATCTTTTCGCGATCGGTTATGGAGATTTAGGCTCCTCGATTTATTATGCTTTAGGGATTACGGCCCTTTACGCGCTTGGCGCAACGCCCATTGCACTTGCACTTGCCGGTTTTGTTTTTATTTGCACAGCTTTAACTTATGCTGAGATGACCTCTGTTTTTCAAGAATCTGGAGGATCAGCTAGCTATGCACGTCATGCCTTTAACGATTTAATCTCTTTTATTGCAGGCTGGGGGCTTTTATTAGATTATATTGTAACAATTGCCATCTCGGCTTTCTCTGTGCCCCCTTATCTTTCCTATTTTTTTCCTGACTTCAAACTGATTGGGGTGCAAACCGGTTTTAGCGTAGGACTCATTGCCATCTTGTTTCTTGTAAATGTTTTCGGAGTGCGTCAGTCAACTAGAATAAGTTTTATTCTTGCAAGTGTCACGATTATCACTCAAGGGTTAATCATTTTAATTGGGGCTGTTTTCCTTTTTAATCTTCCTTATATTTTTTCTCATATGCAGATCAATATTTTAGGAATGGATTGGTCTCCTACTTGGCCTGAATTTTGGAAGGGGACTGCTATGGCGATGGTAGCGTATACAGGAATAGAATCGATTGCGCAGCTTGGAGCTGAGGCAAAAATTCCTTCAAAAACAGTTCCTAAATCGATTATGATCACCATGTTTTTTTTGGTGGCCATTTATATTGGAATTTCTGTAACTGCTCTATCTGCAATGAGCCCGCAGCAATTAGGAAAAGATTTTCTCAATGATCCTATTGCAGGAATTGTTGCTCACCTCCCTTTTGCAGCTAGCTTTCTAAGGCCATGGATTGGGATTTTAGGCGCCATTATTTTGATTGTTGCAGCTAATGCAGGATTGATAGGAGCCTCTAGACTCTCCTACAATATGGGAGAGTACTACCAGCTCCCTAATATGTTTAGAAAGCTTCTTCCTGGGGCTAGAACCCCTGTGATTGCGCTTGCTTTTTTTGCCTTTGTAGCGGCCCTTGTGGTTGTCTGGAGTCGTGGAAAACTTGCTTTTCTAGCCGACCTTTATAACTTTGGTGCGATGCTTGCTTTTTTCTTTGCACACCTTTCGCTGCTCGCTTTGCGGATTAAACAGCCCCACTTAAAACGTCCTTTTAGAGCTCCCTTAAATATAAAATTTGGAAAATTTTCTCTGCCCATGACAGCTATTATAGGGCTTTTGGCCACAGCTAGCGTTTGGGTGCTTGTTGTGATTACAAAACCTGAAGGGCGTTATTTAGGGTTTACATGGATGATATTAGGTCTTGCCATGTTTTTTACCTATCGCTACAGAAAAAGGCTTTCTGTATCTCAAGTAACTATTGAAAAGATCAAAATTCCTAAGTTTGAATCTCTATCTGTAAATAAAATTCTTGTTATTACTCAAGATAGTGCCAATCTTGAAGCTTTGCAAGCAGCCTGTGAACTTGCAAAATTACATCGTGCCGAAGTTACCGGGTTTAATCTTTTAGAGATCCCTCCTTCCATGCCTTTAGACGCTGAATTACCTGTAAGGGTAAAGATTGCTGAGGCTGCACTTAAAAATGCCAAAGCGATTGCTGAAGATTTGAATGTGGAAGCAAACTTTGGATTCTTAAGAACCCGCTCTTTTTCAGGAACAGCATTAACGCTTGCTAAAGAAGGAGATTTTGATCTCATGATTTTAGGTTTGGACAAAAAAGCGAAAGAAAAAAATGTTCATTATGAAAAAATCATTACAAAAGCCGGATGTCATGTCTGGATCTGCAGCTAAAAACAGGGGAGATTAACGCAAAGGCGCAAAAACGCGAAGACGCAAAAAGAATGGAATAATATATAGATAAATTCTTTTTGCGTCTTTGCGCTTTTGCGCCTTTGCGTTAAAAAAAACCTACCAACCTCCAAACTCTGCGTGCGTGCCCGATCTTCTTCGGTTTCTTTTTTTCTTCTTCTTTTTTTAGGTGATGGTATATAAGTTAGGAAAAACTTAACTAATGGGGGATAGACAATGAATCAAACTACAATTGCAGGCCATTTAGGTGCAGATCCTGAAGTCCGTTTTACATCATCGGGACAAAAAGTAACGACCCTTCGTGTTGCAGCACGCGTAAGAAGAGGTTCTAAAGACAAAGAAGAAACAATTTGGTGGAGAGTTTCTGTTTGGGGTGACCAATTTGATAAGATGATTGCCTACTTGAAAAAAGGAAGCCCAGTAATTGCAGTTGGAGAGATTAATAAGCCTGAAATTTTTACAGATAAAGAGGGACGTCCTCAAATTTCGATGAGCATGACGGCCTATCAACTATCTTTTAGCCCGTTTGGCAAACCTGATTCTGCTGAAGGTTCTCATTCACATCAGTCGGTTCACGCAACTCAGGAAGCTCCTGCTTTGATGGGAGAAACAGCATTTGGACAAGGTAAAACAGCACAGGTGTTTAGCGATGACGAAATTCCTTTCTGATCTCCTTATTTTGCCATTTTGGCAAGGTAAAAAGCCTGAAGTAGCTTGCAAATCAAAAGAGTTTACCTCTTTGATTAAAGCGCCTATCGAATCTGGAGATTTTTTAGGCAAAGAAGGGGAAACTCTTCTGGTCTATCCAGGTAAAGGGAAAGAAGAGCGGGTGCTTCTTCTTGGCTTAGGCAAGAAGGAGGAGTCTACTGCTGAAAAACTCAGACGTTCTTACGCTGCTGCAGTAAAACTTGGGCTAAAGAAGAAATGCAAAAATCTGAGTGTTTTTGCACCAGATGGAGATGTTAGACCTATCGCCGAAGGGGTCTATTTAAGCAATTACGCTTTTAACGAACTAAGAACAGAAAAGGCTCCTGTTTTTACAAAAATAACTTTTTTAGACTTTTCTAAAGACGATCTTGCTATTTGCAAAAAAATCGAAAGCATCGCTTTTTGCGTCCATTTTGCAAGAGACCTTGTCAATGGCAATGCGGATGACATCACTCCACAAGCCTTATCGAAAATAGCAAAAGAGCTTGCAAAAGAATATCCCAAGGTTAAAACAACGGTTTTTGACAAAAAACGGATTGAACAAGAAAAGATGGGATTGCTTTTAGCAGTAAATCAAGGTTCTCATAGAGAGCCAGCATTTATTATTTTAGAGTATATGGGTGACCCTAGCTCTAAAGACAAAACAGCTATTATAGGCAAAGGGATTACGTATGATACAGGTGGTTTAAATCTTAAGCCTACAGGTAGCATGGAAACAATGAAGTGTGACATGTCGGGTGCTGCAGCTGTTTTAGGTACGGTACATGCTGCTGCCAAAATTGGGCTAAAAGCAAATATCATTGGTGTGATCCCTTCCACAGAAAACGCAATTGGTCCAAACAGCTATAAACCAGGGGATGTGTTTAAAAGTTACGAAGGGACAACTGTTGAAATTACCAATACTGACGCAGAAGGAAGATTGGTTCTTGCGGATGCTCTAAGTTATATTCAGAAAAATTATTCCCCAAAAAGGATGATCGATTTGGCTACTTTAACTGGCGCTATTGTTGTTGCCTTAGGAGAAGAGATCACAGGTTTATTTTCTAACGATGATAAACTTGCAAAAGAGCTTGTAAAAGCTGGAGAGGCCACAGGAGAAAGAGTTTGGCCTATGCCTTTACTTCAGGATTATAAAGAAAAACTGAAATCTCCGATTGCAGACATGCAAAATGCTCCAGGACGTGCAGCTGGCTCCATCACAGCAGCTTTATTTTTAGAACATTTTATAAAAGATGTTGCCTGGGCCCATCTTGATATTGCAGGAACTGCTTATACTTCAGATGCAAAGCATTATAATCCCTCGAAAGCTACTGGTGTTGGGGTGCGTCTTTTGCTTGAGCTTCTGGAACAATGAAGCTACTAGAATTTCTAAAAAATAAGTATGAAGGCAAGTATTCTGTAAAGCAGCTGAAGAAAATCATCGACTCTAAAGGATGCTTTGTTGGCGGGAAGGTAGTGACAATCTCTACCCGCCTTGTGGATCCTGCAGAAAAGATAGAAATTGACCCTTCTGTTTTAACGCAGTCTGAAAATGAAATTCTCTATGAAGATGATCAGCTTGTAGTTTGCAACAAAAGTGTGGGTGTTATCTGTGAAGCTAAGACCTTTACCCCTTTAATCCTTGTTCATAGGCTCGATAAAGAAACATCAGGGGTACTCATCCTTGCCAAATCCTTAGAGGCAAAAAAAAGGATGGTGGCTCTTTTTAAAGAAAAAGCAGTAAAAAAATCTTATCTAGCTATTGTAGATGGAATTCCCAAAAAAGAAGTAGGAAAAGTTGATTCTCCCATAGAAAATCAAGAAGCTGTAACCCACTGGAAACTGTTAAAAAAAGGGAAAAACGCCTCCCTTCTTCTTTGTGAGCCTATCACGGGGCGTACCCATCAGATTAGAATCCATCTTGCGCAAATAGGGCATCCCATCCTAGGCGATCTTGTTTACGGTAAAAAATTCCACTGCCGTTTTCCAGCTCAAAGGCATCTTCTCCACGCTTACTCCATTTTCTTTGAAAAGCACAAAATCATAGCCCAACTTCCCAAAGATTTTCTTTATGCTATTAAGCAGTTAGGCTTGAAAACATGAAAATATTGATTGTGAAGACATCTGCAATAGGGGATATTATTCACACTTTTCCTGTGGTGGATTACTTGCGCCACCGTTTTCCCAAGGCTGAGATTGATTGGGTGGTAGAAAAAGGGAATAGAGCTCTCGTAAGTGCGCACCCTGAAATCCATAAAGTCTATTCTGTCGATACTCAAACTTGGAGAAAAGGGGTTTTTACCTCTTCTACGTGGCAGCAAATCAAAGCATTCAAATCTGAGCTTGCTCAAACTTCCTACGATCTCCTTTTTGATTTACAGGGCAACACTAAGTCAGCTTTCATTACATTTTTTGCAAACGCAAAAGAAAAAATCGGCTTTGGTTGGGATACAGTCAAAGAAAAGCCTAATATGCTTGTCACAACAAAGCGGTATTCCACCCCGCCTGGCATGAGCGTAAGAAAGAGAAATCTTCATCTAGTAAAAAGCTATTTGGGAGAGCTTCACCAGCTTCCTCGAAAAACCACCTTAACTCTTACCTCTGAAGAACAAGCCCGCCTCGATTCAATTCTTATTCATTCTATAACCTACATGGTAGCCTTTGGCTCAAAATGGACTAACAAGCGTCTTAGCGTGGATGTGCTGCAAGAATTCCTTTTGAAACTCAGTGCTAACTTTATGTTTGTATGGTCGACTCCTGAAGAGAAAATAATTGCAGAAAAGTTAGCGCAATCTTTTCCTAATAGCACAACTCTTGGGGATCTTACACTTCCTTTATGGCAAGCAATTATGCAAAAAGTGGATTGTGTGATTGCGATGGATTCCGCAGCACTACACCTGTGTGCTACCACTTCCACACCCACATTCAGCGTTTTTGGCCCCTCCCTCGCATCTATTTTCAAACCCGATGGAGAGCAGCATGTTGCCATCCAAGGGACGTGTCCTTACAACAAAACGTTTGCCGAACGATGTCCTATCCTCCGCACCTGCAAAACCGGCGCTTGCATCCGCAACATCACCGCTGATCAGCTTTTTGAAAGTTTCAAAAAGCTGACAACTATCTCACCTTACGCAAAATAGACTGTCGCCAGTTCATCGTTTCCCCTTGCGTTCATCGTTTATTGTAGGAGGAGGTCAAAGTTGATGTGGGATTCGACAATGGAGACAGCTTCCCTGACTTTTTCCAGGTCTTCTTTTTGGATTTTAGCAGTAAATAGGGAGATCATTTTCATCGCCGTATGAGAGTGGACAGGAGCATAGAGCATCGGGATATTCGCGTTTTGCAACTCGAAGATGATCTGCGCTCTTGGGGGATGGTCACCTGTTAAAATCATGCCCGCTTCAAGATCTTGCTCACCATTTTCAGCAATGGTTTCGAGGATAATATCTTCCCTGTTTGCAGGAGTGATGATTAGGTGTTTTTTCGGACTGAGTTCTTTGTAGGTATCAACATAGGTAGCTACAAGACGGATATGAGAAAAATGACGCAAGCGGTGCTCGAGGCCAGTAAGAAGAGGGGAGTTAAAGAGGTTTTCATAATCTTTCATAGAGGCAGCGCTAAGAAGCGGGTCAAAGGGGATAGCGCCCAGAAGGGGAATATCCCATCTAGAAAGAGCTTTTGTCATGTAGTGGATGATCATTTCCCGTTTTTCAGGAAGGACTCGATTTAAGATCACACCCGCAACTTTTATCCCATGCTTTTCACAAAGGGCCTTATTTAAGGCAAGTTCGTCGAAAGTGCTCCCAAGTCCTCCTGACCCAATTAAGATCAAAGGAAGGGCTAAATGGGCGCAAACCTGAGCGTTATTGAGGTTGATGATAGAGCCAACGCCCACATTGCCTGTTCCCTCGACAACGGTATGAGCATGACTAGAAGAGATCTCATGATAGGCTTTTTGAATTTTTGAAGAAAGATCAAGTTCTTTTACTTTTCCATCGAGGAAGTTTCTGGTAAATCCTGAGGGTAAAAGAATGGGGCTCATCGAGCTATAAGAAGAAGAAATTTGGAAGTAGTCTTTAAACAAGAGGACATCTTTATCAACAAATACCCCTTCTTGCAACTGGACATGCTCTTGTCCAACCGGCTTCATGAAGCCAACATTCTCAAACCGCTTTTTCAGGCCTGAGACAATTCCGAGACAGGTGGTTGTTTTTCCTACGTGCTGGCCTGTTGAGGCAATGAAGAGTCCTTTACCGTACATAACAAGTGCCTAATGGTTTGTTTGGTCTCTTCGAAAATCTCTTCGAATGAAAGACTTTCGACTTCTTCCAACGTAAACCATTTTACATCATTAGGCAAGGGGTTCTCAGTTTTTGGTTTTGTTAGATAAATAAAATCGATGTGTTGATGTGCGGGTTTATCTTTATAGGCGGGGAACTCTTCTAGAAGGCAAAGATAAGGCCTTAGAATGCTTTTCGCATTCCAAAAATCGACTTTAATATTTTCTTGTTCGATGATTTCTACTTCAAGACCAGTTTCTTCCATCACTTCCCGGTGCATCGCTTCGACAGGGGTTTCGTTTTCTTCTAAGTGGCCGCCAGGAGGGAGCCATCGGCTAAATTTTGGATGCAATAAAAGAAGAACTCGCCCTTCTTGAATAATGTATGCTGTAGCTGTAAATTGTCTCAAATCTCAACCTTGTGATCCCTTAAATAAGGCTTGATGACAAGATAAACAATTCCGAATTTCCAGGAAACCTGTTTCATCGAAACAAGATTGCCAAGCCCTCCGATACGATTGTCCACAACTTTTCTAACGGCGTTAGTAAATATCCCGGCATTTGCTTTCTTTGTGATTTTATTTACAACTTCTTTCCTTTTTTTCTCTCTGCTCCTTTCTGCAGTGGTTCTATCTGTTTCAGAGGGAGGTTCATATTCAGGTTTGTATTTCTGATTTTGTAGTTTTAGCAAAGCAGTAGAGAGTTTTTTGATAGCTGTGTTTTTTGCATTATTTTTTAGGACAGCTTCTAAGCCAAGGATCCCTGCATTAACGGCTGGTGTGCGCGCTCTTGTTTTTATATCAATAAATGTTTCTGTCCAGGTAGAGGCATCGCCGTTTACTGCCCTTTGAAAAGCTTTGATATTTTTAAGCGCTGGATTTTCTGTGGTATCTTCTAGTGCGGGGGTAATATCAAAGAGAATTTCCGCGATTTGGCGGAGTCTAGCTTCTCTTGCTTTTGCGACATCTTCTAAAGAATGTGGGAGATGACTTTTTTCTTGCTGTTGGTCTAAGGATCCGGAAACGGTATTTAAAAGATCTCCAATCATTTGATCCATATCGTACTTATAACCGTAATCATCGGTTTTTGTGCTGATAGCGGAAATAGTTTCATCAAGAGCAAACTTAATATAGTCTTTCATATAGCTTTTAATATAAAACTTATTAATTATTGCTTGAGGAAGAAGGACAAAAAGAAGCCAAGGAAGAACAAATATGATAGTCAGCAAGAATTTTACAAAATAGCATAGACCGTTTAAGAAGAGATTTTTTGAGGAAATTTTATCGAAAACATATTTTACAAGATCTTGAGCAAAATGGAGTTTTAAACTGTAATCCTCTACCAACACATCTCCTAACTTTACTAGAATTTCTTCAAACTTTGTTGAAACCATCCGTTTTTCTGTATCTGAAATGGGCGGTTTTTCGCAAACTTCTTGGAGCTTTGATTCAGGATCGGTTCCTGTAATTGAGTCTGGGTTTTTAGCAATGAGATGGATGTTTTTTTCTAAATCAGTAATAAATTCATGTAAAAGATCTAATCTTCTTTGTGTATAGGTTTCAAGACCTGTATTTAAAATGTTATCGATACGTGTTCTTAGTTGTATCGAGAAATCTGTGATGAGCGACTTTACAACATATTTTAGACAGGGAAATGTGATGTTTTTAAGAATAAGCGTTTCAAAAAAACCAGAACTTTTTGCTTTAATTGCTTTACCAAAAAGTGTGTTTTTCTCTCCTGCTGTTCGGGGAGTTGTTCCGTTGTACATGATCTCTCTATAAAATTTTGTACCAACTTCACTTTTTGGGACTTTTAAGCCCACATTTTTTTCATAAATCAAATACATCGGAAGCCAATCAACAAGATGACCTGTAAAGGTGCTAAGCTCTTGGTCAAAGGCATCAGAGATAGATTTTTTCTGTTCGGTTGTTTCTGTAACGGGAGGAATTATTTGATCATAGTCGCTATGTGTATCTGTAACTATAGGTATGGAAGGGACCCAAGAAGTAAAATAAGATCCAACACTAGACAAGTAAGATGCCATGATTTCCTTAATTTAAATTGACTAATTATGTATATTTTACTACTTTCTTTTGTTTTCAGTCTACGTGTATTAATAATTATAACAATGGAGAATTTTAATGAAAAAATTATTGGATATTGCAGATCGATTATTGGGAGAAAATGGGTGCCCGTGGGATAAAAAACAAACTTTTCATTCACTCCAACCCTACCTTACAGAAGAGGTGCATGAAGTGCTTGAAGCTGTTGATGAAAACAATGACAAAAAAATTGTTGAAGAGCTGGGAGACCTTCTGTATAACATTGTATTTTATGCAAAGCTTGGGGAGACCCAAGGGCGATTTACTTGGGATGATATAGTAGAAAATATTTCGAATAAACTTATTTATAGACATCCCCATATATTTGGCGATGCCAAGGCAATGACTGCTGATGAAGTCGTTGATATCTACGAAAAGGCTAAAAGCCAAGAAAAAGGGAAAGAAGAGAGGAAACATCCTTTGGACGGGATTCCTCCCACTTTACCTCTCCTTGTTCGCGCGCAAAAGGTGTTAAGAAAAATCACCAAAGAGAAAGTCAAAGAGACTATTTCAGAGGAAGAAATTGCCTCTGAGCTTCTCAGTATTGTCTCTAAGGCCAACAACTCAGGTGTCGATCTAGAAAGCACACTGAGGCGTGCACTTACGACTCTAGAAAATCAATTCCGAAAAGAGTAAGAGAAATTTCTTCTTTCTTTATTGATGATCGTTTATCGTTTGATTTTTAGGAGATTTCTCATGCGTATTGCTACCTTTCTTGCACTCTCAATTTCGTCTGCGCTATTTGCTCATGATGCTAGTGAATGTAACAGATTTGGTGTTTTAGGGGAGTGGACGATGATGCGTAGATCTCAGCTTCAAGGCAAAAGTCTTGCAAATAACAGCAAAAAAGTTCGCACGTCTGCAACGGAGAGCTATACTGTTTTAAATTCTAAAGAAATAGAGTCTAAGTTTCACTATGAACCAGGTTATAGAGTAGGTGCTTATGCTTACGTTAGCCCGCAAACCACTTTTGAATTTTTAGCTTTGAACTGTGGAGAGTGGCATGCTACAAAAAGTGTTCATGCTCACCAGACTTTGAGTTTTTCTTTTAACAACCCAAATTATACTCATGATTTCAACAATGCATCTGAAGCAATAGGTGACTATAAATCAAACTTTTGGTCGACCGAATTGAATTATTGGGGGCATATCACACCTCGCGATGTCGATTATTTTTCCCTTTCTTGGATTGCAGGGGTTCGTTACATGAATATTACGGAGAGTTTTGAGCTAACTTACAAACAGCCAGGATACAAAAGTCATTATACTATTTCTGCTCATAATCATATGCCAGGTCCTCAGCTTGGGCTTGATCTTGAGATCACTCCCCAGGAGAGCTTACATTGGGACATCTTAGCTAAAGGTGGGGTTCTCATTGATTATTGCTGGCAAAAAACGTATCTAGGAGACTACAACGATACAGTGACCCTTCGTGATCACAAATCCTTTGATATTTCCTTTCCTTTTTACATAGAAGCGGAAGTTGCACTTGGTTACCAGCTAAATACCCACTTTAATCTTCATGGGGGCTACGATATGCTCTTCATTACAGGGACAGCTCTTGCGCCTGAACAAATTGACCGGGATGTCGATGCTGACGCCGGCCACCATGTTTACACAGGCGGCAATGCCATTATCCATGGGTTCTTTTTAGGACTCACGCTCGGATTCTAAAACGATGAATGATGAGGATTCACCTTAGCAACCTGAGTTTTGGGTTAAAGTAAGATTCTAGTTTGCGAGCGCAGCTCGCTTTGGAGTGCGGCAACTTGTTGCTGCTTTTCTCTTCAGCAATTTATTGCTGAACTTGGGCACAGCAATGAATTGCTGTGTCCGAAAGCGGCAACAAGTTGCCGCACTCCAAAGCGAGCTGCGCTCGCAGGGCCACCTCTATTTTCGCCGATGATCGGACGTAATCACCTGAGTTTTGGGTTTAATTCGCTCAGGATTAAACCCAAAACTCAGGTGGCTAAGAGGAGGTGGTGCATCTTTTCCGTGGGTTCCTCACATTCGTTCGTCACACCACGGCTAACAACTGCCATCGCTTTGCGATTTGATTACCGCTTCGCGGTTAAGAATCTGTTTAAACTTTTTATGAAAAATTAAAATCGGTTACGCATACGGGGGCGGTTACGGTTACGGAAGAGGGATTGCTGCTTCGCGCTGGTATTCGTTAACTCGTCGTAACAGTAACCGCCCCCGTATGCGTAACCGATATTTCTTTAAAAATTTTAAACAGGTTCTAAGATGAAAATCAGGTTTCAATAACAAAATCGGATGGTGTTCTTAACCGCAAAGCGGTCATCAAGTCGCGTAAGCGATGGCAGTTGTTAGCCGTGGTGTGACGAACGAATGTGAGGAACCCACGGAGAAGATCCTCTTATCCCATCCGAGCCAGGAACTGGCGACACTATTTTACGTAAGATGAGTTATTCATTACTCATCATTCATCGTTAAAAAAAAGCCGGAGATTTGCTCCTAGCACAAGACAGTGTCCTTAAGGCTGCTGCGTTCCCGCTCTGACCTGGTTCAGATTGCTTGTTCTAAAAGTTCCCCGGCAAAAATCAAGTATATAGGAATTCTAGGTTTATTTCAACGCTATTTGCCTCATATTTTCTAGTTTTGTAGAAGGGAAGAAAGTGGAAAGAATTTTTGGAGCTTTTTCCCCTTTTTCTGCCATGATGTTAGCGCTGTAGAGGCAAAGGCCCACGCCATGTCCTTCTCCGAACCCATTGAATTGGAGGAGATCTCCCTTAGCAGTAACGGTAAAATCATTACTTAACAGTCTGCTTTTACCAACGATTTTTTGGAATTGGAAAAAGTCAACATCTCGGATTTTATCCTTACTTTTAAGTTTAACTCCATAAACTTTACTTGAGTTCTTGTCTAGGTAAAGATCGAGCTCTTGGAGGTCGTTGCTACCAGATATTTTTGCGAGTTCTGTTTTAGTAAGTGCAAAGGACCATTGATGCTGGGCTCTATCTTTGGCAGCATAAGGAGCTTGTACTCCTTCTGGAGCAGCAGCTTCTTTTCTAAGAATAGAAGCATATTCAGCAGTTTTGCCAGCAGAGTCTTTTGTCCAGGAAGCAGGAAAAGGTTTGTTATTGTAGCTAAGTACCATGTGACGTGTGCTTTCAATAGCTTTATCAACATGGAGGTTTTGGAAAACAAGAGCATAGCCTTGGTAGCCAGAATCTTGGGCAGTCACATGCCAAAACACACTCGGGTTGCGATAAAGATGGTAGTAGATGTTTGTTCTTTCTACAATAGTAAGCGCATCCATCACTTCTTCACTAATAGGAGTTGGAAATTGTGTGCTCATAATGGAGCGAAGGTAATTTTCTACGTCGATTTCATTGATGATAGTATACCCTTTTTCATCGACATGAACTTCAACGCATCCTCTATATTGAATTCCGTTAACAAGAATAGAGCTTTGAGAATCTCCTGGAACAATTCTGACTTGAAAAGTCCCTGGAAGAGTTTCTCCCCACTTAATCCCTTTTTCGGTTACAGAAAATAGAGCGCAGTTGCCTCCTACGCCAGAGGAAATCTGGATCCCATCTTCAGGGTTATAGACTTGATAGCGCCCTTTGACTTCGAGCATGAAGTCTTTAGATGTTTTGCTCAAAAGCACTTTAATTGTAGCTGGTTTTGAGTGTTGAGAGAGATCTTTTTGTAGCCTCGCAGCATTCACAGGTTCGATTGCAGCAAAGACAAGAGTGCAGGCAATCAGTGCATAGTTTATTTTCATTGTTTGTTACTCCTTCCAAGATGTTCATAAGCTAGTTTTGTGGCCTCTCTTCCACGAGGGGTCCTTTTTATAAATCCTTGCATAATCAAATAGGGCTCGTAGACTTCTGATAGCGTTGTTTGCTCCTCTCCAATGGCCACTGCAAGTGTACTTAATCCTACAGGACCACCCCCATGATGATCAATAATAATCTCCAATATCTTTTTATCCATCTCGTCCAAGCCCCGATAATCTATCGAAAGCATTTCGAGGGCATCTTTTGCAATTTTTTGGTTAACTGTAGGAAATCCTCTCATCTGAGCAAAGTCGCGTACCCAGCGTAAAAGATTATTCGCAATACGAGGAGTTCCACGTGCTCTTTGTGCAATTTCAGCCGCGCCTTCTTTTTCCAATTTCATTTTTAATATCTGCGAAGAGCGGAGGATGATCGCTTCTAAAACAGGAGGTTCGTAATAATCAAGGCGACAGGTAAATCCAAAACGGGAGCGCATCGGGCTTGTTAGCAATCCAATTCTTGTGGTAGCGCCAACGAGAGTAAAAGGATTAAGTTTTACTTGGACGCTTCTAGCGCTAGGGCCACTATCGATGAGGAGGTCTAATACAAAATCCTCCATTGCAGGATATAAATATTCTTCTACCGTTCTATTTAATCTGTGAATTTCATCGATAAATAAAATATCTCGTTCTTTTAGATTTGTCAAAAGGCCTGCTAGATCTCCCGCTTTTTCAATCATAGGGCCAGATGTAACAACGAGGTTTACTCCCATGCTTTTTGCAAGAATATGTGCGAGTGTCGTTTTCCCAAGGCCAGGGGGGCCATAAAACAGGGCATGTCCAAGGGCCTCTCCTCTCATTTTGGCAGCACCCAAGAATACGTCGAGTCTGTCCCTTATGGTTTCTTGTCCCATAAATTCTTGTAAACTCTGAGGACGCAAGGGGGTCTCAAAGTTGTCATCTTCTTTTTTCCAAGTCGATTCAATGTAGGATGGGTCGCTCATATCAAAACTCTAGCAGGAAAACAATTTCGCAGGTATTGTTTTGTTAAGCAACAAAGGAGTTCGTATGAGTTTACAACCAGATCGTTGGATCCGGCAGATGGCAAAAAAATATGGGATGATTGAGCCATTTGAAGAGGGGCAAGTGAGAGTATCCAATGGAGAAAAAGTCATTAGCTATGGCCTTTCTAGTTACGGATATGACCTCCGTGTTGCAAGAGAATTTAAAATTTTTACAAACATGAACAATTCGATCGTCGATCCTAAAAATTTTAGGGAAGATGCTTTTATCGATTTTGAAGGGGATGTTTGTATTGTTCCTCCCAATTCGTTTGCTCTGGCAAGAAGCGTAGAATATTTTCGGATTCCACGGAATGTTTTAACTCTGTGTATTGGTAAATCAACGTATGCTAGATGTGGCATTATTGTAAACGTTACCCCTTTTGAACCTGAATGGGAAGGGTATGTCACTCTCGAAATTTCTAATACAACTCCTTTGCCAGCCAAAATTTATGCCAATGAAGGTTTAGCGCAAGTGCTCTTTTATGAAGCAAACGAGGCTTGTGAAGTTTCCTACGCAGATCGAAAAGGAAAATACATGGGCCAAATGGCGATTACGCTACC